>ERZ773142.54-NODE-54-length-168106-cov-133.664_pt1 | contig 168106 bp, 179 predicted proteins | sample MGYA00580853_ERZ773142 | MGnify/ENA primary metagenome ERZ773142 (study PRJEB29015, sample SAMEA2737862) | human gut metagenome | biome: human gut; feature: human-associated habitat; material: faeces | place: China | collected 2012 ...
AATAGTTAAGGCGGCTACCTAAATCTTTTTATTACTTTACCGCACATGAGCATTGCTGCCGGGGTTATCCTGTCCATAGCCTTCCAACAGGTTGATGCCGCCCCAGACACACAGGGCACCGCCCAGACCGACCACGATCGTCTGCAAAGTATCGACTGCGCTGTTGAAAAATTCCATAATTGTATCTCCTTTGTTTTGAAAAAGTGACCCTGCACACGCCTGAAATCCAGTGATGAACTGCCGCAAACTGCGGCAAGCGCTGATTTGCTGGCGCGCCTTTTGGGCCAGGGTAAAAAATAACCGCTCGTCTTTGTCAGGCGGGCGGGAGTGAATCAACATCCACGAGGACGAACTGGTCATCCGAGTGGATTTTTTCTTTATGGCTCAGATATTTTTCAATATCCAGAGCGTTTTTGGGGTTGGCATCCGATGTTAATTTGTAGTTCGGATGCTGGGTCAAATCGTACTTGTCGCTCAAAAATGGGCGGACACCGCGCAGCTGCAGGATGCACTTGCCGCCATCCAGAACAGCAAGCTCATCCCGGCTCATCAGCTCGTGGCCGAGTTTCTGGTAGTTAGTGCCATAGCTTGGGCTATTGCCGCGGGTATCGGAATTGTTGTAGCTGTCGATGGTTTCCTTGCCGAGTGCTTCGGCAAGATCTTTAAGGGTAGTAGGCTCGCTGCCACCCAGAAATATCTGGCTGTCCATGTTGCCCACGATGGTATCCGCATTATCCTTGTAGATGGCTTTCAACTGGCTTCTGGTTTGCAGCACAAGGCAGGCCGAAATCTCGCGGCTGCGGATGGTTGCCACCAGCTTTTCCAACTGTGGGATTTGGCCGATATTTGCACACTCATCAATCAGACACCGCACATGGACAGGCAGCTTTCCGCCGTACACATCATCTGCCTTGTCACAGAGCAAATTGAAAAGCTGGGAGTAGATCATGCTGATAAGGAAATTGAACGTGCTGTCCGTATCCGACATGATAAGGAATAAGGCTGTTTTTCGGTCGCCCAGCTTATCCAGCTCCAGCTCATCGTACATGGTCGCATCCCGGATTTCTTGGATGTCAAAGGGCGAAAGGCGGGCACCGCAGGAAATCAGGATGGATTTTGCGGTCTTGCCGGCAGCCAATTTATAGAGCTTGTACTGCCGCCCTGCAAAGCTGTTTGGCTTCTTTTTTGCCAAATCTTCAAAGAGCAAATCAACCGGATTCTGATAATCCTCGTCCTCCTCGGACACCTGCATGGTGTTGAGCATTTCCAGCAGCGTAGCAAAATTCTGTTCCTCAGCCGGGGCTTCGTAGTGCAGATAGGCAATCAGCGAGGTCAGCAAAAGCCGTTCCGCCTTGTCCCAGAACGGATCGCCGCCCTGACCTTCACCTTTGGTGTTGGTCATAAGGGTCGTGACCAGCTTCAAAATATCCTTTTCCTCGTGGATATATGCGAACGGATTGTAGCGCATGGACTTGTGAAAATTTATGGTGTTCATCGTCCTGATTTTATATCCGTTCTTCAGCAAGGCAAGGCCGCATTCTTGAATGAGACCGCCTTTTGGGTCAGTCACCACGAATGAAACTGGATGGCTTTTAGACGTACATTGAAGCAAGTTCGGCTTGATAAAGTACCTTGTTTTACCGCTGCCAGAGCCGCCGACCACCAGCACGTTTTTGTTTCGTGCATTTTTGGGGTCAGGTGGACGGTTGCTCATCATTAGGCGTTCCGTTTTGGTCAGTATGATGTTGTCCTCAAATTTCGGAGCTATAAATGGTGCAATATCCGCCGGTGTGCCCCATGAAGCGTTTTGTCAAGTGCTTTTCGCAATTTATTGACGCAAAACAGGATTTTTTCAAGAGAAAAGCCCCATGCGGTCAACATGGGGCGAGTTGATAAAGTGAAAGTGCGAAAGTGCAAGGTGCAAAGGCTCTGCGTTTTGCACTTTCATTTTGCAGTTTCGGGCGGCTGCTTCTTCTTGATGAAGTTGTACCATTGACTTCCAACGCGCCTTGCGCCCAATATGCCGCCCATGCTGCGCTTGGCATTTTGTACCGTTCTTTCGGATATTCCGGCTTCGGCTGCCGCCTTGACAATATCCTCGCTTGCCATTTCCTTACCGTCTGCAAGTAAATCGAGTATCAACCTTTCCGCTTGCTCGGTCTTGGTTTCGGTGTTGCCGCCTGTGCCGGACAGCAGTTCATCAGCGGTAATGTCATATTCGCCTATCCATGAAAAGCCGCTTTCCGCGCCCAACGAAAACGCCATAGGCTTACCCTCCGGTGCAAGGGAAGATTTGTCGTGAATGATAACGCGCACATTCGGCTCTCGTTTCACGCGCCCTATGAGCAGCACACTACGAGCGGCGGCTCGGAAGTCGATAGAGCCTAATCCCCGGTATGCGCTCTGACCTCCGGCAGCTTTGTTCAAGTGCCCGATAAGCACAACGGCACACCCGGTACGCTCTGCAACTTCGGCAAGGCGGCGAAAGATAGGGCGTATTTCGTTTGCCTTGTTCATATCCGTTTTTTCGCCTACATACGCCTGTATGGGGTCAAGGATTATAAGACGCGCCCCGGTCTGCCGGATTGCCCTTTCTATGCGTTCATCGGATAAGGACAATTCCTGTTTGCCCTCGTCAATGACAAGTACCCGGTCAAGGTCTGCGTCCGCTTCCATAAGGCGCGGCTTGACGGTATCGCCCAAACCGTCCTCTGCGGTCTGATAGATAACATTAAAAGGCTCATGCTCTGCCATAGCCGGAAAGGGCTTGCGGTTGGTACAGGCGGCGCAAAGGCGCAGGGCAAGGGTGGTTTTTCCCTCGCCGGGGTTGCCCTGTACGATTGTTACCTTTCCAAAAGGGATATACGGCTCCCATAGCCATTCAACGGTCTGTGTGTCAACCTCGCTCATGCGGATAATTTCAACGGTTTCTTCCTGTTGCGGCTCACGCAAGCCATAGACAGCTTCGCGCAGATATTTTCCGTCTGTAATTTCCTCTTTACGCTGTAAAACCTCGTTCCAGTCTTTGAACAACGGTACAAGGCGATTGACGGTGTAGCCTTGGGGGATAATGCTGTTAAGGCGGCTGCAAGCGTCTGTCCCGGCTTTGTCGCTGTCAAGGCAGAGATAGACGGTCTTGATATTCGGACGGTCAGAGAGAAAACGCAGCAGGGCTTTTTCACTCACGCCGCCCAATGACAGATAGCTTTGTTTCTGCCATTCCTTTTTGAACAGGCAGAGGAAAGATAACAGGTCAATGGGGGCTTCAAAGACAAAAAGCCTTTCGCCCTCGCCCCGGTAGCAGAAGTTAAAAGTCTTGTCGCTGCCTTTCACATCAAGCCGGAAGCTGCCCACCGTTCCCCGTTGGTGGGCATATCTCGGTATGCCGCTTTCATCTCTGCCGACAAATACGGCGTTATGGTGGGCGGCTTCCTCGTAGAGATCGCCGCAGGAAAAGAAAAAGCCCGACACATCTTCATCAATGCGCCGGGCGGCTGTAAGGTAGTTCCTCGCTGTTTGGTTGTCGGGGCTTTTGGGTGGTAGTCTGAATTGCAGATAGACGGGTGGGGGTGCTTCGCCCCGTTCGCCTATCAGCATTTCAACGGCTTCAAGAAAACTTTTGCCGTAAAACTCCATGACAAAATCAATCGGACCGCCGCCTTTGCTCTGGCTGTGCCGATACCATCTGTTTTCTCTGACCGTCAAGCTGTCGTGCCGTTTCCAACGGTACTCCTGTCCGGCGCGTTCAAGCTGTTCGCCCTGGGCTTGCAGGAATGATACAAGGTCGGTCTGATTTGCCCGGTCAATCTGTTCTTTGGTGTAGGTCATAGGGAAATATCCTCCTTTTTGCGTCTTGGTGTTTGGTGTGTCTGTTCCTGTGTGCGCTGCTCGGCTTGCTCTACAATATCAATGCACTTTCGGATTTGCTGTAACTCCTTAACCTCGCTGCGCTTTGTTTTCAGTTCTTCATATTCGCCTGTGGATTGGGCTTTCAGTTCGTCAAATTCTTTCTGCCACTCGGACACCTTGAAAGACTTTGTACCCTCCGGCAGATTTGCGTGCAGGAAACGGTTGGCGGCGTTCCAGATAATGAGGTCGCTTTCGTGGGCTTGCTCAAATTTTTCTCTCTTTTTGCCCCATCCGTTTTTCAGCGTTTTCAGTTCATCGTGAATGGGCTTCAAGCGGTTGTAGTTGCTGCCATGCTCGATAAACTTTTCCAATGTCCTCATGCGCTTCTGCTTGGCAACAACGCTTGTATTCAGCCGCTTTGCTTCTTCATCAACAGAGGAAAGGGCAGCGTCCAAATCTTCAAGGGTAGCAATGCCCTTGCTTTGCAGATAGACAATCGCCTTGCTGATTTTTTGCAATTCCCCGGCAGTATGCTGTTGCTGCCAGCCCTGTGAATACTTCCGGCTTTTCTCTCGTTCAATGCTCAAATACCTTGTAAGCAGCGTGGCAATATCGGGAGAGTGCGGGGCAGCTTGCAGTTGCTTCTTAGCGGCGAAAACCTCCGCAAGCCATTCTTTCAAGCTGTCGATATAGCCCCGGATTTCCCGCATAAGTCGGTTGGTCTTTTGTATCATGCGGTTGATTTCTCCCTTGTCGGTGGCTATGCCTTTCTTCTCCATTTGGGAAGCTGCAACACCCATGTGGACGGTGGGGAGTTCCTCAATACCACGCTCTGCATGGCTGCGGTGGTCGATACGCTCCGCGCTGCCGCTTCGCTCTAAATAGTCGTTGGCAAGGTCAGCCCACGCCTTGCGCCATAGGTCGGCGTTCTCCTGCCTGTTCCAGTCCATAAGGTCAACCTTGCGCGTCTTGTATCTGCCGCTTGGCAGCTTTACGCGCTCCCCATTTTCGTCAAGGACATATTCCTTTTTTGACTTCGCCGCCCATGTGCCTTTTTCATCAAGGGGGCGCATAGTCAAAAGGATATGAGCGTGTGGGTTGCCGTTGCCTGTGTCGTGGATATTGAAGTCGGCGCACATTCCTTTGGAAACAAATTGAGAGGAACAGTATTCCCGGACAAGGCGGGTCTGTTCCTCTCTTGAAAGTTCAACAGGTAGGGCGATTTCGATTTCCCTCGCAAGCTGTGAGTTATTCGATTTTTCGATTTGCTCCACGCTGTTCCATAGAATAGAACGGTCAGAGAAAGAGGGTGGGGCATGGGGCGGCAGCATGATTTCAGAATGAACAACGCCGCCTTTTCTTGTATAGTCGTGGGTCAGTCCGTCCCACTCGTTTGTCAGCTTCTCTCCGGCGCGGTAGGCTGCTGCGGCTACGGCAGATTTGCCCTTTCCCCGGCTGACAATCTTAATGCTGCAATGGTAGATTGCGATAGTATCACCTCCCGATACGGTCAACAAAACCCCATGAAAGTGAATAGCTTGCAAAGCAAGGTGTTCGCTTTCGTGGGGTACACAAAAGGGTAGACAGCGCAAGCTGTCGCAGGGAAAGTGTAGGTTTCCCTGTCGCGGCGCAAGCCGCCAATCTCTGCACAAGGCAATAATGCCCGGTGCGGAGATAAAGCCCTCGGCAGAGCGCACACGCCCGTTAGGGTGTATAAGTGCGCCCTTGTGTGCAAGGGTAATTCTTCGGTGTCGCTTCTCCGGCTCGTTTTCTCAAAAACTCCTGCGCTTTGTCGCTGAAAACCGCGGTGTAGAGGAAGTCGCGGGCTTCCTGTTCTGACATATCAATGAGTGCCGGGACAAGGCTTTCAAGGTAGCCGCCCCGCGAACAAAGACGGTGGTTGCGCTCCTTGCGCTTCTCAATGGCAAGTTTGCGGTCAAGCATTTTGTTCCTGTTCTCATACTGCCGGATTTTCTTCTGTGTCAGTTCCATTTCGGCGTTACATTCCTCGATGGTGGTCGGTGGTTTTTTCTTCGACATGGTAGCCCTCCTTTTTGATTTTTAGTAAAAGAAAAGGGCGGCTACTTCGGTTTGGAAATAGTCGCCCTGTTGGGGAATTATGTTATTGTTATTTGAATAATATTATTCTGCCGCGTCTGTGTTACTTTTATCTGCTTTCTTCATTTTCAAGGAGCCCAAAATAAAGACAGCTCCGAAAATGAAACAAAGGACAGACCAGATAGCAAGGTCAGAGAAGCTACCGTAATTTACAATTCCCAGCAGTCCGCCCAACAGATAGAATACTCCGGCAACAATTCCGCCGCCTTTGCTCTTTCGGGTTGCTACTCCAACGATGCCTGCAATCAGCATACAGAAAGCAAGCAACATTCCTGATGTTCCGCTTACTTCGCCGTTATCTGCTAAAGCATTTCCTAATCCGGCAGCGCAAGATTGAAAAGCTACTAAAACAAATAAAACCATGCTGATAGCACTAAAGCAAGCGAAAGAAGCAAGGTTACAAGTTTTTTCATTCCATTCCCTCCGTTATTAAAAAGTGTAACTTTCCAAATTTAAAAAAGCGACTCATAGAATTATTTCCTCCCGTTAAATAATAGATAACTATTAAAAATAGACAATACTTGCTCATAAGTAATGGTACTTAAATTGTTTACTTTGGCGTGTTTCATTGCTTGATGAAACTGATTTTTAGTAAACAGTTGACGATATTCTCGATTGACCCATTTTGAAACAAAGTACGTATATAGCTTCCAATATTTATCTGGAACATCTGTGGTATGGCGGGTAAGTTTTATTAAGACACTGTTTACTTTTGGTTTAGGATGAAAGCATTCCGCTGGCAGCTTAAGCAATTGCTGAATCGAGACTTGAGTGTGCAAGAGCAACCCTAGTGTTCGGTGAATATCCAAGGTACGCTTGTAGAATCCTTCTTCAACAATCAGATAGATGTCAGACGCACGGCTTTCAAAAACCACTTTTTTAATAATTTGTGTGCTTAAATGGTAAGGAATATTCCCAACAATTTTATACCTCTGTTTGTTAGGGAATTGAAACTGTAGAATATCTTGGTGAATTAAAGTGACACGAGTATTCAGTTTTAATTTTTCTGACGATAAGTTGAATAGATGACTGTCTAATTCAATAGACGTTACCTGTTTACTTATTTTAGCCAGTTTCGTCGTTAAATGCCCTTTACCTGTTCCAATTTCGTAAACGGTATCGGTTTCTTTTAAATTCAATTGTTTTATTATTTGGTTGAGTACTTTTTCACTCGTTAAAAAGTTTTGAGAATATTTTATATTTTTGTTCATGTAATCTCTCCTGAAGTGATTACATCTATAAACAAATACAGAAGTTAAACGATTTGTTTGTAATTTTAGTTATCTGTTTAAAAAGTCATAAGATTAGTCACTGGTAGGAATTAATCTAACGTATTTATTTATCTGCGTAATCACTGTTTTTAGTCTGTTTCAAAACAGTAGATGTTTTATCTACATTACGCATTTGGAATACCAACATGACGAATCCCTCCTTCTTAATTACAAATTTTTAGCATCTAATTTAACTTCAATTCCTATTATACAAAATTTTAGGACATTTTCCTACAAGGGGTCCCGAGCGCTTAGTGGGAATTTGTACCCCTTATCGATACAAATTCCCCGTAGGCGCTAGGGACCTCTTTAGCTTCTTGGAAGCTGTCAGTAGTATATCTAATAATTTATCTCCATTCCCTTTAGTAACGTGTACTTTCCTGTAAACGCATTTTATCGACAAATTAGCCGGGATATAAACGAATATTTACATTTCAAGACTTGAAAAACGCCGTCTGAAGAAGTATAATATTAAATACCTATAAGCAATAGGCGGTTTACAGGAAAGTACACCTTTCTGTAAAACCGCCTATTTACAATAATTTGGCTTTTTCGTAGATTTCTGCCCGGTAGCGAAAGGTCGCAAGGGGCATACCACACTCTTTTGCGGCTGCTGTGCCGGTAATTTTCCCGGCACGCCACCTCTGATAAACAGCATGAAAGTTATCCGGCAAGGGGCGTGGTGGTCGCCCAAAGCGCACACCCCGCGCCTTTGCTGCCGCGATACCCTCTGTTTGCCGCTGTCTGATATTGGTGCGCTCGTTTTCTGCCACAAAGGACAGCACTTGAAGCACAATATCCGAGAGAAATGTTCCCATAAGGTCTTTTCCCCGGCGCGTATCAAGCAGGGGCATATCCAAAACCACAATGTCAACGCCCTTGTCCTTTGTGATGATACGCCATTGCTGTAAGATTTCTTCATAGTTGCGTCCCAGACGATCTATGCTCTTGATATAGAGCAGGTCGTCTTTTTTCATTTTTCTAAGCAGCTTTTTGTACTGTGGACGCTCAAAATCTTTGCCGGATTGCTTATCCATAAAGATATTCTTATCTGAAACGCCTACCTCGCGTAAGGCGATAAGCTGCCTGTCCTCGTTTTGTTCTCTTGTGCTGACACGCACATAGCCGTAAATGCTTCCAGTCAATTTTTATCCTCCTGTTCGTTTTACATAGACATCAACCGTCCTTACCTAATAATTTTACTGTATCTTTGTGTCATGGCTTGCTTTTCCCGGCTGAAATACCATGCTTCTTTGCATAGTCGCTTGCCGCCTGTCTGCGTTCCTCGCTGTATGGTGCGGTCAGACGGAAAGAGAAGCGTCCCTTTGCAATCTCAAACTCCATACAGCCCGTTTCCGGGTCGCTGTCGGTCAGCTTACAGACAGAGGGGAAGCGGCGGCTGTACGCGGTCAGCCTGTTCTTCAAGTCGGTGTTGTGGGTGCGGATATGGATAAGGGGGTCTTTCTCGTCAAACCAAATATCGGTGGTCTTTTCCTGCTTTTTCAGTCCTGTTTTCATAAACTCTCCTTTCTGCGCCCCTGTTACGCAGTAGGGGCATTTTTCGGGTGTTTTCTTCGGCTCTTGACTTGGGAAAAACGGCGTTTTTTCAATAGAAAATGCTCTGGCGATACATTCCTCGTCCAGAGTGTTCCAATCGTCAAATATTCCGTTTTTACGGCTCTTGACCGTCAGACGCAGAAAAATGCGAATAGTCGGCAAGTATCGCTTTCAGCAGCTTGTCGCGGAATGTTTCTGCGCTTCTGTGATTGAAAAACAACTCCGCAACGATGGTCTGTCCGTTCCGCTGTGTTGTGATGATACCATCCGGCTGCTTCTGCGCGGTGGTTGTGGTTTTCTTTTCTGTCATTGGGTCACTCCTTCCTTTGGGTGCAAAAAAAGGATTTCCCATAGTTGGAAAATCCCTTTCTGCTGTCGGTTATTCTGTTTTACGATACGGGCAGCGCAGCGGCTTGCGCCTTTCGCTTTGCCCGATATTCCCGCGCCTTGATGCGTTCATACTCCCGGCGTTTTTCAAGGTTTTTCGCCCGGTATTCCTTTGAGTAGTTCCGATGATAAGCGCGGCTCTTTTCCTTTTGGGCTTCTTCGATTTTCTCCCGCATTTGCCGGATTTCTTCCTCTGTCGGCTCTGCAAGCTGTGTCAGTTCGTTTTCAAACTTGCCGATATAGCTGAAATATATCCCGATATGCTGAACAGCTTGTTTTGCCCTTTTCTTATCGCGCTCATGCACTTCAATTCTGCTGATAAATTCATTGAGAATGGCGGGGGTAAGGTCGGTAAAGGCGGCGTAGCGTTCTATCAGCTTCAAAAACTTATGCGCCCATCCTCCTGCGTCCTCAAACGCGGATAACTGTTCTTTGAGTTCTGCAAGTTCCGCTTTCAGCGTATAGTATTCCTCCGAATATTTCTGTGACATTTGCTCGTATCGGTCTTGTGGGATAGCACCGAGGGCGTTATCCTCGTAGAGTTTATTCAGCACCTTGTCAATCTGTTCAAGGCGTGTTGTAATTTGCGGAATACGCTTCTGCTGTTTTTTGCTCTTGTCCGTCTGCTGCATATCAAGGTTTTTTCGGACTAATGCTTCAAATTCCTCCCGGTTGCTTATGGAGTATTCTGCAACTTTTTTCAGAACATCCGCGATAGTCTGCATGACTAAATCAGCGTCTATGATGTGCGGGGAATTGCATTTGGGATTTTTGGCTTTGCCCTTGTGGTACTCGCTGCAAAAGGCAACATGACGCTTGCCGCCGTTCCTGTAATCTATGCGAATGTGCATTTTTGCGCCGCAGTCTTTACAGAACATCAAGCCCGACAAAGGGTGGATTTCTCCGTCCCCGTTAGGGCGTCTGACAGGCGCGTTTTCCAAAATCCGCTGTACGGTTTCAAAGTCGGCGCGGTCGATAATCGGCTCATGCACATTCTCGGTTATCTGCCATTCGCTTTTATCTACATAGTGGTTGCGCTTGTCCCGAAAATGCTTTGTGGTCTTGAAATTGACAACATCACCACAATACTCCTGCCTTGTGAGTATCTTGGTTAAGGTTGCTTTGTTCCATTTATAGCGATTTTCCTCGTTCAGCGGTCTGCTTTTCGCTGTCCCTCTGTCGTGCTGTTTGAGGTAGAACGTAGGCGTGAGGATTTGCTCGTTTTTGAGATATACGGCAATTTGGTTTCTGTTCTTCCCGCCGATAAACAGACGGAAAATCAAGCGTACCACTTCGGCGGCTTCCTCGTCGATTATCCAAAAATCCTTGTTGTTCGGGTCTTTCATATATCCGTATGGGGCTTCGGTGGCGATGGGTTTGCCGCTTGCACCCTTGGTCCTGATACCCGTTTTTACTTTCTTGCTGATGTCCTTTGCGTACCACTCCGACATGATATTGATAAAGGGCGCAAACTCCAATGTATCGGGATTGTCGCTGTCTATGCCGTTATTGACCGCGATAAAGCGGACATTGTTCCGTCTGAATACCTCCATTGCATTGCCGACTTGGAGATAATCACGCCCCCAGCGCGTCAGGTCTTTCATAATGCAGACGCCTATTTTTCCGTTTTCCACATCCTCCATCATGCGGGAATAGGCAGAGCGGTCAAAGAACCTGCCGCTTTCGTCATCGTCAATGTAGTGCCGGATATTGGTTAATCTCTGCTGTTGGGCGTACCGTTCCAGAAATGCCTTTTGGTTTACAATGCTGTTGCTCTCGCCGCCATCTCTGTCCTCGTCCCCGACGGAAAGGCGGGAGTAAAGGGCTGTAATTTTATTATATTCGTTCATGTGCATACCTCCTGCGTCCACATAGTTTTCCTTACAGTTAAGATTATGCACCACATCGGGCGGAGCCATACTCCATGCCGTGCCGGTACTTTTTGGCGTTTTTGCTTTTCAGATAGACGGCCAGCCTCAGTCCAGCACCGCAGCAGATGCCCACCAGAATATCCAGTGGATGCAGACTAGGAAGCGGGTTCGCAAATGCAGCTGGGAGCGTACCCATCAGGGACACGATTTTGTCGCCCAGCTCCTTACCCTCGGCCAGCCGCCATGCCTCGCCAAGATTGGTCGCAGCCAGCCCAATCACCAGATAAGGCAGGTACAGGGCCAGCAGCTTGGTGAACTTTTTCTTGTTCATAAGCCACGTTCCTCCTCTTTGTGCCGTACTTTATCGGGGAGGTTGGCAATGGTCTGTGCCAGATTGTGCAGCTTGGCCAGCACAGAGGGACGCTCGGTCTTGCTCAGCACCGATGCCGAATACTCCTTGAATGCTGCATTGAGCGCATCAGTGTCCTGCGCCTTGAAGAAAATCAGGTACCGGGGCGGCGTGCAGGACAGGTCTTTCTGGATGGCGTAGTCGATGTGATACCGCTTAGCGTAGCGGTCAAAATCCTTGATGCCAGTCTTTTCGATTTCCAGATTGGTCACACCCCGGTTCTGCCGTATGAGCCGATTCATGGACTGCTTGCCCTGCGATGCACTCTTGTCGTACTGGCGCAGAAAGAACTGTGCCCCTTTCAGCAGAGTGCGGGCAGACAGTTTTACAGTCGAAATGGCAAAATTGACTGTTTTGTGCTCGATTTCTTCCTGCATTTCCATCACCTCCAGTGCAGAAAGTCGTGTTTAGCGGTCAAATCCGGCATCCTTCGGCGGGGTGGTTTTGCTTTCTTCCGGGCAGACTGCTTCATCGGGCACACGAACAACCATCATCCGATGCCCCAGCCGGATAAAATCTTCCGGCTGATGAAAATGCTCCTCGTACTTCTGTGCCAGCTCCGGGGTCAGGGATGCAAAATCTTCCTCACCCAGACCGACCACCAGAAAGGTTCCGGCGACCACATCATAGGCTTCGCCGCTTTCATCCCGCAAGGCACGGTTCAGCGGCAGACCCATCAGCTTACCCTCATCGTTGTAGACGATGGCTACCGGGTCACTGAACGGATAGCTGGCACCGATGTTGCCGCCGACTGCCTGCTGCAAAGATTTCAGGTCAGGGTCGATCTCGACCTGCTTCGGATACTGCCCCGGTACAATCTCCAGCACCGTCAGGGTGTTCTTTTCCTGTTCCATGCTTATCCTCCTCAAATTTGATGGTGATTTCCTGTCCGGCATGGGCGGCGTTCAACAGAGCTGCCACAAAGAAGCCGAAAAAAGCGCCGGCTTCAAAAAAATGCGAAACCGATAAAAAAGTTCAGCATGGCACACCTCAGTCGATATAGATGCAGGGCAGTTTCTGGCCGTCAGCCATCAGGGTAACGCTGTGGCGCATCAGGTACTTCTGAAAGAGGTAGACCTGATCGATCGTCAGCGAGATGAACTCGCCATCCATATTGGTGCGCACCAGAATGACCGGACCGGTCAGATAGCGCTTGCCCGCCAGTTTCAGCACCTGCGCCGGGTTGTAGCTGAGCAGCAGCGAGCTGTCGGGGATGTTCAGGTACGCATCATCCTCGTCAAAGCAGGGCAGAATGTCGGGAGCCTCGTCCAGCGTGATGACTGTCAGTTCCATATCCGGGGCGATGGCAACAAAATAGATCTCGCCACCGCTCCTGCTCTCCGACAGTGCCGCACAGATGTGCATATCAATGGTGACTTTCTCGGAACGAATAATGGGATTAGAGTCATTTTTCATAGGCATTTTCTCCTTTTTTCTAAAGAAAAAGACCCAACCGGGTCTTTCCAATTCATATCCTGTCAGCGTTCTTCACTGTGCTGACGCTTTTTCTGCCACTGCTCCAGCAGCTTGATGATGGTATCTTCCATCTGTTTGGGCGTGTAGCTGCGCGGAAAATACTTTTTCAGGGTGTCATTCTTGATGGTCACAGTGTCAAGCTCGCTCTTTTTCTCCTCGCCCATAATGGCAACGACTGTCTCCGTTGTAAAAGTTCCATCCTGAGCCAGCTTCTTGATGCGCTTTGCTTGTGAGACAGAAGGAAAGTTCTGAGTATCATCCATTGCCCGGATCACTTCCTGCTGTTGTTCAGGAGAAAGATAGGAAAGCTCCACGGCAGGGTTGAAGGACACCGTTTTGTTATCTACCATGTCCAACAGTTCGGGAATGAGGTTGGTCAGACGGATAAAACGTCGAACAGTATCGCCACTAATGCCTTGACCTTTTGCGACTTCATCATCACTTCTGAACTTCGACGCAACTTGCGGCGAAGTCAAATCCGACCTTGCACCTTGATTTTTTATGGCATCCAACTTCATTTTGTAGGCAAAGGCGCGTTCGCTGGGCAGAATGTGCTCGCGCTGCAAGTTGCTGTCCACCATGAGGATCACTGCTGCATCGTCCGACATCTCCCGGACAATGACCGGCAACGTTTCCAGCCCGGCCAGTTCCGCAGCGTGTTGGCGGCGGTGCCCGGAGATAATTTCATAGCCGCCCTTCGGTCTGGGGCGGGCAATCAACGGCGAAAGCACACCGTACTGCTTGACACTTTCCACGGTATCGCTCATAGAATCATCGTCCAGAACCTTGAAGGGATGGTTCTTGAATGGAAACAGCTCTCCAATCGGAATCTGCTGCACCTGCTCGCGCTGTTCTTCCTGCCGGGATTCTTCGGTGGAAAAAATATCATCGTAGCTGCTCAGACTGGCGTTTACGCTGCTTTTCGGCATCGGCCAGCACCTCCTTCGTCAGAGATTTATAGGCTTCTGCCACTTTGCCTTTCGGGTCATGGACAAAGATGCTCTTACCCGCCGCGCTGATTTCCGCTGCACGGACGGAGTGGGGAATCGTCTGACCGAACACTTTGATGTGCTTTCCGTATGCCTGCCGGATCAGCGTGTCGATTTGTCGGCCATAGTTGGTGCGGTTATCTGTCATCGTCAGCAGGATACCTTCGATTTTCAGCTTTGGGTTGATCTGCCGATGCACCTTGTTGATGGTCTGCAAAAGCTGTTCCAGACCTTTCGCGGAAAGGTACTGTGCCTGTACGGGTATCAGAGCAGTGTCTGCCGCCGCCAGCGCGTTAATGGTCAGCATCCCAAGGGAGGGAGTGCAGTCCAACAAAATATAGTCATAGTCCTGCTTTGCACTGTCCAAGACTTGCTTCAGCATTTTTTCCCGGCTCATGGTATTGACAAGGGCAACTTCCAGCCCTGCCAGCTCAATGCTGGCCGGGATGAGGTCTACACCCTCTGCATGGTGCAGCACACCTTCACCGGGCGGAATGCACTGGTCGTTCATGGCTTTCTGCATCAGGGTAGAAAGAGTAACGGGCAGTTCGTCCGGCTTCTGCCAGCCCATACTAATGGTGAGTGAACCCTGCGGGTCAGCGTCTACAAGTAGGACCTTCTTACCCTCGGCGGCAAGGCCAACACCCAGGTTTTCACAGGTTGTTGTTTTGCCAGTGCCTCCCTTTTGGTTGACAATGGCAATCGTGGTTGCTTTTTTGGAAATTTTTATCACCCCCGTTTCGCTAAATCGTGGTTGGTCTGATTCTGATAGTAAAGCTGCATGGTGGTCGGTGCGTTGTACAGAGAAGCGAGCAGGTATTGCTTCATGTTCCTGATTGGGCTGCTGTTCTCTGCAAGGCACTTCAACACAAATTTGATGTGGTCGGCGTTCAGCTTCATAAATCGGCTACGTACCACCTCGGCGGGCTTATCGTCCCCGGCGATGTGCAGCAGCTTGCGGTTGGTAGCACAGGTGTCCACCAGCAAATCTACGATCTGATAGATGGTGTCCTCATCATCCGGGCAGAGCCGGAGCAGAAGGTCTACCTCCAAAGACTGCGAAAAATATTCTTCCAGTTGGGCGCGCTTACTCATCCCATCCGATTCTTCGGAATAGAAGAGATTAGTCTCACTCATTTCAGTATCATTCTCTTTAGTCTTATTACATCGTGATTTTGCAGGGTCTTGACACGCGATTTTGAAGCCACAAGAATCGTCATTATCACGATTCTTGACACTCTCTTTTGAAGATTCTGCCGAAAAGTTCTTCACATACACCAAACTTGGCTTTCCTTGCCCTCGGCGTTTTCGTTCAATCAGACCAAACTTTTCAAGTTCCCGGAGCAGCTTGGTCGCCTTGTTGTCTGCGCAACACAATGCCCTCTTGACATCCTCGATTGTGAAGAGGATGAACACCCGGTTCTGCTTGTCCAGCCAGCCGTTTTTCACCGACAGGCTCATGCGGTCCAGCAGGATACCATACAGGGTTTTGGCATCCGTGGACAGGCTCTGGAACCGCTGCTCCTGAAAAAGAGCCTTTGGAATGCGGTAGAAGGAGAAAAGCTCTCCAGTCTGTCCGTAGAAGTAGTCAAGGGTCATGCGGTTGGTTCATGGATAAAAAACAGCAAAAATACATCGACATCGTTGAGAAAACCTCCTTGTCAATATTTTTGGGGAAAATAAAAAGCGCAACTTTGATGTGTAAAATCAAAATTGCACTAAGTAAGCTGTCAGAAAAAACTTTTCTCGTAAATGACCTTCGCTCTGAGCAAAACCCATTGACACACTTAAAAATTGGGTGGTAAAATTGCCTTGTAGGCGGAGCATGATTCCTGGAAGCAGGATGCAGCTGTGAACCTTTTTGGCAGATAGAACGTATCAACGCGATATTAAGCCCGTCCCCACACTTTCGTGTGGGGGTGTGTTTCGATACCGTTCGGGAGAGCGCTTGCATGGCATGCAAGAGGTCAGCGGTTCGATCCCGCTATTCTCCACCAAAAAAGCACTGTACTTCGTTTGAAGTACGGTGCTTTTCTTTTTGCCTTCTTGGTAGTTGCGACGAGAATCAGGAGATTCTGCCGGGCCTTTGACTCGCCAGACCTTCATCCCAAACACATTTTCAAAGAATCGGGTATACTCGGCAATATTTTTTACATCAATGGAAGCGTGATCGATGGGGCAGAAGGTTTCTGCATACTCGCGCATAATTTTTCTCCTTTTGAACTATTTATTATTCCCGGAACAGTATAAAGGCGGGTCTCCAACGAATCAAGAAGTCTTCTATTTGTATTTTGCATGGAAACTATTCTGATTTTGATATTCCAATGGAGTCAGAGAAATCAAGTTCTTTTTGTTTCAGAGAAAGCTCACAAGAAAAGTCACTGCATATCAAGCGGATTGCACAAACCGTGGGATACTTCATGGGGCGTTATGCAAAAGCTGCATAATGCCCATACAGAAACCGTCATTTCAAAGGGAGGTGAAAAGATGCTAGAATGTTGTCAGAAAAGCCGGGCTTCAAATCGTCAGAAAAATGTCAATGCGTCGTCAACTGTCCCTGCGCAAGGCAGTGCGTTCGCAAGGAGGAAAAGCAAAATTTATGGCAAACGAAGAAAAGAAGATCCTGCGGCTGGGTGGTCTGCCGTGGTGGCAGGCACTGGCAGTCGTGCTCATCAGCATGGCCTGCATCTATCTGGGCGTGCAGTCCAGCAGCCTTTCTGGTACGCTGTGTTCCGCATTCGGTCTGGGTGTCATCCTGTATGAGCTGGGCGAGCGTCTCCCCATCTGGAACAACTACATCGGCGGCGGCCTGCTGATGGCATTCTTTGGCACCGCACTGCTGAAATTCTTCAACATCATCCCGGAAAAGACGCTGGAGAACATCAACCGTGTCATCTCCGGCGATGATGTCAACCTGCTGGAGGTCTATATCATCTTCCTGATTGCAGGTTCTGTTCTGGCTCTGGACAAGGATATCCTGCTCAAGAGCTTTGTTGGCTATATCCCGGCAATTCTGGGTGGTCTGGCTGTGGCCACACTCTTTGGTGTTCTCGCTGGTCTGGCTGTCGGTGTTGACCCCCAGACCACTATTATGAAGTACGTCCTGCCCATTATGGGCGGCGGCAACGGCGCTGGTGCCGTTCCCCTGAGCAACATTTACGAGACGGTCACCGGCGATGCCGCTGCAAACTTCTACGGCTTCGCCATCATCATCCTGACTATCGGCAACATCTTCGCTATCATCGGTTCCGCTCTGCTGAACACGCTGGGCGAGAAGTTTCCCTTCCTGACCGGCGACAAAAAGACCATCGTTCGCGGCGGTGAGCATCTGGCCCGTGAGGACAAAAAGGTCGTCTGCACCATGCAGGATGAGCTGGGCGCAGTCGTCCTGACCCTGGGCTGCTATGGTGTGGGTCGTCTGATGAGCAAAGTCATTCTGCCCAAGATCGCAGGTGCTTCCATCCACGCTTACGCTTACATGATCATTTTCGTCGTTATCCTCGCCGCTTCCGGCATCATCCCGGAGAGTGTCCGCGCCGGTGCAAAGCGGATGCAGAACTTTATGGGTACCGTTATGGGCATGGTCATCATTGTCGGTATGGGCACGGATTTTGATATTGCCGAGCTGTTCAGTGTCATGACCCCGGGCAATGTAGCTATGGCTCTGGCCATCGTCGTGGGTGCCGTCATCGGCTCCGGTGCCGTGGGCTATCTGGTCGGCTTCTATCCCGTCGATACTGCTCTGACCGCCGGTCTGTGCATGGCCAACCGTGGCGGTTCCGGCGACCTCGCCTGTCTGGGTGCCGCAAAGCGTATGGAACTGATGGCCTATGCACAGCTGTCCTCTCGTCTGGGCGGCGCTATCGTCCTTATCATTGCCTCTTTCGTGTTCTCTTTCTGGCTCTGAGACGACAGCTTCAGCAAATCTTCGATATTATCACCAAGACTTCCTTTTCATATGGCAGAGCCGGGATTTTCATAGAGTCCCGGCTCTGCTGCTTTCTCACAGGGTTGCGGAAAAGGTCGGACATGAGTATAATAGCAGTAAATCAGCACAAATTGGGAAACGGAGTGAACAGACGATGGATCTAGACCAGATGCGTTATTTTATCGCCGTGGCAGAATGTCGGAGCGTAACCAAGGCGGCGCAGCAGCTTTATATTTCTCAGCCTTCTCTCAGCCGTTGCATTGCGGCGGTAGAGGAAGAAGCAGGCACGCTTTTGCTGGACCGCACCAGCCGCCCATTGAGCCTGACCTTTGCAGGACAGCAATATTACGCCACCGCAAAGAAAATGCTGGAACTCAACGATGATCTGAACCGACAGCTGAAAGACATCAACGACTGCTCCAGCGGACAAATCATCATCGGATGCTCCAGCCAGCGGGCGGCATATACTCTGCCCGCCGTCCTGCCCAAATTTATGGAGCGGTATCCCGGCATCCAGATACGCACCTGCGAGCAGGATTCTTCCTATCTGGAACAGGCACTTCTGAAAGGTCAGATCGATTTGGTTATTTTTCCTGACCAGACCTCATTGCAGGCCAATGAGCTTATCGACACCATGGTGCTGGGCCGGGAGGAATTTCAGCTGGTCTGCGGCGAGGGTGTGCTCAGTCGGGAAAACTGTCTGGATGGCTTCAGCAAGACGGTGGATTTTTCCCGCCTGAAGGACTATCCTTTTGTTCTGTTGACTTCTGGCCATGGCAGCCGTCGGCTCTGCGATAAGCTCTTCAAGCAATATGGCTTTGAGCCCAAAATCTCGTTTGAGTGCGACAGCAACGCGCTGGTGCTGCGGATGGCGGCGGCAAAAATCGGACTTGCTCTGATACCAGACCGTATCGTAAAGATGCATCAGGGCTGTGTAGCTGTGAACACTTACTCGATTTCCAACCCGCCTATCGTCTGGGGTGTGCTGGCCGCTTTCCGCAAGGGACGCTACCAGACCAGGGCTGAAAAGTATCTGCTCTCGCTTCTGCTGGAATTCTATCAGTCCCGTTCCTGAGGCTCTATTTTGAATGAGGTCGGTGCATGGCATCGACCTCATTTTTTGTTTGACAAAAATTTATTCAATATATGGATGCAAAGTATGCCATTTTTGTTATACCAGAAAAAGCGACCTGCCGGATTTGTCTGATTTGCTCAAATTTCTGGTGCTGAATCGGCATTCTGCCGAATTTTACCACAGATTATGCAAATTTCGAATGAGTATTCTGTAAAAGCACTATTTTACATTATAATTATCTCCTGATACAATGAAATCACAAGATAGAGCGGTGTACCGCTCAGCGCAGGATAAAACGAGTATTCAGGAGGTAACATCATGGCAACGACTGAGCTTCAGGAACAGCAGATCAAGGCTGCACAGGAAAAGCTGGCAGAGCTTATCCGCAGCGATTTCGCCCGCATTGAGCGGATGAAGGCCGACCAGGAAGTGACCGATTTCTCCAAGCTGGAGACCATCACCATCGGCGTGATGCCCGGTGACGGCATCGGTCCCATCATCATGGAGCAGGCGCTCCGCGTCCTGAACGATCTGCTGGCTCCCGAGATCGCCAGCGGCAAGGTGAAGATCCGCATCATCGAGGGCATGACCTTCGAGCGCCGCGTGGAGCTGGGCGAGAGCCTGCCCGCCGATGTCCTCGCCGCCTGCAAGGAGTGCAACGTCCTTATCAAGGGACCCTTCACCACGCCCCGCGCCGGCGACCCGTGGCCGAACCTCGTTTCTGCCAACAGCCTGCTCCGCCGCAATCTGGAGCTGTTCGCCGCTGTGCGCCCCATCAAGATCCCCGAAAAGAACATCGACTGGTGCTTCTTCCGCGAGAACATCGAGGGCGAGTACATCTGGGGCAACAAGGGCATTCAGGTCAACGATGACCTCGCCATCGACTTCAAGGTCCAGACCAAGCAGGGCAGTGAGCGCATCGCCCGCGCCGCTTTCGAGTATGCCCGCAAGAACGGCAAGCACAACGTGACTGCCGTGACCAAGGCCAACATCGTCAAGCTGGCTGACGGCAACTTCCTGAAGGCTGTCCATCACATCGGCGAGACGGAATACCCGGAAATCGAGATTCAGGAGCGTCTGGTCGATGCCATGACCGCCAAGATGGCAGACCCCGAGTTCACCAAGGGCTGTGAGGTTTTCGTCCTGCCCAACCTGTACGGCGATATCGTCACCGATGCCGCTGCTGAGATGCAGGGGGGCTTAGGCAGCGCTTCCTCCTCCAACATCGGCAACAAGTACGCTCTGTTCGAGGCCATCCACGGCACCGCTCCTTACCTGATGAGCCATGGCCGCGGCAATTACGCCAACCCCTGCTCCATCATCCGTGCAGCTGGTCAGCTGATGGCTCACATCGGCTACGGCGACCGGAACGAGAAGCTGGAAAAGGCCCTGGACATCTGCTGCAACACCGAGAAAAGGCTGGTCGTCACCACCGACACCGATGGTGCAACGGCGGCTGAGTTCACCGATTATCTGCTGGACACCATTCACAGCCTGTAAAAGAAAAAAGGAGCAACTGCTATGCCGATGAATCTGACGCGGAAGATCATTTCCGCACACCTGACCAAGCCCTCCGACATGAACCCGGGGGACGAGATATACGTCAAGTTTGACCAGACCCTCACCCACGATATCAACGCCGTCATGTGCTATCTGGCACTGGAAGGCATGGGCATCAAACGTGTCCGCACGGACGTGTCGGTGAGCTATCTGGACCACAACCTGCTCTATGTCAACACCAACACCCCGGATGACCACATTTTCCTGACCTCCATCGCCCGGAAGTATGGCATCTGGCTTTCCCGCCCGGGCAACGGCATCATGCACAGCGTGCAGTACGCCCGCTTCGGCATCCCGGGCAAGACCAGCCTTGGCACCGACAGCCACACCACCACCGGCGGTGCTATCGGTATGCTGGCTATCGGCGGCGGCGGTATGGACGGCGCAACGGCCATGGCTGGTCTGCCCATCCGTCTCAAGATGCCCAAGGTCGTCCGGGTAAACCTGACCGGCCGTCTGCGCCCCGGCTGCTCCGGCAAGGACGTCATCCTCGAGATGCTCCGCCGCTACTCCGTCAAGGGCGGCCTGGGCCGTGTGTATGAGTATGTCGGCCCCGGTGTCGAGACGATGGAGGTGCCGGAGCGCGCCACTATCGCCAACATGGGTGCTGAGCTGGGCGCGACCGGTTCCATCTTCCCGGCTGACGAGACCGTCCGCCGCTTCTTCATCGCACAGGACCGCGAGAAGGATTTCGTGGAAATGAAAGCCGATGAGGGCTGTGATTACGACGAGTATGTGGAAATCGACCTGAGCGAGCTGGAACCCCTGATGTCCTGCCCTCACTCGCCGGATAACGTCAAAAAGGTGAAGGACGTGGAGAAAAAGCCCGTCCAGCAGGTCTTTATCGGAAGCTGCACCAACGGCAGTTACACCGACATTGCCCGCGCCGCTCTGGTGTTCAAGGGTCGTCACGTCAACGAGAATGTCAGCTGCGTCTGCGGCATTGCCACCCGGCAAATTTATAAGCAGCTGCTCCACGACGGCTATCTGGATATGCTGGTGGATGCCGGTGTCCGCCTGATTGAGATTGCCTGCGGCCCCTGCTGCGGCATCGGTCAGACCCCGGCAACCAACGGCATTTCCGTCCGCACCTCCAACCGCAACTTCAAGGGTCGCAGCGGCAGTGCGAATGCACAGCTCTATCTGGTCAGCCCGGAAACTGCCGCCGCCACCGCCGTGGCCGGTACTTTCACCACGGCTGAGGAAGTGATGGGCGCAGAGGTCAGCCAGCTGGCCGCTGTCCATGAGCCGGAACACTACTTCATCGACGACTCCATGTTCATCAAGCCCTTGCCGGACGAGGAACTGGAAAAGGTCGAAATCATCCGCGGACCCAACATCAAACCCCTGCCCATCCCCGAAAAGCCCGAGGAAAATCTGGATGCCCGCATCAGCTTGAAGGCCGGTGACAACATCACCACCGACGATATCACCCCCGCTTCCGCTGAGTTCAGCTCCATGCGCTCCAATATGCCGCTGATGGCCCAGTATGCCTACTGCCGATACGACCCGGAATTCTCCAAGCGTGCCCAGAGCTACGGCAAGAGCATTATCATCGGCGGCGAGAACTACGGTCAGGGTTCTTCCCGTGAGCACGCCGCCATTACCCCGATGTTCCTCGGTGTCAAAGCCGTCATCGCCAAGAGCATGGCCCGCATCCACAAGAACAACCTCATCAACCACGGCATCGTGCCCATGGTCTTTGCCGACCCGGCAGATTACGACAAGCTGGAGCTGTCCGATGAGCTGTCCATCCCCAATTTCCGGGAGCAGATCAAAACAAAGCGCGTCACTGTGGTGGACAAGACCAAAGGCATCTCCTTTGACGCCGTGCTGGAGCTGTCCGATGACGAAGTAGGCGTTATTCTTGAGGGCGGCCAGCTGCGCTATGTGCAGGAGCAGCTGAAAAAAGCATAACAAGACGATTTAACGTAAATCATCATCCGTCCCCACAGCCTTGTGTGGGGTGTGTGACCGCGTGGTTCGGGAGAGCTCTTGCATGGCATGCAAGAGGTCAGCGGTTCGATCCCGCTATTCTCCACCAAAAAAGCACTGTACTTCGCAGGAAGCACAGTGCTTTTCTTTTTACTGAAGCCGATTTTTGAGGCTGCATTGCTTCGCCTGCATATCTTTTGGGCTTTTTGCGGAAAACCGAGATATTCCCGCAGATAAGCGGTTCCCCATAACAAAAGAGACCTCCGTACAGCAAGCTGCTGTACTGCGGTCTCTTCTTCTTTTTTCAGTTCCGCGGGATGGCCATTCGGCGCTCTGCTTTCTTTACGAGCCATGCTCCCGCCCATCCGCAGGCGGCTCCCAAAATGGCACCGCCCAGAATATCCGTCGGGTAATGGACACAGAGGTACATCCGTGAGAATGCGATGAGAACACCTACCGGCAGAGCCGCCATCGCCCACTGCTTTTTCCCGGCCATCCAAAGGGCTGTCACCGAGGCGAAGGACGCCGCCGTATGGCCCGAAGGGAAGGAGAAATCGTCCGGGTACGGGATAAGCAGTTGTACCTCCGTAAGGATGCCGCATGGACGGACGCGGGCCACCAGCGGCTTGAGAAGAAGATTGCAGAGGACAGCGTCGATGAGGAGCGCCGCTGCCAGCACACATCCGACCCGCCGCGTTTTGCGGAACACCAGCAGCACCGCTGTCAGCGTCACCCAGAGAATACCGGAGTCTCCCAGACGGGTAATAAAACACATGCTTCCATCCAGCATGGGGCTGTGCAGGGATTGCAGGAATTGCAGGAAAGTGAGTTCGGCGTTCATAAAGCTCCCTCTTTCTCGTTTCGTTATGTACAGGATACCAGAAGTTTATGAACAGAAAACCACAAAGTCTTAAACAGTAGTTAAAACAGCCGGCTCCGCCGCTGAGTTTTGCAGCATTTCAGTTCCCGGCGTTTCGGATGGACAAGGGAAAAATTAAAAAGAGAAGCCGACTGAGAATACCTCTCAGTCGGCTTTTTCTATGCCGGTGGTGGGGATCGAACCCACACGTGTTATTAGCACAAGGGATTTTGAGTTTTTATCCGCATCTTCCATCTGGTGTCATCCAGTGATATCTAGTGATATCTGGTTCCCACTGTGCAAAGGCAAAATTCACGCCTCAACGAATAATAATTTGAAATGTCCACAATTTTTCGTTACGTTTTCCCTCTACTCTGTTTTTTCGGTTTGGACCGCCAAAATGGAAATTGGAGGGATGTTCAGGAGGGATGCAGGGCAAAACGCTTCTCTGCTTAGGCACAAAACGAAAGGAAAGTCAAGGATGATGAATCAAAATCAAGCAAAAGCGTATTATAAAAAATTATTTGTGAACTATCCTGATGTGCTGTCTGTCGAAGAAGCAACAACTTTACTCGGTTTCAAAAGCCAGACTGCCATCATCAGAAGAATCCATCAACATAGAATTCGCTGCCTGAAAGTCGGACGATCTTTCATGATTCCGAAAGAATATCTCACCGACTATCTTTTGGATAGCTAAATTATATAGCCATTATATTACATAGCGCACCACTTTTCAATAAGAAAAGAGTGCGCTTTTTATTTTCAAACGAAAGGCGGTTGATTTTTTGAACACAAGCTGGAGCAAAACGTTGAAAAAGCCACATGACCCTTGACTACTTTTACGGACAAGCCGGAGAACTGTTTTCCTTCTACCGCATCCCCAAGGCACTTTTTCAAGAAACACGGTTTCAAGAACTGTCAACCGATGCAAAAACCCTGTACGGCATCCTGCTGGACCGCATGAGCCTGTCTGTGAAAAACGGCTGGCTGGACGAGCAGAACCGGGTGTTCATTATCTTCACGATAGAGGATGTCAAGAGGGCGTTGTGTTGCGCAGACAACAAAGCGACCAAGTTACTCCGGGAACTCGAAAAGTTTGGTTTGATTGAACGAAAACGCCGAGGGCAGGGAAAGCCAAGTTTGGTGTATGTGAAAAACTTTTCGGCAGAATCTTCAAAAGAGAGTGTCAAGAATCGTGATAATGACGATTCTTGTGGCTTCAAAATCGCGTGTCAAGACCCTGCAAAATCACGATGTAATAAGACTAAAGAGAATGATACTGAAATGAGTGAGACTAATCTCTTCTATTCCGAAGAATCGGATGGGATGAGTAAGCGCGCCCAACTGGAAGAATATTTTTCGCAGTCTTTGGAGGTAGACCTTCTGCTCCGGCTCTGCCCGGATGATGAGGACACCATCTATCAGATCGTAGATTTGTTGGTGGACACCTGCGCTACCAACCGTAAGCTGCTGCACATTGCTGGGGACGATAAGCCCGCCGAGGTGGTATGCAGTCGGTTTATGAAGTTGAACGCCGACCACATCCGCTTTGTGCTGAAGTGCCTTGCAGAGAACAGCAGCCCGATCCGAAACATGAAACAATACCTGCTCGCTTCTCTGTACAACGCACCCACCACGATGCAGCTTTCCTACCAGAACCAAACCAACCACGACTTAGCGATGCGGAGGTGATGAAAATTTCAAAGAAAGCAACCACAATAGCCATCGTCAACCAGAAAGGCGGCACCGGCAAGACCACCACCTGTGAAAATCTGGGCATCGGGCTGGCGATGGAGGGCCAAAAAGTCCTACTGGTGGACGCTGACCCGCAGGGCAGCTTGACCATAGTCGCTTCGCTCCTATGGCTAGTTGTGTGCACTGCGTGCAGATTTATATTTGCCCGCCATGCGGACATTGCCATCAGCATGGGCTGGCAGCAGCCCGATGAACTGCCCACCACCCTTTCCACCCTGATGGCAAAAGCCATGGACGATCAGAGTATTCCGCCCGGTGAAGGCATCCTGCACCATGCAGAGGGCGTTGACCTGATCCCTGCTAACATCGAACTGGCAGGGCTGGAAGTGTCTCTCGTCAACTGCATGAACCGGGAAAAGATGTTGAAACAGGTGCTGGACAGTGCCAAGCGGGAGTACGATTTTATTCTGCTGGACTGCACTCCTTCCCTTGGGATGCTGACCGTCAATGCACTGGCAGCGGCGGACACCACCCTGATTCCTGTGCAGGCGCAGTACCTGTCTGCGAAAGGTCTGGAACAGCTTTTGCAGACGGTGCAGAAGGTCCGGCGGCAGATCAACCCGAAACTGAAAATCGAGGGCATCCTGCTGACTATGACCGACAGCCGCACCAACTACGGACAGCAGATCGACAATTTGATTCGAGGTGCCTACGGCAGCAAGATCAAGGTGTTTGACCAGACCATTCCCCGGTCTGTCCGCGCTGCGGAGATCAGTGCCGTGGGCAAAAGCATTTTCCAGCATGACCCCAAAGGCAAGGTGGCCGAAGCCTACCGCTCTCTGACGAAGGAGGTGATGGCGAATGCCGAAAAACAGCTTAAACGTGTCGCTGAAAGGGGCAGATGACATTTTCTCCACCGAGGAATCCCGGCAGGAGCAGCAGCGGGAGCAGGTGCAGCAGATTCCCATCGGGGAGCTGTTTCCTTTCAAGAATCATCCCTTTAAGGTCTTGGATGACGAGTCCATGCAGCGCACGGTGGAAAGCGTAGAGCAGTACGGCGTGTTGTCTCCGCTGATTGCCCGCCCACGCCCGGAGGGTGGCTATGAAATCATCTCCGGGCATCGCTGTCAGCACGCTGCACAGCTTGCCGGGCTGGAAACCCTGCCGGTCATTGTCCGCAACATGGATGATGATGCCGCAGTTTTGCTCATGGTGGACTCGAATCTCCAACGTGAAAACATCTTGCCCAGTGAAAGGGCTTTCGCCTACAAAATGAAGCTGGAAGCTCTAAAAAATCAAGGTGCTAGGTCAGATTTAACTTCGTCCCAAGTTGGGACGAAGTTGAGAGCCGATGAAAAAGTAGCAAAAGATTCAGGCGAAAGTCACAATCAAGTCCAGCGTTTTGTGCGCCTGACGAACCTTGTCCCTGAATTGCTCGACATGGTGGACGAGAAAAAAATCTCTTTTAACCCTGCGGTAGAACTGTCCTATCTGGACGAAAAACAGCAACAGGATTTTTTTAGAAGCAATGGATGCTTCCCAGAACGCACCATCTCTTTCACAAGCCATTCGGATAAAAAAGCTGGCGCAGCAGGGTGAGTTTGACTATGATGCAGTCTACAACATTATGAATGAGGAAAAGAAAAGCGAACTGGACACCGTGACCATCAAAAACGAAACCCTGCGGAAATACTTTCCACGCAATTACACGCCCCGGAAGATGGAAAGCATCATCATCAAGCTGCTCGACCAGTGGCAACTAAAAAAGCAACAGGCAAAACAGAAGAAGCAGGAAGAAGCGCGCTGATTGCAGACTGAACCAAAAGACCCAGTTCCGGGTCTTTTATTTTTGCAAAAATTTTGGAGGAAACGTCTATGAACTTTACTACCACTCACATCCGTTCCGAGAAAGTCACCATTGATACTCGCATCTACACGATTCTGAACGGCAGAAAAAAGCCTGGTGAAGTCTATCTCGCAGCCATTGCCCCGGATATGGAGCTGACCGTCATCACGCTGGACGAAGCTCCGGGCATCCTGCCCTGTTTTGAGGAGGACGATGCCTACCTGAACCTCCCCAACACCTCGCTGCTGCTCTGCTACAACCCTGCGCAGGTGCTGAAGATGGGCGGCAAGCACTACCTGACTGGCCCGGTGATTCTGGCTCGCACCAACATGGATGGCGAGGTCATCTCGCTGACCATTGATGAGGTCTACCTGTTCGTGCGACACGAAGTCGCTTAATTCAACTGTCTGGCAATGACCGGACCTGTTATTCCATTAGCAGTAGTCTACTGTCAACAAAGCGGCTGGTAACGGCTGTGAGGAAGCGTGACAGGACAAGGGTAGCCCCACCCGAAAGGGTTCAAGCTGAAACTGCGAGGTGAAAGCGATAAGCTGCAAGCAACAATGCGGTTGGGGAGCCTGACTTGTATGGTATGGTTAATGTAACGTGAATCACTGATAAACGTCGTTAAGGCCGAACAGGCTAAAGTTGCTGACAAGCCTGAACCAAAATGGTAATGCAGCTGGTTATTCCCCTGTATAGTGGGAATACATGGACACAAAGCTGCCGGCGGAGAAGTGAGATCTAACCCATACTGTTGAATAAGCGGAACGTGGTAAGCCCGTATTTCTCCGAACAATCGGACGGAAACCGTAAGGAGACTTTATGAAATGCGGGTAGAAGAAAGATGGAAAAAGCGAATGCCGACCCTGTAATGGGGACGGATAGAGGTTGCAACATTACCTCATGCGAAAGCAGGCAGACTTCCATCCATGGTCTTTCTTTACGAGAGAATTTACAGAACTTTTCAAAATGGAGGAATTGCAAATGAACGAGAAATCGTGTGCACCGACTTGCAAAGTGGAAGATTGGGCCAGCATCGACTGGAACAAGGCTCGCACTTATGTTAAAAAGCTGCAAATGCGTATCGTAAAGGCTCAACAAGAAGGTCATTACAGCAAAGTGAAAACGCTGCAATGGCTGTTAACTCACTCGTTTTACGCCAAAGCCTTGGCAGTGAAGCGAGTAACAAGCAATCGTGGTAAAAATACGGCTGGGGTTGACCATGAACTGTGGCTGACCCCAGAGGCAAAATTCAAGGCAATCAATAAACTGAAACGGCGAGGATACCGTCCTCAGCCTCTGAAACGTGTTTATATTCCGAAGAAAAACGGCAAACTGCGGCCATTGAGTATTCCGACAATGACAGACCGAGCCATGCAGACTTTGTACATGTTTGCACTGGAACCGCTTGCTGAAACCTACGGTGACCCGAACTCCTATGGATTCCGAATCGGCAGAAGTACGCACGATGCAATCGAGCAGTGCTTTACCGACCTGAACAAAGGAAAATCACCCGAATGGATTCTCGAAGGTGACATCAAGGGATGCTTCGACCATATCAGCCACGAATGGCTCATGGAAAACATTCCGATGGACACACAGGTTTTACAGAAATGGCTAAAGTGTGGATTTGTCGATACGAAACAGCTGTTCCCCACCGAAGAGGGTACGCCGCAGGGCGGGACTATCTCGCCCACTCTGATGAATATGACACTGGATGGGCTGGAACGGCTCTTAAAGGAACGACTGCCGACCAAACAGTACTTCAATGGGAAAACTCACTTTAATAAGATGAACTTTGTGCGCTATGCTGACGACTTTATCGTAACCGGAGAAAGCCCGGAATTTCTGCGCGAAGAAGTCCTTCCTATTATTAGAGAGTTTATGGCTGAACGTGGATTGCAGTTGTCCGAAGAAAAGACGGTTATCACCCACATCGAAGATGGATTTGACTTCTTGGGCAAGAATATTCGAAAATACAACGGAAAACTCCTTATCAAACCCTCGAAGCAATCGGTCAGTTCTCTGCTGAAAAAGGTGCGCGAAATCGTCAAGAGCAACAAATCGGCAAAGCAGGATTCCCTGATTCGCCAGCTCAACCCGGTTATCCGTGGCTGGGTCAATAACCAGCGATTTGTTGTGTCCGCTGAAGCATTCAGCAAAATCGACTATCAGATTTATAATTGTCTCTGGCAATGGGCAAAGCGCAGGCACAAGAAAAAGAGCAGACGGTGGATTGCCAAGAAATATTGGCACTGCATCGGCTCTCGGAACTGGACTTTTGCCGCAGAAGAACGCTCCAAGAAGAGAAACAAAGAGCTTTCCTATTTTGCCCTCGAATATGCAACGGACACCAAAATCATCCGCTTTAAGAAAATCGTTGCCGAAGCAAATCCGTTCGATGCGCGGTGGAATGGTTATTATGAAGAGCGTGATGGTGAGAAAATGCTGAACAGCACCAACGGACGCGAAAAGCTCTTGAAAGTATGGAGAAATCAGCACCGCTGCTGCCCTGTGTGTGGAGAACCGATAACTTCTGACACAGGTTTCAAGGTTCACAAGGTGTTCCGACATGGAAAGTCACCATGGCTGGAAATGGTGCATCCCGAATGCCATACCGTATTGCACAAAAACGATGCTTGTTTTGTTGCGCCGGGTTCCCTAACGGGAACTTTCTGAAAGGCTTGAGCCGTATGAGGGGAAACTCTCACGTACGGTTCTTAGGGGAGGGGCTGGCAGTAATGCCATCCTCTTACCCGATCAGACCCTTGAGAATAAACAGAAGTTTATCTCGCAGATCATGACGAGCAAATCGCCTATGCGATCTTGCGATGATATTGACGAACAGGCTTTATCTTACGCAGAAATCAAGGCTCTGTGTGCAGGCGACCCTCGCATCCGGGAAAAGATGGATTTGGACGTGCAGGTGGCAAAATTGAAAGTTCTGCGCGGTGACTTCCAGAATCAGAAATATCGTCTGGAAGATAAGCTGCTCAAAACATTCCCGGAAGAGATCCAGAAACAGAAAACCCGCATTACTGCTTTGCAGCAGGATTCACAGATTGCAGCAGCACACCCGCAGGACAAAGAAAACTTCTGCGGCATGACCATCAAGGGCATGGTGTACGATGACAAAAAGGCTGCAGGCGAACGGCTGCTGCTGGCTCGGCAGGAGATGCCCAATGCTGATATGATGCTGCTGGGCACCTACCGTGGGTTTGAACTGAACATCCGGTTCGACAGCTTCAAAAATGAGCATCAGGCCGTACTCCGGGCAGAGTTGAGTTACCCGGTGTCGCTGGGCGATGATGCGCGCGGCAACATCACTCGTCTGGATAATGCCATCGACAATTTCGCTGACCGAATTGCAGACGCTGAAAATGCTCTGCAAAACCTTGAACAGCAGAAGCAGGCCGCAGAGGTCGAAGTGGCAAAGCCCTTTGCACAGGAGGAAGAACTGGCCGAAAAGTCTGCCCGCCTTGCTGAATTGAACGCCTTGCTGAACATCGACCGCGAACGCAGTCCCTCGCAGGATGCTCCTGAAGAAACCGAGGAAGAGGAAACTCCTGCGGCCCGTCCGTCCGTGCTGGCTGCGCTGGAGGAAAAGACCAGCCAGCCGGAGCCTGTTAAGCCGTTCAAAAGCTATCTGGATAAGGAGGGCCGATAATTTGAAAAAGCGGGAACACCGTCTCTTTATTCGTGTGACTGATGAAGAACGGAACTGCATTTTAGATAAGATGTATGGCATGGGCATCCACAGCCTGAGTGCCTATATCCGCAAAATGGCATTGGATGGCTACTGCCTGAATCTCGACCTTCCACAGCTGCGGCGCATGGCTTATTTGCTCCAGAATTGCAGCAACAACTTGAATCAAGTAGCAAAACGCGTCAACGAAAGCGGCAAGATCTATTCTGCCGACCTTGCCGATCTACGCACCCGGCTGGATGAACTGATTGATATCGGCAAGCAGATTCTTTCCAAGCTGGCAGAGCTATAAAAATTCCCGCAGTTGGAGGACTGCGGGTGTACATATAACGCTTGACATCCTTGCAACGCAGTAGTCGATACCTTTATAATAAGGGCAAACAGGAAGGAAGTGCTTGATATGATGTCTCTGCTGAAGAAAATTGTTCTTTTCCCGATTTCTCTCTTTGTGGCGTTTCTAGCTCTGATGGCAAGGTGGCTGCTAACCCTGTCCAGCTATGTAGTTGCTCCGCTGATGCTCTACATCTTCGGCTGCGGCATCTACACCGCCTGCCGTCAAACTTGGGATCAGTTCTTTATCCTGCTGGTGGCCGAGTTCATCTGCTTCATCCTCTTTTTCGGTGCAACTGCCATCACCGAGGGCATCGGGCGGTTCAGTGAGTGGTTGGCTGAACTGTAAGGAGCATTTTCAACCTTTTGCCGCCTTCGGGTGGCATTTTCCTTTTATGGGGGTGATTCAGGATGGCCGCGACACGGCTGATCGCGCTGCACAAAAACAAGGGCAAGTCGGTTGCGGCCTGCCTGAAAAGCCGCACGGATTACGCCCAGAACCCGGACAAGACACAGCAGGGCGAACTGGTCAGCAGTTACGAATGCAGTCCCCTGACCGTGGATGAAGAATTTATGCTCTCCAAACGCCAATACGAACTTGCCACCGGTCGCAGGCAGAAAAGCGATGTGATTGCCTATCAAATTCGACAGTCTTTCAAACCCGGTGAGATCACCGCCGAAGAAGCCAACAAGGTGGGTTATGAGCTGGCAATGCGTTTCACCAAAGGCAAGTATGCGTTTATCGTTGCAACCCACACGGACCGGGAACACATTCATAATCACATTATCTACAACTCCACTGCGTTGGACAGCACCCGGAAATTCCGGGATTTTTTATTGTCCGGGCTGGCTGTGCAACGGTTGAGCGATCTGATCTGCTTAGAGCATCAGCTTTCCGTCATTGAGAAGAAACCCTACCGGGAGCGGCAGAAGCGCACACTCTACCCGCCCAAAGAACGCAATCGTGACCGTCTATGTGGCGTGATTGACACTATTCTGGCGGAAAAGCCCAAAGACTACGAAGATTTTCTGCAAGGACTGGAGCAGCAGGGTTATGAGGTCAAGCGTGGAAAATACACCTCCGTCAAAGGCGCACGGCAGAAGCGATTCATCCGGTTCCGCACTTTGGGCGCAGGATATAGTGAAGAAGAACTGAAAGCTGTTATCTCTGGGGAAGCCGAACACCATCCCCGGCAGAAGCAGAAGCGCATCGTACCGGAACAAAAGTTTCAGATGCTGGTGGACATTCAGGCAAAGCTGGCCGAGGGAAAGAGCATGGGGTATGCTCGCTGGGCAAAGCGATATAATCTGAAAGAAATGTCCAAGACGCTGATTTTCTTACAGGAGCATAAAATCGGCAGCATTAAAGAAATGCAGGAACGTGTGGATGCAGCAACTGCTCGCTATCACGAGTTGGGCGATTCCATTAAAGCTGCAGAAGCGCGCATGGCCGAAATTGCCGTGCTGCGGACGCACATCGTCAATTACGCCCGGACACGCCCGGTCTATGACGCCTACCGCAAAGCCGGGTACAGTAAGAGATTTCTGGAAGCCCACCGGGAAGAAATCACGCTGCATAAGACTGCAAAAGCTGCTTTTGATGAAGCTGGATTGAAAAAGTTGCCAAAGGCTAAGGACTTGAGCATCGAATACGCTGAACTTCTGAAAAAGAAGAAAGAAGCATACCCAGACTACCGGAAGGCACGAGATGAGATGCAGGAGTTGATGAAAGCTCAGAAAAATGTAGAGATGTTTTTTGCAGAGGAAAAAGACACAGCCGAAAAAGAGCCAACACGATAAACGAAATCCGCCGAGGATTCTTCCCATTTTGGGGAGATGTCCTCGGCGGCTTTTTTAGTTTATATAGCAGCGGTCCTGTTTTATAAGCCAATCTTCACACAGCCGCTGAGCTTCGGCCTTTGTGCAGCAGGTACAGTTGAAAAGTTTGCCACGGATAGAGCAGTAAGTGTAATGTACCTTCGGGACTCCATTGGCATCTCGAAAATCAACGCATCGTTCCTCACCGGGCAGCAGATAGATCGTATCCACATTCAGCAGCTCCTTTTACCTTCGTTCATGTGCCAAGGGGCACAACGTTTGTTATTGTACCATGTACCGTCCCCAAAGACCATTGCTTTTTTGACCAAAGATACGCACAAAAATTTTCCACCTTGAAATTACCCGAATAGCGTTGAACAAACACAGATGGATTGTGTATAACAAAAATTGCGACAGGTATGCTATTGGTGTGCAACAAACACAATTAGAATGTGAGGTCGCTATGAATACGCTTTTGGGTCAACGAATACGAGAGCAGCGCAAAGAAAAAGGATGGACAATCGAGCAGTTTGCAGAACGGGTCGAGTTGTCAGCAAATTATGTTGGAGATTTAGAGCGCGGAGTAAAAATCCCCAAACTGGAAACCTTTATCCGAATCGTAGAGGTGTTGGACGTATCTGCTGATGTGCTGATCCGGGATTCCGTTCCATCCGCATCCCATGTGGCAGATGACGAACTGAGCAGAAAGCTGAGCCAGCTCACACCGGGGCAGAAGAAAGCTGCCATTGACATTCTGAATGCATACACCGACAACATTCCCTATATTACAAAATAACACCTATGTCAAAGAACGCCAGCAAACGTGCTGACGCTCTTTCTTTTTGCCCTCAAATAGTCTATAATCAACACTATAAGCGTGCATCTAACACTAATGGCGAGTATTTGAGGTGAACGACATGACGATGCTACCCAATATCGAAGAAGCAATGGAAGATGCCCGGAATGGAAAGCTGAGTCCGTATTGGCAGAACGACCTATACCGTGAATGTCACCGTCAGAAGTTATCGGACGAAGAACAGCAGGCTCTTTCGGAACTGGAGCGCATTTTGTCCGAAACTCCACAATGGAGCAGCGAAGAAGAATTGCATCATGACATGGCGAACATCGGCGGCAGAGTCTGGTACTGCCACTACTGGGAGGAACACTACTCCATGGTGCAGTTGACGGAAGATCGCAACGGAAAATACTCCACAGCCTACGTTCTGGATACAGAAACCACCCCGGATGTGCGTAAGGCGGCAGCATTGCAGGCACAGAAAGAACTTGCGGACTGTATGCAGGTGTGGGGCATTTTGCTTCTGGATGCGCCTGTTCCTGAACAGATGAAGTACGATTCTCTTGCAGAAGCCGCTTCTCACCTCATGCAAGTTTTGAACGACCCAGAGCACATCACCGGGTAAAAAGCGTCCCATCGGGATGCGTAGCCTGCATTGGGAAATGCAGATCAAAGGGGCTTGGGGCATTCCCCAACAAGCGTTTTGCAACGCAAAATAAGCAGATGTATATACGTCTGCACTGCTTGCTACAATGGTGTTGGTTCTGAGAAGTTCACAGCCAGTGAGCTATACAGATGCCCAAACCTAAGCTACAATGAAGATGTGCTGAGAGAACGAAGCATTGCTTGAGCTGAACGCTTGTGCTCGCAAACGTCAGAAAAATGGAAGCTGCTGTTATTACCGCCGTCGGTATCGATGTGTCAAAGAGCAAAAGCACAGTTGCGGTACGGAGACCCGGAGGCGAAATCGTACTTCGGCCTTTCGAGGTCCACCACACGAACAGTGACTTGAAAAAGCTGGCATCCACACTCAAAAACTGGGAGGCGATATCCGTATTGTAATGGAACATACCAGTACGTACTGGAGACCGATCGCACTGACATTGAAGGAAGCGGGCTTTTTTTCCGTTGTCAATGCGATTTGCGGTCGAATAGGAGCTTCTTGTCCTTCATCTGTCTGCTTCTCCCTCATTTCTGTGCTGAGACGCAGAGCCAGCCTTTCTTTTTGTGTATCTGCACCTCGTGAAAGCCCGCCTGCTCCAGATACGCCTTCAGCTCGGTGTCCTTATAGATGGTCATTCCACCGATGATCTCCGTCCACCTCTCGTCCTTGTCCGTGTCGCCGTTTGCTTCGTTGCAGATGAGAAATGTCCCGCCGACCTTCAGCACCCGGTAAACCTCCCGGAAGCACCGAGGCAGATCAGGCCAGAAATAGACGGTTTCAAAGGCCGTCACCGCATCGAACCAGTTGTCCGTAAACATCATATCTGCCACGCTGCCTTGCAAAACGGCGCAGCGACCCTCCGCGATGGCGACGTCGTTGACCTTTTTCGACTTCTCCACGCTGACGGGCGAATAGTCGATGCCCTTGACGACGCCCTGTGGGCATTTTTTCAGCAGCCGTCGGATGTTCGCCCCACCGCCGCAGCCGCAGTCCAGCACCTTGGCGTCCGGCGCAGTATTCAGAAATTGAAGCCCCCACCGGGCCACGGCGCTGTGACCGAGATTCATCATGGCGACCATAATTTTCCCGCCAAAGCCCACGGGCTTGCGGGTATTTTCAAAGAATGACATATCACACCTCCATTTTTACACACTCGGCATAGGTCAGCGGGAACGAGGCTTTCAGGACAGCGCTTTTCCTCACCGTCCAGCCATTTTGCCGCAGGAAACGCAGGTATTCCTCGCTCGTCCATCTGCTGTGGAGAGGGAAGCCCGCCAGCTTCATGAAAAATGCCTTGACCTTGCCGGAAAACGAGTTCCCCGCGTGGGTGAAGGTCGGCGCGATGAGCACGCCGTCCTCTTTCAGCACCCGCTTGATTTCTTGCAGGGCTTTTCCCGGCTGCGGCACGATGTGCAGCGCATTGGACACGATCACCACATCAAAGGACTTATCCGCATAGGGCAGGCTGAACATATCCTGCACGGAAAAGTGCAGCTTGGCAGAGTGGTTATCACGCTTGGCCTCGGCAATCATCTCCGCGGAGGCATCCGTCGCCTCGATGTGCGCTGCTGCGTTCACAATGTGCTTTGCAATCAGTCCCGTGCCAGTCGCCAGCTCCAGCACCGTTTTGGCTTTCACCACCGGCCGGATCATCTTATACATCTCTTCGTATGCCGCCCGATCCTTTCGCATAAAGCGGTCGTAACGACCGGCATTTTTGTCCCAGAAGGTCTTTCGTTCTTTCATAGCCGTTGCCCTTATCTCTTCTTTATTTTTTGCCGCATTGCGCCTCTCGGAAAGGATTCAAAGTGCCACTAAATTTTCCCGTGCTGGCATCTGTCCCGCCGCTCTCAGGCGTATTCCAGCAGTGCATTGCACGCCGGACAAAGCGCCTCGCCCCTTGTCCAATGCACGCCACAACAATACCGGCGCACCATGAGGGTAACGGTTTCGGTCTCCTTTTCCTTGTTCAAGTTCTGAAGTCCTTTCTGTTTTATACATGGTTAGTTAATTCTAACCATCTGGTGGAAGAAAAGGCAGGCCACCTGTATGTAGTCTGCCTTTTGCCTGATGCGAAAGCCCGCAGACACGCGGGGCTTACAGCACCAGCGAGGGCGCGGTGTAGACCCGTGCCTTCAGCTCGCTGTTTAGCATATACAGCCCCTTGCTGTCACCGCCGAACAGATCCATCTTGGTAATGAGGTCAGCGGCGTTCTTCTCCTCCTCGCCCTGTTCCTTGATGAACCAGTCCAGCATCTGCATGGTGCGGAAGTCCCTGACCTCGTATGCGGCGGCGTAGATGGCATTGATGCTGGCGGTGACCAGCTTCTCGTGCTCCAGTGCCTTTTTCAGCGGGGTCATGTGGTCGCCTCGTTCCCACTCCGGCTTTGCGATAGCCTCAAAGGTGACGCCTTCGCCGTTATTCTGCAAATACTGATAAAACAGCATGGCGTGATCCCGTTCCTCCTGCGCCTGTACCCGGTACCAGTTCTCAAAGCCGTCCAGTCCGGCGGCGGCGTAGTAGTTGGCAAAGTCCAGATACAGATAGGCGGAGTAGAACTCCTTATTGATCTGCTCGTTGATCAGCTTAGATACCTTAGCGTTCATGATACTTCTCCTCCATAAGATTGTCTTTTTCCTGCTCCCGGCAGGCAGGGCAGATATACCGTACCCAGAGCGATGCTGGGATGCTCCCTTTTCATCTCCAGGAACATCTGCTCCGCCTTGGGATGCTGCTGCAGCTCCGTTACGGCGGCCAATATCTCCTCTGCGTATTTTGGCATACCGCCAACCCTCTAAATGCAAGAATGAGTCTTATTATTTTGCTTTTATTATACCTATATTTTTTTCTCTGTCAACAACCACAAAGGGCTTGTGCGCCAAAAGCTGCCTCGAAGTACCTTAACAGTTTTAACTGTATCTGTTATATTTCAATATAAACTGTATCAGCAGTAAACACAGTTGCATTGGAGGTTGATTATGCGTCAGATATTGCTTTTCGCGGCACTTGCCGCCGTGCTTGCACTGCTTCTGGTGAGCTGCGGGGGAACCAAGGACAAGCCGGTGCCGACAGAGGAGGACGCTCCCGGCAAGGCGGCGTATCATAAGATCAGCGCCGAGGAAGCCTATGAGATGATGATCTCGCAGGAGATCGTGGTGGTGGATGTCCGCACCCGGGAGAAATACGATGGCGGGCATATTGAAAACGCCGTCCTTGTGCCCAACGAGAGCATCGGGAGCGAAATGCCCGAGACGCTGCCCGATAAGGAGGCGACGCTGCTGATCTACTGCCGCAGCGGCCGCCGCAGCAAGGATGCTGCACAAAAGCTGCTGGCGCTGGGGTATCAGAGCGTCTGCGACTTCGACACGATCCTGATTGTCCAAACTCAATTCAAGGTCATGGTCGATGATGGGCAGCTTGAACCGGACGGACTTCAGCCACTGTCCATTAGGCTGGCGTTCCGGGCAGATCTGCACCTCGTCGATCAAAATTTCCACCAGTCTGCGGCGTTCCGCCTCGGTCATGGTGGCATAAAGCTTGTCAAAGCAAATCAGGATCTTATAGATGTTGTCGCCTGTGATTTTGTCGGCTTCAATGGCCTGCTTCTTTGCCCGGGCATCCATCAGTCCATTTTCCACCTCTTCGATTTTATCGTACATCTTATAAAGGCGGTCGTCAAGGTCAGATTTTCGGGCGATAAAGTGCCGGTCGTCCGGGTCAAGGCTGTCGATCTCCTCCATAAGCCGGGATTTTGTGGAGTAGTGCTGCCGTAGCTGCTTCTCATAGGCGGCGCTCTCCTGCTCAATGGCAGTGGTATCTACCTTCATGTGTAGACCTTGGTCTTTTCTGCTGCCATTTCCAGCACCTCCCATTCGTACCGTCTTGTTCGGAATAGACTTTGCAAGCAAAGTCGTGTGCCAAAGGGCGCTGCTCTCGCCTGTCGGCTCGGTCAAGCGCTTCAAAATGCAACGCATTTTGAGGTCGCCACTGACGACCCGCGCCCCTTTGGATTCTCCGTTCACATTGTCCTACGGACGATGTGATTTTATTGTTGTAGCGATTCGCTTCATCCCGGTTTCGTCCCGGTTTGCAGAATGCCCTTGCAATCCGAAAGAAGCCGTGCTATAATGCCGCTGTAATTGAATCATAAATCTTCAGGGCAGGGTGCAATTCCCTACCGGTGGTACAGCCCACGAGCCGTAAGGCATGATTCGGTGAAACTCCGAAGCCGACAGTACAGTCTGGATGAAAGAAGATATCAAGTGCAGAACCCGTACGGTCCTGCGCTTGTGGAGGCTGCTCTGGGATGCGTTTGCATTCTGGAGCTTTCTTTTTGCACAAGGATCCCTTGTGTTTTTCGGCTTGCCCTGAACGTTTTTGTTCAGGGCTTTTTCTTTTGGAGGCAACACGATGAACGACAAAGACTATATGCGTCTGGCTTTGCAGCTTGCAAAAAAGGGCTGCGGGTGGACATCGCCCAACCCGATGGTGGGTGCCGTGGTCGTAAAAGAGGGCAGGATCATCGGACAGGGCTGGCACCAGAAATACGGTCAGGCTCATGCGGAGCGCAATGCGCTGGCATCCTGCACCGAAGATCCGCAGGGAGCGACCATGTATGTGACATTGGAGCCGTGCTGCCATTACGGAAAGCAGCCGCCCTGCGTGGATGCGATTCTGGACGCAGGCATTCACCGGGTGGTCGTGGGTTCCGCTGACCCGAATCCGCTGGTAGCCGGAAAAGGAATTGCAATCCTGCGCGCACACGGCATAGATGTGACCGAAAATGTTCTGCAAGAGGAATGCGATGCGCTGAACAAGGTGTTCTTCCACTATATCACCACAAAACGCCCCTTCGTTTCCATGAAATATGCCATGACGATGGACGGAAAAATCGCCACATACACAGGCGCTTCCAAATGGATCACCGGGGAAATTGCCCGGACTCATGTTCAACGGCAGCGACACCGATTCCGCGGCATTATGGTGGGAGTCGGAACCATTCTGGCAGATGACCCGCTGCTAACCTGCCGGATAGAGGGTGGCCGTGATCCCGTCCGGATCATCTGTGATACACATTTGCGGACACCGCTGCAATCACAGGTAGTCACGACCGCCAAACAGGTCCCCACCATTCTTGCGACCTGCTGCGGCGACCCAGAGAAGCAGGCGGCATATCAACAGACCGGGTGCCGAGTCCTTTGTCTGGAAGAGCAATGCGGTCATGTGAATCTTTTGCAACTGATGGAACAGCTGGGACAGGAGCAGATCGACAGCATTCTGCTGGAAGGCGGCGGAACCTTGAACTGGTCTGCACTGGAAAGCGGCATCGTGCAGCAGGTACAGGCTTACATCGCCCCGAAGCTGTTCGGAGGTAGGGATGCCAAAGCACCCATTGAGGGTGCAGGTGTTTCGTTTCCGGATGCTGCATTCCGCCTGAAGAACAGCCGATTGGAACAGCTTGGCGAAGATTTCCTGATCGAAAGTGAGGTGGAGTACCCGTGTTTACCGGAATCGTGGAAGAAGTCGGAACAATAAAATCCATCAATCGGAGACAGCATTCCGCTGTACTGACTGTTCGTGCAAAAACGGTTCTGGAAGAAACCAGGATCGGCGACAGCATCGCCGTCAACGGCATCTGCCTGACCGTCAGGCAGCTCTTCCCGGATAGCTTTGCTGCGGATGTCATGCACGAGACCTTGAACCGCTCTGCGCTTGCGCAGCTCACCGTTGGAAGTGCTGTCAATCTGGAACGTGCCATGCCGGCCAACGGACGTTTTGGCGGACACATCGTAGCAGGCCATGTGGATGGCGTCGGACGCATTGCTAATATCCGAAAAGACGATACGGCCATCTGGTACACCATTCATGCAGATTCTGCGATCCTTCGCTATGTCGTTGAAAAAGGCTCTATCACAATAGACGGTATCAGCCTGACCGTGGCTGCGGTGGAACCTACGGGCTTTTCCGTGTCCACGATACCGCACACCGTCTGTCAGACGAACCTGAACCAGCGGCACAAAGGAGATTTTGTCAATCTGGAAACCGACATTGTCGGAAAATATATCGAGAAGATGCTTCCATCAGAAGCACCGAAACAAAACACGCTCACAAAAGAAATGCTGCTGCGCTGCGGCTTTTAAGGAGAGTTTAGGATGAACTTTAATACCATTCCCGAAGCTTTGCAAGACCTGAAACAAGGAAAAATCATTCTGGTAACGGATGACCCCGACCGTGAAAACGAGGGGGACTTCATCTGTGCTGCCGAATTTGCCACCACTGAAAACATCAACTTTATGGCGACCCACGGCAAAGGTCTGATCTGTATGCCGATGTCCGAGGCTTTCGTCCAGAAGCTGCAATTTCCGCAGATGGTGCAGCATAACACCGACAACCATGAAACGGCATTTACGGTGTCCATCGACCACGTTTCTACTTCTACGGGCATTTCTGCCGCAGAGCGTTCCATTACGGCGATGGCTTGTGTGGACGACCACGCAAAAGCAGAAGATTTCCGCAGACCGGGCCATATGTTCCCCCTTCTGGCAAAAAAGAACGGTGTACTGGAGCGCAACGGTCACACGGAAGCAACGGTTGACCTGTGCCGTCTGGCAGGGCTGAAAGAATGCGGCCTGTGCTGCGAGATCATGCGGGAGGATGGAACGATGATGCGCACCGCTGAACTGGCAAAGCTTGCAGAGCGCTTCCAGATCAAATTCATCACCATCCGTGATTTACAGGAGTACCGCAAGTGTCACGATAAACTGGTCGATCAGGTGACAGCGGTGAACCTGCCTACCAAGTATGGCACCTTCAAAGCATACGGTTTTGTGAGCCGCCTGAACGGAGAACATCACATTGCACTGGTAAAGGGCGACATTGGCGATGGAAAGGATGTTCTGTGCCGCGTCCACTCGGAATGCCTGACAGGCGATACGTTCGGCTCCTTGCGCTGCGATTGCGGCCAGCAGCTGGCCGCCGCCATGACACAGATCGAAAAAGAAGGCCGGGGCATCCTGCTTTATATGCGGCAGGAAGGCCGGGGCATCGGTCTGATCAACAAGCTGCGTGCCTATGAGCTTCAGGAGCAGGGCATGGATACGCTGGAAGCCAATCTTGCCTTGGGGTTCCATGGAGATGAACGGGAGTATTATCTCGGCGCACAGATCCTCCGGGAACTTGGCGTAAAAAGCCTGCGCCTGCTTACCAATAACCCAGACAAAGTATATCAGCTCTCCGAGTTTGGGCTGGAGATCTCCGAGCGCGTACCCATTCAGATGACGGCGACCCCGTATGACCTGTTTTACCTGAAAACGAAGCAGGCACGGATGGGACATCTTCTGGAATATTAACAACGAAAGAGGTATTTAAGAATGAAAACGTTTGAAGGTAAGCTGGTTTCTCAGAATATCAAGATCGGTATCGTAGCAGCCCGTTTTAACGAGTTTATCACGTCCAAGCTTCTGAGCGGCGCAATGGATGGCCTGCTCCGGCACGATGTGCAGGACGCTGATGTTCATGTTGCATGGGTTCCGGGTGCTTTTGAGATCCCACTGGTTGCCTCTAAAATGGCAAAAAGCGGAAAGTATGATGCTGTGATCTGCCTTGGTGCAGTGATTCGCGGTTCTACCAGCCATTACGACTATGTGTGCAATGAGGTTTCCAAAGGCATTGCCACGGTCTCGCTGGAAAGCGGGGTTCCCGTCCTCTTTGGTGTTCTGACCACCGAGAACATCGAACAGGCCATCGAACGGGCAGGTACCAAAGCAGGCAATAAAGGCTATGACTGTGCGGTCAGCGCCATTGAGATGGTGAACCTGCTCCGGGAAATGGATGCCGCCGCAGAATAAAATTCACACAGGAGTTTGTCATGATCGTTATAAAGACCCGACAGCCTGACCCGGAATTGGAGCAAAAGATCCGGATGCTTCTGGAACGGGAGCACATCGAGGCAGAGCAAATATCCATTGATTCATGGGAGAAGTTGGTTTTTCCGGAGCTTACACTGGATGGAATGACCCACGAAGTGTCGTGCAACGGCAGAAAAATCTCCCTTACACGACTGGAGTTCGATTTGCTGCTGATGCTTGCTTCCCACGAAGGACAAATCTTCTCAAAAGAAGAGCTTTTTCGTGCTGTGTGGGGACAAAACTGTGACGATACCTTAAAAGTCGTGGCAAATACCGTTTCCAATCTGCGAAAGAAGCTGGCCGACTGCGGCAGCTTTATCCGCACCACCCACGGCGGCTATACGTTCAGGGGCAAAAAGGAGAACGACCCGGAATGACCAGAATCTTATTTGTTTGTCTGGGAAATATCTGCCGAAGCCCGATGGCCGAATATATCATGAAAGACCTTGTGTCCAAGGCAGGGCTTTCCGAGCGATTTGAAATCTCATCAGCCGCCACCAGTGCATGGGAGATCGGAAATCCGGTCTATCCACCTGCGCAGCAGAAGCTGGCAGAACATGGCATCGACTGCAACGGCAAGACCGCCCGGCAGATGACCCGGCTGGATTATGCACGGTGTGATCATCTGATTGGCATGGATGAAAGCAATCTGTGCGACATCCTGCGGCTTGTCGGCGGTGACCCACAGCATAAAGTCTCGCTGCTGATGGCGCATACAGGTCAGCCCCGTGAGGTAGCAGACCCATGGTTCACGGGAGATTTTGAAGCCACATGGCGGGATGTGCTGGAAGGGTGTACGGCATTGCTTGAGGAACTGCGATCATAACAGATTATCATAAAAACGGACGGATGTCTGCCAGTTGACAGACATCCGTCCGTTTTTATTTCAAATCATCTTAAAATACTTCAGTGCCTCCCGGATGGCTTTTTCCTTCTCCGGCGGGCACTTGAGCTGCTTGGGGTTCTCAGCCTTAGGCTTGTTGTAGTTCTGCCGCTCCTTGATGCCGCACTTGCGCTTGACCTGTGCAATATAGAGGTTGCTCACGTTCAGACCGGTGTGCTCCTTGACGTACTCCCGGATCTCTTCATAGGTAGCCTTGTTCTCCGCAGCAGTCATGTCCAACTCATCCATCTTCAGGTCTACCGTGATCTTCTGGTAGACATCTAGTTTGGACAAAGTGCATACCGTCTCGGCGGTGTCATCGACTGGCCCTACGAGCTTGTGAAGGAGGGATGATTGTGGACAGTTCTTTTAATCTGGCCGTCCATGCGCTGGTCTGCCTGAGCCACAGTGGACGCTCTCTCAGCAGCGAAGCGCTGGCGGAGAACATCTGCACCAATCCCACCCGCGTCCGCCGGGTGCAGGCGGTGCTGAAAAAGGCGGGAATAGTGGAGACCCGGGAGGGCTTGGACGGCGGCTATCCGGGAAACGCTGGCGCAGTGAGGGCGTGGCTATGGAGCAGATCTATGATACGCTTCCATGTAGCACACTTCGTGTCTCTTTAGAAACCGAGGGTAACGGTCAAAGCCATCCGTTTGCACCATGGTCAAAATGCAAAAAGCGCAGCCGCAGATATTCTCTGCGGCTGCGCTTCGATCCATTTTCAAAGCTTCGGCATCACTCAACGCCATATTGTTGTCTAAATAAATCAGCGACGATGTTTTGCTTTTGGGGCATCGGGCGGCCGGACGAAGCCAGACTCGCCGCCTACTCCGCGCAGAGCTCAGCCACCAGAGCGTCCATCTGCGCTTCGCTGGTTTGGTTCAATGCACCACGCAGAGACACTACCGTTTCGTAAAGGTGGATATCCTTCATCTCCTCCAGTTTGGTGCGCATCAGCCGCGCGGCAGCAGGTGCCCAAGAGCCGTTTTCAATAAGACCAACCCGGCGGTTCCGGAATCCCTTTGTCTGTAAATGTTCCAAAAACTCCTTCATGGGCGGAAACAGTCCTCCGTCATAGGTGGAGCAGGCCAACACCAGTTTCCCACAGTAGAATGCGCTGGTCACGGCATAGGAAAGGTCTGTTGCCGTCAGATCGCACATGGTGACTTGCGCACCTTTTCCCTCCAGCTTGCTCTTGAGGGCCTCCGATGCGTATGCGGTATTTCCATGGATGGACGCGTGGACGATCAGGATGCCCTCCGGTTCTTCCGGTTTCCATTGTGACCAGAGATCATAGAGCCGCAGATACTCTCCCAAGTCTTCTGTGAGTATGGGGCCATGGAGCGGGCAGATCGTTTTGATCTCCAGCGCGGAGATTTTTTTCAGCAGCGCCTGCACCTGTGCGCCATACTTTCCGACGATGTTGTAATAATACCGCCGGGCCTGCGGCGCCCAGGGGGCACGGGCAGTCCGTTCCAGTGAACCGAAGCGGCCGAAGGCATCCGCCGAGAACAGGATCTTTTCCTCCTCTTCATACGCTGCCATCACCTCCGGCCAGTGTACCATCGGCGCCAGCAGAAAGCGCAGCCGGTGCAAGCCCAAGGAAAGCGTATCTCTTTCGCCAACCTCCAGCATACGGTCTTCCGACAATGCACCTGTGCCGAAGAACTGCTTAATCAGGGTAAATGTTTTCGCGTTTCCCACGATCTTCATCTCCGGGTACTTTTGTGCCAGTCGCATGAGGCTGCCGGAATGATCCGGCTCCATGTGTGTGACCACAAGATAGTCGGGGTTGCGCCCCTCCAACACCTGCGCTACATTGGAAAGCCATTCCTCCGCCGCCCGTGCATCCACGCTGTCCATCACGGCGATTTTCTCGTCCAGAATGACATAGGAGTTGTAGCTCACTCCCATAGGCTGGACGGGGTACTGGTTTTCAAAGAGTGCTAATGTGTTATCATCCACCCCTACATAGCGGATGGCATCTGTTACCGTTTGAATGGTCATAATACAAAACAACTCCTTATCATCTGTTCAAGACCTGCATCTCTGGGTTCTTCTCCCCGAATTTCTCGCGCAGCGCACTGCAGATATCCTCCCGGGACTTGCCCTGTTTCTCACCGTTTTTAATGAGCTTGTACGCCTGGAACAGCGCCGAGGGGCCGATCTCGCTGCTGAAAAAGCCGATGCCCTGATTCCATGCCAGCAGCTCGAACACGTCGTCCAACGCGTCACTCTCCACACCGTGGATATATGCCTTTACCAGCTCCCGCGCCGCCTGCCTCATCCGGCCCGCACCGACAGCGTTGGTCAGGGACAGCAGCAGCCGCGTTTCGTAGGGCAGTACGCGCTTCTCGCTCTGCCATGTGGTCTCCCAAAAATCCACGGCGATCTGCCCCAGCTTTTCATCGATCATGGGATAGTTCAAAAGAGCCAGCGGCTTGAAGGGAGCGGAGCTGTCGCCTTCCTTCTTCTCCACACGGCAGAACCAGACATGGAACTCCGCCTCACTCCGCCGCTCGGTGTGGTGCTCGTAGCCCAAGCCCTCCATGACAGCGTACAGTGGATGCGGCTCAAAGGTCTGGATGATGTGTAATCCTTCGCCCACCTCCAACGCCTCGGCTCTTTTCTTCAGCCCTTCAAAGAAGCTGCCCTGTATATGGCGCACATCCACGGTCTGAAACCCCTGCGCCTTATTCTTCCAGTTTTCGTAGCTCATGCGGTTATTCTCCTTTCTTCACTCGATAAAACCAGATGTGATATTCGCTGCCGCTCACCTTCTCCGTGTGATGCTCAAAGCCCATAAGGGCCAGCACCGGGTACAGGGGGACAGGCTCGAAGGTCTGGATGATATGCAGTCCTTCGCCGTTTTTCAGCGCGGCAGCCTTTGCCTTCAATGCGGGGAAGAAGTCCATCTTTTTGCCCCGCACGTCCATCACTTCAAATGTGCCGATTTTGTCCTTCCAGTTTTCATAACTCATAGTCTTTGCCTCTCTTGCAGAAAGCTCACGCCTCTTCGAAGGAATCCTTACCCACGCCGTCCAGCTTAGGACAGCCCACCAGGGTGATGTGTCCCTTGATGAACCGCTCGTGGAAAGCGGCGTAGGCGTAGGCGGTGCAGTCGGCGGCAATCAGGAGCCGTGCGCCGTCAAAATACGGGGCGTTTATCCTGATCGATTTCAATGATCCGTCGTTTCATGTTCGATCCTCCTGTTGCTTTTGTGCGTTCATTGTACTATACTAAGAGCAACAAGTCAGTTGAATTTTCAACGAAAGAGAACTTTTTATGAAAGAATTTTTTCCGGTACTTCATACGGCGGCGCTTTTCTCCGGCATTTCCGACGATGAGCTTGCCGTCATGCTCTCCTACCTTGGGGCGAGGATCGACACCTTCCCCAAAGGCTCACGCCTGCTCCGCGCCGGGGAGCAGGTGGAGGAGGTGGGTCTCGTGCTGGCGGGCAGCACCCTCATCGTGCAGGAGGATATCTGGGGAAACCGCAACATCCTCTCCAAGACCGGGCCGGGGCAGACCTTCGCGGAGGTATTCGCCTGCGCGCCGGGAGCGGTACTGAACGTGAGCGTAGAGGCGGAGAGCGCGGTGACGGTGATGTTTCTGCATATAAGGCGCGTTTTGAGCGTGTGCCCCTCCGCCTGCTCCCACCACAGCCGGATCATCCGCAACCTGCTGGACGAACTGGCAGAGAAGAACCTGCGGCTCAACGAAAAGCTCACCCACATGGCCCAGCGCACGACGCGTGCAAAGCTGATGTCCTATTTTTCCGCCGAGGCCCAGCGGCGTAGCGTCTATGAGTTCGACATTCCGTTTTCAAGGCAGCAGCTTGCGGATTACCTCGGTGTGGAGCGCAGCGGGCTGTCTGTAGAGCTTGGAAAAATGCGGGATGAGGGCCTGCTCGACTTTCACAAAAGCCATTTCCTTCTCAAAACGCCGGAGACTGACCGTCCCTTTCCTTCTGCGCGTTAAGGAGCCCTCTTTGGGCGTATTGGCAAGTGCGGATAACCCCGTCAGCCACGGAGCGTCGGGGTTTTGCAGATGGAAGAAGCAGCTATACTACGCAAAAAAACACAGCCGCAGAGTACATCTGTGGCTGTGTTTTGTGTTCAGTTGCTTACTGTTGCGTGGACTGGATATGGAGAGACAACATATCTCCCGATCTTACATGGGTTTCTTATCTGCCATCACTCTGGCAGTTTGCCTTGCAGATATGTCGGCATCCCCACTGCGGTCGTATCCGGCCTGACCTTTAACATGGCTTTTTCAATCCACCTCCCTTATCGGTTTTCCGCCATATATTTCTCCGCCATGTGAACTGCCACCGCGCCGTCCGCCACGGCGGTGACCACCTGACGGAGGGGCTTCGTCCGCACGTCGCCCACGGCGTAAACGCCGGGAATACTGGTTTCCGTGGTCTCTCCGGCCACGATATAGCCGCCGCCGTCCAGCTCCAGTTGACCCACCGCCAGCGCCGTGGCGGGCTGTCGGCCCACGCTGACAAATACGCCGTCGCAGTCCACCACGCTTTCCTCACCGGTGACGGTGTCCCGCAGGCGGACGCCGGTCAGCCTGTCCCCGGAAAGCAGCGCAGAAACGACGCTGTTCCAACGGAATTCCACATTTTCGGCCTGTGCCAGCGGCTCGTGATAGATCTTGGTGGCCCGCAGGGTGTCTCTGCGGTGGACGAGGATCACTTTTTTCGCCACGCGGCTGAGAAGGAGGGCATCTGCCGCGGCGGAATTGCCGCCGCCCACCACGACCACCGTTTTGCCCTTGTAAAACATCCCATCGCAGGCGGCGCAGTAGGCCACGCCCCGGCCCAACAGCTCCGTCTCTCCGGCAACGCCCAGCGTTCTGGGGTCTGCGCCGGTGGCCAGCACCACGGTTTTCCCCCGGAAGATCCCCTCGCTGGTCTCCACGAGCTTGGGAACCGCCGTCAGATCCATGCGGAGGACTTCTGCGTATTCGCTGCGTACCCCAAAACGCTCCGCCTGCTTTTGCATCTTCTCCGCCAGAGAGAAGCCGTCGATCCCGTCCTCAAAGCCGGGATAGTTGTCGATCTGCTCGGTCAGGGCCATCTGCCCACCGGCGGACAGTTTTTCCAGCACGATGGTGTCCAGCCCCGCCCGTGCCGCGTACAGGGCGGCGGTGTAGCCGCCCGGGCCGCCGCCCACCACGAGCATATCATAAACATGATTGTTGTTCATATCTGAACCCTCCGTTATTTCGCCAAGGCTTCCTGAATGAAACGGTCGATTTCTGCCTTTGAGCCGGGCGCGGTGATGGAATCCACGGCCTTTCCGTTCCGGTACAGCACCAGAGTTGGGATGTCCTCGATCCCCTCGGCCCCCGCCAGCCGCGGCTCCTCGTCAATGTTGATTTTGCCGACGGCAAGGCTGTCCGCGTATTCCTCTCCAATCTTCTCATACGCAGGGCCGATCCTCCGGCAATAGCTGCACCAGGGCGCCCAGAAATCCACCAAAACAGGCTTTTCCTCCCGGATCAACTGCTTAAACTGCTCCTGATTCATATTCATAGCTGCCATATCTGTCAGCTCCTTTCCTTTGTTTGGGTATTCTCAAGACTCCGGTCTCTCCCCACACCACATCGTGACCTCAACCTGAGATGACGGTAGCCATATAAAAAATATCTCCTATTTTCCTTACTCAGACTCTGACGGATAGGTTCTTCTTTTCTAATGGAACATACGCTCAACCGCTGATCGACGGTCGCGCATTTCACCGTTGCCTTGCTTCCCCCAGAGTCGTTACATGTGGTACACCGCAGCGGAGCGAAGTCCTTCCGGCAGGCCGTCGGGCGCAGCAGGTGAAAGTTCCCAGCGTACCTGCCCCGCCCACTGGGAGGCGACGGCGGAGAAGTGGAGCATGACAATACCGAGATCCAATGCGGCATCCAAATTATCGGTGTAGGCATCCTCCTGCTGCACCAAATAGATGCTGTGATCCTGCACAAGGAAGCCATAGGGCTGACGGTTGAGATAGCTGGGGGAGAGCGAAGCGGCGTAGAAGGACTGCCAGAGCATATCGTCGTAGAAATCCATCATCTCGTCAAGCCCAGACTTGTTGCTCCAGCTCCCCATGTGAACCAAATCATTCACGCCCTTTTTGGGCGCGTAGTACTGCTGCTCGGCCCGCACATCGATCTGAGACATACTTAGGATATTCAGCCGCAGCTTTTTTGCGGTCTTTTCCCCGTAGCCAAAGGCAACGATTGCCGCCACCTCTAATGTGGTGGTGAGAGACAGTGCCTTTTTGATTTTGTCGCTGTCGGTGAAGGTCATCCAGCAGGTGTCAATGTCCAACTCAGTCAGCTTGAGGACGAGATCTTCCATCATGTAGCCGGCGTTGATGGCCGCATAGGAATGCGGGGCAGACATAAGGAGCAGGTAGTGCGGTGCTCCGATGAGAAATTGATTATAGCCCGCTGAGCTCTCCAGCGCCGGCTGTGCATCCTTGTCCAAGACGATCAACTCCGTTGCAATCTCCGGGACAAGACGGGGGCAGGTCTTTTCATAGTAGGATCGGAGCTGGCCGATAGCCTCGCTCGGAACTTCCTTTTCGCGGAATGCGTGAACGGATCTGCGATTTTGAATCATAGCGCTGTAATTCATAGTAGTATCTCCTATTCTGATGTCTTTGGTTTTCTTATAAATCGTCTATCAGTGCGGTGCTCTTGGCGTAGGCGGTACTGCGTGCCTCAAAGAAATCGGTCTTGACCATGTTGGCGTCGGCGTACTGGCTGACCCATTCCATGCTCTCCGGTTCGCTCTCAAAGCCTGGATACAATGCGGGATAGCCAAGGCTCGTCCAGCGGAGGTTGCCGAGATAGCGGATGTAATCGCTGATCATCTGCCGGTTCAGCCCCGGGATGTCGTCGCCGATCACATAATGCCCCCATGCGATCTCCTGTTCCACGCCCTCACGCATCATCTCGCGCAGCGCTTGTACGCTCTCGGCGGTGAACAACTCCGGCTGCTCCTTTTGCAGTTCCGTGATGATATTGCGGAACAGCCACAAGTGCGTGTTCTCATCGCGGTTTATGTAGCGAATCTCCTGCGCCGAGCCGGGCATCTTCCCGTTTCGGGAGAGATTGTAGAAGAACATAAAGCCGCTGTAAAAATAGATGCCCTCCAAAATATAGTTTGCCATCATCACGCGCAGCAGCGTGGAAGCGTCCTTCCGCTCCTGAAACTCGTTGTAGCAGTCCCCAATGAAGGTGTTGCGGCGCAGCAGATGCTCGTCCGTTTTCCATTGGTAGAGGATGTCATTGCGCTCCACGGGGGAACAGATGGTGTCGAGCATATAGCTGTAGCTCTGTGAGTGGACACACTCCTGAAACGCCTGAATGGACAGGCAGAGATTGACCTCGTTGGCGGTAATGTAGGCGCCGATATTAGGCAGGTTCGCTGTCTGAATGGAATCCAAAAAGACAAGAAAACTCAGAATTTTATCGTAGGCGCTGCGCTCGGCTGACAGCAGGCGGGGATAGTCCTTCACATCCTGCGAGAGATTGATCTCCTCAGGGATCCAAAAGTTGTTCATGGCCTGCCGGTACCAGTCGCTGACCCAAGCGTACTTCATATTGTTGAAGTCGTTGAGGTTAGTGGTATTGCCGCCGATCATGCGCCGCAGGCGCACATCAGGGTCGCCCTCCGGGTTAAAGAGGGGCTTTTTCTTCAGTTCCATCATGCTATCCTCCTTATGACGAGCAGCTTTCGCAGGCCTCGACCTCAAGGGCCTTGCTGCGGACATAGTAAATGGTCTTGACGCCGGCCCTCCACGCCTCCAAATACAATCTGAGCACCTGACGCATGGAATAGTCGTTGGTGATATAGAGATTCATGCTCTGCGCCTGGTCGATATGTCTCTGGCGAAGGCCCGCGGCGCGTACCGACCAGCTTTGGTCGATCAGATGCGCCGCCTTATAGCACCACCATGTATCCATAGAAAGCTCCGGAGCAACGCGGGGCAGCATGCTGCCCTTTTTTTCCTCTAAAAAGAATTTCTTCATGATTGGATCTATGCCCGCCGACGTGCCGGAGATGATAGATGTGCTGGAGGTCGGTGCGACCGCCAGAAGATAGGCGTTGCGCATTCCCTGCACCGCCACCGTTTTCGCAAGCGCCCGCCACTTTTCGGAGGTATAACCCCGCTTTTCAAAATACGCGCCCGTCTGCCAGTCGCTGCCCTCAAAGAGCGCGTAACGACCCTTTTCCCGTGCCAGTGCTGTGTCCGCCTTGACGGCGGCGTAGTTGATGAGCTCGAACACTGCGTCGGTGAAGGCAAGGTGCTCATCGCTCTCCCAGCGGATGCCGCGCTTTGCCAGCATGTGGTGGTAGCCGCTGACGCCCAGGCCGATGCTGCGGTACTTCTGATTGGTAAGCCGCGCGTATTCCAACGGGTAGAAGTTGAGGTCGATCACATTATCCAGTGCGCGGATGGCCGTTTCCACCGTGCGTTCCATATAGGCCTCGTCCTCCACCGGCAGATTACCGAGAGACAGACTCGCCAGGTTGCAGACCACAAACTCACCTGGGCGTGTGGCCGTCACCACTATTGTGTCGCCGTTCTCCGTGTGCACCTCAGTGCTGATGTGCTCGATGGGCGCCATGTTCTGCGCGATCTCCGTACAGAGATTGGAGCAATAGATCATTCCCGTGTGGCCGTTTGGGTTCATACGATTTACACTGTCGCGATTGAAAGCGAAGGGCGTGCCGGTCTCCACTGCCGAGCGAAGCACCAGCCGCACGATGTCCTTGACGGTGACGCTGCGCTTTTCGATGCGCGGGTCATTGACGCAGTCCAGATACCGCTTCTCCCATTCTGTACCCCAGTAATCCTCCAGTGCGTAGCCCTTGACCGTGAGGATCTCATGCGGACACATGAGATGCCACGGCGCGTCTATGTTCTCCTCCGCCAGTCGCCAGAAGAGATCCGGATAGCACACGGCGGGAAACACATCATGTGCCTTCATGCGGTCGTCGCCGTTGTTGGTGCGCAGTTGAAGGAATTCCGGCAGATCCCGGTGCCATGCGTCTAAGTAAACCGCCACAGCGCCCTGCCGCATCCCCAACTGATCCACCGCCACGGCGGTGTCGTTGACCAGCCGGATCCAGCGGATAACACCGCCCGCCGCCCCTTGAAAGCCGCGGATGGTGCTGCCTGCAGCGCGCACCTTACCGAAGTACATCCCCATTCCACCGCCGAATTTAGAGACCTTTGCGAAGTTGTCCAGCGAGCGGTAGATGCCGTCCAGACTGTCCGGCACAGTGTCCACAAAGCAGCTTGAAAGCTGATGGTAGGGCTTTCGTGCGTTGGACATGGTAGGTGTCGCCATCGTGACCTCCATACGGCTGAGCATATCGTAAAAGCGTTTTACCCACCCCATGCGGTCAGAGCCTTCGTTCATAGCAAGATGCAGCGCGATACCCAAAAACATTTCCTGCGGTGTTTCCAGCGGCACGCGGCTGCGTGACTGGATCACATAGCGTTTGAGCAGCAGGTCAAGGCCGGAGTAGGTGAACAGCTCGTCCCGTTCCGGGCAGAGAAAGTCCTCCGCTATGTCAATCTCCTCGTGGGTATAGTGGGCAAGGATATAGTCACCGTAGAGTCCCTTATCCGTCAGATAGCGAAGCCTGCCATAGAGGTCGCCGACGCCGCGCCCCTCCCATTCCTGTGCGTTGCGACAGCGAAAGGAGTAGTTCAGAAGCCGCGCCGCGATGAACTCCCACTTGGGTGCCTCTGCCGTAGTCAGCTCTACCGCTGCCTTGATCAGTGCCTCAGCCCGCTCATCCTCCGTCATGCCCGGGCGACAGAAACTCTCAAACTTCATTTGAAGCGCCGCGAGGGAGTAGACTTCCTCGCTAAAATCCATCTGGATGCGGCGCAGCACCTCGTCAAGCGAGTCATCCCCCACCGTCCGCGCGATGGTATGCCGGACACGGCGCAGCGCAGACCGCTTTTCGCGGTAGAGGATGTACGCCTTGGCCACCTCATAGTGTCCGCGCTCCATGAGCGTTCGCTCCACCTCGTCCTGCACACGTTCTACAGTGAGCGGCACTGTGACGGAGAGATTGTTGAGAACGGTGGCGAGGATCTCATCCATCTCTCTGCTCCCGATCTCCTTGCCCTGTCCGTCAAACGCCTTTTTCATGGCGTTGAAAATTTTCTCCTGTTGAAAGGGAACAGACTCCCCGTTTCGTTTTCTGATCTCCATTTCGATCCTCTCATCTTCTCCGGTCACTTCTCATGTCCTTTTGAGCAAAGAGCGGGCAAGCGCAGTATCACGCTTGCCCGCTCTGTTTTTGAAAGCCGGTTTTTCTGCAGCCGACGCGGCGGGGCTGTTTGTTGTCTGTTGTCTTGGTTTTGGCTTTCCTGCCAGTTACTTCATAGATTCCAGAATGGCGTCCGCCAGTGCTTCCAGCTCAGTGCGCTTGTCCGTGCCCATGGACGAGGCGAGGCTGAGCCGCTCGTTGAGCACCGTCATGTTCTTTAGCTCATTGTTGACGAATTTCTGCATGAGGTCACCGGACTTCACAGCCCATGAGCCGTTTTCAATGATGGCAAAGGTGCGGTTTTGCAGATTCAGTGCCTTCATATCCATGAGGAAGTCATGCATGGCGGGGTAGATGCCGAGGTTGTAGGTCACAGAGGCCAGGACAATGTGGCTGTACTTAAATGCCTCGGAGATCAGCTGGGAGACATGAGTGGAGGACACATCGTACATCGCCACCTTGCTCATGCCCTTATCGCAGAGCGACGTCGCCAGCGCCTGCGCCGCGTTCTCCGTGTTGCCGTACATAGAGGCGTAGACGATGAGCACGCCCTGGGTCTCAGGGGCATAGCGGCTCCATGTGTCGTACTTTTCGATGAACCAGCCCAGATCCTTGCGCCACACGGGGCCGTGGAGCGGGCAGATGTACTTGATCTGATCCAAAACGCCGCCGGCCTTTTTCAGCAGGAGCTGGATGTGGGGGCCGTACTTGCCCACGATATTGGTGAGGTAACGGCGGGCGTCGTCCAGCCAGTCCCGCTCGAAGTCCACCTCGTCGGCGAACAGCTTGCCGTCCAGCGCGCCGAAGGTGCCGAAGGCGTCGGCGGAAAAGAGGACGCCGTCGGTGACATCGAGGGTCACCATGGCCTCCGGCCAGTGAACCATAGGCGCGCCCACAAAGGTGACGGTGTGCTTGCCGAAGGAGAAGGTGTCGCCCTCCTTCACCTCGATGCACTCATGTCCGTCCACATGGAAGCCGAACTGCCGCATGAGCATGAATGCCTTCTCGTTGGAGATCAGTTTCACCTTGGGATGGCGCAGCAGGATCTCCTCGATGCAGGCGGCGTGATCCGGCTCCAGATGGTTGACCAGCAGGTAGTCCAGCTCGCGGCCATCCAGCACATACGCCAGATTTTCCAAAAGCTGGCGGCAGGCAGACCAGTCCACCGTGTCAAAGAGCACCGTCTTTTCATCCAGCAGGCAGTAGGCGTTGTAGCTTACGCCTCGGGGAATGGGAAAGCAGTTTTCAAACAGGGCCAGGCGATGGTCGTTGGCGCCCACCCAGTAGAGGTCGTTCGTTACTTTACGCACGCAATACATCTTATCTTGCCTCCTTCACGGCCTCAAGCCTTTACAAATTGATCCTTCGTCTCCGCGCACTCGGGACACACCCACTCGGCGGGAAGCTGCTCAAAGAGCGTACCGGGCGCGATCTCGCCGTCCTCGTCGCCCAACTCCGGCACATACTCGTAGCCGCAGCCGCTGCAGACGTAGCGGTTGCCGATGGGGGCGGGCTTCGGCGGCGTGGGCCGCTTCATCTTTACCATGGGCGGCGCGGGCAGCTTTTCGCCGCTATCCAGCGCGGCAGTGAGCAGGGGCAGGATCTCCTCCACATCGCCCACGATGCCGTAGTCGCAGTTCTTGAAGATAGGCGCGTTACCGTTCTTATTGATGGCCACGATGGTGGAGGCGTCCTTGATGCCCTTAAGGTGCTGGGATGCGCCGGAGATGCCGCAGGCGATGTACAGATTGCCGGTGAACTTCTGACCGGACATACCCACATAGCGGTTCAGCGGCAGATATTTGAGAGTCTCCGCCACAGGGCGGGAAGAACCGATGGCCGCGCCGGCGGCCTTGGCCAGCGACTCTACCAGTTTCATGTTCTTTTTCTCCCCGATGCCCTTGCCCGCGGAGACCACCCGCTCCGCCTGCGGGATGGGCGTATCCATAGGGATGCCCACGGAGAAGTCGTGACCATCCTTCTTCAGCGCCGCCACAAGGTCGGCCACCTGCTGGGCAGCATCCCCCTCCCGGAAGATGGTCTTTTTGCGAATGCCGGTGATGGGCGCGGGTTTCTTGGCCGCCGAACGGCTCTCGCCGCCGGAGCTCTTGCCCAGCCTGCCCAACAGATGAGAGGCGATGACCACCCGCTGGATCTCGTTAGTGCCCTCGTAGAGGGTGGTGATCTTGGCGTCGCGGTAGGCCCGTTCCACCTCCATGCCCTTGAGGTAGCCGCTGCCGCCGTGGATCTGCAAGGCATCGTTGGTGACCTCCAGCGCGATGTCCGAGGCGTACATCTTCGCCATGGCGGACTCCATGCCGTAAGGCGCGTGCTGCTCCTTCAGCTCCGCCGCGGAGTAGATGAGGAACCGGGCGCAGCGCAGCTTGGTTGCCATATCCGCCAGCTTGAAGGCGATGCTCTGCTGGGCCGCGATGGGCTTGCCGAACTGGACGCGCTCCTTGGAATAGCTCAACGCGTGCTCAAACGCGCCCTGGGCGATGCCCAGCGCCTGCGCGGCGATGCCGATGCGTCCGCCGTCCAGCGTGGACATGGCAATCTTGAAGCCCTCGCCCTCCTTGCCCAATAGGTTTTCCTTGGGAACCTTCACGTCGTTGAAGATCAGCTCCGCCGTGGAGGAGGAGCGAATACCCATCTTGTCATAGTGGTCGCCGAACTCAAAGCCCTTCCAGCCCTTCTCCACGATGAAAGCGGAGATGCCCCGGGTGCCGATGTCCGGCGTGGTGACGGCGAAAACCACATAGGTGTCCGCCTTAGGGGCGTTGGTAATGAAGATCTTGCCGCCGTTGAGGAGGTAGTAGTCCCCCTTATCCAGCGCCGTGGTCTCCGTGCCGCCGGCGTCGGATCCGGCGTTGGTCTCCGTAAGGCCGAAGGCGCCGATCTTCTCGCCCTTGGCCAGCGGAACCAGATATTTCTTCTTCTGCTCCTCGGTGCCATAGGCGAAAATGGGCCATGAGCCGAGGGAGACGTGGGCGGAGAGGATTACGCCCGTGCCGCCGTCCACACGGGCCAGCTCCTCCACCGCGATGGCGTAGCTCAGGGCATCAAGACCGGCACCGCCGTACTCCTTGGGGTAGGGAATGCCCATCCAGCCCAGCTTACCCAGCTTCTTGACAGCCTCCTCGGGAAACTCGTTGTTCTGATCCATTAAAAATGCGAGGGGCTTGATCTCCTCCTCCGCAAAACTCCGGATCTTCGCGCGCAGCTCTTCGTGCGCCGCCGTGGTTTGAAACAGCATACGGGTACCTCCTTTTAAAATTTTACAGCTTGCTTGTGTCTTGGGGATCGGATCCGCCGGTCAGCAGCCTGCGCAGGCTCACGGCACGGAACGCCTCGTCCTGCTTTTGCTGCAAGGCCGCCAGCTGACAGTGGATGGCGCACCGCCCATGCTTGTCCTGCCAGCGGCATTCATATCCCGGCTCCATGCAGGCGCACAGGATGCCCCGCTCCCCCACGACCCCCATGAGATCGTAGAGGGAGGTCGCGTCCAGATCGCAGGACAGCGCGCAGCCGCCGAGAGCGCCGCGGCTCACCCGCACCAAATTGCCGGCGGAGAGCTTGCGCAGAATCTGGTAGGCAAACTGATTGGGGATCAATTCCGTTTCCGACATCTCGGCCACCGAATGCTTCTCCCCGTCCAGCAGCACCCGCAAAATGCGCAGCGCGTAGTCCGTCTCTCTGGTGATGATCATGCTCCACATCCTCTTTTCGCTTGCTTGTTAATACCATCATATCAATCTTGATAAATTTTGTCAAGATAATTTCAAAAAAAATATCGCTTTAATACAGACCGCCCCAGCACAGACCGCCCCAGCCCGGGTCAGCTTCGCTTTCCATTCAGCGAAAAGCCATGTTCCTTACAATTATAGAAGTCGAAAAAGCTGTGCCGTGGCAGTCCGCCGAAAGCAGAAAAGACTATGCCTGAAAACCAGAAAGCGGAGAAATGGTTGGGGCTCGCAGCGGTCGCCCATCCAAGGCGGATGAGGCGATCCCCGGCAAGTCCAAGGCAAGCACCAAAGTGCGTGATTTTCATTTTATATCCGACGCATTATGTTAAGATGTGCAGTAGATGCTCCATTTTACCATCCCATTCTCTGCTGGAATCGGCGCACTCTTTCAGTTCAGTTTCGATTTCAGCATTTATCGGCAGATTTTTCTTATAGCGGATGGTATGCTCAAGGCTTGCCCAGAAGTCCATAGCGATTGTACGGAGTTGTATCTCCACTGGCACATGGATCTCTTTTTCCGCAAAGAATACCGGCAGCCGGATCGTCAGGTGCAGACTGCGATAGCCATTTGGCTTAGGGTGTGAAATATAATCTTTCTCCGTGATGATTTCAATGTCAGACTGATCTTTTAAGCACTTTGCCAAAAAGAACACATCCTCCTCGAAAGAGCAGATCACCCGCACACCGGCAATATCCATGATATTTGCCTGCATGGTCGGAAAATCCAGAGAAAGTCCGCGCTTCTGCATCTTATTCATAATGCTGGACGGCGACTTCAAGCGACTTTTCATACTTTCTATCGGATTGCGATCATGCTGCAATGAAAACTCTTCGTTTAGAATTTCCAACCTGCTTTCCAGTGCTTTCAGCGCACATCGGTATTGCAGCATGACTTCCTGATACCTGCGATTTTCGCTTAAAAGGCGCTGGCACTGCAGATCATCTAAGCCTTTATCTGCCGCAACCGTCAAGCCAAATAAATTTTCACTCATAGTTTCTCCTTTCCGCAGGGATAGGCGCTCCGCGCTGTCTGCTGCTCTTGTGTTACGACCTGATAAAAACTGTATCCGCCGGAGAGATGGGAACAGCTGAAACCATACTGCGTCAAAAGCCGACAGGCCAGATAACTGCGAAGCCCAGTCTGGCAATTCACATAGATAGGCTTGTCCCGCTCTAACTCGTCCAAGTGCTCCCGCAGATCGTCCAGTGGAATATTGCGGAATCCATTCAAGTGCCCACGCCGATATTCGCCTTCCGTACGGACGTCCAGCAGCGTCGCACTGCCATCGCAGGGCAAGTCCTCAACATCATTCCAATGGAACTGCTGCACTTTCCCGCTCTCCAAATCCTCAATCATAAAACCGGCCATATTGACCGGATCCTTGGCAGAGGAATAGGGCGGCGCATAGGAAAGGTCAAGTTCCGTCAGTTCCAAAGCTTTCATTTTTGAGCGAATGGCCGTTGCCAGTACATCAATACGCTTGTCCACGCCCTCGCCGCCAACGATCTGCGCACCCAGCAGCCGCAGGCTTTCTTTTTCATACAGTACTTTCATTGCCATTGACCGTGCGCCGGGATAATAGGCAGCGTGGGATGCCGGGAAAAGTACGACTTTGTCGTAAGCGATTCCTGCTGCCTGCGCTGCCTTTTCATTGATACCCGTGGAGTCCGCTGTCAAGCCAAACAGTTTCAGAACAGACGAGCCCTGAGAGCCGGTAAAGTGGCTATTGCCGCCACAGATATTGTCAGCGGCAATGCGTCCCTGCTTGTTGGCGGGTCCCGCCAGCGAGATCAACGCTTTCTGCCCGGTTACAAAATGGGTGACCTCTACGGCATCGCCCACAGCGTAGATATCCGGCACGGAGGTTTCCATCCGCTCGTTGACAGCGATGCTGCCCCGGATGCCCAGCTCAAGTCCGGCCTCTTTTGCCAGATGGGTGTCCGGCGTGACGCCGATGGCCAGCAGCACCATGTCGGAGCGCAGCGGCTCACTTTCCTCCAGCAGCGTCAGCACGGAATCTCCGTCCTGTCGAAATCCGGTGACGGTTTCACCCAACCGCAGAGTCACGCCGTGTCTGCGCATTTCCGCATGGACAAAGCTCGCCATGTCCGCATCCAGTGGTGCTAATAGCTGATTGGGTCGCTGAACGATGGTGACAGAAACGCCCATTTCTGTAAGGTTTTCCGCCATTTCCAGACCGATAAAGCCGCCGCCAGCCAAAACAGCGGTTTTCGGCTTCTGATCCTCTACAAAGTGCCTGATGCGGAGGGTATCCTCCACGGTGCGCAGCGTGAAAACACGCTCACTGCTGACGCCGGAAAGCGCAGGAACCGTCGGCTTTGCGCCGGGGGCAAGAAGCAGTTTGTCATAGGTTTCCGTGTAGACCTTTCCACTATCCAATGCGTGAACGGTGACGGTTTTCTCTGTGGGATTGATCGCAGTTACTTCCTGCCGTACCCGCACATCAATGCGAAAGCGGTCCCAGAAGCTCTCCGGAGTTTGCAGTGTCAGTTCTTCTTGCTCCTTGATCACACCGCCCACATAATACGGCAGACCGCAGTTGGCATAGGACACATAGCCGCTGCGCTCGATCATGATGATCTGGGCGTGTTCATCCAAACGGCGGATGCGGGCAGCGGCAGAAGCACCGCCCGCCACACCGCCTACGATCACAACTTTCATCTTGCGCCCTCCACCATTGCGGCAATCTCCGACTTAGGCCGATAGCCGACCGATTTGGTAATGGCCTTTCCATCCTTGAATACGACCAGCATCGGGATGCTGGATACTTGAAAACGCATTGCCAGCTCCATCTGCTCGTCCACGTTGACCTTGCCCACCTTGAGCGTACCGCTTTTTTCTTCGGCAAGCTCATGCAGTACGGGAGAGAGCATTTTGCACGATCCGCACCAGTCCGCATAGAAATCCAGCAGGACGGGCTTGTTGGAATGCAGTACCTCATTTTCAAAATTCGCAGCAGTAATTTTCAGTTCAGCCATGAGAAAGGCTCCGTTCTGTTATCTTTGTTTATTCTTTGTTTTTCAGCTTGCAAATGCCCTGCGTCATGGTTCCCATCGGGCAAAACGCACACCATGTGCGGGGCTTGTAGAGCACCATAACGATCAGACCCAGCAGCAGAGAGGTCAGCATGAGGCCATAAAAGCCAAAGCTGAACTGCGCCACCCAGTCAGTGACCGTACCGGCTGTATAAGTCCAGCTCCACGGCACACGGAATGTCCAGAACAGCTTAATGGCCTCCCGCAGGGACGTAGCACCCGCAGCGACCAGATAGGTCTGGAACGCCATGTTGCCGAACATCGTCAGGAAAAAGAGCAAAAAGCCGTAACGAAACCACTTGGAGGACATCCAGCGGGGCGTAGGCTTGCAGCGGGAGCATTTAAGGTCTGTCCCCAGCTTGCTGAACAGTTGACCCCGTCCGCAGAGGTGGTTGCAAAAGAATTTGTTCCCACCAAAGATGGCTATGAACAGCGGCAGAAGAAAATCGATCATCCCCAGCCACGCGAACAGGATATTGAAAAAGCCCAGTGCAAAATAGATGATGGCATATACCCACAGGTAATCGTACCAATGCTTTGCTTTCATGCGTCAGCCCTCACTTTCACCTCAATGCAGCCGACGGGACAGAGCTTTGCGCACTTGCCGCAGCCTACGCAGCGTTCCGCCTCCACGGCGGCGTAGCAGCCACGGCGCACCTTGACGGCCCCCAGTGGACAGGTATTTTCACACACACCACAGGCGACACACTGCGTCTTATCTATGGCAGCCAGTTTCTTTGACAGCATAGCGTTCCTCCCTTAATCCTGCAAGGATTTGTAATAGAGCATACAGTGGCAGAACCCCTCGAAGCCCGGATCTGCAATTTGATTCTTGAACTCCTGGCACATACATTTGGTTGCCTCTGTGCACTCCCTGCGGCAGGGACAGTACCCGCCGGTGCGCTTGAGTCCTTTTCTGATGGTGCTGACAATCTCCTGATCGGGATTGAGCTTGATTTTCACGTTCGCCAGCTCTTTCTTGATTGTGGCTTTATCATACCGCAGGACAAAGTCTTTTTCTGTGACGAGGTTACATTGATAAAAAAAAAAAATCCGGTGCTTTTTGAGCACCGGATTTTAAGAAGGTGAATTACGCTTTCCACAGACTGTGGAGGTTGCAGTAGGCGTAGACCGCCTCGACCTCGTCGCCCTCGCAGAGAGCGAAGCAGACCTCCGGCTTTTCGCCGGGATGCAGTTCCTTACGTTGATTGCCCTGCTTGGTCTGGAGAGATACCCATTCGATGTAGTGCTCCGGCAGCATGGGGTGCTCCACAGAGCCGACCTTGACATGGACGATGCCGTTTTCCACCGTCCAGACAGGGACGTGCTTTTCCACGGCGGCATCGGTGGTGCCGGGAACGATCTCGCTCATCGGCTCGCCGCAGCAGACGACAGGGACGCCTGCGTCCTTAACTTTGGCAATGATGTTGCCACAATGCTTGCAAATGTAAAACTTCTGCTCCATGATAATTCTCCTTTTCTTTCTTTAATAGTTTTCTGCGTGAATTTCAAAATAGCTCTGGGGATGGTTGCAGGCGGGGCAAACCTCCGGGGCCTTCTCGCCCACGACGATGTGACCGCAGTTGCGGCACTCCCACACCTTGACCTCGCTCTTGGCGAAGACCTCCGCCATCTCCACATTGTGCAGCAGGGCACGGTAGCGCTCCTCGTGATGCTTTTCAATGGCGGCTACCAGGCGGAAACGCTGGGCCAGCTCATGGAAACCTTCCTCATCGGCAGTTTTGGCAAAGCCGTCGTACATATCCGTCCACTCGTAGTTCTCACCCTCAGCGGCGGAGAGAAGGTTTTCTGCGGTGTCGCCAATGCCGTTCAGTTCTTTGAACCACAGCTTAGCCTATTATAGTAATCATCTGAAAATACTGATACTGATATTCGTCTTCTAATACCGCTTGCATTTCTTCCATGTATAGCGGGTCTTTCAACAGTTTGGGATGAAATGCTCGCTCTCTCCAGAGTCGGACTCCAATTTCGGGAAAAATATATTCCGTTCCCAGTTGCAAGTCCTTTTCGTTGCAAATAACGTTGTCCTTTTTCATTAAGCTATCAATAATACACTCGGCGGTTGTATTAAACATATCCATCCCGAACAATTTTATTGATGCCACCTTAGACAAATCTCGCTGGATGCCGATTTCAGTAGCTTTTCCGTTCCGATACTGCACAAGAAAGAACAAATCATTATCCATATATCGTCCGGTTATCAAATTAGGATCATCGGTTTCCGCACAACATTCCATTTGCATTGCTTCATCAGAAGAATTCGACCACTGTTTCTTCATTTGTAGAAGAGCATTTTCTAGCTCATCTGATGTCATGCCTAATTTTAATTGTCCAATTCCAATATCTTGCTTATATTGTATATCGAACATCCGTTCACTTCAAGGATAAAAATTTCATTTGAAAAGAGGTGTTAAAAATCAATAACACCTCTTTTGCGCTATATAAATTCCTGAGCGATTTGCTGTATTTCTGTAATGCACTCTTTTGGGGATAGAATCTTTATTTTCCCCTTGAATTTGAATATCCAGCCATAAAAAGTTCCACTGGGGTTCACTTCAATTTTGGCTGTGAAGTGCCCGTCATCATACCTCTCAACAGGGACATCTTCTCCGTAATGGTCTATGATTACACGCATCAGTTCGTTTTCACATAACAGGGTTACTTCCTTCGATGACTTTGATGTAAACATATCAACCATTTTGTTTGTATAGGAGGCTACATCAAATCCCTCTACTGGCATAAAGCAAGTTTCAAGGTTTTCTACGCTTGTTAGCCGATCTACACGGAAGTGAGCAATTTTCTGATGCTTCAGAGAATATCCAATTAAATAATAGTGGTCATTTTTCCATTCCAGCGCATAAGGATTTACGACATAATAATATCCATCATGCTTTAAGATTTTCTTTTTTTCTTGAGTATATTCATAGTATTGGAACCGAATTTGCTGATGGTTTCCAATCGCTGTTTGGATATTATCAATGATATAGTAAACCTTTTCATTATGCGGTTTGACACGGCTGGATAAAGCAGCAAATTTTTGAAGCTGCTTTGCCTGATGTAGACTGGTCAGACGGCATAATTTCTGCACCAGCTCCTCAGACTTCTTGGCAGAAATGATCTTCGAGGATGCTACTGCGTCTGTCAGCATTTTCAGTTCTGGATACTCAAACAGGCGGTTTCCCATAAAATATTGGTTTTGGGTACTCTTAACCACCACAATATCAATCCCCGCATCGATCAGCGCATTGGTATCTGCGTAAACAGTCTGCCGCACTGCCTGAATTCCTTTTCCATTCAGATGGGCAATGATGTCAGATACTGTGGCGGGATGGTTTTCATCGGTCCGCTCATAGAGAAACCGGAGTAATTCCAGTATCCGCATATTTGTTGAATTCTGCATACTTCACCTCCTCGATTCTTAAAATGGCCTATTTTGTATGGTGTCCAGCCCCAAAGACCAGAAGCAGGGCGACAGCACAGAGAAGCAGGCCGATCCAATTTCGATCTATAATCAGCTTGATCACCGCCACAAGCAGAAGTCCGCCTACCAGGAGCACAACGCCATTCATTCAGCGTCCTCCCGAAGCATAGTTTCCCATGTTGATGTCCAGCACCCCTCTGGGCGGCTGGATCAAGGCATCTTCATATTGGCACTTCCACTGGATCTCCCGGCACATCTGGCCATCCGCCACGCCGTCTATGGTTTCCCCATCCTCAATGGGGTTATCATGCTCCAGAATATAGGACGCTGCATTATAGGCGTGGTTTACCACCCAGTTGGGGTCCATGCCGTGGAAGTGGTACTGGAAATCCGGCAAAAACAGGGTGCTCATGCCCACCGTGTCGATGAGCATATCCTCCGTGCCCTCGATGTTGAAGAAACGGACATTGACGCCAAAGCGGATGAACCGATCCAGCCCCTCAATCTGATGGGAGCGCACATCCTCTGCCAGAAACAGCTTGCCGCAGTTCTGGAAATAGAACGCCTCACAGGTGGGGTACAGCTCTGCCAGAGCCTCCAGAAAGTCGGCATCCAGGTTGGCACGCTCCAGCGCTGGAAGCGCCGCAGTCAGCATATCGGTGGCCACCACCTGATATTTGCACTCCCGGAAGATCCGGTCACGGTCCTCCTGGCAGTCCCACATCTGGCTCATCAGAAAGGCATCAAAGCCTTTGCCCTTGAACTTGTCGCATTTCATCACCATCAGCTGTACCGGGCACTTGCCGTCCTGAAATTCCGCGACATGATCCAGGGCGGCAAAGCCGGCCATTTTCTTATCATAACAGAAGCACTCTGTTGATCCGATGTGCTTCTCCATTATGGCAGTCATTTTTTCTTTATCCGGCATTTCTACCGGCTCTTTGAACAGCATCTGAATGAGATAGGGACCTCCGGGCTGGGGGCCTTTTTTGTCGTCCAGATTTTGCTGGAAAGCTTTATTGCTCATTTGGTTTCCTCCTTCTTTTCTGGGAACAGTTTCCACCGAAACTCCAGCTCTTTCTGGACAAACTCTTTCGGCAGGCCGCGGGGGTTGGCGATGAGATACCATACCCGAAAGGTGCGCTTCTTCGAATCTGTTTCCTGCCGGTAGAGCTGATAGCCCGCCTCATCCTCCTGCGTCCACTGTCCTGTCTGCCGCTTGGCCTGCACAAAGGGTTCCACCACCTGGTCCAGTTTCTCTCTGGTGCGGCTTGAGGCCCAGGCTTGATCCACATCATTGGCGTGGGAGAGGTGGAACAACATCGAACCCATCCAGTTCTTTGCCTTGTGTCCAGGCGTTCCGCGCAATTCCGCCTGATGGTGGTACTCCGCCAGCTGCTCCGATGTTCCGTACCGTTCCACCATCTGCTCCCGCACATGAATGCACCAGCTGTAATCCTCCGGCTGGATAAAGGGGGTGCAGACCGGTTGGAGCGCCTCTGCTGGGTCCACCTCAAAGCGAGAGATAAAGTCAAGGTAGTGGGCTTGGATCAGGGGCAGAAAGGTGTCCAGCAGCCCGGTGTTCAGCCGCAGGTCCTCTGTCAGCATCCGAAAGAATGAACCGCCTGTTGTGGGTTCAATTCTGAAAGAGTAGAGGTAGTCATCTCCCTGCTTTATGATACAGCTGAAGCCCACCTCCACATTCCCATGGCCGATTTCGTAGTCTATGTAGTTGTAGCGGCTCCGGTCAAACCAGATCTGATAGGTCAGCCCGTTTTTCATTTTCTTTTTGAAGTCGCCCTTTTTCAGACGCTTCCAGCCCTTTTCCTCCAGGCCCAGGCCGTTCCACAGGTAGTCCAGAAGTTCCTGAATTATATCTGCCGGCCGTTTTTGTTCCACGGTCTCCACCTCCTGACGAATCCTCTTTAATAATCCAGCAGAATAGGCACCTGCTGCTCCTCGGCAAACCGCATGGCCCGCCAGAACATGGAGAAGGCAAACTTGGCAAGGGATTGAGTGTCATACTGGGTGTGTTCCGGGATGTCTGCCTTGCTGTACTGTCCATCTGAGTCTACGGTTCCGTCTACCGGGTATCCCTCCGTGTCTGCCCAGCCAAGGATGGTGTCCTCATCGGCCTGCCATGCCAGCTGGTTCAGCTTTTCCAGCTCCTTCCGCAGTCCGCCCAAGGTGGCGATAGCGGCGGTGTCATCGGTAGGCAAGGACCCTTGGAACAGAAAGCTGTCAGAAAGAGGGAGCCACCAGGTAGCCCCACGAAACAGGGACCACACCCGCTCCTCGTCCGATGCAAAGCGGGCAATCAGGGGATGCTCCCCGAAGTCCCAGTCCTTCTCCACGGTGGGAGGCACCGGTTCCTCGTATGTATGACAGGCAGCTACCAGCAGCATAGCGCCGAAGGCATCCCAATCCGGCTTATCGGTGTAATAGGGCCGCTCGTTGTCCTCCGGCCATGGAGTGTAGTGCGGCTGGTTCGGCTGGGAAATGGCGGCTAAGATCTGATCCCGCCAGTCCTCCACTGCCGCCTGGATCTCAGCCGGGGACAGCTCCTCCTCGTTGTCGGCGGGTTCTCCATCCGGGGTGATCCGGTTAAAGGTGTATCCGTTTTCCTCCGCCCACTGCTGAACAACAGTTTTCCAGTTGTGAGAATAGTACCGGGTCAGCGGCCCGGCGTAAATATCAAGTCCCATAGCAATGTCTCCTTTTCTGTTATGCAGTCATTCTTTTGCTGGAGCGAACATCTGGTCAATCTTCTCCAGATCGTATTCCAAAATCCAGTCATGAAATTGATGATAGAGAGGCAATAGCAGCTTCTGTGAGCCGCCCAGCACATCCAGCCCACGGTCATCGTACAAATGGTAGAGGAACGGCCCCGGCCCAGCCAGATAGACGCTGGACACAAAGCCGTTCCAGCCGCCGATGTCCCCCAGAATGATTTCCCGAAGAAGCAGCTCTGGTTGAAAGCTGATCTTGCTGAGATCCCAGTAAAACTGCACTTGTGCATGGGTATCCCCATCTTCATCCTGCTCTGTGGCCGAAAGTTGTTCATCGGGAACTGGGAGGCCCACTCGCTGCCGGATAACGGTCAGCAGGGACTCGGCGGGTTCTTCATCGGGATACCCGTCGATCCGCAGAAGGTCCGGCACCGCCGGAAGTGCCCGATAGATCGCGGCGGCTCGGTCCAGCGCCCCCTGAACATAAGCGGGGTTGGTTTTCAGCTTCGCCGCACGCCTATCCAGATAGATTGGTTCCTCCCCGCCGATCTTAAAACGAATGCCCACCGGTGCATGGTAGAACAGAGGGTGTTTCAGCCCAGCCATGCCCAGATCATGTAAAATGTGTTCAAACCGCTTTGCCAGCATGGTATCCCTCCGTTCTCATGTCATTTCATACAGCAGAGCAGCATCGCCCTGCACCAGTTCCAGATGGGAGCGCAGCGTATTAAGCCCGCTTTGCACCGCCTCGGTGGGCAGATCCCAGTCCGGGGCAATTTCAGCGGCCAGCTCCGGGAGATCCTGCTCCCGCAGAGCTGCCAGCAGTTGAGACGCCAGCTCTCCCTCCAGCAGAGCGCAGTCCAGGGTGTCTTCCGTCTGGGGAGCAGGAAAACGGACATCCAGATCCAGTTCGCTCTCACACCAGTCCCAGATGGCCATATAGACCGCGCCGGAGCAGTCACCGTCGGACAACTCCTGCCGCTGGTTATTTTTTATCAGATAAAAGGACGCGATTTGTGACATGGTGGTTCCTCCTAAATGTTATTCGCTTCCATCAGCCCTTCGGCCTGCAACCGGATCACATAGAAAGCCCGCACCCAGTCCAGTTCCTGCTCCATGGAGTCCTCCAAAGCCAGCAGGCGGCGCTTGCCAAGCCTGCGATCCAGAAGGGCAAAGATACGGACAAGGGGATTCTCGCTGACAAGGCTTTTCTCGATGCTCTGGTTGTCAAAGATCCCAAACGCCTCATAGAACACCTTTTGGTCAAAGGTGCCCTGCTCCAGCGCATAGGCATGAGCCTGATTGATGGCCTCTTTTGCGGAGTCGTGATCTTTCAGCGTGGTGGAGCGCAAGTGATGAAATTTCGTCCACACATTTTCAAAATAGGTGTAGTAGTTGCTCCGCAGCACTTCCACGCCGTCCACACGAATGGCGGCCCGGCCCTCATGGTCGGCGCTTTTGCTGTAACTGGTGGCAAAATACTGGATGTGGCCCCGGAGTGCCGGGCACAGGTAGTCATTCTCCAATTTGTTCCGGATTCCACTCCAAGTGGATACTCTACTGTTTGACATAGGTGTTGTTTCCTTTCTGCTGATTCCTACTGCTTTTGGAGATACTCCCGGAAGCATTCGATGAACTCCCGATTCCGCTTAGGGACATCGAACCCCTTCCGATGGGGGAAGAACCCCTCCTGTTCCACATCGTCCAGCAGCTTGGGCAGATTGGAAAACCGGGCAAAGAATGGTAGTGCATAGTCCTGGATCTGCCCGGAAATTTCCTGGATAGAGCGTTCCCGCTCCAGCAGAGTAGATACCTCATAGCGGGGGAAGTCATCATACCGGTGGGTCAGCCGGGCGATGGAGGTACCCACGATACCATCATAGGTTTCCTCCGTCCCTTCCTGCTCACTGCGCCACTGGGCAATCACCGGGGAACTCACATCGAAGAAGGCAGTAAAAGTGGTGGAGCCAAAGCGGATGGAGGGGGAAAAGTAAAAGGAGAACACAAAGATGCCGTCTTTTTTGTAGATGTCATTTTTGCTCTTGCGGTATTTGTAGCCCAGCGGGTTCAAAGGCTCCGCGATCCGCTCACAGGTATAGACGAAGATCTCACGGGGCTTGGTTCCCTTGGGAAAATCCTTCTTCTCCATGTTGCCACCTCAATCAAAATCCATCCAGACCAGGTGTTTTCCGCAGTGGAGGCACTGGAACAGATAGCATTGCAGATGCCCGCCATTGACGGATTCCCGGATCATTCCCTTCTGCTCCTCGTCCCACATGGGGTCGTCCAGCACCTCCTCCAGCACACCCAGTGCCCGCAGTTCTCTGGCGCCCACATAGCCCCAAAAGGCGCAGTAATCGCCACAGTGGGCCCGCCAGTATTCCTGCTGCCAGCCGGAGTAGCCGGGAGTACGGTGGATCAGCTCGTCCAGCTTCTCCGGATCGTCTACGCCATCGTCCACAGAGAAATCATCTTGAAAGCTGCCGTCATATTTCCGGGCCGCCTCGCCGCTGGCGATACACGCCGGGCACAGATATGCAATATCCTCCACGGAAAAGAACGGATTGGTATAGAAAATATGGGTCGTCTTGCCACAGCAGTCGCAGACAACGCCGTCTGCGGATTCCTCAAAAGCCCCAGTTTCCAGAGGGTTTGGGTGATACCGGAAGGCGGGCAGGCCCAGCTGGGCCTGCCGTTCCTTTTCTTTCTGCTTTTCCTCCGGCGTTTTGGGCTTGGGGAGGGCATAATGATTGCCCCAGTTTTCCGCATAGTCCTTCAGCGTGCCCAGCCGCTTGAGGGTCTTTTTATCGGAACGATTTCCAATTTGGCAAAGCAGCTCGTAGGCGTCCTTCTTAAAGTCCAGCAGGTCATATACATCCACCAGCACTTCTTTGGCCTGCTGATCCTCACTCTGCTCAAGTTCTTCCTTGAAGGTATATAGAGCGCGGACACTGTCCGGACCTTCATTGGTCGCAACAAACTGTTTTTTTAGTTCGATATAGGTTTTCTGATATTCTGTCATTGGTCGCACCTCCCATCAATCCCACCAGAAATACCAGACGGTGGACTGCCACAGGACATCTGCCAAGGAGCCAATGCTTCCATCCTCATTCTGATCCAGATCTGGGCAGAAACCATATTGCTCCACAGCCACCTCCATAGCTCTTTCCTTGGAGATCGGAGTTGGAAGTTCAAACTCCAATTCATCGTGGCTCATGGCGGCAGGGATGGCACCATGTTGCTCGAACCAGTATTTCGCCACTGCCATCAGGTCCGGTGTGTCGGGACACTCATTCCAATTTCCAAAGGGCAGGTAGGCGAAGATCTCCCAGGGGTCCTTTACCGGAATTTTAGCCAGAATGAGCGGATAGGTCATGTGGCTATCCGAATCCCAATAGCAGGAGAAGCGGTCATTGTCATAGCCGCCCTCCATCTCGCCCAGGACTTCCGCCTCCCAGTCCATGTCATCGTCCTCGGCTTCTTCCTTGCGCTGGCCGGTCAATTCCTCCAGAACCGCCTTTCCGTCCTTGATGGGAGCGGAGAGCATCTTCTTTCGATACTCCTCTACTGTTTTGAGGTCAAATTCGTAGAAGTCCGCATTGTGCTCCGGATCGGCGTTCATCACCAGACACTCCAACAGCGTTTCATCATCCGCCTTGATGAGCACGGGAACAAAGCCCTCCCGTACCCCCAGCCGCTGGGCGTAGCTGTATGCCGACATGATGGGGTCATCATCTGCCATGGATGGGAAATAGGTACACTCGCAGTCCAGATACTCCATGATGGCCTGAGCAACCTCGGAAGGCTCCAGCGTATCCTCGTCGAAGTCCTGTCCCTGCCAGTTTTCAAACCGTTCCCCGATCACCTCTGCCATAGCCTGATAGTAGTCCTCGTCAAAGGGGATGAACAGGTATGCCTCCTGCTGGAACTCATTGGAGTGATACCGTTCCGGGCCGAAGAAGCGGAGGGCATTGTCGTCAATGTCGGCGGGATAGTAGGGACTGTCGCCCTCTCCGTAGTAATAGCCGGCAAAGGCGCGACCTTGCTGATTGAACAGCACAGAGAACAGGCAGCCGTCCAGCTCATCTTGGATGAATGCCCTCAGGTCTACGCTGGCAGGGTCGGCTTTGACCTGTTTGACCACTTCGCCGTGTTCTTTCAGGAAGTCCTCGCCCATCAGGTCGTGCTCCATGCACCAGCGCAGGTAGATGGCCATGTGGTTATAAGCATTGATGGGGTCAATAGGCAGTTCCTTCTCCTCAATGCTCTCAAGGTGATAGGAAGCGTCGTCCATCTCACCGTCAAAATTATCATTGGAAAGGGTGCCACGGGTGATCGCATTCTGACGAGTGGGGTTTACAACAAAACTGATCCCCCTCATCTTGTTCAGCAGAGCGTCTACATCATGTTCCAGTTTATAGTCCAACTCGTCCTCATAAAGCGGAATGACCTGATAGAAGTTGACCTCCTCGCCGCCCGGCAGGGTGCAGACCTCGCCGCCCTCCTCTGTACTTTGGGGGCCGGTGAGAATGGCGGCACACAGCTTCGTATTTTCCGCAAAGTTCTCCTTGTTATCCATGGTATGTCCAAAGCCCAGCCAGGTATCGCTGGCAATGGGAAGGCGGGCCAAGGATTTCAGCAGGCGGATGGGCCAGTACCACTTTTCGTCTTTCATGGACTCCTGATCCAGCTTCCAGTCCGCAGGCAGGGCAATGGCCAGCTCCGCCCGCTCCAGCTTATATTCCGCCAGTTCCTCCGGCACATTCATCCGGTGAGCGCCCATGCCCATGGTGACCAGGGTGCAGTAGTCCCGCTCCTCAGAGGGCGGCACCACGCAGATGTCCACATGGATGTCGGGAGAAACCAGCTCATGGAACACATTCTCGAACTTGCCGAAATACTGCTCAATGTGCTCCTCGACGGCTTCCATCTCCTCCTCTGTGTAGACTTCGGGATTACTGAATTCTTCCTCATCCTGCGTGTCATCATTGTCTGAGTGGTCGCAGCTGTCATCCTCCGGATCTCCCTTTATAGGCTCGTAACCGATCTTCAGGGTCATCTGTTCTTCTGGCAGAGAGATGCTGGGGCTGCGGGTGATGGTGTGCTTATCGTCCGCAGAAAAACCGATGGTCTCGCCGTCTTGCAGCGTCACATCACACGCCAGCACATAGGAGGCAAGGCTGGCCAAAAAGTCCCGCAGTTCCTCCGGCTCAGCGTCGGTGTTCAACACCTCCATTTCCTCCTTGCCAAACACATCCATGCCGTAGGTGTAGCCGTTTAGGCCCCCCTCGCTCCGGTACAGGCCGAACCAAACCCAGTTGAAGATGGGCAGTTCGTCCTCTTTGAGCATATCGGCAAGGCCCTCATAGAAACGAGGCTCAAATACCACGCCGCTGGTGTAGACACCGGTGGCATATTTCTGCTTGCAGCACACTGCCATCGCCTTAGTGAACAGCTTACCCCGTTCCAGCAGTTTTTCCTCCTCGCCCAACACAGCCACCATGATATGGGCCGTGTGCGTTTTGGCCACTTCTACGGCCTCTGGCCACATATAGTTGTTTTCGGCGTTGATCTCTGCTTCATTGTCAGGGATGTGACCGTGGAAGAGTGTCACGATCAGCATCATGCCGCCGACCCGCATTACCACAGCGTCATCGCTGTTCTCATCATCTTCGTCGCCCTCATCCGGCTCCTCATCTACGATGCCCCATTCTTCCCGTAGATTCCGGATCAACTGCTCCTTGTCCCATTCCGCTTTGGAGAGGAGCACAGACCCGGCAAAGGAGCCCTTACGGTCAGTTTTCTCCTCGTCGGCGTCATCCTCAAGATTCTCTGCATCTTCATCCGGATCATAGAGGGATTCATGCTCCAGTCCGCGGACAAATTCCTCAAAGCTGTCTGCCAGATGGGTAATCTTGTAGTCGTTTTCCTGATCCACATGGACTACCGCAGGCTCTCCCTGGGGACCGCAAGCCCGGTAGTCCAGGAAAATCATATCGTGTCCGGCGCTTGGACAGTCGCAGATGGCCACACCGATGGCAGGATACTCCCACTCATCGATCATAAACTGGCTGCCCAGCTCTCCACAGAGGGAGCAGCTCTTTTCCCGTCCGATTCCGAAAATGCCGGTGATGGCCACATGATCATCTGCCCAGCTGGTAGGTTCATCGCAGGGATAGCAGGTGTTCACCGGAATGCCGCCGTTGTGCTGCTTCATCAGCCAGATGTAGGCGGCGGGCAGCTTGTAGCCCAGTTCCTCCTCTACGCTGGCGATCAGCTCATCGGAAGGCGGCTCACTGACATATTCTTTCAGTGCATACCAATTATCATCCCAGAAGTTGGTGAGGTCGAAGCCCTCAAATGGAGTATCACCGGGCACGAATTTGGCCTTCTTCTTCCGGCTGCGCTGGCGTTTCCGAATCTCCGCCTTACACTCCCGAATTACTGCCGGGGCATTTTCATCCTCCGGGTCCAACTCTGCCCACCGCTGAGCGTAGGGAATGGCCTTTTCCTCCTGGCCGTAGAGATACTGATAGCCATAGGCCATCCGCATATTCCACTCCGCCTTGTCCTGGCCTTCCTCCCGGACGGACTCCAGCACCTCAATGGCCCTCAGAAGGGCTTTGTCTCCCTTGGATTTCAAAGTACCTTCGTCATGGTCCCCGATGATGGCGTAGTTCTCCAGTGCACGGGCCAGGGCGTAGGCGGTGCGGTAGTTCCTCCAGTTCTCCGGGATGGCATTCAGTGCCTGGATACAGCGGGTGTACTCATCCTCGTCGTTCCACTGCTCCAGCTGCTGGAAGAAGGATTCGGCGTTCTGTTGGGTGTAAGGAATATAGTCCATGCCCGTCAGCGTTTCGTCCAACTCGTCATCCTGATTCTCAGTTTCTGTCCCATCATCTTGTTGCTTTAGGGGTACAGAACCGGCTTCACGGCGGAAGGTGTGGAAGATGGCCCATGGGATGTCCGTGCCTTCAAAGAACTCTTTCGCCATGTTCAGCGCCTCTTGGATGTCCCAGGCGATGAAGTCCACATAGCCACAGTAGAGGCCGGTAGCCCCGCCGGTGAGAGTGAGCACTTCCGAACCATCCCCGCCGGTGAGCACTTCCTCCAGTTTGTCCCGGAAGTCGAAAATTTTCTGACTGCCTTCCTCCTCCCGCAGGGTATCCAGGGGATAGCAGAAGAAGCCCGCCACCGCGCCGTCGGCATGGAGATCGTCCATAAAATCATTGTCGGCATTCAGATAGCCGTTGATGAGCGGCACACAGCAGGTGGAACCGGCCATTACATCCAGCCGCCAATCGGCGTCCGGGTCCTGTTTGGGTTCCATTTTGTAACCAAGGTAGCTCTCCAGATAGGCTTCCGGGTCGGTGGAGAGCTCCAGGCCCTGCTCCCGCAGTTTGTCGGGCAGCTGGGACAGGAGGAAGGACGGCTCTGCCTTGGGTTCCTCCAGCACATCAAAGCTGTCTATGTATCTCATGTGGGAGATCTCGCCCAGCACTTGGTCGGTGAAGGTGGTGAGCATCCACCAGACCCGGCCTTCTTCCTCCCGGAGCATAGGCAGCAGCTTTTCGCAGTAGGCGGAGATGGCGAAGCTGTTTTCACCCTGCTCCTCCAGCCAGATCTGCACATCCTCCCCGGAGATGTCCCAGCCATCCTCAGTACGCAGGCCGATGTTCTGGAAAGGCTGACGGCCCACAAGGATATTCCAGTGCTCCAGCACCTCCTTGGGGGCGTGCTTCTGGAAGTAGACCAGCTCAAACAGTTTGACCTTATCCCCCTCCGGGGTGAGGATCAGCTCATGCTTTTCGCCGTTGAAGCCAATCTCGAAGGAAATCTCGTCAAAAACCAAATTCAGGGTTTCCTCCATTTGGGCCACGAGTTCTGCGCCGCGGGTATGGTCTTTGTCCTCGTCCATCATCTGGCGCAGCTCTGCTTCCATCTCGGCAAAGGTTTCCCACCAGTCCTCTGTCCTTTCCCGGAAGCACTCCGAGAACTGAGGCAGAGAAATACCCTTCTTGCACGAGTCAATTAGTTCCTCCATGTCCTGTCGGGTGTTGAGCTTCGGATCATCACCGGGATGCAGTTCCAGAGCTTTTTCAAAATGCCGCAGAGCCCGGCCCTCCTGATCCAGATAATAATAGGCATACCCCATACGGAAATTCCAGGAATAAGTATCTCCCAGTTCCTCCTCATGGGACTGCATCAGTTCCAGTGCCTGGTGAAGCAGCTTCCTTCCCTCCGGCTCGCTGGGGTCCGCCAGATTGTTGTAGGCGCGGGCCAGCTCCATATCAATTTCCGGGGTACGCTCCTCGGCGGGGATGGCCTCCAGCGCGTCAACGATTTTCAGGTGTTTGTCCTCCTCATGCCACTTCTGGCACTGCTTCAAAATGTCCATATCAGGGTCCTCCTCGTCCTCATCCGGTTTCCAGTCTTTGATCTGCTGGAACACGCCGTTCTCATCCCGCTCAAAGGCGCAGGGGGCGGGGGTGTTCAGCAGAGGAATGATGTCGGGATCGTCGTTGCAAATTGTGTTCAGCTTGTAGATCCCGGCGTTGTTGGGGTCGTCCATGTACGCCTCGCTCTCGTCACCAGCGGTGAAGCGCCAGCCACTGTCCCAGCCGCCGTCCGGCTTCTCCCTGTAGCAGTAGCCAACCTTGCAGCCCTCCACTGTGATGCGGTTGGTGGCGATACAGCCATCGGCACCCTCCCAGTCGGGGAGCAGATCTTTTACATCTTCCGCCTTTACATGGTAGTTCCGGTTGCGGCCAGAGGCTTCGTACAGCTCCTTCCGCAGCATCTCCACCTGAGAAGCCATATCCGTGATCTCATCCTCGCCCATCATCTCGCTGATGTCGTATTCCAGCGGGGCATGGACAAAGTCCGCCAGGGCCTTGTCCATGGCCTCGTGCTCCTCCGGCGTAGCAGTGATGCGGATACGGCGGGCGGGGGTGTTGTACTCGTCCAGATCCTGAAGGTTTACACTGCCACTGACGCTGCACTCCAGCAGGATGGCGGCCAGGTCGGTGACCACATCAATGGCGAAGTGGAAGTCCATCTCCACGCCGTCCGAATGGGTGAACTCCAGATACTCCACGGTCTGGCGGAAGTCCCAGTTCTGCTTGTCCAGACCAATCTTGGCGAAAATCTCGCTGAGGGGGATCTCCTCCTTTTTCTGATCCTCTAAAAATGCCACAAGGTTCAGACTGTCATCGGAACCGCCAATAAAGTTGCCCCAGTATTTTTTGATATACATTTGTCGTGCCTCCTGTTCTGAATCCAGTCGATCAATGAGCTGATTCAAGTGTTCCAACCACGCAGGAGCGATCTCACCGCTGTCCTCGTTCTTCCAAAGATCCACAATCTCACGGATGCCGTCCTCGTCCGGCACCTCGTTTTTGATGTCGGTGAGCTGCCGCAGCAGGAAAGCAAGGGCTTCTTTGGATGCTGTGAAACCGGTGACTTTATCCCATATAGCTTCTTCATGATCGTAGTCCAGCTTGCCATTATCCTTCCATTGGAAATACAGCTCCGCCAGAGCCATCGCAGTATTGTCAAAGAGGAAGTCGATTTGTGAGAAGTCAGCTCCCAGCATGACTTCCTCTTTCATCAGTTCGATCATCTCGCCCAGATCCATTACCGGATGCTCCGGTACATATTCATTTTTGAGGATGTCCAGTACATCCAGCCCTTCGTCACGCTCTAATGCTTTTATGCCCCATGCTCCCATGTCGGCACCTCTCTTTCTTTATTTTGTATCAAGCTTCTATTGTCAATCATGGTTCTCCAGCCGAATGATAGGCCGATAAAAGTCATAATCTCCGTTTAGTTCATTGTCCTCCTGCACTTCCGGCTTACAGTGGGGCGAACAGGGTAGGAAACCGAGAAATGGGCCCAGCCCACCGCAGATATTGCATCCGCCGTCACCGCCGCAGGTGGTAAGCCTATCAGCCTGCACCACTTCCCGCATATAGGGATCGTAGGCGATGGACAGGCCGAAGAAGTTGGGCTCCTCCATGTCATAGGGCCGGTTCTCATCCTCATCCATGTTCTCAAACCAGTGCAGACGCATGGAGTAGTCTAACCCATCTCCCCATGGAAACAGGGTCCGACACCCGCCGCCACACAGGTAGGCCCACTCGTCCGCCGTGGGCAGGGAGAAGCCCCTGTTTTCCAGCATGGCAAGAAGCGCATCGTAGTCTGTGTGGTTATAGATACAGATCTGAAAGCCCTTTTCCGTCCGCTCAATGCGGGCCGACTGATGCAAGGTAAGACTGCTGCTGTCACTCCAGGCAAAATCACGGAATTCCTTCAGCCAGTCAGGGTGGACAGTCAGTCTGGGATCATCCATTTTGACTGGCTCCCAGTTAATTTCCTCCAGCTCCCGGCCCACCAGCATGGGTCCAATGGCCGCCTGCCGAACAGGAGCCATGCTTTCCCGGATCATCTCCTCCGGGTTCTGCGGTTCCATTTCCCATTCCCGGAACAGATACTCCAATTCCTCCCGGCTCTCCTGATTCAGTCCCACGGCAAACTGCTCCCAGCCCAGGGTGACGGTATCGCCGGGAACAAAGACAAACTTCCGGCCATCTTTTTCGAATATGCCGGTGGTGCTGCTCTGGCCCCAGCGGTCAAAAGTATGTAGATCAAGAAAGGTCATATTATAACGAGCAGCCAGGCTTTCCATCAGTGTCTGCTTCTCGGTGGTGTCCATTTGATTGAATTGGGGACGGGACAGTTTTTCGTTCATAGTAAGTTCTCCTACAGCCTATCCAGGTTTTCCTGTAAATCGCCCTGCATCAAGTGCTGGGCAATGGCTTGGTTCAGTGGCTTATGGGGGTGATAGGCTGCCTGCTCTACATCGTGGAGGCACTCCGCCATCAATACCTCCGGAGAAATGCCTTCCCGTTTGCCATAAAGATGGCCGAAGGCATAGCACACAGACTTTAGAAAGTCAAAAATGTAGTCGTGATTTCCGCGCATACTGGGCAGGTCGTTGAACGAGCCCATACCTCCGTATGCCCGAAGATGGTGGGCAACCTCCCGCTGCTGGTTCCAGTCCTGAATGTCCCGCTCCAGCCAGCCGATCCAGTTTTTGAATTCCGGGTGGTCTGTCTGTAAAATCGACCGCAGACAGATCAGAGCCTCAGTATAAATATCTGTCTGTTTCATCAGATTCCTCCCAACTATTTTCCGAAATGCTCCAGATACAACTCCCGCACGGAATAGGGGCCTACAAGGTCCGTTTCCTGCCGGCCATCCCAGGAATACACATGAATTTTGCCCTCGTCCCCAATGTACTGCTGCTCCTCAAAGGCTGCTGGAAAGGGAAAGCTCTCTACCATGCTCCAGTCGATCCTGGGTTTCAGCTCATCAAACTCCTCGCGCTTGAGCCTTTTGAAGTTAAACACCAGTGCAGCACCAATCCCATCGAACAGCAAGTCTGAGTATTCTCTGGGGGTGATGCTCTCGCTTACATTGGCAGCGTCAACATTGACATCCAGAACTTTGTTGCCGCAGTTTGTCCAGATTTTATCAGGAGAGAACCAGGTGGTGCGATACTCAGTGTCTGCAAAATTCTCACGGGGATACCATCCGTTTGCGCTGTCCGGCTTGACGCCTTCCAGAAGCGGCCCATTATACGGGGAAAGCGGATAATATCGGTGCCGCACCGGATCAAATCGGTGAAAAGAAATTTTCAGCAGATACCTATGCTTTTCGCTGCGCATGAGCTTATGGGGCTTCACGATATGTTCTTCGATCAAACTCCAAATGTACTCATCCACACGGATGGATACACGGGGGCGGCCGAATAGTGTGATTTTGTTGGTGTCTGTATCCACATTGAGCCAGACGCGATTGATCTCAACCATTGTCATTCCTCGCTTTTCAAAACGCTCCGCTATAAAATCGGCTTTCCCAGATGGCCTCAAATTCCGCTTTCTCTATAACGCAGGCGTGGAATTCCTCGCCCCAGACATGGGCGTTCAGTTCATCTACGGTGGGGATCGGCGTGATCTCGATAGCGTCTTCGTAAAGGTCAGGTATGTTGCGGGTGTGACCGTCCATAAAGATGTCAATGGAGCGGAGAGCCAGCCGCTCATTTTTTGTATCCACTTCATAGAGGATCACCGACGGTTCTCCCTCCGGCGCGCCCTCCCAAAAGAGCTTGATATACTCGATCATTCCATTTCCCTCATTTGAACCAATGCCACCCCGTCATGGTGCCGGTTACCTCATCTATCTGTATTGCAATATCATAATTGCCGCGACAGCCCAGCAAGGCCGCAAGATGATCATTTTCCATAATCAAATCATAAAACTCAACCGCTATACCTTGGAATTCCTCTGGGATCTCCAGCACAGAAAAGAAATCCACTGACTGAGCATTTTGGAAAAATTCAATGGCCGTTTTACTGCATTTTACTACTATCCCTGTTTGAGTAGTTAACTCTCTCATGCTTCCGCTGCCTCGCTCATGTTCAGATACATCCGCATCGTTTTTTCATCGGCACAGGCCGCCCGGATCATTTTGGCCAGCATCATCAGGTCGTCGATGTATTGGGAATAGACGCAGAACACATCCTCGTCGGAGTCAAAGTGAAACAGATCCTCACCACTATTGCTTTCCTCAAACTCCCGGATCACGCCCCGGACCAGCCGTTCCCAGTCTCCGCTGCTGCCGGTCAGTCCCAGCCGGCAGAATTCTTCTGTCCGGAACCCGTCACTGATCTTCAGCAGAAGGGAGATGGCATAGGGGTGGTGGGGAATGAGAAAGAATGGCGCGATCTGCTCCGGCTTCACCCAGATTTTGAAGGGCGGGCGCGGATCAGGTATCCAGGGCAAGATTTCCCATTCGTCCTCCGGCCGGTTTCCGTATTGGCAAAGGTCTTTCATAGTGTTCTCCTCATTCGATGTCGCTTAGTTCTTCTTTCACATCCAGTGGAGCGCCGTCCAGAGATGTGATCTGTGCCAGTTCTGTTTCCGTCAGATTTTTCAGGAAAATGCAGTATTCGTCCGGGTGGCCTCCCATAAACTCCATTTTGGGCATCCCGATCTGCTCCGGGTCGGTGATCCACAGGCAAGGCTCTCCCGTTGCCCAAAAGTGAGTCAGAGTAAGAATTTGGCCGTTGTAAATTACTTTCTGTTCCATCCTCATTTCTCCTGCATTTGCCTCAGCAGCTTCACGATCCGCTCCCGGTTCTTTGCGGTTTTCATGAAGGTGGGGAGATGGTCAGCCTGGGTCATTTTCGCTCTTCCCATCGGCTTTTCCCGCAGGTCGGCGCTGAGATAGCCGATTAGATAGGCAAGGTGCTCCCGGTTGAGTGCCCAGACTGGCTTACCCTGGAAGGAGGTCAAAAACCAAAGTTCCAGGTCGAAGTAAGGTTCTCGTCCATCCTTGATTTCGCCAATATATGAAAACGCCTCCGCTGTTTTATGAACTTCTCCCGACATCGTTGTCCCACAATAGGGGCAGGCCACATGGAGAACGGAAAAGTGCTGCTTTGCCGTATCTTCAATATCAACCCGGTAGTACCTGCCGCAGTTTTTGCATTGGTTATGGACATCATAACGGTAGATCGTCCGGTCACGGGTCTCCCGATGGCCGCAGCTCAGGCAGCGGAAATAGGCATTATCCTCATCCGCGGTCACCACGCCCGTGCCATGACACTTGGGGCATTTCACCTGAATGCCGGAGGTGAGGGCGTCGTATGCACTGTATGTAAAGTAGGGTTCATCAACAATTCGGCTCATACGCCCACACGCTCCTTTCATCCGTCTTTCTCTAAATAAAATCCCCATACGCAGTTGGAGAACTCTCCAGCAGCAAAGCGGTGGATCTGCCCATCAATCTCTACCTGCCAGACCTCGAAGGTATGGTCTTGGTGATAGATGGGGTCTTTGATTTTTACCCGCTTGCCGGTGGTTTGCCAGTCGTAGTCAAAGATGTTCACACCGAACAATTTGCATTGACCGTCCGGGCCAAAGGTTTCATATTCCCAAGCCATGTGATGCCTCACAATTCCGTGCGCTGCCAGCCGTTCAGCCGCTCCTGCACCGCATCAATCTTCCAGCCTTCGCCCACACGCTTCATAAGAAAGCGGCGGTCAAAGCCGGTGTTTTTCTCCCTGGTGTAGATGTAGAGCTTGTTTTTGGTGATCTGCTCTGCGTCAAGGAATTCTTCCCCGTTGTAGGTGCCCTGGGCGCTGTATGAGAGGCCCAGAGGTCGATAGCCCGGACGGGGCTTTTCGCTCACATACTTCTCCCAGATCGCCAGCAGGCGGGGCACCGCCTCAGCATCTTCAAACCCGGCCTGCTCCATATACTGCTCCCATTCTGTCATTTCGGCAAAAAAAGCGGACAAGATTCTGCGACATTCCGCCGCCGCCTGTTCATCCAGCTGGACGGGCTTTTTGGCCTTTTCCCGCTGGAGCCGGGAGAAGTGTTCCATCTGCTCCTTGGCAAATTGCACATGGGCCACCGGCTTGATATAGTTGTTGCCGGCGATGGCCAGCAGGCCCTCGTATGTCACAGCGGTATGGTCAATCTGGATGTGGGAGAGTTTGGAGATGGAGGCTGCCTGGAGCAGACCGGCATCATCCAGCCCGGTGCGGTTAAGGGTCAAAAGATCCAGCTTGCAGCCTTGCAAGGCGGACAGGCCCCTGCCGTGAATGGCGGAATTGCCGTCCAACAGCAGATAGCGCAGCTTTGGCATAGCGGAAAAGACGGGGAAACAGGCGTCAGTGAGCGCGCCGTCCTCCACACCGAAATTCACCATGCTTTTGTGCCCGGCAAAGGGGGCCAGCAGTTCATCCGTCACCGGATACCCTTTCACATGGAAGCCCACCAGGGTGTAACCGGCCAACCGCTCCATGATCTCTGCGGTCAGCTTCGGGACTTCAAATTGTTTCTCTCTATCTAAGGCCAGGACACCATTTTCCCAATCCGCTGTCCGCGCCCGTTTTGGCCATTCCATAGCTTTCCTCCTTACTCCTGCTCCTTGTAACTATCTTCAATGTCGATGAAGCGCACATACACGGCGCAGACTTCGCCCTTTGCGTCATAGCCGAAGTAGACGGGATAATAGCCGTCCCCCCAGCCAGAGGCAAAGATGGGCAGGTTGCAGTCCGTGTCCGGCACCGTCCAGTTGAGCCAGTCGCCGCAGTCCCCCTGATATTTGGGGTGGGCTTTGGCGTTTTCCTCCAGAAGATCGCAGAACAGATCGTTGTAGGGGTCGATGTCCGGGTCTTCTTCCAAACGCTTGGCCCAGTAGGTCTTGAAGGCCGCCTGGGTCTGGATGTCCGCCACACAGCCCATTCCAGCGTCTACGCCAAAGCCAAAATACTCGTCCTCGCCCAGTTCCTCGTCCAGATCCTCTTTGCCGGTCATGCCCAGCTCATAGCGGACAGGCTTCTCCCGACTGACCTCCACCTTGACGCAGGCATAGCGGTCGCCGTATTTCTCACTGGGCACCACACAGATCTTTACGGGATAAGTCCCGGCGGGGATCGTCTGTATAAAGGGCGGTGTATCCTCCAGCTCCACCAGAGGATCGCAGGCGAAAATCGTTCCTGTGGGAAAATGGACGACACCGATGTCCAGTACATCCACCGCCATGTTCCCAATCACTTTTTCTGTGAAATGGCCTTCCAAGTCATCTTTACAGGTCAGTTTATCCTTGATTGCTTCGTATTTGTTCAGCCATTCAGTTGTAGGCATAGCAGTTTCCTCCTGTTGATTCTGTTTCTTGATATACGCGCTCTTTGAGCCATCCCAGTAGCAGTTCACACACCGGCCATCCTGAAAATGATGGTCACAATTCGGGTAGCCATAGAGAACATGAGCACATTCCGGGCACAGCCCCATCATCTGTGAGGAGCCTTTGAAAAACAGGCTGCCACACTCATCACAAAGGGTCCGTTCTTTTTCTGCCATAGGGCTCACCAATCCCGTTCCCGGATGGCCTCCTCGGTGTCAATGGGAATGCCAAACCACTCCAGAATGTAGGCCACGGTTGCCGCGATACACTCCCGTGCCACCGTTTCGATCTCGCTGTCGTTCTCGTCAAACTCCTCCTGGAGATCATTGATGCCGCAGACCGCCTCGTCCAGCGTTTCCTGCACCACTTCGGTGTCGGTTTCGCCACTCTCCAGCAGGGCGATGACCTTCTGAAGCTCGTCCTTTACCTTGTCCACCAGAAAAGCAGGATAGTAATCGTCCTGATACATCTCGTCCAGCAGCTTGTAATTGGGGTCAAATGCTTTCATAGGGATTGCTCCTTTCCTCGTGTATGTCAGTCACGCTCAGCTCTCATGTGTGATACAGAAAATCTCCTTGTTCAAATCAAAGTAGATTACCATCAGTTCGTCGGTAATCTCCGGGTTAAAGGACAGATCCAGAATGAAAACTTGCTGGTTCATCTCGCTATCCACCAGACTGCCGAACCGCTTGAGCTTCAAAAAGTCAACCATCTCAGCAAAGGACAGTTTGGCTGGGTCGGTTCCCGGAAAAAGTTCCGCCACAATATCCGGGCCTACATCGTCCCGATGGAACTCCATGAAAAATGTCACAACGCTATGGTAGCGGCTGTCCTCGTCTGCCAGCGCCGCTTTGATGGCGGCTTTGGCCTTCTCCGCCAATTTCTCCGCCTCATCCAGCATTTCTCCCACCGCATCCATGACAGCAGGATCGCCGGTCAGTTCTTCCTCTACATCGAAGATAAAGGGTAGTCCCGATTCCTCGGGAAAGTTGAAGATTTCCTCACCGGGTGTATATGTAAAATCAATGCGTTTACAATTCAGTTTCATAGATATACCTCTTATTTCAATTTCAGCACAAATCCCCAGATACTCACCACAATCAGGAGGACACCCAGCAGAAAGAAAACCACACGCCGGTATCCTCTGCTGTGTCGATGGGCATCCCGCGTACCAGTGGGGTCGCAGAGCCAGTTCCAGTTGCGGATTGCTCCAAACAAAATCACGGCCCCGATGAGCACCGAGGCAATGTACCAATGCTCTTGTAAAAATGCTGTGATCTGTTCGCTGTTCATTTACATATAACCCCCTTTTCATCATCGGGAGTTTCCCGCCGAATAAATTCCTCCCGTTCTTTCAAATCTATTTCCAAGGCTTTTTCCTCCTCAAGATATTCCTCGCAGTCCCGAACCAGCTTTTGGGCGGCTGGGTCATCCGGGGCCAGGGCCAGCCAGCATTTTGCGTATTCATAGGCGGTGGCTGCGGAGCGGTACGCCATCAGGCAGGAATAGCCCATCCGGGAGTTCCAGTAGGGATCGTTCTCACCCTGGGCGCGGACGGACTCCAGCAGCTCAATGGCGTGTCGGATGAGATCCCCGTCCACTTCACCGTCGGTCCCATGCTCTCCATGATCTCCCAGCACCGCCAGATTGCTGTAAGCCCGACTCAGCTTGACGGTCAGCAGATAGCCCCGCTCCTGTTCCGGGATGGCTTCGATGGCCCGGATACACCGGGAATACTCGTCCTTCTTATTCCATTGCTCAAGCTGCTCCAGCAGCTCTGCTTTTTCTGCCTGATTCATCATTTCACCGCCTTTTCTGTGTCATGCTTTGCTTTTTTGAAGTGTCCACTGCCTCGCCAGGTGTTGACCACACAGGTGAAGATCTGGCCGCAGTGCTTGCACCTAATCATGTGAGCCATAATTTCGTCTGCCCAGCCATCCTCTGTCTTTACCTTCTCCAGTGGGCAGGTGGATTCCTCTTGCATCAGTTCAAATTCCCCCTCCGACACCAACTGCTGAATGTAAGCAATACAGGCCAGATAGTCCTTTGGGGCGTCAAATTTTCTCCATGTTTGAATGTTTCGGCAGTGCTCGCACATAGTGGACGCCTCCTTACGCAAATACCTGCTGGTATTTCTCTTTTCATACTGTGCGACTTTTTTAGGTCTGCTGGTGCTGCATGGACACGATATGGCAGTCCGGGCAGAATTCCACATAGAGCGTGCCCTCCGCACAGTCAAACACCGTATCCCACTGAATCTGGGCCAGATATTTCATAGGTTTCCCGCAGTGGGGGCAGGTCGTATATTCCGCGTCCTGTACCCAGTTGGCAAAGCCACCCACCGTGTTCACATCCTGGCAGGCCGCACCGTAAAACAGGGGCACGGGCGCTTCGCCCAGCACAAAGGGATTTTCCGTGAGGGCCTTGTAGTCCTCGGGACTGACATAGCAATCCGTTTTCTCCGCCCCGTCAAAGAACTCGGAGGGAAAGACTTCCACGCCGCCATCCAGGGTAAAACTGTTAAAGGCTGGACCTTTCAAGAATCCCACACAGTTGGGGCAGCAGGTGGCAGTCAGAATACCATCCAACCCCAGAAATTTCAGCCGCTCATCCCGGCCATCCAGCACCAGCATGTCCACCATGCGTCCGCCACAGTGGGGGCATGTGTCCTCCCGTGCCCGGCCAATGCGGACGGGAGATTTCTCGCTGGTGGTTCCTTTGACCATAGGATAGCAGGTATCGAAGTTGAGCTGGATTTTCTGGCCCTCCTTGTCGAAGGTCCAGCCTCCGATCTGCGCATAGCTGGATGGGTCTACATAGAGGCCCTTGCGCCAGGGCCGGGGATTTCGCTCCAGCTCCAGCAGAGTCTCCATTGCCTTGTCATCTCCTTGCATAGCAAGGCAACTCATCAGGTTGGAGGCCGCGCTGGAATATTCCGCGGACAACAGCGCATGGATCAGACCATCCCGCACATCGGCGGGAGCATGATAATAGATCTCACAGGGCCAGAACACCTCTGCGGCCAGTGCCACTCGCTGAATCTCCGGGGTGATGGCATCATGGTAGCCAAGCAGCTGCCAGAAGTCGGTGAACTCCGGGTCCTCCATATCAGCCAGCCTCTGGATGTTCTGTATCAAGTTTCTTTGTTTTTCGACAATTTGTTCCGGCATCCAGGCCAGAGCAGCTTGCCGTTCTTGCTCGCACTTACATTTCCAACACAATCCCTCATAACCCAATGGGGTTCCACAGCTGGGGCAGGTATATTTCAGACTCATGTTCTCATACTCCTTTCAGGCAATAAAAAAGCCCCACGCCGCACTGTCATAAAGACAGGCTGACGCAGGGCATGAAGAAGCCGCGTTGAAGGAGCCGCATCCACCAGCAGATGTAGTTTCTTCAACAACCAAAATATTTTTTTCGTATCTTAAAGCAGCAAATTGCTGTCCAATATATTTGTTCATAGCGGCACCATTTGTTCTGAGCGTAGTTTTATATCTTATTATATCACAGCACCCCTTCAATGAAAATATTTTGTTAGAAATGCTAATGAAAAATTTTTGTGAATTTGTTAAGGCGCAGGGGCTGTTATCTCCATAGTGTCTGGATGGATCAGAGTGATTACTTTTCCCTGATGCAAGGCATAGTTGACTGTCTGTGCTGTACCTGAGCGCAGCTTTTTCTGATTATCAAACACACCGATGATGTACTCTGCATGATCGACCATATAATAATTTCTTTTTTTATAACTGGAAACATCCGCAGAATGTGAAATAACAATAGAATCGTTTGCGTTTTGGATCAGCTTTTTCAATCTATGTTTACTCTGATCCGGCCATTTAGAGTCATAGCCGATGAAGGGAACTACAACGATAATTTTAATATAAAAGTCAATATGCTTCATCCGGTTCGGTAGGTGCTGCGGTAATATCGCGGTAGAAAGTAGCCCATGCAGCTTCCTCATAGGGGTGTACAAAAAAGAAGCCAATGCTCAATGGAATTGTCAGCAGAAGAACAAGAGAAATCGCCAGAGCCTCTGAACCGGTGAAATATTTGAGAACCAGAAAACCCTCGGCATACAGTGGCACCGAACAGAGCAGCTCCCAGCCAATGAAGCTGAAATCCAGACAGAACAGCCGCCATTTGTTGCCATTCATGATCCGCCGGGATTCTGTGATCGCTTCATTTGCGGTCAGCGAAGGATGCTCGGACATGATGTAAGGTGTCATCGCATAGCTGTATGTTTTCACGATTCCCGGAATCACCAACAGCAGCGACCAGAGGGCGATGTACAGACCCTGCAGGAATTTCATGCAGAAGCCATCCCACAGACGGTCTTTCTGAGAGAACAAGTCCGAGATGGCAGCATCATTTCCATCTACAAGGTTCAGATTAAAATGAGCATATCCCAGTTGAACTGCACCGCCCACGATCAGTTGGAGGACTGCCCACAGAACAATGCCGGCAAGCAGAACAGCAAGCAGCCGACCGCCGTTGGGCTGGGAGAACAGTTCAAAATGGATGTCCTTTGCCTGATTGGAATTGGATACGGCACTGTTGGAACTGCTCACAATGGTAGCACCGAGCGCACTGGCGGCAATACCTGTCAAAACAGCAGTTTTCCATTTTCCGCGCAGGGCATCGAGAGCGAGCATACGATAGTCGGCAGATACTTTCATAAAAGCAACCTCCTGTCTGAAAACGGCAAGGATTTGTGAAATAGGAAGATGATATGCCACTTTAATTTAGATACGTTTGAAAAGCTGAAAAAATTGCAGCATGAATGAAAAAGAGGCTGTTACACCGGTTTTATCCTTGTGCAACAGCCCCTTCCTTTACTTCAGCAGCTTGTCCAGTTCATCATATTGCATTACTGGAGCTTTGCAAGGATTTCTTCAGCCGTCATACCGCTGGCAAGCAGCTTCTTCAGCACATCTTCTGCTTCGCCCTTCTTTGCTTCTTCTGCTGCTTTTGCTTCGGCGGCAGCTTTTTTGCTTTCGGCTTTGGCAAGTTCCTTGGTGGCGGCTTTCAATTCTGCTTTCTTGGCTTTCAGCTGCGTCTTCAGATCATCGAGATTTGCAGTCAACGTAGCAACCTCAGATTCGATTTTCTCTTTTTTTGCGGCCTTTTCTGCAATGACTGCTACATAATCAACGCTGGCCTTTACAGTACGAGCCTTATTCTTGCTTCCCTTGGGTCTTGCCATAATAATTTCCTCCCATAAAGTGAAATAATTTGATACTTACAAGTATATTTCCAAATAGTCAGAATTGCAATAGGTAACATGAGCCGTCTTCAACTGCCAATGCAAATCTTATTCGGTATGCCCGAAGATCGTCGCAAATGTATTCCTTCAATGGTAACAATCATGGAGATTAGTGTTTATCTGGAGATTACCAAAGGATAAATAGAAGCAGTATTAAAGCCGTTCACCACGCAGATTTTCCAGCGTGGCGAACGGCTTTTTTGCTGCCCCTATATTTACAGGTAGGAGGAATCGAAGAAGTCTTTTAATGTAATTCCTAAACCCTGACAAATTCTTTCAATCGTCTCTACGCTTAACTGCCCTCCCCGACGGGCGGTGGTTTGAATCGTGGAGTACGATATTCCGCATTTCTTTGCCAATACACATAGATTCATATCACGCACTTGCATCAAATCCTGAACACGCTTGATCGTATCCACAAAAACTCCTCCCATCTTTTTAGTTCAAAACTTTTCCAACAACCTCGAATCTTTGCTCTGGAGATATAAGGATCGGCGAATATTTGGTGTTAAGAGAAACCAAAACCGGTTGGTTATGCACCACGCCATAGCTGTCGGTAAGGAACTCTGCTTGGGATTTGTCTGGGGTATGTTCATCGTATTTTTTCAGATATCCACAGTCATCATATACGAATATCCCGATATCCCCGCACTCAAGTTCTTCGCAGCGCTTCACCCATACAATCTGTCCGTTATGATAGCGTGGCTCCATACTATCACCGCTAACATATATCCCGAACTCGGCACCAGCCGGAACGCTACTGGCAGGCACTTGTATCTGCTGGAACATTTCACCCTCAAGAAAAGCTCCTAGACCTGCCGATACTGGCAACTCTGATACAGGCATCATTATGTAGTCGATTTCCGCGGGCTCTTCTGCGTCTGGCTGGTAGCGCCGGGATGCAATCAAGTCCATTTCGTACTCAGCGACTTTTTTTTGCCCGATGTCATTTAGAAGGGCGGGTTTCTGGAAGTTCTTTGTAAAGTAGGAAGGACCCTCCTTGATGTTCAATGCGTAGCAGATTGCAACTAGTTGGTAGATGCTAGGAGTGGTATAGCCTTTTTCCCATTTGCTGATTCCTTTATCACTGACATCGACGCCATAGTGACGGAGAAGTTCAGAGAAAGCTACAAGTGAATAGCCATTTCTTTTTCGTGTGCCTGCGAGAATCTGACCAACCTCATTGCTATCCCTCGCAGCGACTGCATCATAGCGCACTGTGGATGGGGCTATGTGCATTTTGGTGAGCGTGGTTTTCTTTTTCATAACAAGAACACTCCTTTGTGATCCGGTAGCTCTATTATAGTATAGAAAATATAAGAAATCAACAGGAAATCTCTAAAATGGCGATAAATGCGTAATTGACATCTCCATAAAGTGGGTGTATAATCAAACCAAATCCACAAATAACAGCCTTTTGGTGTTATTTTCGTATGGGATTGTGTTTGTTTGGCGTTTTTTTGCGAGGTGATACTATGAGAAAAGAAAATGTAAGATGTCCAATGTGCGGAACCATGAATTATGATGTGGATCTTGATGAAACCGGTGGCTGGACAAAATGCCGTCTGTGCAAAGCAGTGACCTGCTCTATGGATGAGTGGAAAAAACATACAGTGTCCGTTCCGCTGTTGAACGAAAAACAGCTCGTGGCACGCAGTATGATTCGCAAGTAATGCACGCCGTGTTTTGATAAATCCGCAAAAAGGAGGAATTCTGATGTGTGGTGATTACAACCTTCGCCGTGAGAAAAGATACGTCGAAGTGGACGTTCGTTTTACTCCTGACGGTAAGATCCGCCCTCTTGCCATAAACTATGACAAGGCTCACACTTATGGAATTGATCGTGTCTTGGCAGTCAAACATGGGACATCACGCCTAGGCGGAAAAGGTCACTGCTTCACCTGCCTGATCTGCGGTCAGAAGCGGAATCTTTGGCTTGAACGGGGCAAGTGGTTCGTGGAAGCCTACTGCTCCGTGCCGGAAAGCTGTGCTTCGTAATGGCAAGATACTTATCCCGCGCAGATCTTTCGCACATAGCGGGTAAGTATATCGACCAGTACTATACCCGTTTCGGGATCAGTAAAGATGACCCAGAACCCATTGACCCTGAACGGCTCGCAAGTTCTGTTCTTGGGCTGAATGTGAAAATGCTGCCGCTATGCAGCGATGGAAGTATTCTAGGACTGACTGTTTTCCAGAAATGCGGTTTTACCGTAACCTTGGGGGACGGGACAAAGCTTGTGGAGGTGTTCATGCCGAAGGACGTTGTAATCGATTCCGCCCTTGCGTCAGACAGCTGCACCGGATGCCGGAATTTCACGATAGCGCATGAAGCGGCGCACCATATACTGGCTGACCTGTTTCCGAACGACTACGGAAAAGCAGTCAAGTGCCGTGGGCACATTGCCTATCGGGAACGAAACGGACAGCCCTCATGGGAAGAATGGCAGGCGAATACCCTTGCAGCGGAGCTGCTGATGCCAACATTTCTGGTCAACGCCGAAATAGAACGTGCAGCGCTGTGCCTGCCAAATGGAATCCTGTACAAATCCGCATCGGACCCGAACTATGAAAAAATTTTGGAGATGGCTGCACGGATGGGAGTATCGTGGTCTGCGATTAGGATCAGATTACAGCAGATGCAGATCATCAACGGCAAACCCATCCACTGCCACCCATTAGACGTCATTCGATTTGGAGAATAATATGACTTGGTCAAATAATCGCTCTTTTAAGAGTAAACCGCTGAACAATATACAGCAGGCACAATTCAGCATTGGCTGGAGGTTTTGTCCGGTTTGCGGACACAAGCTCTACCAAAAAACCGAGAGCTGTTCAGGCTCTATCAGCATAAAGTGCCTCAAGTGCGGTAACGTAGCAACAGTTGACTTAGCCTACCGCAGGCGCTGACTTTTTTAGACAAACCACAATTTCAAAAATCGGGTGCATTGCACCCTGAATATGGACTGTTCGTCACCGAGCAACGGGCCATTGCCGCAAGGCACTGTATGAAACGCGCACCAAATAGCCGGGCAACAGCTGATAGAGTGATTCTGCTTTAGAACCGCTCTGTTAGTTGGTTGTCCGGATATTTTTTTAGCCTTCAGGTAGCCTGCTCCCGTAAAAAGGAGCAGGCTTTATGTTTGTCCGTTTTTCGTGGATGCCCCAAGCGGCGAAATATCCGTAGCCTTCCAAATTTTCGACTTTTTACGACTTATCGAAAATTTGGAGGTTTACGATGTCTTTTAATAAAGGCTATGAGTTGAAGAAGTTTGAAGCACACTGGGAAAAGTTGCGCATCGAGTACGCAGCTGCGGGAATGACGAAAGAGGCCATCCAGAAGATGTACGACTATGACCGTCAGCAGTTCAATTCGGAACGTACCTTCGTTGAGCGGACGCAGGAATTCACTGCTCCTGCGTATGAAGGTTCCGAGGAAGAAGCATCTCCCTTGATGTTGCGCTATCAGGAGGTCATTACCACAACGGATACCTATCACGAAACTAAGAGCAAATTTGCATGGATCGGTGAAATCGAGAACGAGCGGTTGCTGTCTGCTCTTGAAAATTTATCGGAAGATGACCTCAAACTTTTGACGCTCTACGCCTATGAAGGTTACAACGAGAGCGAAATTTCTAAAGTTTTTTAATATCTCACAGCCTGCAATTCATAAGAGAATAATGAAAATCACTATTTTTTGAAGAAGTTTTGATTTTTGGTTATAATTTGACCATTTTCGTCGGCTACCAAGTGAAGGGACAATTTCCCAAGCGGCACTCACCGCAGGGCAAAACGTCCGACCTCGCGCACCTTGAAAACTGAATAGTTCCGTCATCTGGTACTCCGATAATGATACTTCCGTAATTCGCGGCCCGGTCACAAAGCAGACGGGGTGGCTGAAATGCCAATGAAGCGGTACAAGTCCGCTGCCAGATGTTCATGCCCCACTCGCAGGGAGCCGAGGGCGAATATGCGAGACCTTTAATCATATTGATCCGGGAACTGTCGGGCACGTTCCACGCATCCGGCAGTTCCCGTTTTTACGTATTCTTATTTATTCTTTATCCGAATATCCACTTTTGATACATAGGAGGACACTTTTATGGACGAGTTGAACCCCACGGTGCGCGAGCAGGAGATCTACGAGGAGATGGAGCTGACCCCTGAGATGGTCAAGTCCATCCGAACCCTCTGCGGTACCTGTCTGCGGCACTTTGTGGATGCAAAGGCTTTCAAGATCGCACTTGTACCCAGCCCAGACCGGAGCATGGACACCTGCACCGTCTGCCAGATGCGGCGCGGCTACGATTATGTGGTCATGCACCACTGACCCAACCATACCACCATACCTTGAACAAAGCCCGCTGCGGAACATCCAGCGGCGGGCTTTGCACATAACAACGTGGAGGTACAATTTTGCAGCAAAACTGGAAATTCCAACGCGGAGACATCTTCTTCACCCATTTCGGGGCGAGCACCGGCTCGGAACAGCACGGTGACCGCCCGGCGGTCATTCTTCAGAATGATGTGGGCAATTATCACTCTCCGACCCTGATCGTTGCGACCATGACAAGCAAGGCAGAAAAGAAAGTAAACCAGCCGACCCACTGCCTGTTGGAAAACGCAGGGTTGAATATGCCGTCCGTTGTGCAGGCAGAGCAGATCTTCACCATCGACAAGAGCCGGGCGCTGAAGTATCTGGGGCATCTGACCCCGGAGGAGATGCGCAGGGTGGATGATGCAGTGCGTATCAGCCTTGCGCTGAACCCCATGGGCAGCATCCAGCAGATAGAGCCTATCCGGCGCTCTACGGCAATCTACGCGCCGCCCGAGGTGGTGGATGGCAAACCGCCTGTCTACCCCTATACGCCCATCCGGTCGTCCTTTGAGAACGCCGGAAGCATCGAGGAAATGATGCTGTACACCGAGTTGCAATCCGCGGTTCATGCCATGATCCAGCGGCTCGAATACAGCTTCACCTTCAATCCCAGCCTGCTCACCGTCCCGAAGCGTAAGCAGCAGGTGACTGAGATCTTAGAGGAAGCCGAGAAGTACATTTGGAGAATCAAGGAGGAAATGCGATGCGCCTGAACGACAACAATACTTTCATTGGTATCAACCCGCCGTACCAGCTTTCGGTCATCCACAGCAGCAAGCTGATCTATCCCCGCGAGATCTACCAGCGGGGCGTGGAGCGCAAGCGGGTGGAGCTGATCGCCAGAGACTTCAACGAGTACATCGTTAACGAGCCGAAGGTCAGCTTCCGCAACGGCAGGTACTATGTGATGGACGGGCAGCACACCATCGAGGGCTGCATCCTCCTTAACGGCGGCGAGGACCGCCCGATCCTCTGCAAGGTCTACACTGGTCTGACGATGGAGCAGGAAGCCCTGCTCTTTGCCGAGCAGAACGGTCACGCCGCCCCCCTGTCGGCGGGCATCAAGCTGCGCGCCAAGGTAGTGGGCGGCGATGCGCCTTCCAAGGCGTTTGTCGCAGCCACTAACCGGGTGGGGCTGTCCCTCAACTACGACAGTATGCAGCTGAGCGACTACCGCATCAGCTGCGTGGGCACGGCGCTAAAGCTGTACGACCAGCTGGGCGAAGAAATCTACTGCGAAGCCCTGCGGCACATCGTGGCGGCGTGGGAGGGCAGACCGGATTCCTTCCGGGCGGCTGTCCTGCGGGGCGTGATGTACTTTGTGCAGCTGTATCATGGGCAGTACAGCGAGGAGCGGCTTGTCCGTGCGCTGAGCGGCGTCCATCCCATGGAGCTCTACCGTGTCACCCGGGATAACCCCGCCAAGCTTCCGGGCTGGCGGCGGTACGTTTACCCTATCTACACCAGCTACAATGGCAAGTGCAGGAAAGACGCACTGCCGATGAAGTTCTAAGCTCAAATATCTCCTTTGGCAAGTGAGATGGTCCCCGAAAAAGACCATCGTACTTTACATATAGTATTTTATGTTGAATAATTGACATATTGAACTAGAAAGAGAGGACAGGAATGAGCGAGATCGCAGCCTGCACTTTGATTCAGGAAGAGCCTGACCGCAAGACGGAGCGGTACATGATGATGTTCAAGGATTACCCGGATGTGGTATCCGTAGACATTCTTCAGGAAATGCTTGGCATCTGCCGGAAGAATGCGTATCTGCTGGTCAAGCAGAATAAGATCCACTCGGCGCGTGTAGGACGCAGCTATAAGATACCAAAACTCTGCGTGGTAGAGTACCTGCTCGATCAGGATCGGCAACTTGGAGGGATGCACCTTTCAAACTCCCTTGCGCCATCTTTGCAAAACACTCCAGAATCTTCTAAACTTATGATGCCTAAGCAAAGGACGTTTGGCTGCGAACAGAAAGGAGCATAACTATGACAAATGTGGCCGGACATTTAAGAGAACAAAACGGTATGTATCAGATGATTCTGAGCCGGAAAGACACAGATGGAAAGCGCAGAACCAAATCCATCAGCACAGGACTTCCGGTTAAAGGAAACAAAAAAAGAGCTGAATCTCTGTTGCGTAAAACACAAAAAGAGTTTAACCCTGAAACGATGCAGCAGGTTTCCGACCTGCCGGTATCGGAATATCTGAACCGCTGGCTTCGGGAAAGCGTGATGAACCTTCCGCCCGAAACCTATGGCAGATATGCTTATGATCTGGGAAGAGTAGTTGTCCCATACTTTGAAAAGAAGCGGCTGTCTTTGAAAGCACTCTCTCCGCGCGATCTGGAAACGTTCTTCCGCTATGAGCGTCAGCAGGAGGAGGCCAGTGTACAGCAGCTTCTGGATTGGCACAAGGAGTTGACCGATGCCCTACAATATGCCGTTGACAATAATTGGCTGAAGGTCAGCCCCATCAAAGAAGTTGACCCCTGCCTTGATAACTCCCCGGTACTTTTCACCGACTTCATCACGGACTGGTTGAAAATGATGAAGTCACGAGTGGAAATCACAACCTATACCAGCTATGAAAGAGCAATCGTTCACAAGATCGTCCCATATTTTGAACCGCTCCACTATACATTGCAGGATATGGAACAGCATCCCAAATACATCCAAGACTTCTACCAGCATGAGTTGGATCGTGGCCTTACGGCAAACACCGTCATTCACTATCACGCCAACATCCGCAAATGCTTGCAGTACGCTTTTCAAATCGGCATGATCCGTTCCAACCCGGCAGATCGCGTTGAACGTCCTCGTAAGGAAAAGTTCAAGTCGGAGATTTACAGCGGTGAAGAACTGGAGCAGCTTTTCAAAGCGATTCAAGGTGACCCTTCGGAGTTTGGCGTTATCATGGCTGCATTCTACGGCCTGCGGCGCAGTGAAGTTGTTGGCTTGAAATGGGATGCCATTGACTTTGAAAACAAGAAAATCAGCATTCAGCATACGGTTGTGACCGCAAAGGTCAACGGAACGCTAACAGAAATCGCACGAGATAAGACAAAAACAAAGTCGAGCTGCCGGACACTTCCCCTAATCCCTGCCTGTGAGCAGATGCTCAATAAAATGAAAAAGGAGCAGGAGCAGAATCGGAAGGTCTGCGGCAAAAGCTATTGCACCGATTATCTTGACTATATCTATGTAGACCCGATGGGAAAACGGATTCGGCCCGATTTCCTGAGCCAACATTTCCCGGATTTTCTGGTCGCACACCAGATGAAGCGTATCCGCTTTCACGATCTGCGCCATAGCTGCGCCAGTCTGCTCTATGCCAATGGCGTGAGCCTGAAGGAGATTCAGGAGTGGCTGGGGCACAGCGACATCAGCACGACAAGCAACATTTATACACATCTGGATTTCTCCAGTAAGGTATCTTCGGCGAATGCAATCGTCAATATCTTCCCAGAAAACGCCAAAGTATAAAAAATGGGCAAAAAAGAAAAACAGCCTAAAATCTTTCGATCCTAAGCTGTTTTATGATGAAGTGCCGATGGTGGGACTCGAACCCACATGGTTTCCCGAACGATTTTGAGTCGTTTGCGTCTGCCATTCCGCCACATCGGCTTATATTCAATTTTGGGACATTAGTACCGGTTTCTGAAGATTGGAGGGATGTTCAGGAGGGATGTAAGAAATCCTGCTTCGACAAACCTTCAAAATTCAACGCACACTCGTGAATTTCTCGTACAGACAAGAAAAATCACGAAGCGGATTTTGAGTCCCCCTCGTCTGCCATTCCGACACACCGGCGTATTCCATTTTACAGACAACATAGTTATTATAGCGGATTTTTCTCCCAAAATCAAGATGCAGCTCACAACTCATCAAATTTCTGCAAATTTCCTCTCCCCTTTTGGGCTGCGGGCGTGTATACTGAGAGAGACAACATCATACCCAAAGGAGTGTTCTCTATGAATCAGTTTCTTTCTGCCCCCGTTACCGACGCCCAGCGCCAGCGCGACGCACTGTTAGGGGCGCTGGTGGGGCTGGCCCGCTCCACCGTCAACGAGCCGAAGACCGAGGACACCGACCGTGTGCTGACCTCCGGTCTCCGGCTGGCTGCCGACCCGGACGCTGCCGAAGACGCGCTGCGCCGGATGTATCACATCGTCGAGACGGAAAAGCACCGCGTCGCCCCCAACTGCACCACCTGCACCATGCGCTGCGGCAACACCGACAACTACGACCTCGCCCGGCTCTGGGCCGCGCCGGAGAACATCCGCACCCTCAAACTGCGGCTGCTGGCAGCAGTATTCCGGCTGGCACAGAGCCGCCCGGACGCCCGCGCGCAGGAGGTCATCGACCAGGCCCTTTTTGTCCTCGCCGAAGACTGGGACGAGGAACTTCTCGCCCCCGTCGTGAAGCGGGCCGAGGACTGCTGTGCCGGGTAAATTCCCCGGAAATTTCTGCTTTTCCCCGCGCGCTGCATTTCTTTTCTCTCCGCTGCGCCGCACACAAATCCGGACAGTTTCTTTTTTATCAGGCATTCTTTCCCCTTTTTGTCAGAATTGAGTGCTCCGGGCGCAGAAATATGGGGATGCTTTTTCCAAAAAACACTTTACAAACGTCAAAGAAATAACTATTATATAAGTATAGTGCTTCCAATCGTTGGCACGAACAGAAAGCGGTCGGACTGACCGGTAATACAGCTTCCGGCCCGGAAATCATCCACGTTTCCAATTTGCAGTGGAATACAGGAAAGAAGGTATAAGCTATGTCTGAGAAAAAGTCTGCTGTCCCCGCAGCGGCCGCTGCTCCTGAGACTCCTGCGGCAGAGCCGAAGAAGCGCAGATCTTCTGGTGCTGCACAGCGGCGCGGCCGTCCCCCGCTCTCCCCGGAGGTTTATGTCGAGTTCGGCACCAACCAGTACAACATCACCGATGTTGTCGAGCGCGCAAAGGCCGACTACCGCGCCACCCATAAAGTGGGCGTCCAGTCCTGCAAGGTCTACGTCAAGCCTGAAGAGGGTATGGCCTACTATGTCATCAACAAAGTCTCCGGCAAGCTGGAGCTGTGATGTTCCTCAACACGAACAAAGGCGTCTGCACAGTCATTTGTGCAGACGCCTTTTCTTTTTTATAAGCCGTACAGTTCGGTGTACTTTCGGGTAAGGTACTGGATATAATCCTCAGCACTGAAATCGCCGCAGGCGTTCTTCACCACGTCGGCAGGCTCCATCAGCCCGCCGTACTGGTGGACCTTTTCCCGCAGCCACGCCGTGATGGGTGTGAGGTCGCCCCGGGCCGCTGCGCCCCAGACATCCACGTCCTGCTCCATCCGGCGGAGCATCTGAGCGCCGTAGGCACTGCCCAGCGCGTAAGACGGGAAGTAGCCGAACGCACCGCCCGACCAGTGGCTGTCCTGTAAACAGCCATCCCGGTCATTCGGCACCTCGATGCCCAGATATTCCTTATAAAGTTTCGCCCAGACAGCCGGCACATCTTTTGCTTCCAGCGTGCCGCCGATGAGCTGCTTTTCGATCTCATACCGTACCATGACGTGGAGGCAGTAGGTCAGCTCGTCGGCCTCGGTGCGGATGAGGCTGGGCTGAGCCTTATTGACCGCGCGGTAGAACTGCTCTGCGCTCACGCCGCCCAGCTGCCGGGGAAAGAACTCCTGCACCTTGGGATAGATCGCTTCCACAAAGGGCCGCGACCGGCCAATAAGGTTCTCATAGAAACGGGACTGACTCTCGTGGACGCCCATTGAGACGCCGCCCGCAAGACAGGTGTACTGCAGGTCATCCCGGATGCCCAGTTCATACAGAGCATGTCCGCCCTCGTGGAGGACAGAGTACATCGAGGATGCCACATTGTACTCGTCGTAGTTGGTGGTGATGCGAACATCCTTATTGTTGAATTCCAGCGTGAAGGGGTGCTCCGTCTCGCCCAGACCACAATGGCTGCGGTCGAGGCCCATCACCTCCATCAGATAGTCGGCGAAGGCCTTCTGCTGTGCTGCCGGGTATTCCTGATGCAGGAAGCTGTCGTCGATCTGCGGCTTCTCGCCGATTTTATGGATGAGCGGCACCAGCCCCTCCCGCAGCGTCGCAAAGAAGCTGTCCAGCATCTTCCTATCCACGCCGCGCTCATACTCGTTCAGCAGAGCGTCATAGGGCGCTTTCGAGGCGTCATAATAACCGGCAAATCGGCGGTTGTAGTCTACAAGCTCCTGCAAGACGGGGCAGAACAGGGCGAAATCGTCCTGTGTCTTGGCCTTGTGCCAGACGTCGTCCGCCCGGTTGCACAGCTCTTTGTAGGCCATATATTCGTCCGCCGGGATGCGGGTCAGCTGCTCACAGCTGCGGCGCAGCTCCTCCACTTCGCGGCGGTGGACGAGGTCCAGCTCCCCGGCCCGGGCGCTCAGCTCATCCAGCAGCGCTTTCGTCTCGGGGCAGGTCATCAGCTTCTGGCTTTCTCCCGCCAGAATGCTCATGGCCACGCCCCGGCCCTCGGAGGTATCGCTGGGCGCGGTGGTCACGGCATCCAGATAAAGGGAGCTGTCCGCACAGTGGTAGGCGTACAGTTTCTTTTGCAGCAATTCCAGCTGCTGCAAGGCGCGTTCTATCTCCATTGTCGTTCTCCTTTTTCTTTGATTTTTATCCCCAACCGAACAGCTTCCGCTTCGGCACCTGAACGGGGTCGGGTATCTCAAACTCGTACCGCTCGGTGGCGTTGATGACCGTCGTGCTGCCCCGGGTGCAGACACGGGGCAGGTTTGCCCCATAATTCAGGTGCATATGTCCGTGGATGAACCACTTGGGCTGATACTGGTCCATCAGATCGTTGAACACCTGAAACCCCTTGTGGGCCTTGTCGGTGCCGTCGTTGAGGCCGGATGCCGGGGCATGGGTCAGCAGGATGTCGATGCCGCCCGCCCGTCGGGCCGCGAGCCAGAGCTTCCGGACGCGCCACCGCATTTCAGCCTCGGTGTACTGGAAGGTGTCATCCCGGTTGTACCGATTGCACCCGCCCAGACCCATGATGCGCAGCCCCTTCCAGACATAGACCGCATCGTCCACACAGATGCAGCCACCCGGTTCTGACTCCTTGTAACTGCCGTCGTGGTTGCCGTGGACGTACAGGATGGGGGCGGTGGTGAAGTTCGTGAGGTATTCGAGATATTTTTTCGGCAGATCACCGCAGGAGAGGATAAGGTCGATGCCTTCCAGCCGCTTGCGGACACTCTCGTCCCAGAGCAGTTTGGACGGCACATCCGAGATCGCAAGTATTTTCACGATGTTTTTGCTCCATTCTTTTCTATCCTTGGGGCTTTGCCTGTTACTGCGGCGTTCCCTTTACGATGTCCAGACCATTGACGTTCAAAAGGCTGCGGGTCTTGGCGTCCAGTTCGTCGTAGCTGGGCAGTTCGCCCTCCACGCACTCTTCCAGCCAGTCCATCTCCATCAGTTCCTTGGGCGTATAGATGCCGGAAGCCGCATGGTGAAGGGCATGGCCCTGACTGTAGCTCTCGGTCGGGAAAACCTGTATCTCCCCATCGCAGAGCTGGCGCTCTGCCATCTTGAGCAGCTGCATGGTTCCGTCGTTCAGCCGGGTGGGGTATTCCACCCGCTCGGCACCGCTCTTGAGTCCCCACCAGTAGTTGATCGCCCTGCCGCCGGGGGCGCTGTCCCATGTCCCGGCGAACACAGAGCGGACGATCTCGGTGAAGAACACGTCCCACCGCCACTCCGGCAGGCCCAGCGGCTGCAGAACGCCGTCGGGCAGACGGCGGCAGAGGCCGTAATCGCGGTAGGTTCCTTCCGGCTCCCGGAAGTCCTGACTGTAGAAGACTTCGATGTCTTTCCTGTCCGAGAAATCCTGCGGGTGTGCCGCATCGCACAGGCAGGCCCAGCGCAGCACCACCCGGCTGTCTGGCCGGACGGCACGCACGCCCTGGGCAAAGGCATTGATGGCCGCAGGCACACCATACACCGGGTTTGCAGCCACATAGCCCACCTTGTCACTGTGGGAGACGATGCCTGCCAGCATTCCCAGCAGATAGGTCACCTCATAGGTGCGGGGGTAGTAGGTGCGCACCAGCGGATGGGGCGCACTGAGGGAACAGTTCAAAAAGCGGGTCTTGGGGTGCTGGGCCGCGACCTTCAGGCAGGCGGTGTGCATCCGGGCGCTGGTGGTGAAGACGATGTCCGCGTGGTCGTGGGCTACCTCTTCCAGCACCTGCTCTGCGTCCACCTCGGGGTTGATATTCTCCCGGCAGCTGACATAGAGCTTATCCGGGAAAGCTTTCACCAGCGCGGCGCGGCCCTTGTCCTGTCCGCGCACCCATGCGCTGGTCTGGGCGTTGTGCTCGTGGAGGAACACCACCCGCAGCTCGCTGGGGCGGGAGCTGAAAATATTCAGCTTGCTCAGCAGCGGTTCAGAACTGCGCTTCGGCTCCAGCAGCAGTTCCACAGCGTGGGGCTCTGCCAGAATTTTCACCTCGTCCCAGAGGCGGGCCAGATTCTCCCGCACCTCGGTCGGGGTGGACTCGCAGGCATCGGCATAACGGTACACCGACAGGTACACCAAAAGTGCGTCGCCCGGCGTCAGGCCCAGTGAGCCGCCGCCCAGCGCATAGAACTGCTGGCTGAACATGGTGTAGAGGGACGAGAAATTCAGCCGGTCATCCTCCGTCCACGCCTCGCCCGTGGCCTTGCAGGCCAGCGCCTGCAGCTTTGCATAGCCCCCCAGCCGGGAGAAGCTGACGTAGTTGATGCGGGAAAACTTGTAAAAATCAAGGAACTCGTAATAGAGCTTATTTTCCAGCGTGTCGTTCTTTGCCGGGATGAGCCGGGTGACGGTGCCGGGAATTTTCACGGCCTCATAGTATTTGAGGACGGAGACACGCTTGTTGCCCTCCTGCACATAGAATTTGTTCAGGTATTCGAAGGCAATAATAGGGGTGTGGATTCCCTCTTCCAGATGGGCGTCACAGAGGTTCGACCACTTGACTGCAAACTCGGTGTCGTCGTCCAGAAGAGGCATGAAATTGGAGGCAAAGGCGGTGTGGCGTCCGGCGGTCTTGGTACCCACGATGCTCTCGGCCGGGATGTCCACCAGCCCCAGAGGCTCCTGCGCCACGATGTCCACATCGGTGAGGATGTCGTCCAGCACCGCGAGATAGGGCGACTGCCCCCGGGCCACATTGGCCCGATAGGCGCGCTGGCCCGCACGCTGGGCGCTGCGGTAATCTTCTATCATAAACAAAACTCCTTCTGCTTTTTCAGCAAGCGAAGAGGGATACTTTCCTCTAAGGGATAGTATAGCATGAAAATCGAAATTATGGGAGACTTTCTCGCCGCAAGGTGTTGCTTTCGCACAATTTTTAAGGTACGATAAAAGAAACACACGTTTCTTGTGAGGTAAGCTATGCTTTGTGAAACTCTTCCCCGGCTGGAAGCCGACGAATATCCCGGCGGTCTGTGGTACTACGAGCCCCACACCTACCAGCCCTACCGCTATGTGCTGGGGCGGGTGGGCCGCCGCCCGCTGGTGTGCATCGGCATCAACCCCAGCACCGCCCAGCCCGGCGCGCTGGACCCCACTCTGAAGAGCGTCGAGCGTCTGGCCAACTCCAACGGCTTCGACAGCTGGATCATGTTCAACGTCTACCCCCAGCGGGCCACCAACCCCAACGACATGGACAAAACGCCCGACCGCGCCCTCTGCGACGAAAACCTCCGCTGGCTGCAGGCCGTGCTGGCCCAGACCGAGCCCACCATGTGGGCCGCATGGGGTACTCTGATTGAAAAGCGGGACTATCTGCCCGGCCTGATGCGGGAGATGGTTGCCCTGACGCGGGAAAAGAACATCCCCTGGGTGACCTTCGGCCCCCGCAGCAAAAAGGGCCACCCCCACCATCCCCTCTACCTGCGCAAGGACTCCACGCCGGAGCCTTTCGATGTGGAAAACTACCTCAACACCTGTTTTGAATGAATCTCTCGGGGAGGGAATTGTATGACACCGGAACGATATAAAAAACTGACAGACTGGCTCGAAGGACATCCCGCCCTGCGGGAGGGCATCATTCTGCTCAACCGCTGGCTCCCCCTCGTGCCCTTCGTCTGCTATCCGGTGCTTCTGGTGCTGCTCAACCTCCGGTGGTTCAGGATGCTCACCATCGGACGGGGCGGCGGCGCTCTTGATTTTATGCAGGTCATTGCCCGGGCCATTCTCGTTCCGGGTCTGGCGTTCGGGCTGGGGACCATCCTGCGGGCGAGGCTCAACTTTCCCCGCCCTTATGAGCAGCCGGGCTTCGTGCCGCTGGTATCTAAGGAGACCCACGGCAATTCCTGCCCTTCCCGCCACGCACTCAGTGCCGCCGTCCTCGGGATGGTGTGGCTCTACTTCTACCCTGCCGTCGGCGTCGTGATGCTGACCATCGCCGCCCTCATCTGTCTGCTGCGGGTGCTTTCTGGGGCGCACTTCGTCCGGGATGTGCTGGCAGGCGCAGCCTTCGGGCTTGCGTTCGGCTTTGTGGGGATGTGGCTGCTGTGAGAAGCCTTTTGCAAAAAGCGCAAAAAAGTTTCAGATTTCTCTTGACAGAACCCCGGGGCTATGGTATTATACTTCTCGCAGCGTGCTTCGACTCACAGCTGCAAACCATATCAGAACCCAATGGGATAACAACGTGCGCCCGTAGCTCAGGTGGATAGAGCAACTGCCTTCTAAGCAGTGGGCCGGGGGTTCAAGTCCCTTCGGGCGCATTGATGTGGTGCCCATAGCGTAGTCGGTTAACGCGCCAGATTGTGGATCTGGAGACCGTGGGTTCGAATCCCACTGGGCACCCCACTAAAAAGTCCGCTGCAATGCAGCGGACTTTTTCTTTTGTGGGGAGTCAGTGGGACTCGAACAGCAGCCGAACCGACCGCCGCCTGCGGCGGAAACAGGGAGGTGAGGCTGGGGCCGCGCTCTGATTTTTCAAGGCCCCGCCAAGGGGCTGCGGAAAAATCAGCAAGCGCAACTCGTGAGCCGCTCCCCTCACCTTCTACCTCATAAATAAATTAAGGCCGCAGCCCAGAACACCTTTCCGTGTTCCACGCCGCGGCCTTTTCGTATTTCTCAGCTTCCCAGCTGCTTCAGGATATTGGCGATCTCATCGTTGGAGTAGCCCTCCTTCAGCAGTTCGCTGCGGATGGCCGTGTCGCTCCTGCCCTGCCGGTAGAGGCGGGCTGCGCTGTAAGGTACGATGGTGCCGCCTCCGGACGACAGCACTGACCCGCTGCCCGAGCCTCCCGAACTGCCCGCACTCTTTGCCCCGGCGTTTGCCGCAGCCTGCTGGGCGCTCTGGGCTGCCTTGGACTGCTTGAGCGCCCATTCGCCCTTTGCGATATTCAGCTTTTCGCTGGTCACATTGTTGTTGAACTCCTGCTGGCGCAGGGTGTCCTGATACTGCCGCTCCGCCTGCTCGTTTTTGTACTTCTGCTGGGCAAGGCTGTCCTGCCGCTGGGTCTCCTGCATCTGCTGGCCCCACGCAGCGTCGGCACGCTCGGCCGCGTAGGCGCGGTCTTTCGCGTACATATTGTATCCGGTGTTGGCCAGCGCACCCACCAGCGAGCCGATGCCGGTGGTCCCGGTGATGGCCAGCTGCACCGCGTCGCCGATAACGCCCAGAATGCTCAGCACATTATTGAACGTCTGCTGGCGCTTGGCGATGGCCTGCTGCTCCTGGTTGGAATAGTAGCCGTACAGGGTGTCCAGCCGGCCCAGATAGTCCTGATAGCGGCCATAGTCCTGCTCGTAGGCAGCATTGTAGGCGCTGCCCTTCCGGTCGAGCTGACTGTAATAGTCCGACAGCTCCGCGTTATACTGCGCCTGTGCGTTCTGCTCCTGCGTGTTGAGCTGGTCGATCCGGGTCACGACATCGTCGCCCTCACTGTTGTAGGTGTCCAACGCCAGCCGGTAGAGGGACGGCAGGGCGTCGTTCAGCGCGCCCATCTGCTGCTGGTACGCCTGCTGGGCCACACTGGCCGCATAGCTGGAGCCGTAGCCTCCGGTGAGGGCCGCAGCCTGTGCGGCGGCGTCCGCGCTGGCGTTGCGGGCGTTCTGGGTGTACTGCTGGGCATACTGGCGGTAGAGTGGGTCCTGTGCATAGCTGTACTGGAAGCTGTTCCGCTCCAGCAGCTGGCCGATGAGGTCTTCGATGCGGCCCTGATAGGCGCTCTCATACTTGCCCGGACGGTTCTGCTGCCAGTTTCTCAGGTCCGCTGCTGCGTCGGTGACGCTCTGGCCGGGGGTGTACACCGCATTTGTCAGTGCATTCTCCACCTCTTTGCGGCTGTTCAGTCCCGCCGTTCTGTAGGAGGACTGGACTGCAGGCTGGGCAGCCACATCTTCCAGCAGCTGCTGTTCTTTCTTTTTCTCGGTGCTCATAAATTCTCCTTTCTCACTGGATGCTGTTCAGCCGGGCGCGCAGCGGCTCCGACATATTTTCCACGTCCAGATTGCAGAGCACATATTGTAATTGCTCCTGCATCTGGTATAAGTAGTTGCGGATGGCGCGGGCATCCTCCGCGTCCATGTTCTCGCTCAGATGGGGCAGGCCGATCTTCGAAAGTCCCGTGACACTTGCCATGTTCAGTTCACCTCCTGTGCCAGAATGCCGCCCTTCGCGGCGGCGCTCGTCCGGGTCAGGCTGCGCAGGGTGAGCTGACCTCTGCCCTTCAGCCGGAACCGCAGGCTCCCGCACCGCCTCGGCACAAGCGGAACATCGAAGCAGCGCCGCCCGTCGGCGGTCAGCTGGGCCAGTGTCTCCCACGCTCCGCTGTCGTAACTCACAGCCACCTCGATGCGGCTCTTCACCTCGGCCTCGAGCCGGAGCGTCAGCCGGGAGAGATACAGCTCTTCCGGGCCGTCCAGCCCGATGTCCCCGCTGACGAGCTCGAAGCTCACGCCGTCCTCGATGCCGCCCGCCTGCTGCCAGTTCTCCTCCCGGTCTGCATCTGCGGCCCAGATGGCCTTTCCGTCCCAGAGATAGAGCTGCCCGCCGCTTCCGGCCATCTCGTAGGAGCAGACATCTTCCTCCTGCCAGAGCCCCCGTTCGGTGTCGTAGACCAGCAGCCGCACGGCCTGGGCTTCGCCGCTTCCCCGCACGAGGTGCAGATAATACCGCCCGTCCAGCGCGCCGCCCAGCGCCGACTTCACGTTCCGCAGCCGGGCCGGGTCGAGGGCCGTCGAGACTTTGGTGGGGATGCTGCCGTCCCAGGCCATCACGCCGTCGGGCGAGAGATAATAAAGCGTCTCGTTGATGACGCAGAGGCTCCGGGCAGCACCCTTTGCCACGCCCCGGCAGCGCAGGCTGCTGAGCTGGAAGTCCGAGGGCTTGGAGCCGTAAAGCTTGTGAAGGGTGTTTTCCTTGAAGAAAAGCGCGTATCCCATACAGGTAGCCGCGCCGGTAAATGCCCCGTCGCTGCCCACGGTCACGGCATAGCTGTCGGCGGCAATGCCCCGGTAGGAGAACCAGTTGGTGGGGTCGCCCAGCTTGCAGGCGTAGATGACGTTCTCCTTGTTGGAGCATCCCCACACCCGGTTGTCGCACTCGGTCAGGTAGTCCATGTCCGGCACCCGGCGTTCCAGCTCCACCACCTCTGCCGAGACGAACTCCCGGCTGACACTGCCGTCCAGACTCACCCACCTTACCGCTGCGCCGGTGCGGGTCAGACGGCCATAGAACCACTCGCCGCCGGGGTCGGCCTTGACGCGCAGAGCATCTGCGCCGGCGTCGTAGACGATGCGGTCGCCGTCCAGCTCGTTCCACTGCCCGGCCTGTTCCGCCGCAGAGCCGGTGAGGGTCACGGTGTCCTCTGCCGCAAAGTCTGTCCCCACCCCCTTTGCCGAGATGCGGCAGTAGTCCAGCACCACCGCCGACCAGTTGCCGGACGCCTCACTATATACTTCCAGCGTGCTCTCGCTGCTCCATGGCTTTTCCGGGTCTTCCACCCGCAGGAAAAGCTGGCCGTCCGTCGGCTTGTCGGGCTCAGCAGGGCCGCAGCCGCTCACCTCGTAGACCTTGCCCTCCGCGTCGCAGGGTGCAAACTCCACGCTGGCGTTCTTGCCCGGCCACACCGCGCCCAGAGCGCTCACCTTCCGGCTGGCAGTGTCGAAAGCCAGCTTGTCCGGGAAGATCAGGATCTTCGTCCCGATGCCCACCAGCGTTTTCTTGCCGTTCTCCACGGCGTCTTTCAGGGTCACTTTCATCTCATCCCTGTCATCCGGCGTGTAGACGAGGTCTCTGCCGCAGACAGTCAACAGGCCGTTCAGGTGATACATCCCGTTCAGGTCTGCTTCCTCCCGCAGCTTCCGCCGGGGCAGACGGGTGCTCAGGGCCGGGAAATTCCGGGCCGAAAAGTTGATGCCCGCACTGTACTCTGCCTCGGTGCAGCTGTACGTCTCGTTCAGCCCGCCGAACACCCGCAGCATATTCCGGTTTTTTTTCAGGCCGTTCCGGTTCGAAAGTATCATCTTTCTCCCTCCTTACCAGCGCCAGCTGCAGCCCCGGGCGGGCAGATTCTTCCGCCGCAGCCACGCGGCCAGTTCGGCTAAGATGCTGTTGTACTGAGCCTGCTCACCGGCGTACCGGTCGTTCTCGCCCAGCGCGGCGTCCGTCATGGCGCACAGATAGTGCGGGTACAGGCTGTCGAAGGGCGGCGGCACCAGCAGCACGTCGTCATCCCGCAGGCCGTCGTCCCACGCAATGTCCGCGCCCACGCCCTCCCGGCTGTCGGCGCTGCTGGGCCGGAAAAATTTCTCCCGCAGCATCCCGTCCACCTCGCACAGCCAGCGCTGCCGGGTGCGGGCCGCGACACGGCTGCCCGGGCGCAGCTCTTCGGCCCGCTCCATCGCTTCTCCTACCGTCATAAAAAGCCTCCTTTCGCTTTTTCCAAAAAGGCCCGGCAGAAGCGGCCTTCTCCGCCGTTTCTGCCGGGCCGCGTTGTCTTATTTTACTGGGCCGCAGTCTCTGCCGCAGCGATGCGGGCGGCGGTGTACTCGTCCTGCTGCTGGCTGTGTTCCAGCACCTCCGCCACCTCAGGCGGCACTTCCACCTCCACGCCCCGGCGGATCTTGTAGTTCACGCCGTTGACGCTCACGAACAGATCGCCCTTGTACCGGCTGTTGTCCTTGAACAGCCGGATGCGGACATTCTTCTTTTCTGCCATAGCTTCTCCTTTCTGATGGACCTGCCCTCGGAAGCAAGGCCCACCCTTTTCTGTTTTTACTGAGCCTTTCTCGTCCAGCTCAAAGCAGCCCGGCCTGCCAATGGCTCTCCCTTTGGGAGAGCTGTCACCGCAGGTGACTGAGAGGGCTCAGTTTGCCGCCGCAGTGGAGGAATAGCTGGACACGCTCTCGATGCGCACCATGTACTGCTCCACCAGACGCTCGGCGGCGCGCATCCCCTTCCAGCCCACAGAGGCGCGCTGGTTCAGCGGATCGTCGCCGTAGCCCAGCTGCTTGACGATGTGCTCCAGGCCGCCGCCTTCCAGCTCGGTGACGCCGTAGGCGTGGGCGCCCAGCACGAGGGTGCCGAAGACGGCCAGACCCTCCGGACAAGTAGCGTCCTTCCAGATCTTCGCCTCGCTGGTCTCGATGAAGCGGATGTTGCCCAGCTTGCCGATCTCGCCGCGGTACATGGTGTCGGGGTCGGCGTACTTGTGGGCCTCGATGAACTCCTTGCAGGTCTTGAGGTCGTAGGCGGCGTAGGGATGGATGATGGCGATATAGCTGTCGCCGATGGGGTCAGCGTTCATCGCGCCCAGCTGTGCCGCCGCCTGGAAGAACAGCTTCGGGGTCAGGGTGCAGCTCTTGTCCAGCGCCTTGCGGCTGGTGACGGCAGTCTCGGTGCCGTCTGCGGAAAGCTTCGGCGCATAGATGACGTTGGTGCCGCCGGCCAGCACATCGCGGGTGATGCTGTCCATGGTGCGGCCCGCCTGGCTTGCCAGAACGCGGGTGGCCTGTACCACATTGTTGTCGATGGCCGTCATCTGCAGCACATCGGTGAGCGGAGTCCAGCCGCCGTACTGGTGCAGGTCGCTGGTGATGGTGGTCACATTCAGGGTCTGGCCGTTGGGAGTCACGCCCTCGGTCAGCGGGGTATCGGCCTTGGGCAGGCTGTCGTACTTGCGGAACTCTATGGTCTTGCCGCCGTTCTGGGGTACGGGATAGTAGTCCGCGAACTGGTCATGCACCAGACGGGGCTCTGCCTGGTCGATAAGGCGCTTCTCGTAGAAGGTCTTCATCTCGTTGGTCATGGTGCCGGTGGTGTTCTGCAGGCTGGCAGAAGGGTCGGCAAAGAGCTGGAGGTCCATCTTCAGGTTGTAGCTTTTCATGTCATTTGTCCTTTCTGTATCAAAATTTTCAAAAACTGATCTTCACCCCGTGCATCGCACGGCGTTCCAGTGCCTCACGCTGGGCGCGGGTCATGCTGGCCACATCGGCCCGGGTGATGGCCGCACCGCCGGGGCTGGTGCCGTTTTCCGCCGGGCGGGCCGACCGCTGACGGATGCGCTCCACAACGCCCTGCTCCACGGTCTGGGCGGTCTGACGCAGAGCGTCGTTGTAGTGGGCCAGACGGTAGGCGTCGCCCATCCGCATCCCGGGCAGCTCCATCAGGCGGCGCATCTCGGGGTTCGCCAGCTCCTGCTTGAGCGAAAAATCCGGCATATCCCGGCGAAGCATCGCCTCTTCCGCCGCCCAGCGGGCGTGGAGGGCGCGGACGGTGTTCGCGCCCTCTCTCAGGCCCGGGATGGGCGGGAGCGGCAGCGGCGCAGGACGTTCGGGCGGTGCAGGACGCTCTTCCGGCTCCTGCACTGCCGCCGGTGTCGGCACATCCGAAGCTTCCCGGCCCTCATCCGCCTTCATAGTCCCGGAGGCGATGGCCTGCTGAGCCTGTGCATGGCTGAGGGCAGGAGCGGAGGGGGCGGCGGCATCGCCCTCTGCAAACATCTGCAGATCCACCATCGACTGTTCTCCCCGTCCGCTCAAATCGGCGAAGCGGACATTGTCCGGGTAGCGTTCTGCCAGCAGGGCAAAGCCCGCCTTTGCAAATTCGAACGCCCCCTCCACCCACGGCTTCTGGGGTGCTGCCGCCGTCACGGCCAGACGCGGGCCGTCCGGCTCGTCCCACACGCCGCTTCTGGTGCCTTCCTCGCCCGCCAGCAGGGCGCAGAGGGTCTGCATCAGGGTGCTGGCCCCCGCGCACACGATGTCCTGCCCGGCGGGGGCATAGCCCGCGTGGCCCGAAGCTTCCAGCCGACAGGTGGGGCCTGCCGGGCCGTCCAGCTCGGTGTAGTTTACTTTTATCATCTCATTTCTCCTTTCTGCGTCTTCATCGCCCTCGCCATCGCAGCCGTGCTCAGCTCCTGTGCCGGGCCGCTGAGCCTGGGGGCTTCGGACTTTTTCTGCACTTCCAGCAGACCCGTCAGCTGAGTCATCCGGGCCTGCATCTGCGCCAGCTGCTGGGCGAGGGTGCCGTTCTGGCGCACCCGCTGGCGAACCTTTTCGATGCCCTCAAAGTCCATCATTTCCAGCGCCGCCAGCGCGGCGTCGGCGTTGGCCGGGGCGAAAAAGCCCAGCTGATAGCACTCCTTGGCCGTCTCGTTCTGGGAGAGGCGTGAGAAGGTGGACTTTTTCTCCGCGCTCACCACGATGTCGAACACCGGCTCATGACTGCCCAGCTCCACGCCGCCCACGACTCTTGCAGGCTGGGCGCGGAGCACCTGGCCCGAAAAGCGGACGAACTCGCTCTCGCCGCTCTTGCCGGTGATGCGGAAGATGCGCTCCTCGTCGTAGAACTGCCTCATCAGCTCGATGATAAGGTAGCACTCTTTGGCAAATGCCCTGTAAGCGCTCTTGAGCATATCCCGGCTGAGCTTCGAACCCGCCTCCTGCAAGGCCGCGATGGCCGAAGCTGCCGTCACGCCGCCTGCGGTGCCGCCCTGAGTCATGTCGCGGTTTCCGCTGATCTCCTTCAGCTCCTCGATGCGGCTGTTGCGGTAGCTCAGGCTGTTGCCCTGCAGACCCGCCGTCTGCAACGGCCGGAAGCTGTCGTCGTTCAGCCGCCCCACCACATGGATGATGTCCCGCGACAGATCCGTCAGCTCTTCCTCGTTGACGCCTGCCGTGTCGCTCAGCACATACCGCTGGCGGGACGAGAGCAGGACGTTCTCGTCCATAGCGTGGTTCATCTTGTCGATGGCGGTCTGGCACTCCTTCATCACATCGATGTACCCGAAGCCCGCCGGGCTGTCCTCTTCCATGAACAGCGCATCGAACACGAAGGGATACCTGCCGTGGTCGTAGAAGCCTCTTTCGGCCAGCGCCGGGTCGTTCTCGCTGGCGTAGAGCACCACGCCATTGCAGAACTTGCAGTAGTGCAGGACGCTCCTGCCCTCGGGGGAGAGCTTTTTGTAGTACCAGTCCACCACGACGCTCTTGTCGCTGGTATCAAGGCCGCCGTCGTGGATGTAATGCGGCACGTCCAGCACGCTGGCAGTGTGTCCGGCCAGCTGGGGCCAGCGGCTTTCCAGCTGAGCCGTGTCGGCCAGACTCAGCGAGAAAAAGTGGGGCGACTCCTGAATATCGTCCACGCCCGGTTCCCAGTAGAGCATCAGCAGGTTCATGGGCCGGATGGCGATCTCGCCCACACCGCCCCGCTGCTCCGGATCCCAGAACACGCCTTTGACTCCGGTTCCCTGCTTGAGCTTGCGCCACCAGGTGTCGCTGTACACCTGCTCATAGTCCGCCTGCTCCAGCACCACGGGCAGCACGCTGGAAAGCGCCTGTGCCGCTGCCTCATCGTCCTCGGCACGGGGCAGGACGTTGGGACTGGGGTAGTTGTCCATCGCGTCGGCATGCTTGTTGGCGATGGAGTTGAACAGCCAGCCGCTGGACGGCTGGGGTTTGCCCTCCATCATGGGGTTCTGGCAGTTCTTCCAGTGTCCCATCCGGAACCACAGTTCGTTGTCCACCAGGCGCTTGTCCAGCGCGGCCTTGCCCGCCTTGTACCGCTGCAAGATCTGCGCAGCCTCAGCCACCTCTTCCGGCCCGATGGGCAGTTTTGTTGCTTCATCCATAGTTTTTCTCCTTCCTGCCCTCTGTTGCAGGGCGCTATCGTTTTTCTCCGCCCCCAGCCTCTCCCAAAGGGAGAGCCTTTACACCCTCAGGAACTTCGCCTTCCGATGCAGCTCCAGCGGGTCATCCAGCACCGGCGGGGCCGATGTATGCCGGGGCGGCGAGATGGGATTTTCCATCAGCACATAGCGGCACTCATCGTAGATGTGGTCTTCCTGCCGGGTGTCGATGTCCTCCACATTGCTCTCGTCGTACACGAGGTTCGGGATGGTGCGGATGAAGTGCTTGCAGGTATTGAACACCTGCAGCATCGTCCTGCCCTCGCCGTCAAAATTCAGTCGGTAGTGCATCTGCATCTTGCCCGCCAGACGGGTGTGGTCGCCGGGCATCCAGTGCAGAAAGTTCGGCCCCCGCTCCATCATGGCGGCGATGCTCTCGCCCCGGCTCTCGTCGAAGATGGCCGGGTCGGCGATGCCCTGAATGACTCTGCCCCGGAGCACCGGGTCGTTCTGCTCGGCCTCCCGGATGCGCCGTGCCTGCTCCACCGGGTCGATGCGCAGACCCTCGTTGGGGCGTCCGGTGCAGCCGTACAGCTCCTTGATGCGGTAGAGCCGCCCTTCCTCGTCCGCCGCGTACCACCCCACCGAGAACGGCTTCGAAAAACCGAAATCGTAGCCCCGGTAGATCTTCCAGTGCTTCGGGATGGTGAACGGCGCGATGACATGGGTCCAGCGCTGGTCTTCGTAGTGGTTCGGGTCGTTCCGCCACTCGGTGAACACCTGCCCCGAAAAGCTGTCCCAGCTGCCGTAGAGCAGCGCCTGCTTTTCGGCCTCCGGCATGGCCGCGAGGCTGGCCAGATAGTCCGGGTCATTTTCCAGCAGGGCTGGGTTATCGAAGATGCTGGACGGGATGAACACCCGCGCCCGCCGCAGTACCTTTTCGGTGCCGTCCGGCATCCGCACCGGGTATTCCTCCACGATGGGGGTGCCGGGCGGGGCGGGCGTGATGAACCGCGCCTTCACCCAGCCGTGGCCCACCCCGCCGGGGTTGGTGGTGGCCCGCAGATACACCCGGGTGCCGGGGCCGGTGGGGCGGTTGCGGCTCATCATGTAGCTGTACTCCTCCCACTCGAAGTGGGTCAGCTCGTCGAACCCGATGAAATCGAAGGCTTTGCCCTGATAGTTCGTCCGGTCCTTGGTGTACTGCATCGAGCCGAAGTAAATTTTCGCTCCGCTGGGGAAGACCCACACATGGCTCGTGGCGTTGTACTGCGCCTCCGGAAAGGCCCGGCGGTAATAGCTTTGACTCTTGTCCACGAGGTCGGAAAGCTGCGGATAGGTCTTGCGGAGGATGAGCGCCCGGTAGTGCGGGATGTGTACCTGCCGCAGCGCCTCGATGACGAGGGCGTCGCTCTTACCGCCGCCTGCCGCGCCGCCATAAAGTGCTTCCGGCTCCGGCCTCCGCATAAATTCCATCTGCCTCGGCTGAGGCCTCCACACGACGCCCGCATTCTTGTTTTCTGTCGTCATACATCCTCCACCGGCGGCAGCAGCACCACACCGCATTCCCGCCCTTCTGCGTCCACGCCCTGGTCGTTCAGGGTCTTCGACACGCCCGCCAGATCTTTCAGCACGGCAGTCGCTTCTTTCAGCCCTTTCATGATGCCGGGGTCGGTGCTGTTCTCTCTGCGGGCCGCGCGCTGGCGGGCGTTCAGATCTTTCACCTCCTGCGCCAGCATGGTGCTCAGGGTGTCGGTGGCTTTCCGGAGACTTTCCAGCCCCTTGGCCGCAGTCTGCTTTTCCTGCCCCATCCTGTGTTCTCACTTCCTTTCGTTCTGTCGCTGGCAAAAGGATACCACGCTTTTCTCCGCCGCAGGAGTACATACTTTTTGCCCTCATATTTGTATTTTACCGCATATTTTATCCTATAAGTAATATCTCAAAGTAACAAAAATCCCCTGCCTGTGTTCTTTTCCACAGACAGGGGATCTTTCACTCAATTTTCTGCGCAAAGTCTCCGGGAGACTCTCTGCGTATTTTTACAGGGTTTCCACCCGGTCAAACAGCTCCTTTGCGGCCTCCACAGCCTCCTTGCTGCCGAAGACCACCCTCACGCCCTTCTCCATCCGGGCCGACAGGTCGGCCGCCTCGGCCTTGAGGGCGGCAGCATCCACACTGCACAGGCTCTTGCGCTCGGCGGCAGTCATCTCGTCGGTGATGCCGCAGAAATATTTGCAGTCGGTAGACGCAGCCTCTTCCCGGGGCTTGCGCGGGGTGTCCAGCTTTGCTGCCGCGCCCACGATGAACTCGTTCATGTCCTTCCCGGTGTAGTCGCGGCCTGCCAGTTCTGTCGGCCCCTTTGCGAAAGTCTCATAGCTTTCTTTCAGGTGCGGGTCACGGTAGGTGTAGAGATATTCGGTGCCGTCGTTCTGGGTCACCATGCCGGTGCCATACGCGCCGCCCACCTCGCGGATGTTGTGCCACAGATACTCGTAGCTCATCACCCGGGCCAGCACCTTCCGCTCCAACCGCCGTTCCATGGGCCAGACCAGCACATCGTAGTTCACACCGCCGTCGATGATGAAGGCCTCGTTCACCGGAGCTGTCAGCGCCTCCGTGTAGGGCTTTGCCTCGCCGCGCTTTTCTGCCGCAAAGGCACTGCCCGGCAGAAGCTTTTTCAGGGTATCCAGCGCCGCGTCGCTGCCGTGGAGGCTGACGGTCAGGGCGTTCTTTTTCAGCACGCTCTTCCACAGCTCTTCCATCTTTTTGCCCAGAGCGGTCCAGTCGGCCTTTTCCAGCAGCTCACAGAGATAGTGGTAGTAGCTCACGCCGTTGCAGCGCTCACTCAGTGCGGATTCCACCGAGAAATGTGCCGCCGCCCGCATGGCGGCGAAGGCGTGGCCCTCCCGCAGGAACTTCTGCTCCATGAGCAGCTTCTGCTGGCTTGCCACCCGCTTCATCGCAGCTTCGGCCTGTGGGCCGCTGAACTTTGTCTCATACAGCCACTCACTGCCCAGCTCCACAGCCTTTTCGAGGCTGCGTTCCAGCATACTCATCCCCACGATGAGCTTTGCGTGGCAGGGCCGGCCTTCCTGCCGTCCCGTCCAGCAGTCCATCCACGCACCACTGCTTCCCAACCAGGTGTTCCGCAGAGTGTTCAGTTCCTGGGCCGTGTGCTTTTCGGTATCCAGCTCATCCATGACATCCGTGAGCAGATGCAGGCAGGACATGTCTTCCGGTGCCATGCCGCCCAGATCATAGTAAAGGTACAGGTAGGTATTGCCTGCCGAGGGGTGGTGCAGCAGTTCTGCACCCGCCAGCAGCTCCTCGCTGCCCGGCGTCTGCTTTTTGCCCTCGCCGAGGTCGGCGGCTGTCAGCGGATGGTCCAGCACCAGCTTGCCGTCGGTGCGGGCGGCGCGCCCCTCTTCCTCTTTCCTGGGCAGGGTCGGCACCTGGATGATCTCCACCGGCGCAGGCGCGAACAGCTCCCGCAGCAGCTCATTGAACCAGCCCTGTTCCAGCTTCTCCCGCAGGGAAGCGAACAGAGCGTTCGTGTGGAGCAGCAGGGCCGGGTCGCCGGTGTGGAGCCAGCCGGCAGATGCATTGATGGCGTCCAGCACGCCGTCCGGGATGCTGCCCGGCCGCTCAAGGGAAGCGAACTCGGTGGAGTTGAGGCTTGCCATCAGCAGCTCCTCGGGGATGCCCTTTTCGAGGATGCCGTCCACGGCCTTCCGCACGGCGGCGGCAAACTTGCCCGCCGACTCTTCCGTCGCGCCCCGGAGCACAAGCTCCAGGGTCGGCTGCAGCGTGCTGTCATCGAAGCCCACGTCGATGTCCGCGCCCAGTTTTTCTTCCAGCAGGGCGGCTTTCAGAGGCGCCTGGTTCGTCCCCAGCAGGGCGTCCAGCAGGATCTCCACGCCCAGCTGGCGCTCCCGGTCGCTGAACGCACCGGTGTACCACGCCAGCGCACACTGAGCCTCGTCCGGCTCCGGCTTCTCGGTATAGTACGGGATATTCCGCTTCGCACCGACCTGCTCGTCCTGCACCGTCAGGCGGGGGCGGCTGGCGCTCTTGGGCATACGGCTCAGATACTGCTCGTCGAGAAAAGCCAGCTTCTCGGCCATGTCCATCTTGCCGTAGAGGGTGATGCAGCAGTTGTCGGCGCTGTAGTGGCGGCGGTAGACCCGCACATACTTCTCATAGGTCAGCGCCGGAATGGACGCCGGGTCGCCGCCGGAGACGAAGCCGTAAGCCGTATCCGGGAACATTGCCCGGCTCAGAGCGTTCTGCAGCTGTGCGTCCGGCGTCGCCAGCGCCCCCTGCATCTCGTTGTAGACGACGCCGCTCACCGTGCCGTCTTCGTCCCGGTGCCAGCCCTCCTGCTCGAACACGCCCTTGTCCACCATGGCCAGCGGGCAGAACACCGCGTTGAGATAGACGTCCATCAGGTTCTTGAAGTCCGTCTCGTTGGGGGTAGCGAAGGGATACACCGTCTTGTCCGGGAAGGTCATGGCGTTCAGGAAGGACGCCATGCTGCTCTTGAGCAGCTGCAAAAACGGCGACTTCACCGGGTACTTCTCGCTGCCTGCCAGCACCGAGTGCTCGAGGATGTGGAACACGCCGGTGTCGTCGGAAGGGAAGGTGCCGAAGCCGATGCCGAAGGCCTTGTTGTCGTCGTCGTTTTCCACCAGCAGGACAGCCGCCCCGCTGACGTCATGGGTCAGCACAGTCAGCGTCCCGTGCTGTTCGGGGCAGTCCTCGTGCTTGACGAGGGTGTAGCCGGGATATTGTTTCATGGTCTTGCTCCTTTGCGTTTTCTGGATTTTTCTCTATTGTATCATCCTGCCCGCCAAAACACAATGAATGGTTTGTGAATCATAACTCGCTGGTAAACAAAAAACTCTGCCCTGTCCGAAGACAAAGCAGAGGTCAAAACGATTTACGCTGTCTCACCCTGACGGCAGGACACCCTGAACAGCACGAATCCCACGATGAACAGCACGATGAGGGAGCCGACACCCACATTGGCGCTGCCGGTGAGCTGGCTTCCCACGCTGACGATCATGGTGCCGAGGAAGGACGCGCCCTTGCCGCAGATGTCGAAGAGGCCAAAGTATTCGCCCGACTTTTCCGGCGGGATGATCTTTGCAAAGTGGGAGCGGCTGAGCGCCTGCACGCCGCCCTGGAACATGCCCACGATGACGGCCAGCACCCAGAACTGCCACTGCTGGGTCAGGAAAAACGCAAACACCGCGATGCCCGCGTAGGCCGCGATGCACACCGGGATGAGCTTTGCCGAGGGGTACTTGTTCGACAACCGCCCAAAGATGAGGGCCGACGGGAACGCCACGATCTGGGTCACAAGAAGTGCCAGCAAAAGACCGGTGGTGTCCAGACCCAGCGCCGTGCCGTAGGCCGTCGCCATGTCGATAATGGTGTACACGCCGTCGATGTAGCAGAAGAATGCCAGCAAAAACCAGAACACCTGCTTATCCTCCGGCAGATGCCGCAGGGTGTGGCCGATGCGGGCAAAACTCTGCCGGACAGCGTGCTTTTCCACCTCCACATAGTGGAGCTGTTTATAACTTTTCAGCAGCGGCAGGGTCGTGAGCAGCCACCACGCCGCCGTCAGCAGGAGTGCCAGGTTCAGCGCCGTCATCTGGCTGATGCCGATGCTCCCCGCCCCCAGCACAAGGCCGAGACAGACCACGAAGGGTACGCAGCTGCCGATGTATCCCCACGCATAGCCCCGGCTGGAAACCTCGTCCATCCGCTCGGGAGTGGTCACGTCGCTGAGCATCGAGTCGTAGAACACCAGACTGCCCGAAAAGCCCACCTTCGCGATGACGAAGATGACCAGAAACGGCAGCCACGCCGACGCCGCGCCCATGGCGCAGCAGCCCACGATGCCCACGAAGACGCAGAGTATAAAGATAGGCTTCTTGAAGCCCTTCGTGTCGGCCACTGTCCCCAAAATCGGGCTCAAAACAGCCGTGATAACGGTCACAGCCGAGCTGGCATAGCCCCAGTAAGCCAGATACTCCACCGAGCTCAGGCCCCCGGCTTCCGCCAGCGCATTGAAGAAAATGGGGATAAGGGTGGCCACCATCAGCACAAAGGCCGAGTTGCCCACGTCGTACAGGATCCAGTTCCGCTCCAAGCTCGTCAGGCGGAATTTGCCGCTTTTTTCCATCCGGTGCTCCTCTCAGTTCTCCCCAAACGTATGCTGATACTCCACTCCCAGCGGCTTGTTCTCTGCATACTCTTCGATGAGCCTTACCGCCAGCGGCACAGCCGTTTTATACAGCTCTTCGAGCTTCTGGCTGCTCTGGACGCATTTGGGGTTCGGCTGCGGGTTTGCCACAAGGCCGTGCATGAACTCATACTTGCCCGCGACGCGCATCCCGGTCAGCACCACCCAGCGCTTGACGGGGTTCGCCGCCTGCAAAAGATGATGCACCGTTATCATCCCCTTCATCGCCGCCAGCGTCTCGTCCACCGTGACGCCCTCGTAGAAGGGCGCGATGACCTCGGCCCGCTCCCGGCTGGGTTTGATGTGGCTGGCCGTGAAGAACTTTATGGGGTCGAGGCCGTCTTCCCGCATCAGGGCGTTGTCAAACTCCGTCTCGATCTCGCAGTGTCCCACACCGCTCTCCCGGACATAGGCCTCCACATAAGGGTGACAGGTGCTGTCCAGCGCGAAGTGGCAGACAAAGCCCAGCACATAAGCCAGTGCGGCGCTTTTATCCGTTGCATTTTCCACCACGGTGCGGGCGCGGGTGAAAAACACCTCGCCCTTCTGCTCGTGCATGGCGTTGCCCAGACGGTTCACCGGGTTCGACTGCAGGGCCTTGTAATAAAACATCAGGTCCGGCCCGTGGAGACCTATGTCGTAAAGCTCCCGGTGCTGTTCCAGCGTCGCGCGCAGACCGTCCGGCAGCAGGGCCAGAACATCCGCACCAAAGCGGCGGTGTGCGTAGGTAGAAGGCATGATACCGCCCCTTTTCGTTTATTTTTCGTAGCCCTGCGGCAGCTCGTTCTTCAGGCCGCGCTCCATCAGGGACTTGACAGCCTCTGCCGCACTCATGCCCTTGTTGACGATGGCGTTGACGGTCTGGACGATGGGCATTTCCACCCGATACCGCTCGGCCAGTTCCAGCGCAGCGGGCAGGGCGTTCATGCCCTCGACCACCATGCCGACTTCCTTGACGGCATTTTCCGGGGTCTCGCCCTTGCCGATGAGGATACCGGCGCGGTTGTTGCGGCTGTGCATACTGGTGGCGGTCACGATGAGGTCGCCGATACCGGCCAGACCTGCGAAAGTGTGGACATTGCAGCCCATCGCCACGCCCAGACGGGCGATCTCGGCGATGCCGCGGGTGATGAGGGCAGCGCGGGCATTATCGCCGTAGCCGAGGCCGGTGGAGATGCCGACGCCCAGCGCGATGACGTTCTTCATGGCGCCGCTCAGCTCTACCCCCTTGATGTCCTCGTTGGTGTAGACGCGCATGACATTGTTGGTGAAGACCTCCTGCACATAGGCAGCGGCCTCCATATCCTTGCTGGCCGACACGATGGTGGTGGGCAGGTCGATGGCCACTTCCTCGGCGTGGGTGGGGCCGGACAGGGCCACAAGGCGCACGCCCTTCGGGCCGCCCTCCTTGCCCAGCTCATCGGCCAGGATCTCGGTCATGGTGTACAGGGTGTCGGGCTCGATGCCCTTTGCCACGTCCACGATGATCTGGCCGTCGGCCACATAGGGCCGGGCCTTTGCTGCCGTGGAGCGGACGAACACCGACGGCACTGCGAACAGCAGGATGTCCTTGTCTTTGCAGACTTCCTCGATGCTCTTGGTGAACCGCAGCTCGTCGGGGATCTTCATCTGCGGCAGGTTGGGGTGCTTGCGGGTGGTGGAAAGGCTGTCGATCTCCTTCTCGATGGCCGACCACACCAGCACATCATTCCCGCTCACAGTCAGCATCCGTGCAAGGGCCATGCCCCAGGTGCCAGCGCCCAGAATACCAATACGTTTCATCACGTTTGTCCTCCGTATCCGCCGCGCTCCCGTCTGGCGGGGCGTGCGGCCTGTTTGTACCTTTACAGGTCTATACAGCTCTATTGTACCCGAAAGCTTCTGCCGCGTCAACTACTCTGCCGTTCTGCACAAAGTCAGCACCTGTTTTTCGTCCATTTCGTCTATACCATGCAATTTTTCGAAACCATTTGCGTTCATTTCCAAATCATGTTATAGTATTCTGGTAGGTTTTGTAGGATTTTCATTTTTTCCTCTTGACTTTGACCCTGCTTTAAGGTATATAATATGTCCACCCACTTGTCCTGTCTGTTTATTCAAATTTTGAAAAAGGAGTATCCATGCTGGAAACACTCTTATCCAACCGCACCGTCAGCGTGCTCTGGGAGGCTCTTCCCCGCATCCTCTCGGCGGGCCTCACCATGACCATTCCCCTCACCCTCGTCTCGTTCACCCTGGCGATGGTGCTGGCGGTGGCCGTGGCGCTGGTGCAGTACGCCAAAGTGCCGGTGCTGAGCCAGCTGGCCCGGTTCTACATCTGGGTCATCCGCGGCACGCCGCTGCTGGTGCAGCTTTTCATCATCTTTTACGGCCTGCCCAGTGCGGGCATCATGCTGGACGCTTTCCCGGCGGCAGTCATCGCCTTCGCCTTCAACGAGGGTGCATACTGCGCCGAGACCATGCGCGGCGCACTCGAGAGCGTGCCGCAGGGCCAGCTGGAAGCCGGCTACTGCGTCGGCATGAGCTGGTGGCAGATCATGCACCGCATCGTGCTGCCGCAGGCCCTGCGCACCGCCGTGCCTGCCCTCTCCAACTCCCTCATCGGCATGATAAAGGACACCTCTCTGGCCTCCAACATCACGGTAGCGGAGCTGTTCATGGCCGGCCAGCGCGTCGCCGCCCGCACCTACATCTTCCTGCCCATCTACTGTGAGGTGGCCGTGGTGTATCTGCTGTTCTGTACCGTCATCACCAAGCTGCAAGGGCTGCTGGAGCGCCAGCTCAACGCCCACGGCTTCCAGTAAGAAAGGAGTGTGGCTGTTATGGCAATGTTAGAGATACGCGGCGTCCACAAATCCTTCCATACTTACGCAAAGCCCGGCGTCCATCCCGGCGTCTTTGGCCGCGCCCCCAAGCCGACCAGCAGCCTGGACGTGCTGCGCGGCGTCGATCTGACGGTGGAAAAGGGTGACGTCGTGGCCATCCTCGGCCCTTCCGGCTCAGGCAAGACCACCCTGCTGCGTTGTCTCAACTTTCTTGAGACGGCGGACGCAGGCCAGCTCACCTTCGACGGTGAGACCTTCGACCTCGCCCACGCTGACCGCGCCAGCATCGCACGGCTGCGCCGCAAGACGGCATTCGTCTTCCAGAACTACAACCTCTTCCGCAATAAGACGGCCCTGCAGAACGTCACCGAGGGCCTCATCGTTGCCCGGAAGATGCCCAAAGTGGAGGCTGATGCCGTCGGCATGAAGATGCTGGAAAAAGTCGGCCTCGCCGACCGGGCCGACTACTACCCCCGTCAGCTGTCGGGCGGTCAGCAGCAGCGCGTGGCCATCGCCCGTGCTCTTGCCTCCGGCCCCGAGATCATCTATTTCGACGAACCCACCAGCGCCCTCGACCCGGAATTGACCGGCGAAGTGCTGGCCGTCATGCGGCAGCTGGCACAGGAGGGCATGACCATGCTGGTCGTCACCCATGAGATGGGCTTTGCCCGCAACGTCTCGTCCCGCACCGTCTTTATGGAAAACGGTGTCGTGGTCGAGGAAGCCCCCTCACAGGAGTTCTTCGCCCATCCCAAAGAGGCAAGGACCCGTGAGTTCCTTCAGAAAATTTCCCATACTGAATAAGAAAGGATCATCCCCTATGAAACGCAGAACCTTTATTTCTCTCATGAGCGTCATGGCCGCTGCCGGTGTTCTCTCGCTGGCCGGCTGCTCTTCCAACACTTCCGCCTCCACTGCTTCCAGCACCGCAGCTTCTGCTTCCGCTGCTGCCGCCAACAAGCTGGAGACCATCCAGTCCAACGGCAAGCTGGTCATCGCGCTGGAAGGCGCATGGCAGCCCTGGAGCTTCCACGATGAGAGCGACACTCTCGTGGGCTACGACGTCGAAGTCTCCCGCGCCATTGCCGAGAAGCTGGGCGTCGAGCCCGAGTACGTCGAGAGCGACTGGGACAGCCTGTTCGCCGGTCTGGACGCTGGCCGCTACGACCTCGTCTGCAACGGTGTCGAAGTCACCGAAGAGCGCGCCAAGACCTACGACTTCACCACTCCCTACGGCTACATCCACACCGCCCTCGCCGTCCGCAAGGATAACGAGGACATCAAGAGCTTCGAGGACCTCGCCGGCAAGACCACGGCCAACAGCCTCGCTTCCACCTACATGGAGCTGGCCGAGAGCTACGGCGCGACCGTTCAGGGCATCGACACGCTGGAAGAGACCATCCAGCTGCTGACCGCTGGCCGCATCGACGCCACCCTGAACGCCAACGTCTCCTTCTACGACTACCTGAACGTCCATCCGGACGCCGACTTCAAGCTGATTGCCCAGACCGAAGATGCTTCTCACGTTGCGATCCCCATCGTCAAGAGCGAAGACTCTTCCTTCCTCGACGCCCTCAACAGCGCCATCGACGAGCTGCGCGCTGACGGCACCCTCAAGGAGCTGGGCGAGAAATATTTCGGTCAGGATATTTCTTCCGAGAATTAACTTTTTGTTTTGATCGTCAGCAAAGCATCGGAAGTGCATCATGGTCTATCCCGTAGGCGAAACCGCAAAGCTTCCGGATCTCGTCAAAAATATCCGGGAAGAAGATGTTCCCGATCGCTTCCGTGCCGAACTGCGCGGTGTCCCGGAAAGCAAATAAGAATATCGACGAAGGGGGCAGGTGTCATGCAGCACCTGCCCCCTTTTTGTTATAAATATCTTCCGGTAATACTCTCCGGATTTTTCTGGATCTCCTCCGGCGTGCCTGTTGCCACGACGCGGCCGCCGCTCTCGCCGCCGCCCGGCCCCATGTCGATGACATAGTCCGCGTTGCGGATGACGTCGAGGTCGTGCTCAATGACAACGACCGTTGCGCCGTTGTCCAGCAGGGCTTGGAACACCCGCAGCAGCACCTGCACGTCCAGCGGGTGGAGGCCGATGCTGGGCTCATCGAAAACGAACACCGAGTCGGTCTGGGTGCGGCCGATCTCGCTGGCCAGCTTGAGGCGCTGGGCCTCGCCGCCGGAGAGGCTGGGCGTCTCTTCGCCCAACGTCAGGTAGCCCAGACCCAGCTGCTGCAATGTCTGCAGGCGCTGGCTCACTGTCTTCATCCCGCCGCAGAACGCAAGGGCGGAGTTGACGTCCATCTCCATCAGTTCCGGCAGGGAGACGGCCTGCTCCGCCTTGTTCATCAGCTTCACGCCGTAAGCCGCCCGCGCGTAGCGGGAACCCCGGCAGTCGGGGCAGACGATGTTCACGTCCGGCAGGAACTGCACGTCCAGGCTCACCTCACCGGTGCCGTCGCAGCCGGGGCAGCGCAGACTGCCCGTGTTGTAGGAAAAATCGCTGGCTTTGAAGCCCTTTTGCCTGGCGTCCGGAGATTTGGCATAGAGCTTCCGCAGCTCGTCGTGGACGCCCGCGTAGGTCGCCACGGTAGAGCGCACATTGATGCCGATGGGCGTCGCGTCGATGAGCTTGACGTGCGCGATGCCCTCGGCGCGGATCTCCCGGATATGTGCCGGGAGGGCGCTGCCGTTTATCTTTGCTTCCAGCGCCGGCACGAGGCTTTCCAGCACCATCGTCGTTTTGCCGGAGCCGGACACGCCCGTTACCACGGTGAGCCGCCCCTTGGGAATGTCCAGCTCCAAAGGCTTGACCGTGTGGATGCTGCCGGTGGAGAGATGGATTCCCCCCTCTGCGAACATCTCCCCCGTCCCGGCACACCGGCGCAATTTCGTCTCAGCTTTTCCGGAGAGGAACGGCCCGATCTGGGACTCCGGCTTTGCCTCCAGATCATCTATCGTCCCCTCGGCAATGATATGTCCACCTTTAGCTCCCGCTTCCGGCCCCATCTCGATCACCCAGTCGGCCTCTTTCAGGATCTGGATGTCGTGGTCCACCAGAATGACCGAGTTACCATCGGCCACGAGGTCGTGCATCACGCCGGTCAGGCCCACGATGTTCGACGGATGCAGGCCGATGGACGGCTCATCCAGCACATAGAGCACGCCGGTGGTGCGGTTGCGGACGGCCCGGGCCAGCTGCATCCGCTGGCGCTCACCGGTGGAGAGGGTCGAGGCCGAGCGGTCAAGTGTCAGATAACCCAGACCTAAGTCCATCAGCCGCTTGGCGGTACTTTCGAATGCCTCGCAGATGCTCTCCGCCATCGGGCGCATCTCTTCCGGCAGGCTGCCCGGCACGCCCTTCACCCACTCCACGAGGGCTTCCAGCGTCATCCGGCAGGCTTCGTCCAGCGAGATGCCCCGCAGCTTCGGCGCACGCGCCGCCGCTGAGAGCCGTGAGCCGTGACACTCGGGGCAGACATCTTCCCGCAGGAACTTTTCCACCCGCTTCATGCCCTTGTCATCCTTGACCTTTGCAAGAGCATTTTCTACGGTGTAGACGGCGTTGTAATAGGTAAAGTCCAGCTCGCCGGCCTGGTTCGAGTTCCTGGCGTGGTAGAAGATATGCTTTTTCTCTGCCGGGCCGTGGTAGACGATGTCCTTTTCCTGTTCGGTCAGGTCGCGGAACGGCACATCCGTCCTCACGCCCATCTCCCGGCAGACGTCTGTCATCAGCGACCACATCAGGCTGTTCCACGGGGCCACTGCGCCGCCGTCAATGGTCAGCGAGTCGTCCGGCACCAGCGACGCCATGTCCACCGTCCGGACGCTGCCTGTGCCGCCGCACTTCTGGCAGGCACCTTGAGAGTTGAAAGCCAGCTCCTCCGCCGACGGCGCATAGAAATGCGCACCGCACTCCGGGCAGACCAGCTCCCTGCCCGCCGCAACAGCCAGCGTCGGCGGGATGTAATGCCCGTTCGGGCAGCGGTGGCTTGCGAGGCGGGAGTACATGAGCCGCAGGCTGTTCAGCAATTCCGTGCCGGTGCCGAAGGTGCTGCGGATGCCCGGCACGCCCGGCCTCTGGTGCAGCGCCAGCGCCGCCGGGACATACAGCACCTCTTCCACCGAGGCTTTCGAAGCCTGAGTCATCCGGCGGCGGGTGTAGGTGGACAGCGCCTCCAGATACCGGCGGGAGCCTTCGGCATACAGCACCCCCAGCGCCAGCGAGGATTTACCCGACCCCGACACGCCCGCAATGCCCACGATCTTGTTCAACGGGATGTCCACGTCGATGTTTTTCAGGTTGTGTACCTTTGCCCCGCGCACGAGCATTTTGTCTATCATTCTGTTTTTCCTTCCCTTTGGCCTTTTTGCGCCAGATGAATTCGATGAGGCCCGGGCCTCTGTAGGCCGCGGCTTTCCGGTATGGGACAACGACAAATCCTATCGGCGGTATTTTATTGGGATACGAAAGAGACGTTCTCCGCCTGCTTCTGCGCTGCCGTCTGGCCCGGCTCCGCTTTTGTCAGCATCTGCTGGAACTTCCGGGCCGCCGTGTTCAGCGGACGGTGATGGTCGTAGACGAGGCAGATCGAGCGGGAGGGAATGATCTCCTGCAGATGCAGCTCGACAAGCTCGCCGCGGGCCAGACGTTCTTTTGCCATTGGTTCCGGCACGAAGGCAAGGCCCAGCTCACTTTTCACCAGCGTGAGCATCTGGTCGGTGGTGGCGGCCTCGGTGTCGGGCCGGAGCACGGCGTCGTGGTCGAGGAAGAACTGCCGGTAGAAGCTCCGGGTCATGCTCTCATCGCCGAGAGAGATGAGCGGATAGCAGCTCAGTTCCTTCAGCGTCAGACGCCGGCTGGCCAGAGCAGTGAAGGTCTTTCCGCCCACCAGCACCTCATAAAACGGTCTCAGTTCCACCATCTTCAGGCCCTGTTCCACCTCTGCCGGGGTGGAGATGACGGCAAAATCCACTTCTCCGTTCTTCACAGCCTGCACTGCCTGGGGCGTGGAGTGGTTCGAGATGCGCAGCCGGATGCCGGGATACTCGGTGTGGAACGTCCGCAGCTTCTCGGCCAGATAGATGTTCAGTGCCGTCTCCGTCGCACTGATGCTGATGGAGCCGTGCTCGAGGGTGGCGCTGGCACTCAGTTCTTCCTCCGCGTCCTGTATCTGCACTGCCGCCGAGGCGATGCGGGAGTAGAGCATCTCGCCCTCCGGCGTCAGGGTGACGCCCCGGTTGGAGCGGGTAAAGAGCACACAGTTCAGCTGGCTTTCCAGCCGGTTCATCGAGTGGGTGATGTTGGGCTGGTTGTTGCCCAGCACCCGCGCCGCTTTCGTAAAGTTCTGATACTTCGCCACATAATAGAAAATTTTGTAGTATTCCCAATCAACGTACATGAGAGCCATCCCCTCTTTCATACCAGAATCACATTTTTACTTCTACCCCACCAGCGCCACGGCAGCATCATTGACATTCGTGCCAGTAGCGCCGGTGATGATCAGGCCGTCCACAGCTTTCAGTGCATGGTAGGCGTCGTTGTTCTGCAGAGTATCGAACACATTCCAGCCCTTGGCGGTCAGTGCGGAGAGGGTGTCACCATCCACATAGCCGCCGGCAGCATCGGTGGGGCCGTCAGTGCCGTCACTGCCCACCGAGAACACTGCTGCATCCAGCCCGGCCACTGCCGGAGCCGCTGCAAGGGCAAGCTCCTGATTCCGTCCGCCGAGGCCCTTGCCGGTCAGGTGGACGACCGTCTCGCCGCCTGCGATGTAGGCCAGCTTTTTTCCCTGCCCCGTGTGGGTCCGGACGATGGAGCCAAGGAAGCTGCCCGCCTCCCGGGCTTCACAGCAGAGCTGGTCGGTCAGCAGGACGGGCTCATAGCCAAGCTCCCGGCAGGCGGCAGCGGCGGCGGTGCAAAGCTCCCGCACACTGCCGGTGATCCGGGTCGTCACGTTGTCCAGCATCTTGGGCGTTTCCTGCGCCAGAAGAGCTTTTGCCTGTTCCGAGAGCTTCAGGTGATACTTCTCCGCAATGGCAAGCGCCTGTGCGCAGGTAGAGGTGTCCGGCACCGCCGGGCCGCTGGCGATCATATCCAGCGGGTCTCCCAGAATATCGCTCAGCACGATGCTGAACACCTGAGCCGGGGCGCATGCCTGCGCGAACCGCCCGCCCTTGACGCCCGAAAGCCGTTTGCGGATGATGTTCATCTCCACGATGTCGGCACCGCTGGCAAGAAGCTGGCCGGTGATGTCCTGCAATTCTGTGCCGGGGAGCAGCGGTTTTTCAAACAATGCACTTCCTCCGCCGGAGAGCAGAAACAGCACGGTATCCTCCGCTGTCAGCCCCTGCACCAGCTCCAATGCCTTCTCGGTGGCCGCAAAACTATTCTCGTCCGGCACCGGATGGCCTGCTTCATAACAATTTACTCCCAGAATTTCGCCCCTGACATGCTCGTATTTGGTCACGACCACGCCGCCGTCCACACGGTCCAGCGCTTCCACTGCCGCGTGTGCCATCTGCCATGCGGCCTTGCCCGCTGCGACCAGCAGCACCCTGCCGCCCTTGGGCGCAAAGGCTTTCAGCGCGCGGCGGACAGCTTCGTCCGGCAGGACGGCGTTCAGGCTGGATGCGATGATGGCATCGGCATCCTTTCGCAGAGTCAGATTCATGAAACAGACCTCCTTGTGGGGTATGATCTACAGCAGACCGGCTTCGGGCATGGTTTTTACAAAGCCCCCGCTTGGCCGGGCCGTCCGGAATCATTATACAACAAGACCGGCGTTTCGGGAATACTTTCGGCAATGGTTTTGAAAACGAAATCCTCTGATTTTGAACTTCTGGCGGTAGGGCGTTTCCAATTCATAAAGCGTTTCTTCCCTCATTTCTGGAATCCTCCTGTCAGGATGCGGGCCAGCAGACTGCCCGGATAGACCATGGGATATTCCCGCAGGGTAAAAAGCAGACCATCGGCCGGAGCCATCAAAGTCTGTCGTGCTTTCTTATGATAAGGTCCCGGACGTTTTTCAAATGATCCTGTTTGCTGCAATAGAGGTGTTCCTTTCTTGACAAGTATGGTATATTTATCTTGACCAATAAGACCCAATTGGGAGGCAACATCAGAAATGACAGAACGAGAGAAAATGATAAATGGCGCGCTATACGATCCATCCGATCCGGAACTGGAGAAATTACGCTTGAATGCACGCAAATTGGCAAGAAAGTACAACCGGACGGATGAGGACCAACCGGAAGAACAAGCCGAAATTCTGCGAAAATTATTACCTGCAACAAAGCAGTTTCCGTATTTGCAGGCACCGGTCTACTTTGATTATGGCTGCAATACGTACTTTGGAAAGTACAGCTTTGTCAACTTTAATTTTACCTGCTTAGATGTATGTGAAGTCCATATCGGGGACAATGTGATGATCGGGCCAAATGTCACATTGGCAACTCCCATGCATCCGCTTTTGCCGGAGGAACGGAATATCCAGAAGCGGGAAGATGGAAGCATTTATAATCTGGAATATGCCAAACCCATCACCATAAAGGATAATTGCTGGTTGGCATCCAACGTAGTGGTTTGTGGCGGCGTTACCATCGGAGAAGGCTGTGTGATCGGAGCCGGAAGTGTTGTGACAAAAGACATCCCACCCTATAGTCTGGCTGCCGGAAATCCCTGCCGGGTCATCCGCCGGATAACCGAGAAAGATCGTATGGAAACTGCAGCTTGCCGGGAATAAGGCAGGCGATCCCCCAGGAAAACGCTCCGGCTGCAAAGCAGAGCGCATAGAACCAATCCAAAAACACAGCCCCGTTCTGGTGAAGTGATCTGCTACCCCTGGAGTAGACAGAGTAAAAACAAAACTCTGAATACTCTGGGGGTATTTTCATGTCAAAGACGGCGAGGACGGCACAAGAAGGATTACAAACAGCAGACGGAAGAAGAACGGTTACGGATCTGCTGCCTGCAATACGCAGGCACAATACCCCGGTTCCGGCTGGTAGCAATGGATCGTAAGGTATTCGTCCACCTCAGGGCTGTAATCGTGAAGGATGTGCTTTGTTCCGTTCAACGCCACATCTTTAACGCCGAAAGTGCAGAAGTCGTTGACTTTCAGGCATTCCCTGTGTATTCTGTAACATAGAAGGTCAAATGGTTTTTCACAAGATGCATAAAGCACATCCTCTTCCTGCGTATCTATAAGCCCGACTGGAATGCCCTGAGCGGCTGGCAGCCGCCCACGGTCTGTGTAAAATAAACCCAGATATAAAGGAGGCAACCCACCATGAAGATGACCCGCAGAAACTTTCTTTCCACTTCAGCAGTTGCGGCGTTCGCCTGCGGCGCATCCCTGACCGCGCACGCAGCAGGCAGTACCGATGAAAACAGTCTGAACTTTATCACAGATATTTTCAAGGACTCCACCCAACCGGGCGAGATCGAAGATGCAACGGCGATCACGGCAGAAAAGAACGCCGAATGGTATGAAAAGCTGGATTTTTCAGACCGGCGGGAGTTTGCCAACGCAGAACGTGGCTGGCTGGACAATGCGGAAGGTAAGATCATCTACGCCGAGGATGGCAAATTTGCATGGGATCTGCAGAGCTACGGCGATTTGAACCGGGATGCTCCGGACACTGTAAACCCCAGTCTGTGGCGGAATACCCAACTCAACGCCAAAGCCGGTCTGTTTGAAGTATGTGATGGCATCTATCAAGTGCGCGGCTTTGATATGGCCAATGCGACCTTCATCCGCACCAACAACGGCTGGATCATTTTTGATGTCCTGATGTGCAAAGAAAATATGCAGGCAGCAAAAGCGCTGATGGAAAACCGGTTCGGACCGCTGGATGTCAAAGCTGTGCTGTACAGTCATAGCCATGTGGATCACTTTGGCGGCGCAGAGGGTGCGATCGACCGGAACAATGTAGCGGACCCCAACCTTTCCGTCGACAAACAGCTTGCCTCGGGCAAAACGGTCATCCTTGCACCGAAAGGATTTTTGAAACACGCCATCAGCGAAAACGTCTATGCCGGCATCGCAATGGCCCGGCGTGCGCAGTATCAGTATGGTACGGTGCTGGAAAAAGGGGAGAAAGGAGCACTCTCCATCGGCATCGGCACGGGACAGTCTACCGGTCATGTGAGCCTTATTGCACCGACCTATGAGATCGGGGAAGATGTTCCGAAGCTGACCATCGACGGGCTGGAGATCGAATTCCAGCTGACCCCCGGCACCGAAGCCCCTGCCGAGATGAACGCCTATTTCCCGAAATACCGCGCCCTCTGGATGGCGGAAAACTGCACCGGTACGCTGCATAATCTGTACACCCTGCGCGGCGCAGAGGTACGCGATGCCAACGATTGGGCGAAGTATATCATCGAGGCAGATCAACGCTTCTGCAGCAAGACCGACGTGGTGTTCCAGAGCCATAACTGGCCGCACTGGGGCGAGGAGATCCATAAATATCTGCTGAACACTGCAGCCATCTATAAGTTTATCCACGACCAGACCCTGCATTACATGAACCAGGGCTATACCTCCAATGAGATCGCCGCCATGATCTCGCTGCCGGATGCCCTCGAAAAAGTCTGGTATACCCGCCAGTATTACGGCACGCTGCCGCATAACGCCAAAGCCATCTACCAGAAGTATCTGGGCTGGTACGATGCGAACCCGGTCAATCTGGACCCGCTCCCGCCCAGCGATGCCGCTAAGAAGCTTGTAGAATATCTGGGCAGCACGGAGCTGGTGCTCTGCAAGGCAAAAAAGGACTATGCAAAGGGCGAATATCAGTGGGTGGCACAGATCACCAAGGAACTGGTCTTTGCAGACCCGTCCAACCAGAAGGCACGCAACCTGTGTGCCGATGCGCTGGAGCAGTTGGGTTATCAGGCGGAATCCGGTGCGTGGCGCAACGCCTACCTGATGGGTGCGGCGGAACTGCGGAACGGCAATCTGTCTGGGCGGGCCCGCACGGCGAATGGTCTCACCAACAGTATGCGAGCAATGACGGTTTCCATGCTGTTGGATTATATCGCCATCCTGACGGATGCCAACGCTGCACAGAATGATGACCTGACCTTGAATCTGACCGTAACGGATGAGAATGAACAGTTCTATGTGACCCGTAAGAATGGCGTCCTGCTGTCTTACCCCGGCGAGAACCATCCGGATGCGCAGGCTTCCGTCACCTGCAAGCGTCTGCAGCTCTTTGCATTGATGACAGGTCAGCAGGCCGGGCAGGTACAGATCAGCGGAGATCCCACTGTCCTGAAACGCCTGCTGGCATATGCGTCCAAGTTTGAAAAAACCTTCAATGTCATTGAACCGTAAAAACGATTCGGAATTTCAATTTTTTCAAAAATAGCTCTGGGGCTTTGATATTAAGCTCTGTCAAGAGGGCTGGCACCGTCCAGCCCTCTCTCTTTTTGCAAAAGTTTCCCGCGCTTTTTCTTGCGCCCTGCCGAAAATAGCGTGTTTTCAAAACTTTTTGTTGACACCACTCGATTTTTGTGGCAGCCTATCCCAACGATCTATAGCAATTCAACTTTTTAATGCAACAGCAACATCGTTGAATTGCATATCACAGAGATGCCGTTTCGGACAAGGCCGTTGGCAACACCCAGCAGCACAACGAGCGCGAAAAGGACTGCTATCAGAACCCCGACATTATCAAAGTTCAGCGGGAGCAGGAGCGACTAGATACCCTGACCGCCCAAGCCGACCAGCAGAAGCAGTCGCTTGCCCAAACCAACGCCGTTCTTTCCAAAAAAGAACAGGAGCTTGCTGCTGTTCAGAAAAAGTCCACTCTTACCAAGAACGCTCTTATCCATGCACAGGATGTTGCCAATCTGGGCAAAAGGACCCTGCTTGGCAACTATTCGCTGACCGAAGAAGAATTCTCCAAGCTGAAAAAACAGGCAGACCATGGCTATATGGTGGACGTGGAAAACCGTCAGCTCAAACAGCAGTTGTCCGCTGCACAACAAAATTCTATCAACTGGCAAACCCGCTACCGTAACCTGCAGAACAAGGTTCAGCCTTATCTGGACGCTATGCGCCACGCCCCGGAGCGTGTGCGCAATTTTTTTGAGAATCTTCTGGCACAGAAGCCGGAACGGATAGCAGATGCACCGTCCAAAGCCAGCCCCCAGAGGAACGCCGAACTTTAATGTTATCTGGATGTAAAAAAGGAGACTTGCCTATGATGAATGACCGCACTTTCCCTATCCCCAGCAATACCATCTCTGTGAAATTCGAAGATTATACGAATAAATCCTTGCAAATGGACTCGAATCCCGCTACAATGGAGGTGTCCGGAGCATCCTGTCGCTCCGTGAGGGCGAAATTCTCGGCTTACAGCCGAGTGATAAGGAAAGCAGGCTGTACAAGCCATGCGCAGAAACACCCTCGATTCGGGCAAATGTGCAAACGGTGTGCAGAAAGTGTGCAGCCGCTTTCCTACATAAAGAAAGAACGCAAAATCTTACGATTTGACGTTCAATATCTGGTGCACCTCGCGCACTCATATCCGAACTTTTCTCTGCTTTCACGGCTTCCCCGAAAGCGACCGTTTCCGTTCCTTCTTTATAATTGAAGGTTATCAAAACCTTATCATCATACAGGTAAATCGCATTGATGAAGGTATCCACCAGTGCCTGCCGCTGCTCCGGCTGGGTCATATCCAGCTTGCAGAAACGGAGCAGCCATCGCAATCCAACTTTTTATCGCAATTTTCAAAAATAGTGCCTATCAAAATAGCATATTTGCGATATGCAGTTTGCGGATGTTGCTTGTGCATTAAAAGCGCAAACTGCTATAATCGTTTGCAACATCGTTGGATTGCATATCGCAAAATATGCCGGTCAGAGCAGTATTCCAAACCTGTCCTTGCGATTAAACCGGACGAACTCCTCTTTCATCTTCGGCTTGGCCAGCCGTTCCTCTGCAATGCGGGCTTGCAGCTCCTTCCGCTGTTCTTCCAGAGCCTCCAGCCGCTCCTTGGTGGAGCTGGTCAGAATACCCATCTGGATGGCATTCAGTATATTGGTGATGCCGACTTCCGTTTCTTTCAACTGCTTTTCGTAGATAGGCAGGTCAGTGCTTTCCTGATTTTGCAGCTCCATGACCTTGGCGATGATGGCATTCATGGAAGCGTCATCTTCCACCAGCTTCATGATTTCGTTGACCACCAGATCTTCCAGCCACTGTTTCCGCACAGCCTTTTTATCACAGGTCTTTTTCTTCTTGGCGGCAGCACATTTATAAAAAGCCGCCCTCATTCTCAGATCGTCCAATTCCGGCTTGCCGACTGCAGATCCACCATGTGGGTGTACAGTCCCTTCCGGGCGTACAGCTCTGCCGGGCTGCCCTGCTCGGCCACGATGCCGCCCGACAGCACCACCACCTGATCCGCACCGGCTACAGTGCGCATCCGGTGGGCGATGATAAGGACGGTTTTGTTTTTTATGAGCCGGGATAGAGCTTCCTGAATCGCTGTTTCATTCTCGACATCCAGACTGGCGGTGGCTTCGTCCAGCAGAATGATGGGCGCATCCTTCAGGAAGGCGCGGGCAATGGAAATGCGCTGACGCTCGCCGCCGGAAAGAGCGCAGCCATTCTCGCCGATGTTGGTGTTCCACTTGTCCGGCAGCTTCTCGGCAAATTCCTCGCAGTTTGCCAGCTTTGCCGCCGCCAGAACTTCCTCGTCGGTGGCACCTTTGCGGCCCAGACGAATGTTTTCCAGGATCGTGTTGTCAAACAGGGTCACATCCTGGAACACGATGGAATACAGGCTCATGAGCTTTTCCGGGTCGATTTGAGAAACCTCCATGCCGCCCACGGTGATGCTGCCCTTCTGGTAGTCCCAGAACCGTGCCGCCAGCCGGGAAACGGTAGTTTTTCCGCCGCCGGAGGGGCCTACCAGCGCCGTGACCTCCCCCTGCTTTGCGGTAAAGGAAACGTCCCGCAGCACCGTCTCGCCGGAGTTGTAGGCAAAGCCCACATGGTCGAACACGATATCGCAGCCCTGATTGGTCAGCTGCTCGCTGCCGGTCTGCAGGGGAGCGTCCAGGATCTCGTTCATCCGCCCCACATTGGTGCGCATGGCAATGACCGCCGCCAGATTCTGCAACGCACCCTGCATGGGGTCGTACATCCGGGAAGCCGCCATCAGGAACAGAAACAGGGTCAGCACGTCGATCCTGCCCTGCACCAGCAGCACCGAGCCGGTGAGCGCCACCGATGCAATGCCCAGCTTGAGCACCATGCCGGCGGAGGACACAAACAGCGCTGTTTCCAGCTCTGCCACAATAGACTGCTTTTCCACTGCCCGGATTTTGTCGGAAAGACCGGACAGATACCGCTGCTCTGCATTGCTGGCTTTCAGGTCCCGGAGGGTCTCGATGTACTCCTGAATGCCGTCCGCACAGGCCATTTTCGCCGCCATGGTCCTGGCCTGCACCTTATCCTGTACCCGATAGCTGCCCACCACGATGGCGGCGGATACCGGGATGACCCACAGAGCTGCCAGTGCCATCCGCCAGTCGAACGCAAACAGGCTCAGCGCAATAATCACGGTAGAGATGAGGGAACCGAACAGACCGGGGATGAAGTGGGAGCAGTCCTTTTCCAACACCTCGCAGTCTGCCATGATGGTGCTGGTCAGGTCGGCAAGGTCGCGCTTGCCGAAAAAGGACAGGGGCAGCTTCCGCAGCCGCTCCGCAAGGGTCAGGCGACGGGTGCCGCTCTCTTTATAGGTGGTAAAATAGGTGCCGTTGTACTGGAACCATGTGGTCAGCAAAATCAGCACAAAGCAGGCAACGCATCCCAGCAGATAAAAGGTGCTTCTCCCGCTCGTAGAGCCTGCCAGCAGGTCTTTTACCAGAAGATATAGCAGCCCGGTGGGCAGCATGAACGCCATGTTCTGGAACGCACAGGCCAGAACTCCCTTTACAAGCCCCTTTGCGCCTTCCGGTGAGCTGGCTATGGCGTGTTGAATTTTTCCGATCATTCCTTACCCCTCCTTTGCGACCTTCCACTGCACCGACGCCTGATACTCCTGCCACATCCGGGCAAACAGACCGTTCTGCGCACACAGCTCGTCCTTTGTGCCGGATTCTGCGATCTGCCCATCCCGCACCACATAGATGCAGTCGGCGTTAGCGACTGTGGACAGGCGGTGCGCGATCATCAGCACGGTTTTGCCCTTGGCAAGCTGCGCAAAGGCTGCCTGCACCTTTGCTTCGTTGTCCGGGTCGGCAAAGGCGGTGGCCTCGTCCAGAATCAGGATGGGGGCATTTTTCAGCATGGCGCGGGCAATGGAAATGCGTTGCTGCTCGCCGCCGGAAAGATACACGCCCTTGGTGCCGATGACGGTATGGATACCCGCCGGAAATTTCTCCACAATATCCATGCACTGCGCTGCTTTCAACGCTGCCAGCACCTCTGCTTCGGTGGCCTGCGGTCTGCCCAGACGGACGTTATCCAGAATGCTGCCCTTGAGCAGGCGGCTGTTCTGGAACACAAAGGAGATGGTATCCATCAGCTCTTCTTTGGGGATAGCCCGCACATCCGCTCTGCCCACCCGGACGCTGCCGCTCTGCACATCAAAGAACCGGCAGACAAGGTTTGCCAGCGTGGATTTTCCGCCGCCGGAAGGGCCTACAAAAGCCACAGTCTGTCCCGGCCGGATCTCCAGCGAAACGCCCTTGATGACCTCGGTTTTTCCGTCGTAGCTGAAATGCACATCCCGCAACGTGACAGAGGAATCCTTCGGGTGCTGCGGAACAGCCTGCACCTGCATGGGCGCCGCCTCCAGCACCGAGTCGATGCGTGCCAGCGCATCCGCTACCACCATCTTGTTCTCACTCATGTACATTATACGGGTCAAAGTCAGGGAGATCACCGGCGTGATGATGATATAGAACAGCAGGTTCAGCAGAAACTCCGGGGTGACGCCGTGGGTCGTGAACAGCAGCCCGCCCGCGATCAAAAAGGCGAACACGCCGTTGACGGCGGCGGTATAGAACATCATGGGCAGGCGCAGGTCTTTGGTGTAGGAGATGACCCACTTTTCATACTCATCAATGGTGGTCTTGAACTTTTTGAAGGAAAATACCGATTGCCCGAAGGTCTTGACCACCGGGATGCCCCGGACGTACTCCACGGCCTCGTTGGACATAGCCTCCAAGGCGTTGCCGTACTGCCGCATTTTTTCAGCCATCCGCTTGCCGGTCATGGTCGCCATGATGAGGAAAGCCAGCACCACCGGCGCAAGGCTCAGCAGACCCAGCCGCCAGTCGAACGCCAGCAGCAAAACCAGCAGCCCCACCGGGGTGGCGACGGCGTTGTACTGGTCGGGCAGCTGGTGGGCCAGATAGGTCTCGGCTGCTCCGGTGCTCTCATGGATGATCTTGCGCAGCTTACCGCTGCCGAAGGTCTCGGCAAAGCCCAGCGGCAGCACCGCCAGATGCTCCGATACTGCCAGCCGCAGATTGGTCGCCACCCGGAACGCCGACAGGTGGGAGCACATCAGCGCTGCAATGTAAATAAGGTAAGACAGCACTGCAAACAACACTGCCATCCAGCCGTAATGGGGGATGTTCACCGCCTGCGCATAGTTCGGTGCGGCGTTCAGCACATCCCGCAGGATCTTCCAGATGTACACAAAGGGCACCAGTGCCACCAGCGCGCTGACCGCAGACAGCACCCATGAAGCGTAGGTGAAGTATCGGTAGTTCCCGGCGTAGCCCATCAGCCGGGAAAAGTCCGATCGTTTTTTCAATCAAATCACATCCTTACCGTAATATTGCCATGCGTACCGCCTGACATGATCGGGTGCGCATGTGCCGTTTATTCTGCCTCAGACAAATTTTCCGTGACGAAAAGTTCAATGACATTTTCCATAGTTGCCTGATCATAGTCCTCTGCGATGGCGGCAGCATTCCAATAAGCATAATTTCCTTCATACCAGCTCTGCAGGTCGTCGAGATCCTCTGCATAGCGGAATTCCAGATGATACGTCGTTTCCATCGTATCGGGCGCAAAGGCGAAGTAGGTAAACTCCCCGGAATCCGCATCCTCGCTCTGGTAGAAGAGGAAGCTGTTTTCATTGTCCACATCCAGTTTCTGGTAGGTGTGTGCAAACACTTCCTGTCCTTGCGCATCCAGACCGGTGATGGTGTCGCCATTCATCACGAATTTTTCCACGCCGCCCAGAAAATAGCAGTTGAACGCCGTGCTGTCCGGATCTGCTGCATATTTTTCAACAGCCTCCTCGCCATACGGCTCTGCCATGCACATTCCCAGCAGCATATCCGTAGCCGATTCCGCATTGTCCTCGCCTACCAGCGGAGTCGCAGCGTCGATCCACAAATTCCGGTATTCACTCTTTGCCATCTCCGGGAACAGTTCCACATAAGTCCCGCTGATACCAGACAGATAATCCTCCGCATCCATTACCTGACTTGCGGAAGCCGAAGAAGCCACCGAGGAGGAAACGCTGGATGCCGAAGACGCTGTGCTTGCGCTCTGCTGGCCGCAGCCGACAGCAGACAGCAGGCAGACCGCAGACAAGGCCACTGCAACAAATTTCTTTTTCATCATCATATGAAAGTACCTCCGGTTTTAAAGTAAGTTTGTTCTAACCGCTCTGTACTTTAGCATATTTTTCGGCCGTGGACTACTCCATTCTGATTTCCCTGCTCCGTTTTGTGAGTCCATTTGCGTGGGTGCGGTACTGCGACGGGGTCGTTCCATATCGTTTCCGGAAAGCCTCCGAAAACTTGCTGGCGTTGTCATATCCTGCATTCTGTGCGATCTGCGTAATGGGCTTTGCGCTCCGGACAAGCTCTACGGCAGCCTGTTCCAGACGGTATTCCTTGATATAGTGGTATACTGGCACACCGTAGACCTGTTTGAACATTTTTTGCAGGTGCGAAACCGAGATCCCGTGTTCTTCTGCCAGCTGCGCAAGGGAGACATACCCCTCCCGGTTTGTCAGAAGGTGATCCCGGAGATGGTGTGCCAGTTCGGTCTGTTCGGTAGAACAGTACAAGTCCGTTCCTTCCTCCTGCGGAATGCGGCTCAGCAGCATCAACAGCTCCACCACCTTGAGCCGCAGGAACCGGAGATCCATGTAGGGCGCATTTTCGTACAATTCCCGGAAAACGTGCTCACAGCGGGGTCCTGCCGTACCGAACATGAACCATCGGTTTCCCAGAAGATTCTGCTTCAGTACCGCAAAATCCACCGAAAAGCCCGGTGCGTTCTTCTCAAGCCAGTTCTGAGCGGCTGCTGGATCAACTTCCAGACACAGCCCTTCGTAACAGCCCAGCGGGAACCGTGACTCTGAACGTGTTCCATGCCGTCCGTCGTAGCAGCTGACGGCCATATCCCCCGGCTTTAGCAGAACGCTATCACGCATGGAAAAGCTGGTTTCAAAACGGCCATTGATGCAGAAATTGATCTCTATCATACCGATCTGCGTGCGGATTTCCGTATAGGTCTCCATCTCCAGCCGCAGCAGCATGATCCCCACGCCATCAAACAGCCGGTAATAGTGAATTTCTCCACTTCCGGCCGCATTTTCAAAGCCGCCTGTTTGTCCGGGATTATAGGGAGTGACCCCCGTTTTGTCATGAAAAATGATATCAATCATACTGTTTATTCAATCCGATCTCCACAATCCGTCTTTTGCAGGGCTTGGAATGGCAGCTGTGGTCAACTGGCAGATCCCTGTCTTTCATGTTTTTCCTTTCTTCGCCCCTTGCATCGCAATTTTCTCAACCATGCGCTATCCCAGTGCCACATCCAGTACCATCATCACGCTGAAGCCTACCGCAAAAAAACACCGTGCCGACGTTAGAGTGCCGCCCCTGCGACATTTCCGGGATCAGCGCCTCCACCACCACATACAGTATGGCTCCGGCGGCAAAGCTGAGCAGATAGGGCAAGGCGGGCACCACGATGCCTGCCGCCAGGATCGTCAGAACTGCTCCGATCGCACCGAGAATGTACCATCGAATCAGCTTTTTCGGTTTCTCCGTCTTCATCTTTTTTGCCTCCGATTGCAGTTCATGATTCTGCTTTTCATTTGGGCAATTTCCAACTTCTTAGAAAATCAAATGGACAATACCGCCGACAATTGCCGCTCCCGCAACCCAGATCAGCGCCAGTATGCTTCTCTTTTTCAGCACCTGCCTCCAGGTCTGCACGAACGGCGCATCTTCAAGCCCTGGCAGCACCCAAAACTGGCTGTGCCCGACCCATAGCTTGTCGATTACAACGCCGTCATAGATATTCATGACCTCAAGAAACAGCAGCGCCTGCCAATAGGCCTCACCAAAGGAGGAAGCCTCGTTCCACAAACCGATGATCAGCACAAGAGCAGCAAGCATCACGATAGAGAACGATATCATAAAGCATTTTCGTTTCCGGTTCATCGTATTGCGGTCGATCAGTCCCAGTTCGATGGCGCGATCCTGCACCTCCTTGGGATAAAAGTACAGTCCATTGACAGCACCGCCGATCACAGCGATTTTTACCATTGCGGTAAACAGCAGACAATAAAGCAGCAGTTGCAGTACGATCATTGTTTTTCTCCTCTCAGTCTGCGTGCGAATCGGGCATATGCTCCCATTTCCTTCGTCTTCCATCGTGGTTCATACAAAACAAGAAAGTATGCCAGAAATACCATGTACCGAATCGTTTGATTTCCATTTCAATATGCCGCCCACTATTATCTGACCTTCATGCAAAAATCGCAGCGGTCATTTCCACGCCCCAGCGTCATGCTTCTCTCTCAGATCAGCTTCGGATGCAGTCCGGTATAGCTGATGTCATCACTGTCGCAAAAGCAGCGGCACAGCTCCGGGCAGCCGTATTCTGTGCAGGTGTCGTGATAGAGACACTTCATCATATCCACACGCCAGACGCCGTTGCCGGTCTGCAGTTCTTTTGGGGCAAAGCCCGCCGCCGGGCCGAAAACGCTCCGGGTAGATTTGACAAAAACGCCGGGAACAAGGCGGTAAAGCCCCGGTATGTGCAGCAGGGCGGCAAGCTGTTTGTGGCTCGTTCTCGCCAAGTGCTCCACATAGCCGTGAACGGTTTGCAGTGCCTCCTCTTTCCGCATGACCCGCTGCAAGGTCTCGTAGGCCGCAATGCCCGGCAAGATCTGCCGCTTGAGGTGGTATTGCTTTTCCTTGCTTGCACCCGCATTTTCAGCCAGCAGCGCACTCAGGCGCATATCGAAAGCGGTGTTCAGTTCCTTTGCCTGCGCGGGAAAGCGCAGTGCCGCAGTCTCCCGGAAATCACGGGAGAGATAGGTTTCCTTCCTCTTCATCGTCCGTTACCCTTTCTTTTTGTACCCGCAGTCGCAGTAGGGTCCGCCGGAGGCAAGGGTGTACTGCCGCACAAAATTTGTCACACCGCCCGCTTCGCTCATGGTGTAGTCCAGACGGCACAGGGCGGGGGTCAGGTCGTACAGACCCAGCTCCTTCATCAGCACACAGATGCCGCATTTGGTAAAGCGTCCCTCGTAGCCGCTGCCATCCGGGTATTCGTAAAATTCCATGTTCCACGAGTAGGGGTTGCGGTCGGCGGCTTTCAGGGCGGCAGTGGCTTTCATAGCGGCAATATCCTTTGGGGTAAACTTGCTTTTTCCGCTTTTGCGGCAGAACCACTGCATGGGCTTTGTCATCATGGATCTTGCATAGTAATCCGTCATCCTGTCCACCTTCGGACGTTGCGGCATGGAGAGGACAAACGCCCCCAGCATGGCGCATCCAATGATGTTCATGCTGAACCGATCACCTTTTTCAAATTTGGGCAGCTTTGCGATGATCTCTTTGTATTTCGGCTTGGCGGTTTTGGTGATCTGCTTTGCGGTGGCTGCATCATAGCCCAGTACCGCCGTCAGCTGCGTCTGAAACGATCTGGCAAACACCGCCCACATGGCCATGGGCATTCCCATCCAACGCATCTCACTTTGCTCCTTTCCATTCCGCTAACACCCGGCACATCCGTTTCTCGATGTCTATCCGGGTCTGGCGGCATTCCTTCGGATATTTTTTTGCTGCCTGAAACGCGAACTTCACAAATAGACCGGAGCCAACCGGCAGCATGATTTTCAGCATCCCCTCCGGGAAAACGAAGTGGGTGCCGTGGGCATAAACCATCGTCTCGATCTCGCATTCATGCGGTTTTTCGGCAAGGCGCTTTTCCATCCGGCGGATATACTTTGCGGTGTCCCACAGCGCATCGTCCTCCGCGCCGATCAGCAGCAGCTTTCCCCGGATGTTTTCAACGGGAATGTATTCTTCCGGCTCGATTGGATGAGCTGTCTCGGAATCGTCAAACAGTTTGCGGGAGTTTACCATATCGCCGACGCGTTTGCTCTCGGCGGCGATGCAATGCCAATAGTCAGGATGCTGATAGCAAAACGGCATATAGGGCAGCGGCTTGCCTCGGTAGGAGAACAGTGATTCACCCTCGACCGGCCACTCCTTGCAGCCGTCCCTTTTGCCCTGCAGAAAGCCCTGCCACACAAAGTCGCTGGGTGTCATGGCAATGGTCAGGGTGATATCCGGGAACATGGCAGCCGCTGTCAGCGCAAGCGCTCCGGTGGTCGATGCACCGGCAATGCCGATCTTTCTGTTACCGTTAGCTTTCAGCCATGAAATTGCCGTCTCCACACGCTCAAGCGGGTAATTATGATGTCCGTAATCTTTTTTCGCGGGCGACATTGTGAGCACATTTACACCGCACCTGCAAAGCCATTTCACTGCCGAGCGCGCAAGCCGATCCTCCGGATCATCCCCGATCATCGTGATGACCGCACAGTCTGAACCGCCGGCACACGCCCAATACGCACCGTAAAAGCCATTGAGTTCCACATCAAAGTGCAGGTGTTTCATGCTCTCCCTCCAAATCCGATCCTCACGATCTGCATTTTCATTCCGTTGTCACCGACCTTGGCGAGAAACCGGAAAAAACCGCTGACGGAAGGGTCTTTCCGATCACTGTACTGTCATCATTGCCGCCAGCACCGCCGCTATGACTGCCATGCCCACCGTGCCGAACAGCCACTTTTTCTGCTTGTCTTTTGCGGTGATGTACGGTTTCAGATCCTCTGTTCCGGGGATCGTCCATGCGTTCGTATGCCCCACCCAGTAACCATCGATCAAAAAGCGGTCGATCAGATTCATAACGGACAAGATGACGAGCAGCTGCCAGAAGCCCGCCGCAAAGCCGTGCGCACCGTTTATCCCATAGACACAGACCAGCACATAGCTGATATATCCGGGGACGCAGACGGCTTTGAAAATCAGAGAATTGCGCTTGATTTTCTCGTGTGTTGTAAGTCCCAGCTTCACGCACCGCTGCTGCACCGCCGGGCTGTAAAGATGCACCATCCCAACAGCCCCTTTGCGGATGCCCACGGCACAGACGAGAACCAACAGGATTCCCAGCCCAAGACCTTCCAGAATCACCTGTAAAAGCATTACTTATTCTTCCTGTATCCGTTTTCATCCCGGTATTCGGGATGTTCCTTTACGTATGGATCCTTATCGCCGCAGATGGTATAGTCGCATCGGCAGCCGTCCACGCAGGTGGTCGTCCGCACGAGCTTGGCATGGAGCAGTTCCATGGACGCATAGTCCACATTGCACAGGGCGGGCATAATGTCCGTAAATCCGAACCGCTTGGCAAATTCCGCCGCCGGACACGCCGTAAATTCATAATAGATGGGCTTGCCGTTTTCGTAAGGCGCAACATCCATCTCGTAATCATGCCATGTGTCACAGTGCTTTTGGGCGGTGCTGAATGCCCGATACATCAGCTTTTTCCAGAATGGCTTGTTGATGTCAACGAATCGCAGCTTCCGGAAGGACGGCAGGATCAGATTTTCTTCGATCTCTTCCATTTCGCGGAATGTGACCACATCCCGGCACACATCGTAAAAGCACATGATGGCGATGCAGTCGTAGGTGCCGCCTACGCCGTTGTGAAAATTCTTTTTACCGCCGAGGTCGGTGCGCCACTTGGAAAGAAGCTCTGCGTATCTCAGCTGCACCTGCTCCCAGACCACCTCGCGCTCCACCTCCGGATAGTGCAGAGTGATTTTCGCCAAAATTTCCTTTTTGCAGGGCGTGGAATACAGCACATGGCAGCTACGGTCAATTTGTAATTCGCTGTCCTTCATCTTCCCACGCCTTTCAGAAAACCGCTCTTTGCATTTTCTTCGGTGTCGTCCGATTCGTCGTAGGCATCATAGGGCGCCGATGGGTCGTGTACTCGTTTTTTGAATGGTGAACAGCTCTTGTCTTTGTGGGCAAACGCAAAGGCAAAATTGTCCGTCCATCCCGTATGACCGGTGATGAAATATGGATGCAGCCCACGTGCGCGCAGTTTCCGCTCCAGCTCCGCCAGTGACTGCACAGCCAGCTTATTGTCCTCCGCCAGCGAGGAAATGAAGCTGTAGCCGCCGTCCGCGCCAAACCACAGCGTGTCGCCGGTAAAAAGGTACTTATCGTCAATGAGGTAGACCATATGTCCCCATGTATGACCGGGAACGAGAAAACACTCGATTTTGATGCCATCAATGTCAAGGACCCGCCCATCGTGCAGCAGCACTTTTTCATTGTTGATCGTCACCTGCGGCAATTTATAGAGATGATAGATGACTTTTCGCCGCACCTCGCCGGTGAGATACCGGTTCTCGATCTCGCCGATGTACAGCTTCGCATTCCGGAACAGCCCCGGACTGTCTGCTTCCACCGCACCCACATGGTCGGTGTCCTGATGGGTGATAAGGATATGGTGTATCGACTTCGGATCAATCCCAAGCCAGCTCATTTTTTCGGCAAGGCGGTCGTAGTTATATCCCGCATCGACCATAATGGTCGTATCGCCTTTGCGGTAGAAGAAGATGTTCGCCACCCATTCGCGCACGCAGGCAACATTCTCGTCGATCCAGCCGGTGTTCAAAGGCTTGAAGATTTCCTTGCCCCGGTACATCCAGCTCATTGCTTTTCTTTGAAATTCCGTTGCTTTTTTCGACATGATTACACCTCATTTCTGTGCTGTGATGCAAAGCCAGCCCTTTTTGTTTTTGTGGCTCTGGATCTGACAAAATCCTGCTTGCTCCAGATACGTTTTACCGTTCACAATGCAATACTTTTTACCAGATGCGCCCACTGCTCCGGGTGACAGGCCAGCAATTCCTCGTGCTGCAAGTTCTGCTCATGGAGAACAGGATGTGCAAAATGCTGCTGATACCGGGCACGATATTTTGCGCCCATTTTCAGGGCGTAAAAAATATGGATCTCGGTACCGGGCACATGGATCTTATCCGGCAGCGGTGTGATAAGATCGGAGTAGAACTGATTTTTACAGCTCTGCATGGTCACATAAGGGCGGGCCTCACCGAACATTTTCAGAAAGGCCTTGACATACTCCCCCGACTCTTTAGCACACTTGTCCAGACGCTTTTGGAGAAATTTTGCCTTGAACTTTCCGTCCCGCACCACAGGGTAGATCAATGGCAGCAGAAAATCAGTCTGCAAGCTTGCCGCCAGCGGCGATGCCTGATCCAGATCGGAGCTGCCCAGAATGCCACAGTCCATGTGGATGTTCTGCCGTGCCGCCAGCAGCCCCACAAACGAGCCGCCCAGAGACCAGCCGTAGGCCGCCCGGATGTGACCGCCGCAGCGGGTCTTGAGGTAGGCCTCGATCTTTTCGGTCTCCTCCAGCATGGTGGGAAATTCAGTCTGTTCAGTCTCATCAAAACCATCGTAGCTGACGCACAGCACCCGGAAGCTGTCAGCCAGAAGCGGGATCACCGCACCGAAATTGCTTTTCCAATGGCAACAGGTGCCCGGCAGCAGCAACAGCACCGGGGCATCCTCTGCACCAAAATGGTAGATCTTCATCCTGATACACTCCTTCTCTATTTATTTTCCACCTGTAAATAGAAGAGATATATTTCTTCGTATAGGGCAGAGTTATGAGTTAGGTAAAACTAACTTTCAGTCTTATAAAAAGCCGCTTCTCAGCGGTCCTTCTGCCAAAATAATACGCCCTGCCGTCTCCTCTGTCAAGAAGTTTAGGCATTTTCGGAGATTTTGAAAGAGATTTCGCTTTCGGGAACCCCCAACCGTTACCCCAGTGCCACATCCAGCACCATCATCACGCTGAAGCCCACCGCAAAAAATACCGTGCCAACGTTGGAGTGCTGTCCCTGCGACATTTCCGGGATCAGTTTCTCCACCACCACATACAGCATGGCTCCGGCAAAAAGGTCAATGGCTTTGCGGTACTATAAGCTCGGCGAGACTCCTGCCTACTACATTACCGCATGGTACAAACTGTTGAGCGGCAAGTGGGAGTTTGGCAAAGTCCACGCCACCGAGACTACCGTGGAGGGTGTTACTGTGGAGCTGACCACCGCCGATGGCAGCGAGTATGGCCTGCATCATGTGACCAATATCTGGCGCGGCACCGAGCTGGGCTTCAATACGGACGAGCCCTACCTTGCGTCCATCATCGGCAAGACCGTCACCCAGATCACCTACTACACCGCCGATGGCGTGTATGTTCTGCCGGTCAGCGTGGCGCTGTAAGTTTGCGGAAGGCTGCCTGATTCAGCCAACATATAGCACAAAACGGCAAGGTCTCCTGATTGCGGGAGACCTTGCCGTTTTATAGCAGCCTGCGTCTTTAATGCACAAACACTAACGCGAACTTGCCTATGGCAGGCAGAACAGGCTCATCTTGCAGGAAGAGAAAAACAGGAAGTTCCCGTTGGGGAACTCCCTGCTGTACATATCGCTATCGTCTGTGGTCTTAATCGCAAGTTTTACAAACAGCGCAATTCTCAACGACCGATTTGCGATATGCAATTCACGGTTGTTATCAACGAATCAGATCGTGAATTGCGATGGCAGGGTGCGTCCGGGTGGGCGCACCCTGTTTTTGTGTCTATTTTTACCATCACATAAATTTGCACTGCCGTTGCCATAGCAACCGACAAAGGAAAGTGAATTTGATAAAATGCTCTGCGGTTGGTTATTGCTAACTAACTGCCACAAACAAAGAACTATCTGTTTAAAAGAACTATCTGTTTATTAAAGGAGTTTTCCATGAAAAAGATTTCTCGTCGTTCGTTTATCACTGCCATGGCTGCTGTAAGTGCAGCCGGTGTTCTGGCCGCCTGCGGTTCTTCTTCAAGCAGCACGGCTTCTTCTGTGGCTTCTTCCGCCGTATCCAGCGAAGCAACTTTCTCTGCCGCATCTATGGATGAGACCGGTACCCATACCGTCGTAGACCACGGCGGCAATGAGGTCGAAGTCCCCAACAAGGTCACTCGTGTGGTCATCGACCAGATCCCTATTCTGTCCACCTATATGGCCTATTTTGAGGGTAGCGCCCCCTATATCGTGGGCTACTGCGGCTCCTTCAAGTCGGTCATTTCCGACACCGTGCTCAAGAACATCGCCCCGGAGCTGATGGAATCCAGCAACACGGTCTATGCGCAGAGCGACCTCAATATTGAGGAGATCATGAAGCTGAACCCGGATGTCATCCTGTACAATGCAGGCAATTCCTCCCATGCAGAGATCCTGAAGGCCAGCGGTATTCCCTCGATCGGCTTTGCCACCGTGGGTGCTTCCACCGAGGCTGACCCGCTGGAGCGCTATGAGGAGTGGCTGAAACTGCTGGAGGATGTCTTTGGCGAACCGGGCAAGACCGAGGCCGGTGACGAGATCGTGGCCGATGTGGAAGCCCGCATTGCGGATATTCCTGAGAGCGACCGCCCCAGCGCCCTGATCCTGTGGAAGTACTCGGACGGTGTGCCGCAGGTTTCCGGAAATGGCACGTTCGGTACCTACTGGATGAAGCATCTGGGCGTGACCGACAAAGCGCTGGAAGCCACCGGTTTTGCCCAGACCAGCATGGAACAGGTCTACAGCTGGGATCCGGACATCCTCTTCCTCGATGGCCCCGGCCTGCAGCCCCTGCGCACGGAGAATGTGCTTTCCGGCAACGTGGATGGTGCCGACTTCTCCACGCTGACCGCCGTGCAGAGCGGCCGAGTCTACAACACTACGCTGGGTATGTGGAACTGGTTCACCCCGAATCCGGATGCTCCGCTGGTGCTGGCATGGCTGGCCTGCAACACCTACCCGGATGCTTTTGCCGATTATCCGCTGGGCGATACCATCAAGGAATATTACAAGACATGGTACGGCTACGATGTGACAGATGACGAGCTGGAGGAAATGCTGCTGTACTGATGAAAGATACCATCTGGATCAAAAAAGGCCGGTTCACACCTCTGGCCGTGGTATTGATGTTTGCTTTGCCCCTTGTGACCGCACTCATCTGCCTGTGCTTTGGGCGAATGAATGTTCCGGTAGGCGAAGTTCTCACAGCTTTGCGCACTGCTCTGACGGGTGAGAGCACCTCAAATGTACAGAACTACTCCATCGTCATCAATCTGCGGCTGCCCCGCATTCTGACGGCCATCATCGTCGGCGCAGGTCTGTCTTGCGCAGGCAATACCTATCAATCCTTATTCTCCAATCCGCTTGCCACACCGGATATTTTGGGTGTAACCAGCGGCACCTGTGTGGGTGCAATTCTTGCTATTATCCTGTCTTGCAGTATTCTGGAAACGCAGCTCATCGCCTTGGTCTTTGGCCTGATTTCCGTCTGTTTTACTCTGAAAGTCGCAGGCAAGAGTGATGGGCGTTCTATGGTTTATCTGGTGCTGGCCGGCACGATTGCATCCTCTCTGTTCAACGCACTGGGTTCGCTGCTGAAATATACTGCCGATCCGCAGGACAAGCTGCCGGAGATCACCTACTGGCTCTTGGGCAGCTTTACCAGTGCCAGTTACCAGAAGATCCTGATTGGCTGCCCACTTATCGTTGCCGGAATTATCATCATCTATCTGCTGCGCTGGCGGCTGAACATCCTTTCACTGAGTGATGACGAGGCTCGTGCCAGCGGCATCAACATCAAGCAGACCCGAATGCTGTTCATTGTTGCATCTACGCTGGTCACGGCTTCAGCCGTTTCCATGTGCGGTCAGGTGGGCTGGATCGGTTTGCTGATCCCGCACGCATCCCGGATGCTGGTAGGAAGCAACAACCGTTATGTGGTGCCCCTCAGTCTCAGTCTGGGAGCCAGCTTTATGATCCTGATCGATACCCTGTCCCGCAGCATCAGCATTATCGAGCTGCCTCTTTCCATCCTGACCGCCATCATCGGTGCGCCGGCATTTATTTCTCTGCTGAATAAGACAAGGAGCAACCTGCGATGATCTTGCAAGTGCAGAATGGCTGTTTCGGCTACCCCGGACAGCCTGCCATACTGGAAAATATCGACCTGACACTGGAAGAGGGACACATTCTTGCCATCCTTGGACCCAACGGCATCGGCAAGACCACTTTGCTCAAATGCATGATCGGTCTGCTGCCGTGGCACAGCGGCAAGACCCTGCTCTATGGTAAGGATATCCACACCCTGAAGCCGAAGGAAGTGTGGAGCACCATCTCCTACATCCCGCAGTCCCATGGGTTTGCGTTCTCCTATACCGGACTGGAAATGGTTTTGCTGGGCCGCAGTGCCCATCTGGGTATGTTCCAGCAGCCCGGTAAAGAGGAACTGGAAATGGCCGAAGCCATGATGGAGCGGGTGGGCATCTCTCACCTTGCCAACAAGGACTGCAACCGGATGAGCGGCGGTGAACTACAAATGGTGCTCATTGCCCGTGCCCTCATCAACGAGCCGAAGCTCATCATTCTGGACGAGCCGGAAACCGGTCTGGATTTCCACAATCAGATCTTAGTACTGAATATGGTGGAGCGGCTGGCGCATGAGGAAGGCATCAGCGCCATTATGAACACCCATTATCCTACCAACGCCATGAGCGTGGCAGACGAAGCACTGATGCTCAACCGCAAGGGTGAATTTTTCTACGGTCCGGCCGCTGCCATCCTGAACGAACAGAACATTTCCTATTCCTTTGATGTTCAGGTCATCGTGGACGAGTTGAATTATCAGGGACGCGCCGTGCGCAGCATTGTGCCAGTGGCCTTGCGAGGGAATGCCGTATGAAGATACCATTTACACTTTCCCAGCTGCGTCCCATCCGGGAGGCCATGACAGTTTCCCGCCCAGCAAAACTGGGCGAGAGTGTACCTGTTACCTGGTTCTCGCTGGGCGGCGGCACCTCCATCACCCCGGAATACTATGACTGCACCACTCTTTATCTGGGTGGTGAGGGAAACGGCAAGTTTCTTCTGGGAGTCGATGGGCAGGAAGTGTCTGTCAAACCCGGAGAAGTGCTGTATGTACCGCCGAAAACACTGTGCGGCACAAAAACCGACAGTGGAATGATCTATACCGAAATCATTTTGAAAAAGGAGAATTTTACCATGAACAACATCATCAAGGCAGGCCAGCCCACCGAACTGAAGAACCTCATTTCTTATGAAGAGGGCAGCATCGCCAATCTGGACATCGCTCATGCAGACAACATGAAATTTGTCCTGATGGCTTTTGACGAGGGCACCGGCCTGACTCCGCACCGCGCTCCCGGCAATGCCATCCTGACCGCCCTCGAAGGCAAGGCCATTATTGGCTATGAGGGCAAGGATTACGAGCTGAACGCAGGCGAGAGCTTCCGCTTCGATAAGAACGGCCTGCACAGCGTTACCGCACAGGGCAAGTTCAAAATGAGCCTGCTGCTGGTCATCGAGTAAGCGATTTTCTGTTTCATAACTGACGCAAAGAACCCGTCCGGAGCATTCCGGACGGGTTCTTTGTCATTCAGTTTCTTCAGCAGTAATACAGGAAGGAACGCAGGCGGCTCCACGCCGTTTCATCCCAGTCATTGTCCAGCGAAAGCTGGAACAACGGTGCCTTGCAGGCATCCCGCAGGCCGCGCATATCCAGAATCATCGCGGTATTTTCATACCGGGGTGCAAGGGTCAGCACTGCATTGGTACGGCCAGAAAGCTCCACGGCCTTGGCGTACCGATATCGACCGTTCCCGCCTGAAAAATTCGGCAAGGCAGAGTCCGCAATGAGGAACAGTGTTTCAGCGTCTTCCGCAAAGGCACTGTGCGCTCCAAGTTCATTCCCAAGGGTCTGCATCTGCCTCTGCATCTGGTCAAGCCAACCAGCCGATGGTTTGTTTTCATCCAAATTGTCTTTCCACAGAAACCAGAGTGCCTCGCTGAGTGGGGCGCGAAGCACCTGTTCGCCTTCGGCTTCCAGCGCGGCAAGTACGCCGCTGTCCAGTTCTGTCAGGCAGAGCGGCGTACCAACAGCGGCAATGCGGCGGCCTTTGGTGAGAAGTGCTCCGATCTCTCTCGCCGCTGTGTGCAGCTGCTCCCAGCCGGGCAGAGCATCCCACTGTGCCGAAATGTCTGCACGTTTATCTGCCGGAGCAGCATAGAGGATATCTCCCGCCAACAGTGCGCGGAAGAGTGCGTCACAGTTCTGCGCCATTTCGGGCAGTGTTTCCAGCATTGGGCTGATAAGTTGAGCATTCTGCTCTTTTCTGCGGTCCAACACAGCACGGATGACACGGGCGTACTGACCGTCTGCCTCCGCACCCTGCGTCTGCGGAATCAGGAACTGCGCATGTGCGTGGTCGTTTTTACGCTCAGCAAGGATACTGCCTAGCAGTGCCGGGAAAGGCAGGTATTCTTTTGCACTCGTCTCCGCTCGGCCAAGGCTCAGAATATCGTCCGTCAGGTGCGGCAGCTCGTAGGGGTCTGCCCCTTGCTGTTTGAAATATGCGGCCAGATAGGGCGTATAAGCACCCATCGCCGGAAGATAGAGTGGCACATTGGGGGATGGTGTCTGTGCCAGACGACAGGGGTGAATATCGACCTGCTCGATGTTGAAATCTGTCGGCAGAGCCACCGCCGGGCGGTGTTGCAAGCTGTTCAGGAACGCTTCAATGCGAGTGATGACACCCACATTGGAAAAATGCTCATCCACTTCGATCTGCAAGTAGGGCTTATCCCCCATTTCCTGCTTGAACAGGTGTGAGAGCATGGTGTCCGGGCCGCAGCCGTGGTTGGTCAGATAGACAGCGTAGAGGTTCGGGTGGTGAGCGATCAGCTTTGCTCCGGACAGGATATGCTGCCCGAACGGATAATAAAGATTATCGTATTCATCGGAGATGTCCAGCGCATGACCGGGCAGGTGGCTCAGCGTGATAACTTTATAGCCGCGCTCCAACAGCAGTTCCGGGATGCCCATGTTCAGGATGGGGTCGGAAACGCCGTAGTTTCGGGTGATGAGCACCAGAATTTTGTCCTCCGGTCTCAGGGTCGCCAGCAGTGCTTTGCCCTGCTTTTCCACTGCGGCAGTATGGCGGCGCACCGCCATGGCACCGCTGAGCAGTGCTTTTGCGCAAAGCGGCTTCGGGATACCTAGTACTTTGCCCAGCCCCAGCATGGCGGTGGCCATGGCTTCCTGCCCGAAGTCCAGATCAAATACCGGGCTGAGCAGGGTGATGCCCTTGCTTTCGATGTCCAGTGCCTTTGCGATGGACACCGCCGCCGTCTGCATATAGACGCAGCCGTAGTTGTGCTTCACCCGGCTCTTTTCGTGCTTCATGGTGTGGATGCTGGGCAGAAAGATATAATCCACCTTCTGGTCGATGAGCTGCTGTATGTGGCCGTAGATCAGCTTGACCAGGTAGCAGGTCTCCCCTTGTGCGGTCTGCTGAGCCAGCCGGATCGTTTCCTCACTGGTGGGGTCAGTCAGGACGACATTGAAGCCCAACGAGGTAAAGAAGGCATTTGCCATCGGGAAGAACTTGTGGATCATCAGCACAAAGGGCACGCCCACCGTCTTTTTACGTGGGTCGCGTTTGCCGGTATAACCCTCCAAAAGCAGTTTGTCCGCCTGCTTGTAGAAGTCAATATTCTTCTGAATCTCCGCACTGCGGCTGTCCTCTGCATCCTTTGCCGGGCTGTCAAATCCCACAAATCGGCTGGGTGCGTCGCCCACAGCTTCCTGTGCCAGCAAAGCCGCGCCATACGCACCACTGATGGAAAAGATCGGGCTGACCTGTATGCGGTCGCCGTATGCGGATTGGAATGCCGCCACAATGCCGGGGTTGTAATCGACACCGCCCTGCAAAACGATGTGCTGCCCCACAGGTTTAGAACCAACAACTTTATGCAGATAGTTCTGTACGATGGAGTGACAAAGGCCTGCGGCAATATCCGCCCGTGAAATACCTTCAGCGGAAGCGGACGCAATGGCCGTTTCGATGAATACGGTACAGCGTTCGCCCAACGCGGCCGGATGTTCGGCAGAAAGGGCCAACGGGCCGAATTCTGTCAGCGGGATGCCCATGCGGGCAGCTTGTTCTTCCACAAAAGAGCCTGTACCGGCGGCGCAGATCTTGTTCATCTGGAAGTCCACGACTTCACCGTCCCGGATACTGATGTACTTGCTGTCCTGTCCGCCGATCTCAAACACAGTATCGACTTCCGGTACCCAGTGAGCTGCACCCTTGGCCTGCGCAGTGATCTCATCCCGGACAGCATCCGCGCCGATGCGTTTGCCGACACGCTCACGTCCGGAGCCGGTCACGCCGACAGCCGTAAACCGGATATCACCAAACCGCTGACGAATACTTGCAAGTCCTTTGCGGACAGCTCCTTCCGGGTCACCTGCGGTGCGCAGATATTGAAAGTCTACCAGTTCACCGTCAGCACCGACCAGAACAAGATCGGTACTGGCAGAACCGATGTCGATGCCCAATGCGCAGCCACTTTCTGGAATGATCTTGGTAGCGTTTGGCTCCGCAAGGCTCGTGCCGGAGCGCAGTTCCAGTTTGGGCAATGTTCCGACCATGTGGTGTGTTGTTAGTGTACGGTCCAGAGAATCATTCAGTTGACGTAACGTGAATGAGCCGGATGCTTTGAGTGCAGCACCAAGAGCCGCTTCATATCGGGCAAACTCCGGAACGATGAGTTCTTTCTCACTCAACCCGAATACATCCCGGATGGCTCGGATCACGCCTGCATTGCAGGTAACACCACCGCAGAATACCACAGGTTTACAGATCGGCAGCCGCCGCACGATGGTCACCTTATAGTTCCGAATCATGGCATAACACAACCCCAACAGGATATCCGGCGTGGAAACGCCTTCCTGCTGGCGGTGGATGATATCTGTTTTGGCAAAGACCGCACACCGACCGGAAAGGCGCGGAACACTCTGTGCCTGCTCGACCAGTGAAGAATAATCTTCTAGTTTGCAGCCTACGCGGGACATCTGATCTTCAAAGAACGAACCCGTGCCGCCCGCGCAGTGTTCGTTGACTGAAAACTGAGGTGCGCGGCTCTGCAAGTCTGTGATGAATCGCGCGCCCTGACTGCCAATTTCAATGACCGAACCAGCCTGCGGAACAATCTGGCGCACACCCTCGACGATAGCTGGGATATCGCCTAAAGAGGGAATGGCTGAATCTTGCTCCAGCAGAGCCTCCGTGTTGCTTCCGGTCACACAGAGTGAAAACGGAGTATCCATCGCCAGTTCCAACGTGGAAAGACCCTTTTTCAGGCAGACAAAAGGGTTGCCGTGATGCACCGCCATCCACTGCTTTTCAATTTCTTGATTTTTTAACAGCACCAACTTTACCGTTGATGTACCGATATCCATTCCCAACGAAAGCATTGTGTCACTCCTTCGATATCAACCCTGAACGTTATAGGGTTTGACATTTCAAACTTTATACCGTATAATAATGATGCCTTTTAATTAGACATCTCTAACCAAGAGTTTAACACAACTACCTCGGAGTGTCCGTTGTTATGGCAACGGCAAAGTAAATTTTAAGATGGAGCAATATTATTCAATTTTACAGCAATGCGGCATGTTCAACGGCATCCAGCCACGAAAATATAGGGAAGTCCTTCGTTGCTTGAATGCGACTGTCCGTGAATATCCTCGTGGTGCGCACATCGTCGAGCTGGGTGAGCAGAGCCACAATACGGGTGTTCTGCTGGATGGCACGATGGAAGAATTTTTGTATGATGAAAATGGCAATCAAATCAGCATCTGCCGTTTTTGTCCCGGAGAAGTATTTGGTGCAGAACTGGCCTGTACTGGCTGGACGGTAAGTCCGGTCTGTCTGCGTGCCAGTTCGGACTGTACCGTAATGCTGCTGGATTTCAGCGCATTGATGTCACAGAAAACGCTGTCCTGTCCCTGCCGGATGCAAGTCACAGCAAATCTTATGCAGGACATGGCGCAGCAGCTTCTCTTTTTTAACACCAAAGTGCGTATTTTAGCACAAAAACGGCTTCGAGATCGTCTGAAGATTTATCTTCAAACCTTGACACCCGATGAAAAAGGCTGTTACAGTCTACCCTACACCCGGACAGAACTGGCAGATTTCCTCTGTGTGGACCGCAGTGCTCTTTCCCGTGAGCTGTGCCGGATGCGCGATGAGAGGATCCTTGATTTTTCCGGTGCAAAGATTCACCTGTTGAACCCAACGTTTTTGTATGGTTGGAACTGACAGTACTTCTAAATCTATGAAAAAAATTGTCTGCCTAACATTTTTGTTCGACAGACAATTACTTTTCAATCTTCTAGTGTACGACTACCGGACACATTCTTCAAATATTTCTCCGAGTCACCGTTCAGAATCAAATCCGCGTAGCTCAGCGGATCATTGTAGATGAGGTAGTCCAGCTCTGACCGCTGCGCCATGGTAACATCCAGTACGTCCTCGACCCCGGTGCAGTCGATGGAAATCGTTCTCCCATCCCGGAGCAGCAGCTCCACGCAGCCGGTGTCCATGTTGAATTTGCAGGCTCTTTCATCGTACTTCATGTTTGTGTCCCTTCTGCCTTACGGCACTCTCGCAGTGGTCTGTCGTGCTTTCTTATGACAAAGTCTAGGACGTTTTTCGATGGAAGCAAGGGATTCGTTCTGTTTTCCAAAGAATACAAAAAATCCGAACCCTTCTCCTATTGGAAAAAAGTTCGGATTTTGTTGTTGTGGTGCACCTCCAGGGACTCGAACCCTGGGCCCACTGATTAAGAGAGCAAGCCGCCGGTTCGTCTCAATTTATGGAAGTTTCGAGTTATCGTTATTTTTAATCAAGGCAACGTGATTTTTCACCTGGTAATTTCTGCACTCTTTGTCGGATTTTGCAGCGAAAAGTACCCTTTGCACGTTTTGAAACCGTGCAAAATCCGTGCAGAAACCGTGCACTTACTCCCGGACAAACTAAAAACCACTTCATCCGACAACGACTTGACGGCATTGGTTCGAGTGACCGCACACCATAAATCAAGTCTTGGAGGATACTATTATGACGAAATTGCTTACCTGCCGCTATAACATGGACACCAACCAAGTGGAAGCCCGGTTTGAGGATGGCACCACTCTTGCCATCGACTGCATCGCTGTGGAGGACGAATACGGCAACACCCCGGCACAGCGGGCGGAGCTGGACTGGCTGCTCTACAATAAGCCCTTGGAGTACGCACAGATGGTGCTGAGAGGGGAGATGGAGCACTACCTGTCGCTGGGGTGTGAGCACGGTAGACAGGAAGATTGAGCCACAGAAAACGCGCGGTAAAACCGCTAATCGCGCGGCGCGCGTTTCTCAGCGCAAACCATACCAAGTCAGCGTATTTTCAGCGTAAATCCCAGAAAGTCAGCGTAAATCACCATTTACCATATAAATGATGCCCGCCCATCTGTGGAAAAGCCAGAGTGGGCGGGCATTCTGCATTTTCAGACCGACTGGAACCCTTTGCCGATGATCTCGCTGGAGTTAACGATGGTCAAAAAAGCCTCCGGATCCTCCCGGCGCAGGAAATCCCGCAGCAGCCCTGCCTGCCGCCGGGTCAGCGCCACCATGATCATGGTGCGGGGCTCGCCGGTGTACACGCCGGTGGCGTCCTGCTGGGTCGCTGTGCGCCCCAGTGTTTCCGTAACGAAACGCCGGATGGGCTCCGGCCTTGAGGTGATGACCGTACACACCTTGCGGAGGTTCAGGCTCTCGATGGCGGTATCCACGATGGTGCTGCGCCCGATGAGCCCCAGCACGCAGTACATCCCGGTCTGCGGGCCGTAAATGCAAGCCGCAAACAGCACCGTGCCGATATCGCTGAGCAGAAGAGCCCTGCCGATCTCCACCTTGATGTACTTGTGTAAGATCATCGCCACGATCTCGGTTCCGCCGGTGGATGCCCCGATGTTGAACACAATGCCGCTGGCAAGGGCCGGCAGCGCCACCGCAAAGCACAGCTCCAGCAAGGTGTCATCCGTTAAAGGCTGGGACATGGGAAACAGCTTTTCGCACATACTGGAGTAAAAGCTGAGCATGAAGGAGGAGTACAGCGTCCATCCCATGGCCTTTATCCCCAGAAAGACGCAGCCCAGCACATCCAGCACCGCATTGGTGATCCACATAAAGGTGCTGACGCTCAACGCCGGAAAGCAGGTAGCCAGCACAACGGAAAGACCTGTGGTGCCGCCAAATACGAAGTGGTTGGGGGCGCAGTAAAAGTTCAGTGCCGCCGCACAAATGATCAGGCTCAGATTCAGCAGCAGAAAAAACCGTGCGCCGCTCCACAGCTGTGCCGGGGTCAGGTTTTTGCACAGACCGTTCTTGATTGCTTCCATCTCAGTCCAGGTGCTCCGCCACATCCATCAGCTGGGTGATGATGCAGTCTGCGGCGGACTGGTCCAGCGGCTCGCCGTGGCGGGGTTTCAGCGCCAGCACCTTCAGTCCTGCTGCCTTTGCGGAGGCAATGCCTGTGGGAGAATCCTCCACCGCAATGGCCTTGTCTGCCGTCAGCCCCAGTGCCTTCAGCGCCTTGAGATAGATGTCCGGCGCAGGCTTATGGGCGGCGCAGTCCTCGCCGCTGAAGGCGAAATCCACCATCTCCTTCAGCCCGCCCTCCGTAAGCATCTTCATGATATCCGGCGCTGCGCTGGAGGACGCCACCGCCACCTTCAGCCCACGGCTGCGGAGCGCATTCATCAGTGGCTCTGCCTGCGGGTCGGTGAGCTTGTCATAGGGGGTGGGGCGAGCCTTGCGGTACTCCCGGTAAGCCATCAGCATCTCCTGACGGCGCACAGGGTCGTTGGGAACAAGCGCTTCCCAGATGGCTTTTTCGTTGGAGCCGATGAAGTTGCCCTCCGGGATAGGGATGCCGTTTTCCAGCAGAAAGTTTTTACGGCGGTTCTCGTAGTAGTATTCCGTATCCGCCAGCACCCCATCCATATCAAAAATCACTGCTTCAATCATTCTTCATTTCCCTCTTCATCAAAAAGGGGGAGGGGCAAGCCCCTCCCCCAAGCATGGGTCTATTGATCCCGGATGACCGCTTAGTACTCCAGCTTCCACATATAGCGGCGCAGGGTCAGCGGATGCTGACGGACGTAGGACAGCTCCTCAGCATAGACACGGAAGACAGCGGTGTGCATCAGCGGGTTGAAGTAGGTGATGACGCTGCTGTCCACAGCATTGCCCAGACCGTAATCCTTTGCATCCACCACGGTGGTCAGAGCATCGAAGCGGTGCAGGAAGGTCAGTGCGCGGGCATCCACGGGACGGGTCTTGCCGTCGTTCATCAGCAGGATGAAGGGCACGTCCTTGTCCACGATCTCGAAGGGGCCGTGGAAGAACTCGCCGCTGTGGAAGGAGCCGGAGTTGACCCACTGCATCTCCATCATCAGGCAGATGGAGGTGGAGTAAGCGACCTCCATGGAAGCGCCGCTGGACATGACGTAAACGACGGGAGCGTCCTTGTACTTCTCAGCGAACTCCTTGGCAGACTTGCGGGCAGAGTTGGCAGCGTTCTCGGCAGCCTCGAACACGTTGGTCAGGCCCTCGATCATCTTGTCGTACTTGTCGAAGCCTTCCACCTGCTGCAAGATCTCCACAGCCAGTGCCAGAACGTAGCCCATCTTTTCCAGCTTGGCGGCGTAGTTTGCCTCAAAGCCGTGGACGATGGTGTAGTCAGCTTCCTTGGTCAGGGCAGAACCGGCAGCGTGGGTAACGCTGACAACGGTTGCACCGGCGGCCTTTGCCACGCTGTTGGCCTTGACGGTCTCAGGGGTGCTGCCGCCCAGAGAAGCGGTGATGACCACGGTGGTGTCGCCCAGCCAATCGGGGGTATCGTAGTTGAACTCGTTGGCGGTGTAGTGTGCCACACGAAGCTTCTTGCTGCAGTTTGCCAGGAAGTACTTTGCGGGGTACAGCTCTGCCTTGGAAGCGCCGCAGCCAACAAAGGCCACGTTCTCCACGTTGTGCTTTGCCACGATGTCTGCCACGATGGACTTGACGTTTGCCAGATCAATGTTATACATAATGCAATCCTCCAAATTATTTTTCTTTTTGTTCTGATGAATCACAAATTACAGGCGTACGGATATCTATGTAAGCCGGAAACCCGGTTACACCAACAGACCAAGGGCGTTGATGGCAACACCGCCCACGATGCAGATGCCCAGCAGCCAGCCGGTCTTGACCTTTTTGCGGATCAGGGTGTACATCAGCATCACGATGCCAAGGTTCAGAAGGTTCGGCAGAATGCTGTTCAGCACATCCTGCAGCACCAGACCGGTGCTTGCGAAGGTGATGGGGGTGGTCAGACCCACCATGCTTGCCACCATGGCACCAATGACCATCAGGCCTACGATGCCACAGACGTACATCAGCTTGTCCATCATGCCGCCGTTGAGCTTGGTCAGGTACTTGCTGCCCATGGTGTAGCCCAGCTTACCGGCAAACCATGTAATCAGCACCGAGGGGACGATGGAGATGATCATAGCCAGAATGGGGCCCAGAACGCTGCCCTGCTGTGCCAGAGAGATGCCCAGACCAAAAGCGATCAGACGGACAGTGCCCTGGAAGAAGGAGTCGCCCACACCGGACAGGGGGCCCATCAGCGAGGTCTTGACGGCGTTGATGGTCTCCGGGTTGAAGTTCTCACGGTCGGCGGCGTACTGCTCTTCCATGGAGGCAGCCAGACCCAGCGTAAAGGCACTGGTCTGCGGGGTGCAGTTGTAGAACGCCATCTCGCGCTCGTAGGCTTCCTTTTTGTGCGCCAGCTGCTCGGGGTCGTTCTCGTTGGGGTACAGCTCGTCCAGCGTGGGAGCGATGCCGTACAAAAAGCCCATGTTCATCTGACGTTCGTAGTTCCAGGAGGCCTGAATGTTCAGGGAGCGCCACATGAACTGGAAGTATTTCTTGAAGTCGCTGCGCTTTGCAGTCTTGGTTGCGTTGCTCATTTCAGCTTCCTCCTATCAAAGATCATCGTCATCTTCCAGCGGGTCGTAGTCCGGGTTGGCAGCAGCTGCACCGGCAGCGGCTGCGGCAGGTGCGCCCTTGCCATACTTCAGACCGGTCAGAATCACAGCCAGAATTGCGGCGAAGATCGCCACAGCGGTGACATCCAGACCCAGATAGCCTACAAAGAAGAAGCCCAGCAGGAAGTAAACGGTCAGATCACGGTTGAGCATGGTGGACAGCAGCAGGGCAATACCGTAAGCGGTAAGGAACTTACTGCCGAGGTTCAGGCCATCGGTCAGCCATGCGGGGATGAAAGCCACGATCTTCTGCACCAGATCCGTGCCGAAGTAGACGGACAGGAAGATGGGGATGAAGTACATCAGGCTGTACAGCAGTGTGCCCCAGACGATGTGCATGCTCCATGCCTTGCGGAACTTGCCTTCTGCAATGGCGTGGTCGGCAACGTGGGTCAGGTTGGACAGGATGGTGCGCATCAGCACGCCCAGCATCTGGCCCAGAACAGCGATGGGGATGGCCAGCGCCAGTGCAGTCTCGGCAGAAGCATCGGTCAGGATGGCAAAAGCTGCGCAGATGATGGCAGCCATGTTCATGTCCGGGGGTGCTGCTGCGCCGATGTTCACGATGCCAAGGCTCATCAGCTCGATGGATGCGCCAAGGGTCAGGCCAGTCTGCAGATCACCCAGCAGCGCACCGACGATGGTGCAGGTGATAAGCGGACGCTCGAAGTTCATGCGGCCCAGAATGCGCGAGTCCAGAATACAGAACACGCCAACCAGACCCAGAAGCAGTGCGGTAACAAACATGGGTCAATTCCTCCTTCTTATCTCCTTACGATCAGATGTGATCGATGGGTACTACCTTAAAGGTGGGGGTCTGCTGGCTGTAGATCTTAATGCCCATATCCAGCAGCTTCTGGGTGTCGGCCTGCTCCTCCGGGGTCAGGAACACCGACTGGTCAAAGGCCACGGAGCCGGGCTTGTTTGCCACAGCGCCGTAGTTGATCTCTTTGATCTTGGGATATGCCTGGCAGAACTTGAGCAGCGCAGCGGTGTTGCCGAAGATCATCATGATCTTCTCGTCCAGCTGCTCCACCTTGGGCATCTTGGCGATGGCTTTGTCCACCGTGAAGATGTTCACCCGGACACCGGCGGGCTTGCTCAGCAGCAGGGCGGACTTTTTCATCTCGTCGTTGGCGGCGTCATCGTCCACCACGATGATACGCTGTGCGCCCACATGGCCGGTCCACGAGAACACCACCTGACCGTGCAGCAGGCGGTAGTCCAGACGTACTAATTTGATCATAGGTCATCCTCCTCGTCTTGGGCTGCGTTTTTCAGCAGCAGGTTGCAATCAATGATCTGCGCCTTGGCATCTGCAATGCACTCGGCCAGTTCGTCCTGTGTCAGGGCTTCGTCGTTGGAAGCAAGGGTCAGCACCAGAGAAGCGTTCATGCCACAGATCAGGTGCACCGCCGGATACTCCGGCAACAGGGTCAACATCTCGTTGTTCACGCTGCCGCCCATCACATCGGTCACGATGTACACAGCATCCTCTGCCGCAAAGCCATCCAGCAGCCGGCGTGCCGCCACCGTGATAGGCTCGGTCTCATCCCGCAGGGTAGCAAGGGCATAAAGGTTCGGCAGCTCGCCAAGGATCATCTGCACGGTGTCCTTCATTCCGGCAGACAGCCCTCCGTGCGAAGCAAGAATGATTCGGTTCATACGCACCCACGACCTTTCTTGTGTTTTCTTCATCTCTTCGGTGTCTGTATCGTCTTATCCGTTATAGACGTCATAATCGTCATGTACATATTACCACATTTCACACAGACGTCAAGAGGTTTTGTCAAAATAATCTCAGCTTTGGTAACGTGCACAAAGCTGCACCGTCATATTTTTGCAGTTTCACCAATAACCTTCCGTAGAACGACAAAAAGAGCGCCTCTTCCGCAGGGAAGAGACGCTCTTTTTGAGAGAATTGATCTGCGCTTAAAACTCAAACATATACCGGCTTCCAATGTAATACTGCCGCCCGATGCACAGCGGGTGGTCATATTGGTCATGGAAGTAGGCGTTCAGATACAGCAGCGGCTCGCCCAGCGAAAGATTGAGCAGCTGTGCCTGTTCTGCTGTGGCGCGAACTGCCTCTATACGCTGACGGCCGGCCGTCGCAGGACGCAGCCCGGAGATGCGCTCAATGGCGTCAAACATGGAAACATCATTGAGGTTCTCGCTCATCAGGTTCTTATAAGGCTCGTAGGGCAGGAACAGGTTCTCCAGAAATATCGGCTGACCATCGGCGGTGCGCAGACGCTGGATGTAGATGAGCAGTGCATCCGAACCCACATGGAAGAAGGCTTCTTCATCCTTACGCACCGGCACGATCTGACGGTTCAGCAGCCGGGCACCCGGCACCATGCCGTTTTCTTTGCAGATCTCCGTAAAGCTGGCAGCACCTTTGCCGCTGGTAAACTTGCGATGGATGCGGGGCTTGCTGACAAAGGTGCCCCGCCCCTGCATTTTGACCAGATACCCTTCGGCGCACAGTTCTTCCACGGCACGGCGCACCGTGATGCGGCTGACCGAGTACTCCGCACTCAGCTCCGGCTCCGGGGGGATCTTCTCATTGGTTTTGTATTTGCCGCTCTCGATCGCGGCACGAATGTCATCCTTTACCTGTTGGTAAAGTGGGACGACAGCACTATCATTGATTGCCATGAAACACCTCACCCTCAAATTGGGTATATCGTTATAAACATTATATTCATCTCATGGCTATGATAGTGCATATTCCGCGAATTGTCAAGTAAAACCTGCGAGCTGTTTTTAGTGCGAGGTGACAAATGCACCCCGTTCTGCGCAGGGCACCCCATTTTCCAGTGCCCTGCCGGGAAGAATCCAAAGAGCGGCGGAACGCTCGTTGGCACACGACTTTGCTTGCAAAGTCTAGTGTGTTACACCTTGGTTCCGGCTGACGCGGAAAAGGGGCTGCGAGCAAATGCGGCAAGCACCTGTTCTGTGGCAGAAGGATGCGCGGATGGGCATAGCAGTTGACAATCTCCGCCCACCCAGCGCAGGCTTTCAGAGGAACCAATGGTGTACGTTCTCCCGTCCTGCCGCAGCAGCGTTTCCCCTATAAGGCGCAGGGCAAATGATCAGCGTCTGTGCTTGCCCCGGTTGCCTGCAAGTGTCCCCGGTTTTAGCATTGCCGTTTTATAAAGAATCTTCTTTATCAGCTTTCTTTCATCCTCTGTCAGCTTATCGTAGTTGATGCCGATTGCCTTCAATGCTGTTCGAATCTTCTTTTCATCCGCAGACCCTTCAAGTTTCTGTGCATCCTCCAGTTCCTTCATCAAGTTATCGACCATTGCACCATCCGAAGTGGTCTTGTCCTTGCGGTGTTCCGTCTTGATGTTCTTCAGGATAGCCACCAACTCGTCATACAAGACCCGACCAAAGTACTCATCTTCATCGATCTGCCCCAGCTTCAAGGTGCTCATGTATAGATCGTTTTCATCTGCTGCATACTTCTTTTTCAGCATTTGCCGCGTTGCTTCCAGACCGGCATTGAGGTTTTGAATGTTTGCGCTGACATATCCATCCACATAGATTTCCAGATCGGTCATGAACCGCTGGAAATTCTCATGCACGATCAGCTCACACAGCAGCCGATGATTGAATTTTCCATTCCTTAATACGTCCACTGCGCCATCGCTCAGATGCAAGTCCGAAAGGACTGCATCTGGGCGTTTTTTGTTTTCCGTCACGCCCAACAGGTAGTCCGTGGTCACGCCATAGAACTCAGCCAGCGTTGTCACCGCATAAATGCTGAGGTCGGTCACATCGTCACTCTCGTATTTCGACAATGCCGATTTGGACAGACCCGTCTGCTCTGCCAGCGTTTCCAGCTTCAGACTCCGCTCCACACGCAGGTCTTTGAGCCGTTCTCCCAGTGTCAGCTTGATGTTCATGGTCGCACCTCCGATGTTTTTTGCACAGTATACCACTTCCGGCGGTTCCTGTCCATAAGCGTGGAATTTTGCAGTTTCTGCACCTGTTTTCCGACATTATGGATATACGGCACAGCAGCCATGGAGGTGCTATCCTATAGACAGAAGGAAAACATATCACTCCCCAGCAGCGAACATATTAAGGGCTTCCCGTAAAAGCCCTCCCGAATCATATAACCGAACCTTGACAACAGAATGACCGTCCGAACTGCCCAGACCGCCAAGACCTCCCATCGGGGGAGCGAGCGCCCTGCATAGGGCCGACACAGAGTCCAAAAAGATTTCCTGTCGGGAGGCAGCAAGGGAGACCGGCTTCACCGAAGTTCCCATTTTGGGGACCCCGGTGACTTTGAACGTGGCAGGGATCAAAACGATCCGTGCCAAAACCTTTGACCAAAGGAGAAATTTTGAGTTTATATCAAAAGATCAAGTCCGCCATCACCGTTCGGCAGGTGGGAGAGATGTACGGCATGGAGCCAGACCGCCATGGCATGGTGTGCTGTCCGTTCCATTCCGACAGCGACCCCAGCATGAAGCTGAACGACACCTATTATTACTGTTTTGGCTGTGGGGCCAACGGAGATGCCATCGACCTCACCGCCAAACTGTTCGACCTGAACCCCCGGCAAGCCGCCGAGAAGCTGATACACGACTTCGGGCTTGACCCGGACAAGCCGCCCGCCAATGCCATCGCCCTGCTGCCGCCCAAGCGTGGCCTGACAGATGAGCAGTGGGCAGACATCGCCTACTGCCTGCGGGTACTGACCGATTATCTTGACCTGCTGCATGACTGGCGAGAGCGTTACAAGCCCGCCAGCCCGGAAGAACCGCTGGACGAGCGGTTCGTGGAAGCCCTCCACACGACCGAGACCATCGAGCACCTGACGGACTGCGTTGCATTTGGGACGCCCCAGCAGAAGGCCGATGCCGCTGCACGGCTACTGTCCGGGTCGTACCTGCTGATGCTGGAGGAGCGCACCGACCGCCTTGCTCTGGCAAAGTGCGCCTAATAATTTATTCACCTGAAGTGGTAGGTCTCACCATGAGACCTGCCACTTCACTTCTCTAAAGGAGAACCCCCCTATGAAGAAAAACATTTCCCGCAACCCCTTATGGCCGGACTGGTACAACGGTAAGAAGATCGATGAAGTCCAGTTTGGCCGCGCCTTTCTGGAACAGTGGCCGCTGAAATGTGTCAACGGTACGCTGTACACGCTGGACGGTCCGGTGGAGGACGAGAGCGAGATCAAGCAGCGCATCTTGGAGAACATCGAGGAATATGTCACCTCCGGCCTGTCCAAAAAGGTCACCAACATTCTGGAGACCATCAAGCTGCTGGCCTTTTCCGACCCGTTCCCCATCGAACAGGACTGCATCCACCTCCAGAACGGCGTGTACCATCTGCCGGACGGCACCTTTCAGGAGAGCCGCCTGTTCTGCCAGAACCGCCTGCCAGTGAAGTACGTCCCGAAAGCCCCCGCCCCTGACCGCTGGCTGACCTTCCTGCACGAGCTGCTGGACGATGCCGACATCCCCACCTTGCAGGAGTATCTGGGCTACTGCCTGATCCCCAGCACCAAGGGACAGAAGATGATGCTCATTGTCGGCAAGGGCGGCGAGGGCAAGTCCCGCATCGGGCTGGTGCTCAAGCGGCTCATGGGAGATGCCGCCAGCAACGGCAGCGTCCAGAAAGTGGAGAACAACCGCTTTGCCCGTGCCGATCTGGAACGCCGCCTGCTGATGATCGATGACGACATGGACATGAACGCCCTGCCCAAAACGAATTATATCAAGACCATCGTGACTGCCGAGGCCAAGCTGGACTTGGAGCGCAAGGGTGTCCAGAGCTACCAGCGGGACATCTACGCCCGGTTCCTCTGCTTCGGCAACGGCGCGCTGACCTCGCTGTATGACCATTCGGACGGCTTCTTCCGCCGCCAGCTCATCCTGACCACCAAGGACAAGCCTGCTGACCGCACGGATGACCCTTTCCTTGTGGAGAAGATGTGCGCCGAGTTGGAAGGCATCCTGCTCTGGTGTCTGGAAGGGCTGCACCGGCTGGTGCAGAACGATTTCCGCTTCACGGTCAGCGAACGAGCCGCCGCCAACGTGGACACCATCAAGCGCAGCAGCAATAATGTCATCGACTTCATGGAGTCCGAGGGCTACTTCCGTTTCAAGGCGGACTACTCCATCAGTTCCAAGGAGTTCTACGACATTTACAAGCAGTGGTGCGAGGACAACGCCTGCCACAGCGTATCGGCGATCCGTTTCAGCGCCGAACTGCGCCAGAATGACCGCCGCTATAACCTTGAAGCCACCAACAACATCTACCTGCCCGGTGGCCGCAGGGTGCGGGGTTTTGTAGGCATCGAACCGCTTGTCCACCCCTGCCCGTAAAAAGTGCATTTTTTCACGGAAGAAGTTCGTACAACCTGTACGGTCTGTACTTGTACGAACCCGTACGGCGAATCGAAGCAAATTAAAACGTGGTATCGTTCATATTCCAGGTCGCCGTACGCCGTACAGACCGTACGGGTTATTTGAAGTCCGTACGCAATTTTTTCAGATGCGTACGGAGCAATCAAGTTCGCATTGTGCGAACTTGATCGGAGCTCTCCCGCAGGAGACGTTCCCCCTCGGAGAGTCCTCGAAGAGCCCACTACACTTTGCAGCCCATAGGGATGAAAGTGTTTTAGTGGGTTATTACACTTCCGAAGAAGTGCATCTTCGTTCCCCGTCACCTCTCGATGAACCTTGAAAGGAGGGATGCCCTTTGGCAAGAAACGATGGCGTTGACCGCACCAGTGTCCGGAATCTCGCCGTTTCGGACAAGGCCGTTGGCAACACCCAGCAGCACAATGAGCGTGAAAAGGACAGCTATCGGAACCCCGATATTATCCCCCAGCGCGCTGCATGGAACGTCCACTTCAAAAAGCCAACCGCCAGCTACACTGACCTGTTCGCCCAACTGGAAACCGCTGGTACGATTTCAACGCGCGGCCTGAAGCCGGATGCCACCCATTATTGCGAGCTTGTCTTTGATGTCAACTCGGCCTATTTTGACAATCACGGTGGCTACGAGTTCGCCAAGCAGTTCTATGCGGATGCCTACAAAGCTGCTGTGCAAATCGTGGGTGGTGAGCAGTATATCCTCTCGGCTGTCATGCACGCCGATGAGATCAACCGTGCCATGACCGAAGCACTGGGCCGGGAGGTCTACCACTACCATCTCCACGTGGTCTATGTACCTGTGGTGGAAAAACAGATCCTCTGGTCGAAACGCTGCAAGGACAAGGCACTGGTCGGCACCGTCAAGGAGACCGTCATGCAGGTCAGCCGAAGCAAGAAGTGGGCTTCCAAGCCCCTGCTAGACGATGCCGGAAAGCCTGTTTTGCAAAAGAACGGCAAGCCAGTCCTGAAGAAGTCGTACAGCATCTTGCAAGACGATTTCTTCAACTATATGCACAATGCTGGGTACACGGATGTAGAGCGCGGTGAGCGCGGCAGCACCGAAGAACACCTGACTGTCACGCAGTTCAAAGTCCAGCGGGAGCAGGAGCGGCTGGACAGCCTGACCGCCCAAGCCGACCAAAAGGCGCAGTCGCTTGCCAAAACCAGTCAGACCCTCTCCAAAAAGGAGAAGGAACTTGCCGCTGTGCAGAAAAAGGCCACGCTCACGAAAGAAGCCCTCATTCATGCGCGCGATCTGGATTATATCGGCAAGCGCACCATTCTCGGTAACTACTCGCTGACCGAAGAAGAATTTTCCAAGCTGAAAAAACAGGCAGACCACGGCTATATGATGGACGTGGAGAACCGCAGCCTGAAAGAAGAACTTTCCACCGCCAAGAAGGAAGCCATTCGTTGGAGCAACAAGTACCACGACCTGTGGTACGACGTGAAACCCTATTTGGATGCTCTCCACTGTGCGCCCGAACTGGTGCGCGGCTTTCTGGAAAAGATCCTTGCCCCCAAGCAGGAGCGCACCATGAATGTGCAGCAGCAAAACCGTAAGCGTGGGCAGGATGTAGAACTTTAAGCTGAATTTTTAGATGATATGACAATATAAGGAGCAATGCTTATGGATTTTGACCGTAATTCTATGATCGTCCCTGTGCAATCTTCCAGTTATACGAAAAAGTCCTTGCAAAAGGACTCGAACCCCACTACAATAGAGATGGTCACTCAAACCAATGCCGTCAAGTCTCCGACTGACAGCCCGGCAACCACAAAGCTGGTGTACACGGTGGAAGAGATTTCACGAATGCTGGCCATCAGCCTGCGCTCTGCCTACAACCTGTGCAACAGCACCACCGAATTCCGTGTTCTGCGGGTAGGCGGAAGCATCCGTGTACCGAAGGACAGCTTCGATGCGTGGCTCAACCGGGCAGCTTGATAAGGAGGCAAACAGTATGGCATATATTACGAAGCGCGGCAACTCTTACAGCGTCCGCTACACCTACGAAGATGAACACGGCAAGAGCTGCGACAAATGGGAAAGCTTTCCCACAAAAGAGGATGCAACGAACCGAAAAAAGCAAATTGAGCACGAACTGGCGGCTGGCACGTTCCTGATTCCGTCCTCGGTAACGGTGGCAGAGTTCCTGATGGACTGGCTGCCGAAACAGTGCAGCAAGCACAAGTGGGCACCCAAAACCTACGAATCTAACCTTTCCACCATCCAAAACCTCATTATCCCCTATATCGGCAGCATGGAGATGCAAAAGCTCAAGCCCTACCACATGGAAAACCTCTACACGACCCTGAGCAAAACGCCCTGCGGTTCGTATATCGAGGGAAAGAAGCAGGAACTGACCGAAAAGCAGAAGCAGCGGTTCCTATCCGGCACGACGATTCACGAGGTTCACCGGCTGCTGGGCACCGCATTCCAGTATGCCGTAGAGTGGGGCATCCTTGTCAAAAGCCCTGTTCCCGTGGACAGCCCCAAGAAGTCCACACAGGAGCGCACCATCTGGACGGTGGAGGAAATGCGGGCGGCTCTGGACAGCATGGAGGACCCTATCCTGCATCTGGCAGTCCACCTCACATTGGTGGGCGCACTGCGGGAGGGCGAGATCGTAGGTCTGACCCCGGAAGATCTCGATTTTGATGCCGCAGATGGCATCGGAACGTTCCGTATCAACAAGTCCATGCAGCGGGTGCGAAAAGAAGCCCTGAATCAAGTAGACGATGGCTGCATCATCAAGGTATTCCCGGACAAGCTGGAACGCAGCACCACTTCCCTCATCCTGAAAAGTACCAAAACGGCATCTTCCTGCCGCACCATCTTCATGACCTCTGCACTGAAAGAGGAATTGAAGAAGTGGCTGAATCAGTTGGCGGCAGACGAGAGGAAAGACCCGGCACGTTACCACGACAGCGGAATGCTGTTCCGTCTGCCCAATGGTCTGGCGGTGGAACCGGTACTCATCCGCAAGAAGTTCCTGAAATGGCAGGACGCACATCCGGAGTTCCCTCGCATCGTCTTTCATGGTTTGCGGCATTCCAGTGCCACCTATCAGCTGATGATTTCCGGCGGCGATGTGAAGGCCGTTCAGGGCACCACAGGACACGCTACGGCAGATATGCTGGTGAACACCTACGCCCATATCCAGCAGTCCTCCCGCGTGGAACTGGGCAAGAAGTTTGAGGAAGGCTTCTATGCTAAGTCCGAAAGCCCCAGCCCGCAGGCTGTACCCGCTGCAGGCGAACCGACCATCTCTATGACCGCTCTGCTGGAGCTTCTGAAGAATGCAGACCCCGAAGTAAAGGCCCAGCTCCGTCTGGCTCTGCTGACCTGATGCAAAATTTACCACACATTTCAAGGCAATTCCAGCTTATGCAGAGGATTCCCACGAAAAAGCCAACCGTGCAAAAACCGTGCATTGACCGTGCAGACCCCGATTTTTCGGGGTTACATA
>ERZ773142.55-NODE-55-length-167863-cov-150.607_pt1 | contig 167863 bp, 128 predicted proteins | sample MGYA00580853_ERZ773142 | MGnify/ENA primary metagenome ERZ773142 (study PRJEB29015, sample SAMEA2737862) | human gut metagenome | biome: human gut; feature: human-associated habitat; material: faeces | place: China | collected 2012 ...
GAACTGGAAGCAAAAGAAAAGGCGTGACCGAAGTCACGCCAAATCTTCCCCATTTCGGGAGCTTTTGCAAATACTGTTTTATGGGAACTCTGCTACGGGGAACGCCCTGTTGTACATATCGCTATCGTATGTGGATTTTTGCAGGGTGCGTCCGGGTGGACGCACCCTGTTTTTTTGTCCTCAATCTTCTACTCCATGACTCCCAGCCACATTCTTCAGATATTCTTTCGGCTCGCCATTCAGAATCAGCTCTGCATACGCCAGTAGGTCATTGTAGATAAGGTGGTCCAATTCTGACCTCTGCGCCATGGTCACATTCAACGCATCCTCGACCCCGGTGCATTCGATGGAGATCATTCTCCCATCCCGGAGTAGCAGCTCTACGCACCCGGTATCCATGTTGAATTTGCAAACGCTTTCATCGTACTTCATACTCGTGTCCTCCTGAAATCATGTTGTGGTTTATATCGGTCAATCTATGATTTCGGATTTCATCTTCCACGGACACCTGCGTGAAACTTGTCGGGGCAAGGCTCCTCCATCTGCTAACGCAGACCGTTCCGGCGCTTAAAAGCCCCACTGGGGCTTTCATTGCTTCGCAAACGCTAATTTTCCGAAGAAAACAAATAATCCGAACCCATCTCCTATCGGAAACAAGTTCGGATTATTTTTGTTTGGTCCGAGTGGCGAGAATCGAACTCACGGCCTCTTGAACCCCATTCAAGCGCGCTACCAAAACTGCGCTACACCCGGATATTTGTTGTGGCTTATCGCTCACAGCTCCATTAGTATACCCGCTGCAGGCCGTTTTGTCAAGCGCTTTTTTTATTTTTCTTGGATTTTTTCTGGATTTTTCGCTCATCGTCCAGAAGCTCTCGATGGTGCGTCCATTTCATTTTCGGTGACTGCCATTGCCACGGCAAAGACGCTGTGGGCGCCCGCATCCAGCAGTGCCTGCGCACAGGCTGCGGCGGTAGCGCCGGTGGTGATGACGTCATCCACCAGCAGCACCCGCTTCCCTTCCACGAGCTCCGGCTCCTGCGCCCGGAAGGCACCGGCCGCATTTGCCAGACGCTCGTCCAGCGAGAGTCCTGCCTGATGGCGTCCGGCCCGGACGCGGCAGAGCGCCTTTGGCAGCAGCGGGAGGCCCAGTGCATGGGCCAGAGGCTGCGCCATCCGTTCCGGCACATTGTAGCCGCGCCGCCGACTGGTGGCAGGCACCGGAACGATGCAGTCATAACCGATGGCCGCACCGGAGACCAGACCCGGCACCGGCTCTGCAAAGTGCATCTCCACCTCTGCTCCGAACAGCCGGGCCGTCATCTCCACGCCAAGCTCCACCGCCGTCCAGCTTTCGCCTTCGTATTTGGCGCGGAGGATGGCGCTGCGGACGACGCCCTCGTACCGGTAGGGCGCAGCCGCCCCGTCCAGAGCGCCCAGATAGTGGCGGCTCGCGTCCAGCCGCATGACCGGGCCGCGGCGCAGCTCTTCCAGCCGCGGTGTACACACCTCACAGAACGGCAGCGTTCCCAGCACCCTGCGGCAGCAGGGACACCGCCTCGGGAAAAGCAGCTGGCGCATCTGCCGGGCAAGCCGCGCGGGGCGGCTGTAGTAGCCTGTCATCAGTCTTTCTTGACGGCGACGATGATACGCACCTTTTTGCCAGCCGCGCAGCCAAAGTTGTCGTACCAGCCGGTAAGGTAGTAATCATCGGAGTTGACGGAAGTGAGCTTGGTGTAGTAATACTGGCCCTTGTACCACAGGTAGACCTGCGTATCATCGGCCATTTCAAACCTTTCGCCCTTGGAGGAAAGGACGCTGGCCGCACCCACCTTGTCGATCTTCATGGGCATCAGCTGCACCATGTTGCGGACAGCGCCGGTCGTCTCCTGGCAGACCGCGATGCCGCCGGCCAGCACAGGATATTTGATGGAGGTGCTCAGACTGACCTGCTGGCCGCTGACGTAGCCGATATAGGTCGCACCGCTGCCGATGAAGTCGAATATCTGGCTGAAGGGAGTGCCGGTGATCTTGGCGATCTGCTGGAAGCCGAGGCCCAGAAGTGCGCCGGTGTTGCTGGTCAGGCGTTCCCACGCGGTGCTGAGGATGTCGCCGGAGATAACGCCCCACAGGATCTCTGTGGTGGTAGGTACCATGATGCTCTTCACCTGACTGACGACTGCATCGGTATCAATGGTGCCGTCGCCCGGCTGAGCCTTGATGGCGCTGAGAAGGGTGCTGTAGTTGGCGGCGACATTCTTCACATCGTCCAGCACACCGTAGTACCACAGGTCACCGGTCACATCGTTCAGGATGAGCTTGTCGATCTGCCCCTGCGGGTTGGTGGTGTAGTAACGGACATCGGAAGCCTTTAAGTTTACCCCCGATAGGCGGCTGGGACGAACCGTCCCAGCCACACCCCCTGTACTCGTATCAAGGATCTGCACGTCATCTGCCAGAGCCCTATCGCCCAGCGCGGTGGCGTTCTCGTTCACAGTGCCGCTGACGGAGCGCTCATCGATCGTTTCCACGCTCTCGCCTTCGGGGCTGACCCGCACTTCCACCAGCCAGCCGGTGGGAAAGTTCAGGCTTTTGTCTACGTTCACCTCGCGGGCAAGGCCGTCGGTACACAGGACCTTGACGGTCTGAAGCACATCGGCGCTGTTGTCCTCGTCGATGAGGTTGCGGGCGGACGACTGCACCACGCCGTAAAAGACCTCGTCGGCCTCCTCACCGGTGATGATGCCTGCGGCCACATTGTTCATGCCCAGCAGCAGAGTGACCACCTGGCCGACACCGCCGCCGTTGAGGGAGGACACCTGGGAAGCAATGGCCGTGCTGCCCAGCGTGTAGGAGGTGCCTGCCACCGTAATGGAAGCAGGGGCGCTGGCCGTGGGAGACACCTCGGTGATGCGGCCTGCGGCACGGCGGGTATAGACCCACAGGGTCTTGAGGCTCTCGCTGTAGTAGTAGACGTCGTATTTGTTCAGCTCTGCGGAGCCGGAGACCTTATCGTTGCGGTAGACGCTGGCAGGGACGAAGGGCAGTACTGTGCTCTCCGAAGCCACGAAGGGGCCTTCCAGGCTGCTGAGCAGGATGGTGGAGCCGTCCACCTGACCATTGCTCACGGTAAAGCCCAGGGTCGTGCCGTAGGCCGAACCGCTGGCGTTGTTGGCGGTGAGGGCATTGTAGAGCAGGACGGCGCAGTCCTCGTAGTTCATCGCTTCGCCCTGACGGCGGTCGAGGCCGCCGCGCAGGCCCAGCTCGCCGGCCTTGTTGAGCTGGGCGTTGGGGAACGCGCCGCTCAGGTCGGTCATCTTATAGCCCATCAGCTTGAGCACTGCGGTGCAGGCTTCTTCCAGCGTGACAGCATTGTTCGGACGGAAGCTGCCATCGGTGTAGCCATTCATCCAGCCCTGCTGCACGGCGATGCGTACATAGGGCGCCCATGCCGAGGAGCCGGGCAGGTCGGTGTAGAGGGTCCCCACTGCCCCCTGGGAAGAGACGCTCTCCCGGTAGGTAGAGTAAGAGGTCAGCATTCTGGCAAATGCGCCGCGGGTCACGGCTGCATCCAGTGCGCCGGACTGCTCGGAATCCATAGCACCCAGCGTGATGGCAAACTGGACGGCGGTGTTGTTGCCCGCAGCCGATGCCGGCATCACCAGCATCGACACTGCGATGCTGACCGCCAGCAGAAATGCGAGGAATCGTTTTTTCATGGTGATCTCCTTATAAAAAATGTTAAACCTCTCAGTCTCGCTTCGCTCGACAAGGCCGGGTTGCGGCACCCAGCATCCGCTGCGCATTGCGCGCGTCTTGCTGGCCGCTGCCCCAGCAACGACTCCCTGTTTCCGCCACTGGCGGCGGTCGTCGTTGTTGCCCCTACCGAGGGGAGCCTCTGGCGAAGAGAGAAAGCTTTCCGTACTGCCAAGGCCTCCCCTCGTCAGGGGAGGTGGCTGCGCCAAAGGCGCAGACGGAGAGGTTAATCATATCTGAGTGCGTCGATGGGGTTGAGCCGTGCGGCGCGTTTTGCGGGCAGATAGCCGAACAGCACTCCGATGAACACCGAGATGCCGAAAGCTGCCACGATGGAGTTGAAGGACGGGCTGACCGTAACGTCCATGCCGTCGGTGAACATGGGCAGCACCTGATTGGCGATGGCCGACACGATATAGCCAAGGACGATGCCCAGCGTGCCGCCGAGGGCCGAAGTGGTAGCTGCCTCGGTGACGAACTGGGCCAGAATGGTCCTTTCCTTCGCGCCCATGGCCTTGCGGATGCCGATCTCACGGGTGCGCTCGGTGACGGACACCAGCATGATGTTCATGATACCGATGCCGCCCACCAGCAGCGAGATGCTGGCGATGCCGGTGAGGATGACGATGACCATGTTGATCATCTTGTTCATCTCTTCCAGCCACTCGCTGGCGCTGTAGACGTAGTAAGCACTGTCGCTCTTGAAGATGTCATACAGTCCCTGCTCCACCGCAGCCTTGGCCTCGTTGGCCTGGCCCTCGTCCACCATGATGGCGGAGTAGGAGTCCGGCGAGCTTTCGTTGGAAAGGCGCATGGCTGTGGTGTAGGGCAGGTAGACGCTGTCGTCGTCGCTGCCCTCCTGCTGGTCGTGATTGGAGATCTTGGCCTTCAGCACGCCCACGATGCGGAACTTGTACGCGCCGAGCTTGATGGTCTGGCCCACCGCATTGCCGCCGTAGGCCGTGCGGTTGATGTAATCGCCGATGACGCAGATCTGCTTGTTGTCTGTGATGTCCATATACTGGATGTTCCGGCCCTTGGCGAGGGTGTAGCCCTTCGACTTGATGTAGTTCTCATCCACGCCGTACACCGTACCGTAACGGTATTGCGTCGTGCCCACCTTGGGGGTGTTGTCGCTGAAATCCAGCTGCGGCGAGATGGAGGAAAGCAGTTCGGGGTTCTTTTTGACGATGTCGTACAGATCATCCACCGTCGCGGTGCGGGAACCATAGCCCCATATCTGGATGGAGAGGGTGTTGGTACCCATTGCGGAAAAGCTGTCCCGCATACTTCTGGTCATGCCGTTGCCCAGACCGACGATGACGATGACCGCCATGACGCCGATGATGATGCCCAGCATGGTCAGGAAGGTGCGCAGCTTATTGCTCCAGACGTTCTGCAGTGCCTGGCGGAAAGTCTCTAATACCATTATTTTGCTTCCTCCTGTGCCGCTTCGCCGGACAGAGTGGGCTGCACGATGGCCTCGGGCGCGTGGGCGTCGCCGTCGTACACCACCTGACCGTCCTCCAGACGGATGATACGCTCCGCCTGCACGGCGATGGAATTGTCGTGGGTGATGAGCACCACGGTATGGCCCTCTCTGTGGAGCTGCTGAAGCATCCCGATGACCTCGCGGCCGGTGTGGGAGTCCAGAGCGCCGGTGGGTTCGTCGGCGAGGATGACCGCCGGGTTGCGCACCAGAGCCCGTGCGATGGAAACGCGCTGCTGCTGGCCGCCGGAAAGCTGGTTTGGCAGGTTCTTGAGCTTGTCGCCCAGACCCACCTTTTCCAGCACATCCCTGGCCAGCTTGTGGCGCTCGGCGCGGGAGATGTTGGCGTAGACCAGCGGCACCTCCACGTTTTCCAGAAGGTTCAGCCGGGGCAGAAGGTTATACTGCTGGAAGATGAAGCCCAGCATCTCGTTGCGCACATCCGCCAGCTCATCCCGGTTCATCTTGCCCACATCCCGGCCATTGAGCCGGTAGATGCCGTGGGTGGGGACGTCCAGACAGCCGATGATGTTCATGCAGGTGGACTTGCCCGAACCGGACTGGCCCACGATGGCCACAAACTCCCCCTTCTCGATCTTCATCGTGATGTGGTCGGCGGCCTTTACCAGCGTATCGCCCATCTGATAATACTTGCACACCTGCTCAAATTCGATCAGAGCGCTCATGGGGCACCTCCTTACCAGATACTGTCGCTGTAATAGTCATCCGACACAGAGCTGGTGTCGTAGGCCACCGTGTCGTCCTCCTGCAGGCCGCTCTTGATCTCGGTGTAGCTGTCGTCGCTGACGCCGGTCTCGACCTTGACGTAGACATAGCCCTCCGGTGCGTCCATGTCTTCCACCGCATTGGCTGCGCTGGGAGACTTCTTGCTCACCAGCACATAGCCGCCGCGGATAACGGCAGCATTCGGCACGACGAGGGCGTTGTTGGCCTCGGCCACGACGATCTCAGCGTTGGCGTTCATGCCGGGGCGCAGGCCGTCGGTGTCATCGATGCGGATGGTGATGGGGTAAGTCGTGGTGCCGCCGCTGGAGCTGCCCTTCATGGACACACGGGTGACTGTGCCGACATAGGTCTTGTCCGTCACAGCGTCAGCGGTGAGCTGGACTTTCTGGCCCACGGACAGTGCGCCGATCTGCAGCTCATCCACATTGATGACCATTTCCAGATAGCTCAGGTCGTAGATGACGCAGAGGGTGCTGCCGGAGGTCAGGGCGTCGCCCTGCTTGGCATCCTTCTCAATGATGGTGCCGCTGATGGGCGAGGTGATGGTGTAGTTGGACATATTGTCCTGCTGGTTCTGCATCGAGATCTCGGCGCTGCGCAGGGACTCGGAAGCAGACTGGATGGATTCGGTCAGATCGTCGCCGGTCAGCTCGATGAGGATGTCGCCCTTGGAGACCGCGTCGCCCTCCTGCACATTGATGGCGGAAACGGTGCCGCTGGCCAGAGCGGTCAGGGTTCGCTCTGCCTGATAGGCAAAGGTGGCGGAGGCGATGGAGCTGACGCCGTTGATGCTGGCGGTAGCGGCCTGGGCGGTGGTCAGACCGCCGGCATTGTTGACCCGGATGGTGACGGTGCGCACCAGCAGGTTGCCGGTGCTCAGCTCGTCGGTGCCGGTGACGGCGGTGACGGTGCCTTTCAGCGTCTCAAAGGTGCCGTCCAGCACCACGTCGGCGCTCTGGCCCACCGAGAAGTTGGCGGCGTCGGCTGCCGGGAACAGCAGGTTCAGCAGCATCTTGGAGCTGTCGCGGATGACCGCCACCTCCTGGCCGCTGGTCACTTGGTCGCCCTTTGCGACCTTGAGACTGCTGACCGTGCCGTCCACCTCTGCGCGGACATACTGGAGGTCTACGGTCTTGTCGTAGCTGCGCTGGGCCTGCTGCAGGGCGATGCTGGCCTTTTCCAGATTGGTGGAGGCGTCCGAGCTGTCGATGGTGTAGAGCACATCGCCCTCTTCCACCTTATCGCCCTCTTCAAAGCCGCCGGTGAGGATCTTGCCGTCCACCAGAGACTTGACGGTATATGTATTGGCCGGGTTCAGCGTGCCGGTGCCGCTCAGGGAGTTGGAGACATCCTGACGGACCGGCGTCGTCTCGGCGTAGGTCACATCGCCGCTGGCAGCTTTATTCCCGCCGCCTATGAGAAAGACAGCGCCCGCTGCCGCCACGACGACCACCGGCACGAGCCATTTCCAGTTCTTTTTGGCGAATGCAGACACACCGGACTTGGCTTCTGTGGTTTCAGCAGCCTCAGCGGACGCATCCTTTTTCTTTTTCCAGATCATGCTTTTCCTCCTATGGTATGCAAAAGGGCAGCGTGACCCCTTTGCACGAAAAATCCGTTATTGGTAGTGTATCGCATTTTTCTGAAATACACAAGCGTCCAAATTTCATTTCACCTTTTATTTACAAAATTATTTCCGGTTTTTATGCAAAAAAGACACCCGCAGTGTCCTTTGCAGAACATTGCGGGTGTCTCGGATGATCTTGTCTTGTCAGGATGCGGCTTCGGCCTCGCTCAGCGGAGCCAGCTTCACATACACCCCGGCAGGGACGCAGGCCGCCCATGCACCTTCCTCGCTCAGCTGGCCGAACTGCTCACAGACATGGTCCGGGCATTGGCTGTCCTGAAACGAGATGGTGCCGTCTTTTACCTGTAAATGAACGACATAGCTGCCCACATCATACAGGTAATCGTAGTCCTTATCCAGCGGCAGCACCTCGGTGATGCCGCCGCCGAAGTCCACGACTGCTGCCAGCGGTTCCGCCTTGCTGCGCGGACGCAGCAGAAAGACCAGCAGGACAGCTGCCGTCAGGATGACGGCTGCGAAGAGGAGGTTCGCCTTCCAGCTCAGGCGTTTTGCGCCTTTTGCCGGTTGAGGCTGCTTGCGGGTGCTCATGCAGCGTAGTCGCTGGCAGCGGCACCGGCAATGCGGCCAAAGACGGTGAAGTCAGCAACAGCGTTGCCGCCCAGACGGTTTGCACCGTGGACGCCGCCAGTCACCTCACCTGCTGCGAACAGGCCGGGGATGACCTCGCCCTTCTCGTTCAGCACCTCGGTGTTGGCGTTGATCTTCAGGCCGCCCATGGTGTGATGGACACCGGCGGTGACCTTCACAGCGTAGTAGGGAGCGGTGTTCAGGGGGTTGGCGAAGCTGGTGCGGCCGAAGTCGGGGTCATTCTTGGCCTCAACGTAGCCGTTCCACTTCTCCATGGTCTCTGCGAAGGCAGCGGCATCGACGCCCATAGCCTCGCCCAGCTCCTCGTAGGTAGCGCCGGTGACGGTGTAGCCCTTCTTGATGTAGCCCTGGATGACGCTGGAAGCATCGGCCATGGCCTGATCGACGACCAGCCAGCTGTAGCTGCCGGTCTGGGCGATCTCAGCGGCGGAGACGACATCGCGGGTGCCCACTTCGTCGATGAAGCGCTGGCCTTCCTCGTTGATGAGGATCGCGCCGTCGCCGCGCAGACCCTCGGTGATGAGGGCAGCGGTGTTGGCCTCAACGGTGGGGTGGATCTGGATCTGGTCCATGTCCACGGTAGCAGCGCCGATGGCCTGTGCCATCTCGATGCCCTGGCCCTGGATGCCGGGGGCGTTGGTGGTCATGAAGCCCTTCAGCTCGGGCTTGTACTTGACGACCATGTCGAGGTTTGCGCCGAAGCCGCCGGTAGCCAGAACGACTGCCTTGGCGTTGACGGTGACGGTCTCACCGGAAGCGCCGGTGGCCTTGACGCCCACGGCAGCGCCGTTGGCATCGGTCAGGATCTCCGTTGCGGTGGTGTCCAGCATCATCTTGACGCCGGCCTTCTCGCAGTTCTCCTGCAGCAGGGGGATCATGTAGGAGCCGACGGAAACGGTCTTGCCCTCTGCGTTCACAGGGCGATGGATGCGCTTGACGGATGCACCGCCGAAGCTGGAGACGTTGTGCAGGGTGATGCCGTGCTCGTCCAGCCAGTCGATGGCGTCAGCGGAGTTTGCGCACAGGGTCTCGACCAGCTCGGGGTCGTTGATGCCCTTGCCGCCGATCATGGTATCCAGCTCCATCAGCTCGACAGAGTCGAAGTAGCCGGTGGGGTTGGCCTGATAGGCAGCCCACTGCTCAGAGACGGTCTTTGCCAGAGCGGTGATGGTCTCGTTGTCGGCGTACTTCTCGGCAGCAGTCTTCAGGGTCTTCTCGACGCCGGCAGACTCGCCGAACTCGTTCTCATCCTGATAGACGGTCTTGCCGGCGTTCATGCCGCCGGTAGCGCGGACGGAGTTGCCGCCCACCATGGACTGGCTCTCGAGGATGACGACGCTCTTGCCCTCAGCGGCAGCGGTGATGGCAGCAGTCATGCCTGCGCCGCCTGCACCGACGACGACGACATCTGCGTCAACGGTGGAGTCCTCGGCGGCAGCGTCCTTCTCCACAGCGGTCTTGTAGTCATCGGGGTTCAGGCCGGCAGCGGTCAGGGCAGCTGCAGCAGCCTCCTTGATGGCGGTAGAGGTGATGGTAGCACCGGACACGCCGTCCACGGCGATGCTGCCGCTCTCGGCGATCTCGCCGGGCATCTTGGCGATGGCCTGAGAGCCGACGCCCTCAGTCTCGTCCTTGCCCTCGGCGGTGCAGCCGGTGATGACGCTGTCGGTCAGGGTCAGGGTGACGGAAACGTCGCCGCCGAAGCCCTTGGCAGTGCCGGTGAAATCACCGGACACACCTGCGTCAGAACTGGTAGAGGCAGACTTTGCACCGCAGCCGTAGCCAAACAGGCTGACCGCGATGACCGCTGCCATAGCCAGTGCAGACACGCTCTTCTTGATCTGAGCTTTCTTCATGTTTTTCCTTCCTTGCTTGCTTCGTGGTTTGTGGTTGCGAACATCTATCAGCATAAAAAGGGAGCCGCTCTTTTACAAGCGGCCCCCTCTGCCGAACTTGGGAAAAGGATTTAGGCGTTGGCCTGTGCAGCAGCAACAGCGCAGGCGACAGTAGCGCCGACCATCGGGTTGTTGCCCATGCCGATGAGGCCCATCATCTCGACGTGTGCAGGCACAGAAGAGGAACCTGCAAACTGAGCATCGCCGTGGACGCGGCCCAGAGAGTCGGTCAGGCCGTAGCTGGCGGGGCCGGCTGCGACGTTATCGGGGTGCAGGGTACGGCCCGTGCCGCCGCCGGAAGCGACGGAGAAGTACTTCTTGCCGTTCTCGATGGCCCACTTCTTATAGGTGCCGGCGACCAGGTGCTGGAAGCGGACGGGGTTGGTGGAGTTGCCGGTGATGGAGCACTGGACGTCCTCCTTCTTCATGATGGCAACACCCTCCATGACGTCGTTGGCGCCGTAGCACTTGACAGCTGCGCGCTCGCCCTCGGAGAAGGGGATCTCCTTGACGACGGTCAGGGTCTGAGTGGGGATGTCGTACTCGGTCTGCACATAGGTGAAGCCGTTGATACGGGAGATGATGTAAGCGGCGTCCTTGCCCAGGCCGTTCAGGATGACGCGCAGGGGGGTCTTGCGGACCTTGTTTGCGGTGCGGGCGATGCCGATGGCACCCTCAGCAGCGGCGAAGGACTCGTGGCCTGCCAGGAAAGCGAAGCAGGTGGTGTCCTCGCTCAGCAGACGAGCGCCCAGGTTGCCGTGGCCCAGACCGACCTGACGCTGCTCAGCGACAGAACCGGGGATGGTGAAAGCTTCCAGACCTTCGCCGATGGCGGCTGCGCACTCGGCAGCATCGGTCAGGCCGCGCTTGACGGCGATGGCGGTACCCAGGGTGTAAGCCCAGACAGCGTTATCAAAGCAGATGGGCTGCACACCGCGGACGATCTTGTCGCAGTCGATGCCCTTAGCGAGGAGCATCTCGTTGCAGGCGTCCAGAGATTCGAGGCCGTTGGCCTTCAGGCATGCCTCAATCTTCGGCATGCGGCGATCCATAGATTCAAAAGTTGCCATGAGTTGTTCCTCCTCTCTTATTCCTCACGCGGGTCGATGTACTTGACAGCGCCTGCTTCCTTGCTGAAGCGGCCGTAAGTACCCACGTTCTTCTCGTAAGCCTCGTTGGGGGTCTTACCGTGACGGATGTCCTCCATCATCTTGCCCAGCTTGACGAACTGATAGCCGATGACCTCACCGTTGGCATCCACAGCCAGCTTGTTGATGTAGCCCTCGGTCAGCTCCAGATAACGGACGCCCTTCTCCTTGGTGGAGAAGATGGTGCCGGTCATGGAGCGCAGGCCCTTGCCCAGGTCATCCAGACCTGCGCCGATGGGCAGACCGTCCTCAGAGAAAGCGGTCTGGCTGCGGCCGTAGACGATCTGCAGGAACAGCTCGCGCATAGCCACGTTGATGGCGTCGCAGACGAGGTCGGTGTTCAGAGCTTCCAGAATGGTCTTGCCGGGCAGGATCTCGCCTGCCATAGCAGCAGAGTGGGTCATGCCGGAGCAGCCGATGGTCTCCACCAGAGCCTCCTCGATGACGCCGTTCTTGATGTTCAGAGACAGCTTGCAGGTACCCTGCTGAGGTGCGCACCAGCCCACACCATGGGTGTAGCCGCTGATGTCCTTGATCTCATAGGCCTTGACCCATGCGCCCTCTTCGGGGATGGGAGCCGGACCATGCTTAGGACCTTTGGTGATCGGGCACATATTCTGTACTTGCTGCGAATAGGTCATAATCATACTCTCCTTTTGACAAATTGATGCCGTGCGGCAGAAGCTTCTCTCCCCTGCCGCCTTGCATTGACCGGGCCGTGCCGCTCTCTTTTCAGCGCCTCTCCCGGTACTACCACGCACAATTTTATTATAGAGGACGTTGGCCCAATTTGCAAGTCATTTCTGACAAATTTTTCGCAATCTTTTTTCCATTTTCGTTTTTCTGCGCAGGAGCGCAACTTCTCAATTCGGTTTTTTCTGCGGCTCCCGCCGCACCGGCGTGACGGCCCAGATGCAGGCGAAGCCCGCCGCCGCACCCGCGATGGCGAGGATGTGCCGTCCCTGCCCGAATCCCCAGAAATCCGCGATGCAGGGGAACAAAAGGCTTCCCACGCTCTGGCCCAGCGCCAGAAAGCCGTAGTTCACCCCGGCGTGGGGCAGGCCGAACAGATCGGTGGAGAGGGCGGGCAGAACCGCCGCCAGCGCCGAGTAGCAGAACGTCAGCCCCGCATACACTGCCACGACGGCCCACCCCCGGGCAAACAGGAACGCCGCCGAAAGCCCCAGCGACACGCCGAAGAGGATGAGGTCGGTGGGGCGGCGGCCGATCTTGTCGCTGAGCAGGGGCATCAGCAGCCGTCCGGCCGCACTGCCCACACTGCCCAGCACCACGGCCCAGAGGGCGGCGCTCTCGTCCAGCCCCCGCTCCATCCCAAGCTTCAGGATGATGGGACTGAACAGCAGCACCGCCGGGGTGGAAAAGCAGACCGCTCCGGCGCAGAGCCAGTACTGCCGCGTGCCAAGCATCTGCCGGGGCGAGAGGTCGAGGGGCGGCGCGGCTTTAGCCTTTCCCTGCCGGCTGGGCTGAGGCTTTTCGGGCGGCGGGTCGGTCAGCAATGCACTGCCCGCGAGGCAGACCGGCAGGGTCAGCGCACCCAGCGCCCAGAACGCGCCCCGGATGCCCTGCACCGGCCCGAAGCCCCGCAGCGCCGTGCGGACAAAGACGGTCAGGAACGCTCCGCTCAACCCCACTGCGCCCCCGATGACGCCGGTGGCGAGGCCCTTCCGGCCCTTGTACCACTTCTGGGCGCAGGACTGGATGGACGGATAGAGAAAGGCCGTGCCGAGCCCCGCCGGGATGCTGAACACCCCGAAAAAAGCACTCCCCTTCTCTGCCGGGAGAGCCGCCGCCGCGAAGAATCCGCCGCAGAGCAGGCCCGTCCCCCACAAAGCCGCAAAGCGTGGCCCCTGCTTATCCTGCAGAAAGCCGCCGATGACGCACCCGATGCCGAAAAATGCGATGAGCACCCCGAAGGCATAGCCTGCCCCCTGCTCGCTGAGGCCGTATTCCTCCATGACGGGTCTTTGAAACACGCCCCACGCGGCGGGCAGGCCTGTCAATACCTGAATGGCCGCGCCTGCCGCCAGGATGGCCCAGGGTCTTGTTTTCTGCATTTCGTGCATCACCTCAGAGAATAGTGTGTCCTTTTCGATTGACAAAAAGACAGTATCCTTTATAATTAGAAGAGTATTATAAAAATCATCTCTTTCGTCACGTTGCTTCTGTGCCTGAACCTCTCCGTCACGGCTCCGCCGTGCCACCTCCCCTATCGAGGGGAGGCTTTGGCATTTCGGAACACTTGATCTCTTCGCCAGAGGCTCCCCTAGTAGGGGAGCCGTCTGCGAAGCAGACTGAGAGGTTCGGCTCAGTATCTGCCATCCGCGACTGAGAGGGCTATACAGAAAGAGGACTCTATTATGAAAACTCAGGCCTTAAAAGGTATGCGCGACCTTCTGCCCAACGAGCAGACCCTGCGCGACTACATTCAGGGCAAAATTCTCGAGACTTACCGCGCATCCGGCTTCGAGCGCATCTCCACCCCCATGCTGGAGGATATGGAGAACCTCGACAAGTCCGACGGCGGCGACAACCTGAACCTCATCTTCAAGGTGCTCAAGCGCGGCGACAAGCTCACCGCCGCCCTGAGCTCCGGCGACCCGAAAGAGCTCTCCGACATGGGCCTGCGCTATGATCTGACCCTGCCCCTGAGCCGCTTCTACGCCGCCAACAAGGACAAGCTCCCCCACCCCTTCAAGGTCATCCAGACCGACCGCGTCTTCCGCGCCGAGCGCCCCCAGAAGGGCCGTCTGCGCGAGTTCGTCCAGTGCGACATCGACATTCTGGGCGACGAGAGCCCCAACGCTGAGGTCGAGCTCATCGACGTGACCACCCGCGCCCTGCTGGGCATCGGCTTCGACGGCTTCACCGTCAACATCAACGACCGCCGCATCCTCCGCGGGATGCTGGAGAGCATGGGATTTGCCGCTGACACGCTGGATTCCGTCTGCATCACCTTCGACAAGATGGATAAGATCGGTGCCGACGGCGTGAAGGCCGAGCTTCTCGAGAAGCAGCTGCCCGAGAGCGCGGTCAACGCACTGGCCGACTTCATCGCCGCCGGCGAGGTGACGCTGGACGCTGTGGCCGCCCGCTGCGCAGACCCCGCCATCGCCGACGACCTCAAGTACGTCCTCGCTACTGCCAACGCCATGGCCGCAGGCCGCTATCAGGTGGCCTACTGCCCCAGCCTCGTGCGCGGTCAGGGCTACTACACCGGCATGGTGTTTGAGATCACCTGCCCGCAGTTCAGCGGCGCAGTCGCCGGCGGCGGCCGCTATGACAACATGGTGGGCAAGTTCCTCGGCACTCAGGTACCGGCAGTCGGCTTCTCCATCGGCTTTGAGCGCGTCTGCGGCATCCTGCTCGAGCAGGGCTATCAGATCCCCGGCGCAAAGCAGAAGATCGCACTGCTCTACGGCAAGGACGCCGACTTCACCGCCGTCCTGAGCAAGGCCGCTGCCCTGCGCGATACCTACAACGTCACCGTCCTGCCTCAGGGCAAGAAGCTCGGCAAGCAGCTGGGCCAGCTGGAAGCCGCAGGCTTTGCCGGTGCTGCCTTCATGGACAAGGACGAGGTAAAGGTCTTTGCCGCTCAGTAAGGGCTGAACAAATCAAAAGCACTGCACTCCCCAAAAGCGGGCGGGTGCAGTGCTTTTTTGCGTTTATGGCTGCCGGGTCAGCCGGTTTTTTTGGCGTTGGGGTACACCCGCTCCATCCGGGCGTTATCAAAGTGCTCGTCGAGGAAGACGTCCAGCTGGTTCGCCGGGGCGATGCCGCTGGTGCGGGCGTCGTATCGGGCCAGCGCCAGGGCCGAAAGCCCCATGTTCACAGCCATGAACACCGTCAGCACCACGGTCATCCAGGGCAGGATGTGCTTTTTCAGGTTTGCCATCAGTTTTGCGATGAGGGGGTAGCCGTACCGGATCCAGACCACCGCCGCGATGCCCCAGAAGAAGCAGTAGAGCAGGTTGACACGGCCTCCCAGATTGAACTTGAAGCCACTGTAGTCCCAGAAGATGACGCCGAACAGCAGCTCACCCACAGCGCTGCAGATATACTCATACGCGCCGCCCATCACGAAGCCGAACAGGAAGATGGAGCGGTCGCTCCGCTCCTCGCTGCCCCGCAGCAGGACTGCCGCCATGACCAGCGCCAGACCCCACACCACGCTGAAAGGTCCCCACACGAGGCTCGAGCGGCTCATCCAGACGCCCGCCGTCACCCGGCAGAACAGCGTCTCCACCACGTCGCCGAGGAAAGCCCCGATGACAAAGAGCCAGACGAGGTCGCCGAAGCTCAGGGCCTTTTCTTTCTGAGCAGTCGGCTCGGGCCGGACGATGGTCGGGTAAGCCCGCTGGATACGCTTTTCCACATGGGCGATGAGCCGCTGACGCAGCTTGTCCGAGTGCTTTTCCAGCTCGAGGTTGAGCTGTTCCAGCCTCGGATGGCTGGCGGCGTACCGGTTGACGGCCAGCGCTGCGCCCAGCTGGTCGAGGACGGCCAGCGTCATCGCCGCCCAGACGCCGATATGCAGCAGCCAGCCCGGCAGCAGGGCGCAGAGCCGCAGCAGCAGGACGTTGCCCCACAGCACGCTTGCCATACCCAGCAGACCCCAGAGCACCGAGTACTGCAGGCAGACGTAGCCGTCCAGATTGAACTTTTTATCCGAGTAGTCCCACCAGCGGCGGCGGTGCATCCTCTCGAGCAGCTTGGCCGTCACCCACTCCACCACGGTGGCGTTGGCCGCACAGCCGAGGAAGAGGGCCACCGGCGTCGAGCGCAGGTCGGCAAAGCCCACCGCCATCAGCACAGCCGCCGTGCCGTAGACGAAGCAGAACGGGCCGGACGCCACGCCGCGGTTGACGAAGGCGCGGCCCTTGATGGTCGCCACCACCGTCTCGGCTACCCAGCCGAGGAACGAGTAGACCAGATAGAGGACGCAAAGGGTATAAAAATTCAGCTCCATTGCCTGTTTCCTTTCCCATATAAACGGTTATAGGGCTATTGTATGCAGTTTTGGCCGCGTCAGCGCTGACGGAGAGGTCGGACTGCGGAGAACTTTCTCTGAGACCCGCGCGTTATCTGACAAAGTGACATTTTTATCACGCAGCATCGTCCAAAACCCCACTTTATCAAGGTGATAAACTGAGGCTTACTGATAAAGTGGGTCACTTTATCAATCCGGGTCACTTTCTCAAATTGATAAAGTGACGTTTTATAATTATGGTACGTTATTTTTTTTGTCACTTTCTCACATAATCTACCTCAGTAGAGCGTATCACTTCATCAGCCCCATCGTCCAGGCCCGGACCAGCAGGCCCAGCAGGACGACGGCCAGCAGCACCACGGTGAGAGCGCGGCTCTGGGTGCGCTGACGCTTCTTGCGGCGGGCCGTGGTCTGCATATTCTGGCGGCTGCGGCTGTTCCGGCCAGAGGTATTCCGGCTGCGGCTGGATGTCCCCCGGCCCGAAGCGGCACGATTCCCGCCGCTCTGGCGCTTGCGGGATGTGCTGCCGCTTTTCTGGGACTTCTGACGGCGGGGCGCTTCGTCCTCAGCCTTCTTCTGAGGCTCGATGGTCTCCGACGCGCCGCAGCGGGACAGAAAGTCCTCCGCCATCCGGTAATACTTCTCGAGGTCGCCGGTAGTCAGGGCCGTTCCCTCATAGCCCGCTTCCAGCTCCTCCACGGCCTCGTTGAACCGGATCGCCGCCTGTGCGGCTGCGGTCCTGTCGGAGGCGTGGGCGGCCTCATTGCGGGCCATCCGCACCGCGTTGCAGGCGCGGCGGGCTGCTGCCGGGTGGGGCGTATTGCCCAGCAGGTCCAGAGGCCGGGCGGCGTCCTTTTCCGGGTCCAGCAGGACACGCATACAGAGGGTGGTATCCAGCTGCTGCCAGCCGGTGCGGCCATTCAGCTCCGGCAGGCGCTCGTAGTAGTCGGGGCTCTCCTTCTGGCGCTGGGCCAGATGCTTCAGCAGGGCGTCCACGCTGTGAGCGCCGGGCTTTTCCTCCCAGTGCCAGCGCAGCAGCTTCCGGCTGATGTCGTCGCAGGCCGCTTTGATCTCGAACGCGGCCTGCAAAGCTTCGTCAGGCATAATCATCTCTCCTTGTTAAACCTCTCCGTCACGCCTACGGCGTGCCACTGCCCGGGTTGCGGCACCCAGCATCCGCAGCGCTTTGCTTGCGTCTTGCTGGCCGCGGCCCCAACAGCGACTCCCTGTTTCCGCCACTGGCGGCGGTCGTCGTTGTTGCTCCTATCGAGGGGAGGCCTTGGCATAGCGGAAAACTTCTCCTCTTTGCCAGAGGCTCCCCTCGGTAGGGGAGCTGTCTGCGAAGCAGACTGAGAGGTTATTCCTTAAATTAAAAGCGGAGGAAGCCTCTGCCTCCTCCGCCGTACATCCTATTTTACATCATGAACTGAGAATACACGAAGCCGCACAGGGCGATGCCCGCACACACGATGGCGGTGATGGGCGGCACCCAGCGGATGAGCGTCTCAGCGATGCTGTCACGGGGGTCTTCCTCTTCGCAGTCGTCCTCCTCGTCCAGCGGCTTTGCCTGCAGGCGGGACGGCGCGGCGGCGGGAGTCGAGGGTACCACACGGGTGCCGTACTTCTCCACCTCTTCGTCCGGCGCAAAGGACTTGGCCGGGCGCACCGGCTCCGGCTGGCGGGGCAGAACGCGGGTCGCCTCCTGCTCCGGGGCGCGGGACACCACGCGGGTCGCGTCCATCTCAGCGGCAGGCACATAGCCGGGCGCAGGCTCCGCCGCCCGGGGCGGGATGATACGGGTGGCTTCCTCCTGCGCCGCACCCACGATGCGGGTGGGCTCCTCAGCAGGCGCGGCGGGGCGTACCGGCTGGGCCGCAGGCTGCGGCTCCGTCTCCGGCTGGCGCACCGGGGCTTCCGGCTGCAGCAGGGTGTTCAGCGCGTTCTGCAAAAGGATACGGTCACTGCCGCACTCGGAGCAGTAGACGGTATCCTCTTCCTTCGGGTGGAAGGCACCGCAGGCGCAGTACCAGCCGTTCTCGAAGACCTGGGGCATGAACTTCATGCCGGTGCGGTTCATCCGGGCTTCGAGGGCCTTCTGCATCTCGACGCTCAGGCGGCGGGGGGCCGGCAGGCGCACCCGCTTGATGCTCTCGAGGTGGACGACCTTCCTGCCGCTGTAGACATTGCGCAGGGTAACGTCCACGCTGGTGATGGCCTTCTGGGTGACAAAGACGGCATCGTCCATGCCGAAGCTCTCGCCGGGCTTTGCGGTAAGGTCACGGTACTCGAACTCGTCCTCACAGAGGATGACGCCGTCCACACCCTTGCACTTGAAGTGGATCTCCAGTGCCGTCAGGGTCACGCGGGAAATGTTCTTAAAGGTCAGACAGACCGCGTGTTCGCCGCTGACTTCGCCCTTGAGCAGCTCCACGCAGACGAACTGCACCGGGCTGCCCGGGGTGTAATAGTTGGCCCGTGTCCGCGCGACCGGTTCAAAATTTTCCTCCACAACACTCTCCCCTTTCTCTTGGTTTACTGGTTGGCTTCGCCTTCATCCGGCGTTTCGGGGGCCGGGGCTTCCTGCGGGGCGGCATCCACTGCCTCAGCAGGTTCGGCAGGCTCCGCAGCCTCTGCAGTCTCGGCCTGTTCCACAGGCTGGACAGCGGGCTGATCCTCGGCGGGCTTTGCATCGGGGTCCTCACGCTGGGGCAGGGTCTCGCCTGCCATCACGGCGTTGAACTCCTTCTCGTTCAGCTTCTCGCGCTCCATCAGGGCCTGTGCCAGCGCATGGAGCTGGTCGATATGCTCCGTCAGGGTGCGGCGGCAGGTCTCGTAGGCCTCGTCGATGATGTCCCGCATCTCGCTGTCGATCTCAGCAGCGGTGGTCTCGCTGTAGCCCTTGCCCTGACCGAGGTCGCGGCCCAGGAAGGTCTCCTCCTGAGAGGTGCCGTAGACCACAGGGCCAAGGCGCTCGGAGAAGCCGTACTTGGTGATCATCTGGCGGGCGATGTTCGTCGCCTGCTGCAGGTCGTTGGACGCACCGGTGGAGATGTCGTCCAGGATAAGCTGCTCGGCTACGCGGCCGCCCAGACTGGACACGATGTCCTCGAACATCTCGCCCTTGGTGACGTAGCTGCGGTCTTTCTCGGGCAGATACATGGTATAGCCGCCGGCCTGACCGCGGGGGATGATGGTGATCTCATGCACACGGGGGTGGTGCTTGCAGTAGAAGCCCGCCACGGCGTGGCCTGCCTCGTGGTAGGCGGTGAGCTTTTTCTCTTCGGGGGTGACGACCCGGCTCTTCTTCTCGGGGCCGGCCATGACCTTCATGGAAGCCTCTTCGATGTCCTCCATCGTAATGGCCTTGCGGCTGCGGCGGGCAGCCAGCAGAGCGGCCTCGTTGACGAGGTTCTCGAGGTCAGCGCCCGCAAAGCCTGCGGTGCGCTGTGCGATGACCTTGAGGGAGACATCCGGGGCGAGGGGCTTGTTCTTGGTGTGGACCTTCAGGATCTCCTCGCGGCCCTTGACGTCGGGCAGGCCGACGTAGACCTGACGGTCGAAGCGGCCCGGGCGGAGCAGGGCCTTATCGAGGATGTCGGCACGGTTGGTGGCCGCCATGACGATGACGCCGTCGTTGGCCTCGAAGCCGTCCATCTCGACCAGCAGCTGGTTCAGGGTCTGCTCGCGCTCGTCGTGACCGCCGCCGAGACCGGCACCGCGCTGACGGCCCACAGCATCGATCTCATCAATGAAGATGATGCAGGGCATGGTCTTCTTTGCCTTGTCGAAGAGGTCGCGCACACGGGATGCGCCGACGCCGACGTACATCTCGACGAAGTCAGAGCCGGAGATGGAGTAGAACGGCACACCGGCCTCACCGGCGCAGGCGCGGGCCAGCAGGGTCTTGCCGGTACCCGGAGGGCCGACGAGCAGCACGCCGTGAGGGATGCGTGCGCCCAGAGAGTTGAACTTGTCGGGGCTCTTGAGGAACTCCACGACCTCTTTCAGCTCTTCCTTCTCTTCGTCTTCACCGGCCACATCGGCAAAGGTGGCGGTCTTCTTGTTCTCGTGCTCGTCCTTGACCTTGGCTTTGCCGACATTCATGATGCCGCCGCCACCGCCGACGCCGCCCCGCATCATCGAGAACAGCAAAAAGCCGGTGCAGCCCAGCATCCCCAGATAGAAGATGATCTCCATCCAGGGGATGGTCTCCTTGAGAGAGGTGTAGTCGTAGGTCATGGGCGCGTCGGGGTTCGCCGCGTCGTAGGACTCGATATACTTGTCCACGTTCTCGATGAAAACGTAGGCGTAGGGCAGCTTGTAGCGGACGGTGACGGTGCCGTCGTCCTCCTGCACTGCGCCGGTGGACTCCGACGAGGAGGAGAACATCCCGCTCAGCAGACCGCCGGTAGACTGCACCGTGCTCTGGGCGGAGGAGACGTCCGGCAGGGGCAGGTCGCCTTCCTTCAGGTTCAGGGTGATGACGCTGGTGTTGCGGTCCAGCGTGAAGGCCGTGACCTGATTGTGCTCAAAGTAATGGACGACGGTGGAGTAGCTCATGGTCGAGCCGCTGGTGCTGCCCGACCCGCTGCCCATCACCGACCAGACCATCAGCACGGCGGCCAGCGCCAGTGCGAGGATGAGCGGATTGATACGAGGTCTCTTAGGTTGCAAAAGGATCAACTCCAGTTCTGGTTTTATTTCTTACTTTTCATAGACGCTGGGTTTGAGTACGCCGATGTAGGGCAGGTTGCGGTACTTCTCGTCGTAGTCGAGGCCGTAGCCCACCACGAACTCGTCCGGCACCGCGAAGCCCTCGTAGTCCGGGGCGATGTCGGCCTTGCGGCGGCTGGGCTTGTCGAGGATGGTGCAGATCTTCACCGAGTTCGGGTTGCGCATCTTGAGCATCGGCACGAGGTTCGACAGGGTGATGCCGGTGTCGAGGATGTCCTCCACGATGAGCACGTCCTTGCCGGAGAGGTCGCCGTCCAGATCCTTGATGATCTTGACGAGGCCGGTGCTGGTGGTGTTGCCGCCGCCATAGCTGGACACCACCATGAAGTCGATGCTGCACGGGATGTTCACGGCGCGCATCAGGTCGGCCATAAAGACCACCGAGCCCTTGAGGATGGAGACGAGGACGAGGTTTTTGCCCTCATAGTCTTTGCTGATCTGAGCGCCCAGCTCAGCCACTTTCGCTTTCAGCTCCTCTTCCGAAACGAGGACCTTCAAAATATCGTCATGCATGCTCATGATTCGATTCCTCCAAAATTTTCTAGTTCCACCTGCAGCAGCTGCCCGGTGTCCGGCCCGGGGGCCAGCCCATCGGCAAAGCCCTCTCCGCAGACCCACAGCACCTGTCTGCCTGCCGCCAGCAGCGGCAGCGTGTCCCGTTCCCGGGGCGGGATGCCCGCCTCGTTCATCCATTTGCGCAGCTCCCGGTCTACCCCCCGCCCGGCCGGACGGAAGCGGTCGCCGGGCTGACGGCAGCGCAGCCGCAGAACAGGACATATCGAGTTTATTTTAGCATAATCTGCCTGATTTTTTAAGTCTTTTTTATGAACACCCTGTGTTTTTTCTTCAAAACAGGCCGAAACCACCCGGATATGCAGCGTTCTGCCGCCGGGCAGCGGATAATCGCCGCCCTCCGGCAGGGATACTTCAAATTTCGGACCGTCCGCTTTTTCGCCCTGTCGGCGGGTGTTTTTATCGGCTTCCTCCCGCCAGAGCACGCCGTCCCGAGCGCAGAAGCGGACGGCGTCGGTGAGCTGCACCGCACCGCTGCCCTTTTCCACAAGGTCGGCCAGCAGGCGGATATATTTTTCCTCCGCGTCCCGCACCGGCTCCACAAGGCTGTGGAGGGCCATGTCGAGGATGAGCGGGTCAGTCTGCCGCAAAGGCTCTGACATCCACACGGGCTGGCCGCTGCGCAGGGCGTATCCCGCCCCGCCGGGCAGACTTTTTGCGTCCGCTGCCCGGGCCGAAGCCAGCAGCGCATCCGCCTGCCGGGCGAAGTATTCGTCCGCCTTGGCGGCTTTCTCACAGAAGCGGGCCAGATTGCGCTCGGCGGCGCTGTTGACCCCGCAGAGGGCGGGCAGTGCGCCGTGGCGCAGACGGTTGCGGGCGTAGTCGTCGGCGTCGTTGGTCTCGTCGGTGACCCAGCGTTCACCGCAGGCGCGGCAGACGGCCTCGGTGTCGGCCCTCGTCAGGCAGAGCAGAGGCCGCAGATAGCCCGGGCGGCTGGGCCGGATGCCCGCCGCGCCGTGGAGGCCGGTGCCTCTGGCCAGCCGGAACAGCAGCGTTTCGGCCTGGTCACTCCCAGTATGGGCAGTTGCGACGGCATCTATCCCGTCGGCCAGCACCCTCTCAAAGCAGGCATACCGCAGGCGGCGCGCCCAGTCCTCCCCTGCCCGGGGCTTTCCTGCCTCGGCTTCCAGCTCAGCGGCATGGAACACCCGCAGCGGCAGGCCCAGCCGGGCGCAGACCTCCCGGACGAAGGCTTCGTCCCGGTCCGCTGTCTCCCCCCGCAGGCCGTGGTTGACGTGGCAGACCGTGAGGTCGATGCCCCTTTCCTCGGCCAGCGGGCGGATGAGGCAGAGCAGGGCCATGCTGTCGGCCCCGCCCGAAACAGCCAGCGCGAGATGCTTTTTGCCGTCCAGCAGCTTTTCCCGGGCGCAGAAGCCGCGCACCGTCTGTAAGATCTCTTCGTAGTTCATCAGCGTTTGAAGTCCACATCCATAAAGCGGGTGTGGGCGCCGTCCCAGCCCAGCGGCACCGTGCTGGTCTCGCCGTGACGGTTCTTTGCCACGATGCACTCGGCGGTGTCGGCGTCCACCTCCGCGCCGTCGGGGTTCTGGCTGGCGTAGTAGGAGTCGCGGTACAGGAAGAGGACGCAGTCGGCGTCCTGCTCGATGGAGCCGGAGTCACGCAGGTCCGACAGCTGGGGGCGGTGGCTGGAGTTGTTGCCCTGCTTTTCCACCGCACGGGACAGCTGGCTCAGAGCGATGATCGGCACATTCATCTCTTTGGCCATAATTTTGAGGTTTCGGGTGATGGAGCTGATCTCCTGCACGCGGTTCTCGCTGCGCTGGCCGCTGGTCATCAGCTGCAGATAGTCGATGACGATGAGGCCCACGTTGGGGCGGGCGGGGTCCTGATTGACCCGGCGGATCTTCGCCTTCATCTCGGTGATGGTGATGCCCGAGGTGTCGTCCATATAGATCGGCGCGTCGTGGAGTTTTTCGGTGGCGAGGGCCAGATACTCCCAGTCCTCGGCCCGGAGCGCACCGGTGCGGAACGCCTGACTGTCGATGCCCGCTTCAGCGGAGAGGATGCGGTTGGTCAGCTGCTCTTTCGTCATTTCGAGGCTAAAGATGGCCACTGGCACCTTCTGCTGCATGGCTACGCGGGTAGCGATGTTCAGCGCGAAACTGGTCTTGCCCATACCGGGGCGGGCAGCGAGGATGATGAGGTCGCCGCGGCCAAGGCCGGTGAGGACGGTGTCCAGCAGCCGGAAGCCGGTGGGGATGCCCTTATACTTGTCGGCGTCGGGGCCGCTGATCTTTTGCAGATTTGTCAGCGTCTCCACCATGCTGGAAGAAAGGGGCGTCAGGGCGCTGGAATCGCGGCCGGAGCGGATCTCATAGATGCGCTGCTCGGCGTTTTCCAGCAGCAGGTCGGCATCGGGCTCGTCGCCCGCGTCCTGCAAAATGTCCTTTGCGACACCCATCAGCTGGCGCACCAGATACTTTTCCTGCACGATCTGCGCATACGCCTTGACGTTGGAGATGCTGGGGACCGTCTCGGCGAGGCCGGTCAGGTAGACTTTCGCCTCGTCGGCGCTGGAGAACACGCCGTCCGAGATGACGGCATCCAGCAGGGTGACGAAGTCGATGGTCTGGTCGCTAGTAAAGAGGCGGAGCATCTCGGAGTAGATCTGAGCGTTCTGCCGGGTGTAGAACATCTCGGGCCGGATGATCTCGACGAGGTCGGTCAGGGTCTCGGGTTTCAGCAGCACCGCGCCCAGCACGCTCTGCTCGGCCTGCATATTGTAGGGCAGGTTGATGCCCACGCTCTCGAGGTTGAGTTCGTTATAATGTCGTTCGTTCGGCATGGTCGTTATCCTTCTGCTTTATTTATATAAATGCCGTAAAGCCAAAAAGCGCCCCCTGCCGAGAGGGGGCGCAGATAGCGGTCAAATCAGGCCTGCTCCACTTCTACCTGGACCTTGAAGGAAGCCACGACACCGACATGGAGGCGGACTTTGCCGTTAAAGACGCCCGCGTCCTTGATGTCCTTGGTCTCCAGCTCGATCTTCTTCTTGTCGATGGGAGAACCGGCCAGCTGGGCCAGAGCCTCCGCGACTTCCTTGCCGGTGACCTTGCCGTGCAGACGGCCGGAGGCACCGCCCTTGGCCTTGATGACCACGGTCTTGCCCTCGAGCTTCGCGGCCACAGCCTGAGCGGCGGCCACGTTCTCAGCCTCGTGGAAGTCGGCAGCGGCCTCCTTGCCCCGGGCGATATTCACCGCGCTGGCGTCGGCCACAGCGGCCAGCTTGCGCGGGAACAGAAAGTTGCGGGCGTAGCCGTCGGAGACCTCGTGGATCTCGTCCTTCTTGCCGATGCCCTTGACGTCCTGCTTCAGAATCACTTTCATGATAGTATCCCTCACTTCTCACCGGAAAACCGGTGGATTTCTATGGTTAGTATACAGCAATCGGGCTGTTACGTCAACGCTCAGGAACGAAACCTCTCCGTCACGCCTAACGGCGTGCCACCTCCCCTATCGAGGGGAGGCTTTGGCATTTCGGAAGGCTTTCCCTCTTCGCCAGAGGCTCCCCTCGGTAGGGGAGCTGTCTGCGAAGCAGACTGAGAGGTTTTCCCCTCTTACGCCAGCTCCCTGCCCACGACGTCCAGCGCCGCCTCGATGACCTTATCCATGTCGTAGTACTTGTACTCGCCCAGACGTCCGCCGAAGATGACCCCCGGCTCGGCGTCGGCCAGCTTCTTGTACTCGGCGTAGAGCGCGCCGTTCTTCTCGTCGTTCACCGGGTAGTAGGGTTCATCGCCGGGCTTCCACTCGGCGCTGTACTCGCGGCTGATGACGGTCTTGGGCTGGGTGCCGAACTCAAAGTGCTTGTGCTCGATGATGCGGGTGTAGGGCGTCTCGGCGTCGGTGTAGTTGACGACGGCGTTGCCCTGATAGTTGTCGGTGTCCAGCGTCTCGGTCTCAAAGCGGACGCTGCGGTACTGCAACGCGCCCAGCTTGTAGCCGAAGTAGGCGTCCACCGGGCCGGTGTAGACGACCCTGTCGGCCAGCTTGTCCAACTCTGCCTTCCCGGCCAGATAGTCCACGCCCAGGCGCACTTCCACGCCGTCCAGCATCTTCTCCACCATGGCAGTATAGCCGCCGCCCGGGATGCCCTGATACAGGGCGTTGAAGTAGTTGTCGTCGTAGGTGAAGCGGACGGGCAGACGCTTGATGATGAAAGCGGGCAGCTCGGTGCAGGGGCGGCCCCACTGCTTGCCGGTGTAGCCCTTGATGAGCTTTTCGTAGATGTCGGTGCCGACCAGGCTGATGGCCTGCTCCTCGAGGTTCTTCGGCTCCGTGATGCCGGCCTCGGCGCGCTGCTGCTCGATCTTCGCCTTCGCCTCGGCGGGGGTCACGACGCCCCACATCTTGTTGAAGGTGTTCATATTGAAGGGCAGGTTGTAGATCTCGCCGTGATAGTTGGCGACAGGGCTGTTGGTGTAGCGGTTGAACTCCGCGAACTGGTTGACGTACTGCCACACAGCCTTGTTGTTGGTGTGGAAGATGTGGGCGCCGTAGCGGTGGACGTTGATGCCCTCCACCTCTTCGGTGTAGATGTTGCCTGCGATATGACCGCGCTTGTCGATGACGAGGCAGCGCTTGCCGGCCTTCTTGGCCTCATGGGCAAATACCGCGCCGTACAGGCCAGCGCCAACGATAAGATAATCGTACTGTTTCATTACTGTTTATCCTTTTTCTTCTGTTCGGATCCCGACTCGAGGCCGCTCTTTTTCTGGGCCTCCCGATACTGGTCGATGGCCGTCTGGATGCGGCTGCGGGCCGCCTCCGGGGTGATATGCTTGAGCTGGGCCGCTGCCATGGTCTGATGACCACCGCCGCCCAGAGACTCCATGATGACCTGCACATTCACCGCGCCGAGGCTGCGGGCCGAGATGTTGACGCCGCCGCCCACCTGTACGGCCACGAAGCTGGCCTCCACGTTCTGGATGGTCAGCAGGTCGTTGGCCGCCTGGGCGATGGCCACCCGGGCCTCGGGGGCCACCTCGCCGCTGACGGTGATGGCGCAGCCCCGGTACATCTGGGCTTCCGATACCAGCATGGCCTTGGTGGTGTACTCCACCATGCTCACGTCAAAGAGCTGACGCACGTGCTCCGTCTCCGCGCCGTAGCGGCGGAGGGCCGCAGCGGCCTCGAAGGTGCGCACGCCGGTGTGGAGGGTGAAGTCGCGGGTGTCCAGCATGATGCCGGAGAGCAGTCCCTCGGCCTCGATGCGGTTGGGCTTGTCGTCCCGGTCGCCCACATACTGCAAGAACTCCGTGACCAGCTCACTGGCCGAGGATGCATAGGGCTCGTGGCAGACGAGGTCGGCCTTCTCGATGAAGCCGACGCCCTTGCGGTGGTGGTCGATGACAGCCACCTTGCCGCATTTTTCCAGTATCTCGCGGCTCTCCACCAGACCCAGCTGGTATGTATCCACGACGATACAGAGCGTTCTCTGGGAAATGATGGGCAGAGCGCCCTTGGGGTCGATGAAGTCGTCCTCCTGCCCTGCCGCGATGAGGGCGTTGATGAGGCTGCCCGCCAGGGTGGCGTCACGGCGCACGGCGATGACTGCCGGCACATCGCAGATCTTGCAGATGCGCAGCACGCCCTCGGCAGAGCCGATGGCGTCCAGGTCGCTCATCCGGTGGCCCATGATGACCACATGGTCGGCCTCTTTGATGAGCTTGACCAGCTGGTCGGCCACGATGCGGCTGCGCACCTTGCTGCGCTTTTCCACGCCGTGGCTGACGCCGCCGTAGAAGGTAAAGCCATCCGGGGTCATCTCGGCGGCCTGGTCGCCGCCGCGTCCCTGCGCCATATCCAGCGCCTGAACGGCCATGTCCTGAGCCTCCCGCAGGGTCTTGGCCCCGCGTCCGATGCCGATGGAGATGGAGAGGTTCACGCTGGGGTCGAGGGCGCGGATCTTGTCCAGCACGTCGTAGCCGCGCTTGGCGAACTGCTCCAGCTGGCGCTCTTCCACCACAGCGATGTAGCGGCCGCTGGCCACCCGGCGCAGAAAGCCCGTGCCGCGGCCTATCATATCTTCCAGCACCCGGTTGATACCTTCCAGCAGGCGGGCGCGCTCGCTGTCCAGCATATCGCTGAACACGTCGTCGTAGCCGTCCACGAGGAAGACCAGATAGCCCGGGCGGCTGGCCTTATATTCGGCCTCCACTTTGCGGAGGGCCGTTTCCTCATTCAGGACAAGAAGGGTCATGCTCTCGGCCTCGCCGGGGACGGTGGAGCTGTGAGCGCTCCACACGCCGTCGGCCAGATTGAGCAGCTGGCCGCTGACCTTGCGTGCCTCCTGCAGGTCGAGGCCGGGCAGCACTTTCTGCACCCGGGGGACCAGAAGGGCTTCGCCCTTCATCAGACGGGTGCGGAACTCGGTGTTGTACCACAGCACCGTCTCCCCCGAAAGGAGGGCGGCGGGCTGGCTCAGCGGCTCGAGGCTGAACTGCGTCTTGGATTTTTCGAAGCTGCCGCCGCAGACCCAGCGGGCCACCCAGCTGCGCACCCGGTAGCGGAACACTCCGAACAGGGCGAACCACAGCACCGCCAGCACCACCAGCACTGGCCAGATGGCCGGGCGCTGCACCAGAAGCACCAGCACCAGCAGGGCGCAGAGCACCGCCAGCGCAGCGGTCAGCATTTCAAGAGTCCATCTTGGTTTTTGTTTCATGAAGTGTTATGCCTCCTGCGGGCAGACTCAGACCTCCATCAGGATGGGGAGGATCATGGGGCTGCGCTTGGTGCGGCGGTAGATATAGCTGCTCAGGGCCTCGCGCACCCGGGTCTTGACGCTGTTCCAGTCGCGGACGTGCTCGTCCACGCAGCGGTCAAGAGCCGTCTCCACGATGCTCTGGGCGCCGTCCATCAGGCTCTCGTTCTCCCGCACATAGACGAAGCCGCGGCTCACGAGGTCGGGGCCGGCCAGAACTTTGCCGGTCTTGCTGTCCACGGTGGCCACGATGATGACGAGGCCGTCCTCAGACAGATGCTTGCGGTCCCGCAGGACGACGTTGCCCACATCGCCCACGCCGAGGCCGTCCACCATGACAGCGCCCGCCGTCACCGGCTCGCCCAGCTTCATCTCGTCCTGACTGAGGATGATGTTGGAGCCGTTCTCGGCAATGAGGATGTTGCTGGTGGGGATGCCGAGGCTGGCCGCCGTGATGGCGTGCTTTTTCAGCTGCTTATATTCGCCGTGGACGGGCAGGAAATACTTGGGTCTGGTCAGGGTGAGCATCAGCTTCTGCTCTTCCTGACAGGCGTGGCCGGAGACGTGGACGTCGTACATGCCCTCATAGATGACCTCTGCACCCAGCAGGAGCAGACCGTTGACGATCTTGGTCACGCTCTTCTCGTTGCCGGGGATGGGCTTGGCCGAGATGATGATGAAGTCGCCGGGGCCGACGCGCACCTGACGGTGGCTGCAGGAAGCCATGCGGCTCAGGGCGCTCAGAGGCTCGCCCTGACTGCCGGTGGTCACCAGCACCACCTGTTCCGGCGGATACTGGTTGATCTCATCGATGCTGATGAGGGTGCCTTCCGGGATGTGCATATAGCCCAGCTCCTGAGCCATGGCGGTATTGTTGACCATGCTGCGGCCGCTGAAGGCCACCTTGCGGCCATCCTCCACGGCGAGGTCGATGATCTGCTGGACGCGGTAGATGTTGGACGCGAAGGTCGCAATGATGATGCGCTTGTTCTGCGCCCGGGCAAACAGGCTGCGGACACCGGCGGCCACCTTCTGCTCGGTGGCGGTGAAGCCGGGACGCTCCGCGTTGGTGGAGTCGCTCAGCAGAGCCAGCACGCCCTTCTGGCCGTACTCAGACAGAGTAGCAAGGTCGGTGGGGCCGCAGGCCAGCGGAGTGTAGTCGATCTTGAAGTCGCCGGTCTGGATGATGGTGCCGGCCGGGCTGTCGATGGCGAAAGCCACCGCGTCCGGGATGGAGTGGTTCACATGGATGGGCTCCACGGTGAAGCAGCCCAGCTTGAGCTTCTGGCGGGGGGTGATCTCCACGAACTTGGTCTTGCCTGCAAGGCCGAACTCTTCCAGCTTATTGCGGATGAGGCCGCAGGTCAGGCGGGTGCCGTAGATGGGCAGATCGAACTTCTGCAGCAGATAGGGGATGCTGCCGATGTGGTCCTCATGGCCGTGGGTAATGAGCAGGCCCTTGATCTTGTCCTTATTCTGCACCACAAAGGTGAAGTCGGGGATGACCATATCGACGCCGAACATATCGTTATCCGGGAAGACGAGGCCGCAGTCCACGATGATCATATCGCCGCAGCACTCGTAGACCGTCATGTTCTTGCCCACTTCGCCGAGGCCGCCCAGCGGATAGATATGGATGGGCGTTGCAGCCTCTTTGGGCTGCTGAGGGCGGCGGGGCCGGCGGGTATAGTGAGGGCGGCGGGAAGTGCGGGGGCGCTTTTCGCCGGACGCATTGGCCGGAGCGGGAGCGTGGTTCTGTTCTTTTGTCTGTGCCATCGAAAACCTCCAAAAATTCAATCAGCAAAGCACAGGTCTGCCCCGGAAGACAGCCTGCCCTGCATTAAGGGAAGCATAAAAACGCATCTGCTTCCGTCGGATGCATCGTATAGAAATCATTTTATCAGCGTTGTTTTTATGCCACGCTGTTGGTTCCGCAGGAAGCCTTTTGCCCGTCCAGTCCATCTGTTCGATGCGACCGCGGCGCTTCGGCAGGAACGCTGTGAGCGCACCCACGGCGCGCCCCTATACGCATTTCGTTGCAACAAGTATAGTATTTCTCGCCTCTTTTGTCAATTCCAAGCTTGGGCCGGGCGGTGGTAAATTATGCCCTGCCCCTTGACAGACGGGCCAAAATGGCTCTAAATAATAGGTACTACAAACATGATGCAGGAGAGACGCATGAAACAGGTCGAAGTTTACACCGACGGCGCGTGCAGCGGCAACCCCGGCCCCGGCGGCTGGGGCGCGGTGCTGCGCTACCGCTTTAACGGCAAGGTCTACGAAAAGGAGCTCAGCGGCGGCGACGCCTCCACCACCAACAACCGGATGGAGCTGACGGCCTTCATCGAGGCGCTGCGCCAGCTCAAGGAGCCCTGCGAGGTGCGGCTGTGCTCCGACAGCCAGTACGTCATCAACGGGCTGGAAAAAGGCTGGGCCAGGGGCTGGAAGCGCCGGGGCTGGAAAAAGTCCGACGGCTCCCCTGCCCTGAACCCCGACCTCTGGGAGCAGGCGCTGGAGCAGGAAGCCCGCCACAAGCTCACCTACGTCTGGGTCAAAGGCCACGCAGGCCACCCGGAGAACGAACGCTGCGACCAGCTTGCGGTCGCCCAGAGCCAGGCACATGGCGGGAGACAGGGACGATGAACGATGCTTTTCTGCCCGGGAACGGGTTTGACACCTACGAAGAACAGGACCGGGTCCTGATGGGTCTGAGCGGCAGTGTGCGCAGCGGCGTGGCCGTCCGCATCCTGCAGCAACAGGGCTTTGCCGTGGCGGCAGCGGTCGTCCGGCTGGCTGACACCCCCGAAGAACACGCCGCCGTGGACGCGGCCAAAGCTCTGGCAAAGAAGCTGGACGTGGAGTGCATCACCCTCAACGCCGAGGCTCTGGCCGGACAGGATGCCGAAGCCGCCCGCTTCGCGGCCCTGCTCACTGCCGCCGACAAACTGGGCATCCAGTATATTGCCTCCGGCCGCTACGCCCGCATCGAGACAGATGCACAGGGCATGAGCCACTTGTTCGCCCCCGAGAGCGGCGCACCGGACGAGAGCGGAAAGCTTGCCGCCCTCCCGCCCGAGGTCCTGAGCCGCCTCATCCTGCCGCTGGGCGATTTCGCCCCGGAGGACGTGGCAGAGATGGCGGAGGATTTTAAGCTGTAAGATCTTTCGCTTCCGGTCAGCGTCCTTGCCCTCTCAGGCGCTGACGCGCCAGCTCTCCCAAAGGGAGAGCCCATAACCTAGCGGGAAAGTCAAAGCCTCTCCCTTTGGGAGAGGTGTCACCGAAGGTGACGGAGAGGGCAAGCCCGTTGAAGCAAAAATCCCCCGTGCAGTTCAGCTGCACGGGGGATTCGTTTTATTGATCAGTTCTGGGGATGCACGATGTCGCGCCAGTCGAGGTCGCCGCGCTCGAGGCCGTGGATCAGGACCTCAGCGGTGGCGATGTTGGTGGCCATCGGGATGTTGTGGACATCGCACAGGCGCAGCAGAGTCATCTCATTCGGCTCGCTGGGCTTTGCGTTGATGGGGTCGCGGAAGAACAGCAGCAGGTCCACCTCGTTGCAGGCGATGCGGGACGCGATCTGCTGGTCGCCGCCCTGTACGCCCGCCAGAAAGCGCTGCACCTGAAGACCGGTGGCTTCGGCGATCATCTTGCCGGTCGTACCGGTTGCCACCAATTTATGCTGGCTCAAAATCCGGCAGTACGCCGTACAGAACTGTACCATCAGCTCTTTTTTGGAGTCATGCGCAATCAGTGCAATCGTCATCGGTCAACCTCTCCTTTTCCCGCGCCCCTGTCTGGGGCAATCATCTTGCACATATCATAGTATCACAGTTTCCGTCTTTTTACAACTGTTTTTCGGGCAAAAGTTCTAATTTTTCATAGATTTCTGCCAAATCCACGCACCATCGCTCAGGCGGCGGGCTGCTCTGCGGGGGCGGTGTCGTCTGCAAGGGCGTCGTTGTTTTCCACAGTCTCCGGCACAGCATCCTGCCCGTCGGCTGTCGTGTCAGCCGTCTCGCCTGCTCCTGTCTCGTCCAGCGTCAGGCTGCCGTCCTTCATGGCGTAGTAGGCGTCGAAGATGTCGGCCACGAGGTTGCCGGCGCGGGCGCCGCCGCCGCCGTACTCGATGACGATGCCGAGGGCGATCTCAGCGTCCTCGGCCGGGCCGTAGGCGATCATCATGGTGTTGGTGTAATGCTTGCGGGTGCTGCCGACGTAGTACGTCTCGCTGCGCTGAGGGGTTCCGCTCTTGCAGGCGATGGTGACGGGGTAGTTCTTCAGGCCCGACACCGTCTCCGACACGCCGATCATGCCCTGCCGCACGAGGTCGAAGGTGTCGCCCCGGTCCTCGACGACGTCCATCACCTCGGGCTGGGTCTCCTGCAGGACTTTGCCGGTGTTGGTGTCGAGGATGGCCTTGACGAAGTGGGTGCGGTAGCGCACGCCCCGGTTGGCCAGCGTGCCGGCGTAAGTCGCCAGCTGGACGGGGGTGACGACGGTGTTGCCCTGACCGATAGCGGCCTGGACGTCCAGTGAAGCGATGTAGTTGGAGTCCTTCTTTGTGGTCAGTCGGCCGGTGGCCTCGTTGACTTCCACGCCGGTGCGGGTACCAAGGCCCATCTTGTAGGCGTAGGCATCGTAGACGTCACTGGTGGTGCGGCGGCCCACATCGTAGAAGAAGATGTTGCAGCTCCACTTGATGGCCGTGATGACGTCGATGTTGCCGCTGTGGCCGTGGCGGGTACACTTGGGGCGGTAGTCATCATAATAGGTATAGACACCGTTGCAGTAGACGGTGGAAGAGCGGTTGATGACGCCGGAGTCCAGCGCCGCCACCGCCACCGCAGGCTTGAAGGTGGAGCCGGGGGTGTACAGGCCCTGCAACGCGCGGTTGAGCAGGGGCAGGCCCGGGTCCGAGCTGTACTGGCTGTACTGGGTGGCGAAGAGGTTCTGGTCGTAGCTGGGGTAGTTGGAGGCGGCCAGCACACTGCCGTCCTTCGTGCTGATGACCACCACCGCACCGGCGGCAGCCTTGGCGGAACTGCTGTTGTTGTAGGTGCTGTTTATCATCTCGATGTTCTTGGCCAGCGCCTTGTCCACCGCCTGCTGGAAGGCGCTGTCGATGGTGAGCTGGACGGTATGGCCCGGCTCCGGCACGGTGGTCATCGCAGTCCCCACGATGACGCCGTCCGAGCTGCGGGTGATGGTCTCAACGCCGTCCTTGCCCCGCAGCTCGTCTTCGTAGACGGCTTCGAGGCCCGACACGCCGATCATGTCGTTCATGTTATAGCCCTTTTCCCGCAAAGGGTAGGTGGTCTGGCCGTTCTCGTCGGTCACCTTCCACTTTTCGGCGGTGATCTTGCCCACACGGCCCAGCACATGGGGGATGATGCCGCCCTCATCGTAGCTGCGGGTGCTGGTCTCCACGATCTCCACACCGGGCATGGTCAGGCTGTTCTCCTTGATGGTAGCCACGGTCACTTCGCTGACGTTCTCGGCCATGACAAAGTTGTTGACGTTGGAGAACGCCTGCTGCTGCATCTCGTAGTGGATGCCGCCCAGCACCCTCTGCCAGTGGAAAGGATAGCTTTCCAGCTTGTAGTCCTCCACCAGCTTTTCCATCACGTCATCGGCGGTGGCATACTGCTGTAAGCCCAGCGAGTCCTTCATGGCCGCGAGAGCCTTCTGGTCGCTGGTGCTGTCGGGCTGCGCGGTAAAGCTGTAGCGGCCCGCCGCGTCCGGCTCGCCGATGAGCAGCGAGTCGTTCCACTTTTCGCCGTGGGCTTCCAGCAGCTCCACGATGCGCTGCAGCATAGTGTCAAGGTCTTCGTCCCCCATCAGCAGCTTGCTGAGCACCACATTGTAGCTGGTGGTACTGGCCGCGATGCGGCGTCCGGCGCTGTCCACGATGTCGCCGCGGGCAGCGGTGACGGTAAAATTATAATCGGTGGTGTTGGTCGCCTGCGCCTTGAAGCTGTCGCTGTTGACGAGCTGCAAAAATATCAGCCGCAGCACATACACGGCGATGAGCACCGAGGCGGCAGCGATGAGCCCAGCCATCCGGCGCACCACGATCTTGTGTTCGTCTTGATTCATCCGTTTTCCTCCCGGCAGGGTCTGGCATCACACCACGCCGTTGTCTATCTTGAATTCCCTGCTGATGCGCTGCACTGCACGGTGGAGCAGCCAGCTCCCCGGGGCCGTCATCAGGGCCGACGGCAGCACGACCCAGAGAAAACGCTCCCCTGCGCCCGCATAGCCCGGCATATAGTAGAAAAACAGCCAGTCCGCCGACAGCACCAGCAGGGCGCAGACCACGGCCAGCAGCACGAAGTTGGAGGGGGTGTCCTTCAGATAAAGCTGCACGACCACCGACACGCCGAAGCAGAGGATCATCAGCTCCAGCGCCAGCATCCCCACGGTGCGGCCGGCGGTGTAGTCCCACATCAGGCCGCACACCGCGCCAAAGATGGCCCCGGCGAACTCGCCCTCTGCGGCAGACACAGCCAGACAGAGCGGCAGCAGCCAGAGCGGCTTCGCGGCCCCGAACTGGAACAGCTCCGGCATGGTCTGCAACACCGTACACACCACCAGCAGAAGGATATAGCAGCCCCATTTCAGCCTCTGGCTGCGGCTGCGCTTGCGGCGAGATTCCATCTCCGGCCCTCCTCAGTAGTTGGTGATGATGAACACATGGCGCACCGTGCGGGGGTCTGCGCCCGGCTGGATGACGGCCAGCGTCGATTTGCCGCTGGCCTCGGGGGTCAGCTCCTTGATGACGCCCACCAGCACATCCGGCGGGAACACCCCGCCCAGACCCGTGGTGATGACCTGGTCCCCCTCTCTGCTCAGGGTGCTGCGGGCGAGGTTCGAGAGGATGCACAGGCCGTCGGCGGCGTAGTCGGCGCTGCCGGTGATGATGCCGTTGTCCCGGGTGCGGGACACGACGCCCGCCGCATTGAAGCTGGGGTGCAGGATGGTCATGATCTTGCAGCTGGTGAGGTCGGCTTCCCGCACCACGCCCAGCAGATAGCCCTCGTCGCTGATGACGGCGTCATTGACGGCCACACCGTCCAGTGTGCCTCTGTCCAGCGTGAAGCCCCAGAAGGAGTCCAGCGGGTCGCGGCCAATGACGAAAGAGGACGTGTAGCTCATCTCCGGGTGCTGCTCCTGGATGTTGGCCAGCGCCTTGTAGGCCTCGTTCTCGGCCTTGAGCTTGTCGTAGTCCACCATCTGGGAGCGCAGAGAGGCGTTTTCCTCGCTGAGCTGCTGGTTTTCTTCCAGAATGGCGTCGATGTTGGCGTAGTTCTCCCACAGGGAGGCCACGCCGCTGCTCACCGCCGCTGCTGCCCGCTGGAACGGGGCTGCGGCCACGCTCAGCAGCTCCTGCGGGGCGGCGGTCAGGCGTCCGTTCGCGCCTGCATAGGCCATGATGCCCACGAGGAAGACCGCGATGGCAATGAGTATCTTAAATTTCCATGTGTCAAAAAAATCCTTCAAGGCGGGTTCCTCCCGAATCTGCAAAAAAGCGCGGACAGCCGTGCCATCCGCGCTCAAAACTCATCTTCTGCGGCGCAGCAGCGCAAAGGTCCTCCCTCAGCGTACCGCCGCAAATGGCACAGCCGAGGCTTACATATGACCGCCGTCGGTATCCAGAACGTCGTGCAGGACATCCACATGGTCCAGCACAGCACCGGCACCCTTGGCCACGCAGTCCAGCGGGTCCTCAGCCACATGGACATCGATGCCGGTCTCGCTCTCAATGAGCTTGTCGAGGCCGCGCAGCAGTGCGCCGCCGCCGGTCAGGGTGATGCCGTGGTCGATGATGTCGGCGCTCAGCTCGGGCGGGGTGCGCTCCAGAGTCTCCTTGATGGCGCTGGTGATCTTGACCAGACACTCCAGCAGAGCCTCACGGACATCCTCCGAGTGGACGACGACGTTCTTGGGCAGGCCGTCCACGAGGTTGCGGCCCTTGATCTCGAGGGTCATCTCGGGGTCCATCGGGTAGGCAGAGCCGATCTCGATTTTGATCTGCTCGGCAGTGCGCTCACCGATGAGGAGGTTATACTTGCGCTTGATGAAGGCGATGATGGCCTGGTCGAACATATCGCCGGCCATGCGGACGCTGCGGGAAGCCACGATGCCGCCCAGAGAGATGACGGCGATCTCGGCCGTGCCGCCGCCGATGTCCACGATCATGCTGCCGGTGGGCTCGCTGATGGGCAGGCCCGCACCGATGGCAGCGGCCATGGGCTCCTCGATGACCGACACCTGACGGGCGCCGGCCTTCAGAGCGGCCTCACGCACAGCGCGGCGCTCCACCTCGGTGACGCCCGACGGGATGCAGATGACCACGCGGGGGCGGGAGAACATGCTGTTGCCGCAGGCTTTCTTCAGGAAGGTCTCCAGCATATTGGCGGTGATGTCGAAGTCGGCGATGACGCCGTCCTTCAGGGGGCGGACCGCCACGATGCTGCCGGGGGTGCGGCCGATGACGGCCTTTGCCTCAGCGCCCACGCAGCGCACTTCGTCGCTCTTGGTGTCCACGGCCACAACAGAGGGCTCACGCATGATGATGCCCTTGCCCTTCATGTAAACGAGGGTATTGGCAGTACCGAGATCGATACCAACATCCTTTGAAAACAAACTCATATAGTCTTCTCTCCTTACGATTTTCCAGGGTCTATTCCAAAACGCAGAGCCGCCCGCTCAGACCAACGGGCAGCTCATCGCAGAATAACACGTTTTTATTATAGCCGCAAGGCGCGCTTTTCTCAAGCATTTCCGTAAACTTTTTCGAGTTTTTTCATTTTTGGCCGCCGGGGCCGCTTTTCTGTGTCCCGTATCAGAATCTGCTCAGCAGACGGGCCGTCCGGCTGACAGGCAGGCCCATGATGGTGTAGTAGTCCCCTTCCAGCCGGTCGAGCCAGAGGGCTGCGCGGCCCTGGATGGCGTAGGCACCGGCCTTGTCGTAGGGTTCTTTGGTAGCTGTGTAGGCGTCGATCTCCCCTTCCGAAATCGGGAAGAAGGTCACCCTGCAGCTGTCCACGAAGCTCTCGGTGCGTACGCCGTCCGACACGCAGACGCCGGTATGCACCTCGTGGGTCGCGCCGGACAGGGCGCGGAGCATCCGCTTTGCGTCCTCCACGCTGTGGGGCTTGCCGAAGACTTCGCCGCCCACATCCACGACGGTGTCACACCCCAGCACCACCGCGCCGGGATGGTCTTTTGCCACAGCGAGGCACTTGCCCCGGGCCAGCTTTTCCACCAGCTGGGCCGGAGTGGGTGCAGTGACTCCGCTCTCGTCGAAATCGCTGACGCAGATGGTGAAGTCCGTCGTGTATAAGCTCAGAAGCTCCTTCCGGCGCGGACTGCCGGAGGCTAATATCAGGTTCTTCATCATCATTTCCCCGTCGAGCCGAAGCCGCCCTCGCCGCGGGCGGTCTCATCCAGTGCGTCGGCCTGCACGAATGCCGCCGTGTACACCGGCGCGATGCAGAGCTGGGCCACCCGCTCACCGGGCTGGATGGTATAAGCCTCCGCGCCCAGATTGACCATCGGGACTTTCAGCTCACCGCGGTAATCGCTGTCCACGACGCCGACGCCGTTTGCCATGCAGAGGCCGTGCTTGATGGACAGACCGCTGCGGGCGTAGACCAGCGCCACAGCGTGTGCGCCGGGCAGCTCGATGGCAAGGCCGGTAGGCACCAGCACCCGCTGCATGGGCTGGACGGTCAGCGGCTCATCCAGCACGGCGCACAGGTCGGCGGCGGCAGAGCCGGGGGTGGCGTAGGCGGGCGTCCTGGCGCGGGGGTCTAACACTTTGTATTTTACAGTGATGGGTTCCATAGTATACCTCTTTTATTTTCAGTTCGTTCCCTTAAAGTACAATCCTCTCGTGAACTCACCCTCAAACGGTGCGTGCTGACGGATGCTGTCGAGGATGGCGGCGGCCTCTTCCCTGCTTTCCAGCGTGAAGTAAGCCACGCCGTAGTCCACGGTCAGTGCGCCGGGCTTGTCGCCCATATAGATGGGGACGGGATTATAAATAGTACGGACACCCAGCCCGCACCGCACCGGGAACTTCTTCGCCTTGCGGTCGGTGAGCAGGCCGGTCTTGTCGCAGTGGGCGCAGTCGTGGATGTTCTGCAGCGGGCAGGCACGGGTGACCATCAGCGGCATATGGCCGTAGGTGATGACGCCGGTCGGCACAGGCTTGCCGTCACGAGTCGGCGCGATGGTGCTGATGTCGCTGTCCTTCACCTCGGGCAGGATGAGCACCGAGCGGAGGCCAAGGTCCGCATAATACTGGGCCGCGAGGTTATTGGTGACGTTGAGGCCGAAGCCGCCGGTCATGGGCAGGCCGCGGCAGAGCCGCAGGTGGGCGATGTTGCTCACCTCATAGCCCGCAAAGCCCGCGTCCTGGGTGGCCGCGATGCGGCGGGCGGTATCCTCTTCCAATGCGCCGAACATGACGCGGGGCAGTTCGAGAAGGGTCTTCTCCCGCCACTCGCGGGGGACGCGGTCGGCCTGCGCGATGGGCAGGATGAGGTATTCCACCCCGCTGAGCGCCTGCTCCGGCACCTGCTCCCAGCGCTCGAACCGGGCGCGGAGGGTGCGGTGGGGCGGCAGAGTGCGCAGCGGCAGAGGCGGAAGCTCCACCTCATTCACCGGCCACGGGCGCAGGGTCTCCCGCTTTTTCAGCAGGGCGTCCAGCGCCTCGCGGCGCAGCTCGTTGACGGCACTGCCCGGCACGAACCAGGGGCCGCCATCCATCTCCACGTCGATTTTTTCGGCAGAGAAAGGTGTGCCGCCGGTCTTGCTCAGGCTGCGGCTCAGGCTCTCGGTGGGGTCGGTGCGGGCGGGCTGAGGTTCGGCGTCGCCGTAGGCGAAGGCTTTGTTGGTGCCGTCAGTGACGGTCAGCTTCTCGCCGCCCTCTTCGATTTCAATTTTCATCTCCACCGGCACCCGGGAACGCTCCCGGCGGTACAGCTCCCGCAGGGCAGGCAGGGTCTTCTTGGTCAGCTCGGCGTCGGCCTCGCTGCGGACACCGAACATCGTGCCGTCGATCTTTCCGTCCAGATAACCGGAGGTGAAGCCGGAGCGGCTGAAGGCATTCTTCAGCAGGTCGCGGTCATAGGCGCGGCCCTCGCGGCCTGCCAGACAGGCGCTGACGGCAGCAGCGACATACTCCGGCGTCCGCAGACGGCCTTCGATTTTCGCCGATGCCACGCCGATGGCCTGCAGCTTGTCCAGCTTGTCGATGACGGAGTTGTCCTTGAGGGACAGGTGGTGCAGACGGCCCGGCTTGCCCTCGGGCAGACTGTTGGCCTCGAAGGGCAGGCGGCAGGGGCCGGCGCAGGAGCCGCGGTTGCCGCTCCGTCCGCCCAGGAAAGCCGACATATAGCACTGGCCGCTGACGCACATGCAGAGTGCGCCGTGGACGAAGCACTCCGTCTCGATGCCGCAGTGCCTGGTGATGTGCTCCACCTCGGGCAGACTCAGCTCACGGGCCAGCACGACCCGGGCAAAGCCCAGCTCTTTCAGCTCCAGTGCGCCCTGCAGGGTGTGGACGCTCATCTGGGTGGAACCGTGGCGGGGCAGCTGGGGCGCGATGTCCCCGATGAGCTTCGCCACCGCGAGGTCCTGACAGATGACGGCGTCGGCCCCGCTGGCAGCAACGGCCCGCACGGCGTCGGCCAGACCCGTCAGCTCGCCGCCGTAGACGGTGGTATTCAGCGCCACGTGAACGGCCACGCCCCGGGCATGGCAGAACCGGACGGCTTCTTTCAGGCTGTCGGCATCAAAATTGCCCGCACCGGTGCGGGCGTTGAAGCCGGAAAACCCCAGATATACTGCGTCCGCGCCGCTGAATACTGCTGCGCGGAGCATTTCTTCACTGCCCACAGGGGCAAGGATCTCAATTTTTGACATAGCTCTCCCTTTGACATTTATATAATGTAAGTCACTTCTGCTGCAGCTTGGCCAGCTGTTCCCGCAGAGCGGCATTTTCCCGCTTGAGGGTCTCGTTCTCCGCCTTGACCTTATCCGCTGCCAGCTTCGCCTTGGCTGCATCGGAAATGTAGTCCTGTATCTGGCTGCGCATATTCTCGGCGCTGCCCGCGCTCTTGCGGTACTCGTCCAGATAGTCCATCGCGCAGAACACCGCCGCCTTGGTCACAGAGAGGTTGGCGTTGTTGTCCAGCAGCTTCGTGATGTCATCGTCCAGCTTCTTGGCCAGTGTGGTGATGTAGTTCTCGGTATCGGTCGTTGCGATGGCGTAGGGTGCGCCTGCAATGGTCACTCTCACTTTATTTACCATATCGTCCTCACTTTGCGCGGCACACGCCCTGCCGGGCCGGTCATTTCCGGTCATTTTTCGCCGTTTCCGGGATTTTCGGAAACCATTTCAGCCCTGACAGGAGCGCTTTGCTGCGGCTTTTTCATGTTCAGCCGAGTTTGTCCCCGAATTACCCGCCCGAACCGATGCATTTCGGGGCAAACACGGCCCTTGTCTCCCTTTATTATAATATAAATAGTGCGCGAGAAAAAGTGCTATTTTTGAATTTTTGGCATATTTGTCAGAAACATTGCCATAAAAATGTCAGATACGGCAAAAATGGTTCCTTTTTCTTGCAATCCCCATCCGGAGTGATTATAATACTATTGTTATGTGTTATGCGAGGGGCGAGGGAATTAGAGGAGAAATGCCCTGTCACCGTACTAATTCAAAAAATTTAAGCATTCGTGCGGATAGGAGTTCATTTATGACTACAAAAGAATTTGCAAAAATTCTTCAGGACAAGCTCACCAGCGAATATGGTGTTGACCTGAGCGTTGCATCTCATCAGCAGATCTACCGCGCTCTGGCCCTCATCTGCCGCCAGATGATGAGCGAGAACCATAAGAAGTTCCAGTCCAAGGCCATCGGCACCGGCTCCAAGCAGGTGTACTACCTGTGCATGGAGTTCCTGATGGGCCGCAGCCTCAAGATGAGCCTGTTCAATCTGGGCCTGAATGATGCTGCCCAGAAGGCTCTGGCCGAGGCTGACATCAGCCTGGACAGCATCTACGAGGAAGAGCCGGACGCAGGTCTGGGCAACGGCGGCCTGGGCCGTCTGGCTGCCTGCTATCTGGACGGCATGGCTACCACCAGCATCTGCGGCACCGGCTACTCCATCCTGTACGAGTACGGCATCTTCAAGCAGAAGATCGTGGACGGCTGGCAGCAGGAGCGCGCCGACAACTGGCTGCCCGGCGGTCAGGTCTGGCTCAAGAGCCACCCCGATCAGGCTGTGGAAGTCCGCTTCGACGGCGAGATCCACGAGAACTGGGACCACGGCTTCCACTATATCCAGCACACCAACTACAACAGCGTCATGGCCATCCCCTCTGATATGTACGTTCAGGGTTACGACGGCAAGGGCGTTGCAAAGCTGCGTCTGTGGCAGGCCAAGGCTCCCGACTTCGATATGTCCAGCTTCTCTCTGGGCAACTACAACACCGCAATGAGCAAGAACGCCAGCGCTGAGCTCATCTCCAAGGTGCTGTACCCCAACGACAACCACGTTGAGGGCAAGATCCTCCGCCTGCGCCAGCAGTACTTCCTGTCTGCTGCCTCCATCGGCGACATCGTCCAGAACCACCTGTCCACCTACGGCACCCTCGAGAACCTGCCCGACAAGGTGGCTATCCAGCTGAACGATACCCATCCGACCCTCGCCATCCCCGAGATGATGCGCATCCTGCTGGATGAGTGCGGCTTCGGCTGGGACAAGAGCTTCGACATCTGCCAGAAGGTCTTCTCCTACACCAACCACACCGTCATGGCCGAGGCTCTGGAGAAGTGGAATGTGGACATCTTCAAGATGACCCTGCCCCGCATCTACCAGATCGTGGTCGAGATGGACCGCCGCGCCCGCGAGAAGCTGGAAGCAGCCTTCCCCGGCGACCAGGGCAAGATCAACTATATGGCCCTCATCGGCGACAATCAGGTGCGCATGGCCAACATCTGCGCCTACACCGCCAACAGCATCAACGGCGTCTCCAAGCTCCACAGCGAGATCATCAAGGAGAGCGTCTTCCACGATTACTACCTGTTCAAGCCTCAGGCTTTCAAGAACGTGACCAACGGCATCGCTTACCGCCGCTGGCTGCTGGCCTCCAACCCCGAGCTGTGCAAGCTGCTGGACGAGACCATCGGCACCGGCTACAAGCACGACGCCGCCGACCTGTCCAAGCTGAACAAGTTCGCTGAGGACAAGACCGTCCTGAAGCGCCTGAATGAGATCAAGCTGGACAACAAGAAGAACTTTGCCGCTTACCTCGAGAAGAGCACCGGTCAGGTCATCGACCCCAACTCCATCTTCGACTGCCAGGTCAAGCGTATGCACGAGTACAAGCGCCAGCACCTGAATGCGCTGAACATCGCTGCTCAGTACCTGTACCTGAAGGAGAACCCCAACGCCGACTTCATCCCCAAGACCTATATCTTCGGCGCAAAGGCTGCTCCCGGCTACTATATGGCCAAGCAGATGATCCGCATGATCTGCAAGCTGGGCGACCTCATCAACAACGACCCCGCTGTCCGCGAGAAGCTGCGCGTGGTCTATCTGGAAGAGTACTGTGTCTCCCTGAGCGAGCACCTGATGCCCGCAGCCGAGGTCTCTGAGCAGATCTCTCTGGCAGGCACCGAGGCTTCCGGTACCGGCAACATGAAGTTCATGCTGAACGGTGCCATCACTCTGGGTACTCTGGACGGCGCAAACGTCGAGATCGCCGACGCCGCCGGCAAGGAGAATGAGCTTATCTTCGGTATGCTGACCCCCGAGGTCAACAACCTCAAGCAGGTGGGCTATCACCCCAACGCCTTCATCACGGGCGACGACGTTGCAAACGCCGCTCTGAACTTCCTGGAGCGCGGCTGGAACGGCGAGAGCTTCCACGAAGTCACCGAGAACCTGCGCAGCAGCGACCCCTATATGGTCATGGCCGACTTCAAGGACTACCGCCGTGCTCAGGCCGACCTGCAGCGCCTGTACGCTGACCGTGAGCACTGGGCTAAGATGAGTCTGAAGAACATCGCCAACAGCGGCATCTTCAGCGCTGACCGTGCCGTTCTGGACTACGCACGCGACATCTGGCATGCTTCTGCCGTCAAGTAAACCTCTCCGTCAGCGCTGACGCGCTGCCACCTCCCCTATCGAGGGGAGGCCTTGGCATATCGGAAAGCCTCACCTCTTCGCCAGAGGCTCCCCTCGGTAGGGGAGCTGTCGAGCGAATGCGAGACTGAGAGGTTATCCCTCTAATAATAACGCAACGCCCCGTGGCATCGCTGCCCGGGGCTTTTTTTGAGAAAGGACGATCCTTTTTGCCTTGTCTGTTCAATAGTTTCGACCCCTACTTCAAGCAGCCCTTCGGTGCGGTGCGCGCCGGTCAGAGTGTGCATTTGTCCCTCTGCATCCCGGAGGAGCTGGGCTATGTAGACCCTCATCTCGTCCTACAAAAAGAGGGCAGGTACGATGTTCCCGTCCACTACCGGATGAAGTTCGACGGCCAGACGCCCCATCAGAACCACTTCTCGGTGGACGTCACCCTCAACGACGTGGGCCTCTACTTCTATTATTTCGACCTCTACACCGACTTCCGCCGCATCGTGCGCGGGCCGGACAACTGCGGCGTCGTGAGCTGGCAGGAGGGCGAGAGCTGGCAGATCACCGTGTATGAGGCCGATTTCGAGACGCCCGCCCCCATCAAGGGCAAGGTGTTCTACCAGATCTTCCCCGACCGTTTCTGCGAGGGTGTGGAGAACAAGCCCATGCCCTTCCCCGACCGGCTCTATCAGGCCGACAAACACGCCGAGCCCTTCTGGCAGCCCAATGAGGTGGGCGGCCACCTGAACGAGGACTATTTCGGCGGCGACCTCAAGGGCATCCAGATGAAGCTGCCCTACCTCCGCGAGATGGGGGTGGATTACCTTTACCTGAATCCCATCTTTGAAGCCCACTCCAACCACCGCTACAACACCGCCGACTACCTCAACGTAGACCCCCTGCTGGGTACCAACGAGGATTTCGAGACCCTCTGCGCTGAGGCCAGGAAGTACGGCATCGGCATCGTGCTGGACGGCGTGTTCAGCCACACCGGCTCCGACAGCCGCTATTTCAACCGCGAGGGCCGCTACGGCGAGGGCGGTGCCTATCGTGACCCCAACTCCCCCTACCGCAGCTGGTACGATTTCGATTCCAAGTATAAGGGCGGCTACCGCAGCTGGTGGGGCTTCGAGACCCTGCCCGAAGTCAACGAAGAAACTCCTTTCTACGTCGAATTTATCACCGGCGAGGGCGGTGTCATCGACACCTGGCTCCGCCGGGGTGCAGCAGGCTTCCGTCTGGACGTGGCCGACGAGCTGCCCGACGAATTTATTGAAAAAGTGCGCACCGCCGTCAAGCGGGTCGGCCCGGATAAGTTCCTTCTGGGCGAAGTGTGGGAGGACGCCACCACCAAGTTCGGCTTCGACAAGCGCCGCACCTACCTGCTGGGCAAGGGCCTTGACAGCGTGATGAACTACCCCTTCAAGAACGCCGTTCTGGGCTTCGTCTGCGGACGGGACGCCGGCCAGACCATGACCGACATCCTCTCCATCTGCGAGCACTACCCCGCCCCGGCCCTCGATACGGCCCTGAACTTCCTCTCCACCCACGACACCGAGCGCGCACTGACCGTCATTGCCGACGAGCCTGCCAATGGCCGGGGCCGCGAGTGGCAGAGCGGCCGCTGTGTCACCGGCGACGCCTACGAGGAAGGAATGCTCAGGCTGCGGATGGCTTACGCCATCATCTACACTCTGCCCGGCGTCCCCTGCCTCTACTACGGCGACGAGATCGGGATGCAGGGCTACCGTGACCCCTTCAACCGCGGCTTCTACTGCTGGAACAGCCACGAAGAGCGGCTAAAACCTGTTCTGGCACAGCTGGCACAGCTCCGCCACACCTGCGAGGCCTTCCGCACCGGAAAGCTTCGTGTCCTGCGGGCAGAGGGCGGCGTCCTCCACTACCAGCGCATCGGCGAGTTTGAGGCGGCAGAGATCATCGTCAACCGCACCGAGCATATCATCGTAGAGCCGCTGGCCTCCGGCAAGCACACCGAGGTGAACCCCATGGGCTTCACCATCGTGGTGGAAGAGGTCGGCCACAACCCCAACCACAGCTACTACGACTATAAGTGACCCCCACCCCCCTGCCCTGCCTGCGGCATCCCGCCCGGCGTGAGCAGGGGGCTTATTCATAATCTGTCTCTGTACTTTTCAGACGTTTTGCTCTATAATGGGGAAAAAGGAGGGAGAACTCATGTCTGTTGACCCCATTTTCTGGCTGCTGGCCGCCATCGGCTTCGTCGTTCTCGAGGCCATGACCCTGAATCTCGTCTCCATCTGGTTTGCCGTGGGCAGCGCCGCAGCCCTGCTGAGCTGTCTGGTCACCGGCTCTTTCCGGGTGCAGGCGGTGGTGTTCGTGGCGGTCAGCACCCTCTGCCTGCTGGCCCTCAAGCCCCTGTGCGCCCGGCTGCGCAAGCCGCCCACGGCAACGAACGGCGACCGCGCCCTTGGCCGGGAGGCCGTCGCGCTCACCTCCGTCTCCGCCGAGATCACCGGCCGCGTCCGGCTGGACGGCGTGGACTGGAACGCCCGCTGCGCCACCCCCGGCGACACCCTCGCCCCGGGCCAGAGCTGCCGGGTGGCCGAGATCCACAGCACCCTGCTCATCGTGGAGCCCATCCTCACCGAGACCGCCGCACCGGTGGCTCACTGATATGAAAGGAGCGTCCCTATGCCTATCATGCTGTTCCTTATCCTCATCCTCATCTTTGTCATCCTGCTGGTGGTCGTCACCAACATCGTCATCGTGCCGCAGTCCATGGTCTACGTCGTGGAGCGTCTGGGCAGCTACTCCGAGACATGGAGCGCCGGCCTCCACGTCAAGATCCCGTTCCTCGAGCGGGTGGCGAAGAAAGTCAGCCTGAAAGAGCAGGTCGCCGACTTTCCCCCTCAGCCGGTCATCACCCGCGATAACGTCACCATGCAGATCGACACGGTGGTGTTCTTCCAGGTGATGGATGCCAAGCTCTACACCTACGGCGTCAACCAGCCCATCGCGGCCATCGAGAGCCTGTCGGCCACCACCCTGCGCAACATCATCGGCGAGATGGAGCTGGACCACACCCTCACCAGCCGTGACACCATCAACAGCAAGATCACGGCCATCCTGGATGAAGCCACCGACAAGTGGGGCATCAAGGTCAACCGTGTCGAGGTCAAGAACATCATCCCGCCGCGCGAGATCCAGGAGGCCATGGAAAAGCAGATGAAGGCGGAGCGCGAGAAGCGCGCCGTCATCCTGAAAGCAGACGGCGAGAAGCAGGCCGCCATTACTGCCGCCGAGGGCGAAAAGGAATCCGCCATCCTCCGTGCCGACGCCGTCAAACAGCAGCGCATCCTTGAGGCCGAGGGCGAGGCACAGGCCATCCTCGCCGTCCAGAAGGCCAACGCCGACGCCATCCGCCTGCTGAACGAGGCCATGCCCAACGATAAGGTGCTGGCCCTGCGCAGTCTGGAAGCGCTGGCCAAGGTCGCCAACGGCAAGGCCACCAAGATCATCATTCCTTCGGACTTGCAGAATCTGGGCGGCGTCGTCCCCAGCATCAAAGAGCTGATGACCGACCCCAAAGACGCAGAATAAGAGGTTTCTCCTATGATTTACGATACCCTGAACAATCTCCCCAACTATCTCGGCATGAGCGACAACCTCGACGCTGTCATCGAGTTCGTCATGGCCCGGGACATCAACAACCTGCCCGCCGGAAAGACCCGCATCAGCGGCGACAAGGCCGTGGTCACGGTGAGCACCGTCACACCGCAGACCTCGGACAAAGCGCTCTTCCAGCGCCGGGACAATCACCTGACCCTCGAGACCGACCTTGAGGGCAGCGAGCTGTTCGAAGTCTCACTTGGCGAGCTGACTCCCACCAGGCCCATCGACGAGGCTGCCGATTTGACCGTCGGCACCGCCGGCACCAGCATCGCCGGGATGCTCTGCGAGGGGCGCTTTGCCCTCTATCTGGCCGGTGAACCCTACAAGTCCGGCCTGAAAGCTCAGGGCTGCGGCAAGCTGAAAAAGGCCGTGTTCAGCATCGAGCTGGATGAGGACGAAGAAGCCGAGTAATTTCAAAAAGCAAAGCTCCACGCAGCGTAGGTTGTGTGGAGCTTTTTGTTATGGTATCCTTTGGACAGAGAGAAACAATCACAAAGGAGAGTTTTTATGGATTCTTACGTTACCGGCACTGCCATCCGGCAGCTGCGGGAAGCCAAACACATGACGCAGGCAGAGCTGGCCGAAAAGCTGGCCGTCAGCGCAAAGGCCATCTCCAAGTGGGAGACAGCCCGCGGCCTGCCCGATATTTCCCTGCTGGAGCCGCTGGCGGCGGCTCTGGGCGTCAGCGTGCTCGAGCTGATGCAGGGCGAACCCGTCGTCAACCGGAACCGTTCTGCCAACCTGCTTCGCTCCAAGCTCTACGTCTGCCCCCTGTGCGGCAATGTGCTCCACGCCACCGGCCAGGCTGTCGTGAGCTGCTGCGGCATCACTCTTCCGCCGCTGGACATCTCTGAGGCGGACGACGCCGACGAACACCATCAGCTGACGCTGGAGCGGGTAGAAGATGAGCTTTTCGTCACCATCCACCACCCCATGACCAAAGACCACTACATTTCCTTCATTGCCTGCCTCACCGGCGACAAATTGCAGCTGGTCAAACTTTACCCTGAGGGAGACGCCAGCTGCCGTTTCAAAATCACCGGTGCGGGCGTACTCTACTTCTACTGCAACCGCCACGGCCTGATGAAAGCACCGGACTTCCGGGCCGCAGCTCGCCATACGCCGCCCCAGAAGCTCCATCTGCGGGAGCCGGACGAGGGCGACCGGGAGCAGGTCATGGCCTACCGGGAAGAGTTTCTTGCCATCAGCTCCCGGCTCGACGGCACTTCGGCGCTGGACAAATACGACGACTACGACCAGTGGCTGGCTGCCCTCCGCTGCCTGAAAGACCCGGCCACCACGCCTGCCGGGTTCGTACCGGCCACCCAGTATCTGGCTCTGGACGAGCAGGAACATCTTGTCGGCATGACCAACCTGCGCCACCACCTCAACGACTATCTGCTGGCCTACGGCGGTCATATCGGCTACAGCGTCCGCCCCTCGGAGCGGAAGAACGGTTACGCCAGCCAGATGCTCTGCATGACCCTCGAAAAGGCCCGGGAACGCGGCATCTCCAAGGTGCGCATCTGCTGTGACCACTATAACATCGCCTCAGCAAAGACGATTCAGTCTAACGGCGGCGTACTGGAAGATGAGATGTTTGACTCCTCCGATGGGATGCTGACCCAGCGGTACTGGATAGAGAATCGATAAGACGCAAAAAGGCTCCGGCACTGCCGGAGCCTTTGCTCTTATTCAAAAATCAGCCCAGATGGAGCATATCAATGAGCACGATCATGGCCAGACCGTAGTACACCACGACGGCCACGAGGTCATTGATGGTGGTGATGAGCGGGCCGGACGCCACGGCGGGGTCGATATGGATCTTATGGAACAGCATGGGGATGACCGTACCCACCAGACTGGAAATGACCATCGCCACGATGAGGGAAACACCGACGCAGCCGGAGAGCAGGAACGCCTGCCCCCACGCATAGGCTTTGAAGAAGTGGATATAGCAGCCGAGGAAGCCCAGCGCCATAACGGCCAGAAGCGCACCGTTGACCAGACCCACCCGCATCTCCTTCCAGAGCAGATGCAGCTTTTTGGAGGTGGTCAGGTTCTCGTCCACCAGCACGCGGATGGTGACGGCCAGCGACTGGGTGCCGACATTGCCCGCCATATCCAGCACCATGGACTGGAAGCAGATGACGATGGGCAGGACAGCCACCACCGACTCAAAGGCACCCACCACCGAGGACACCAGCATCCCGAGGAAGAGCAGAGCGATCAGCCAGGGCAGGCGCTTCTTGACACTCTCGAAAACGCCCTCGTTCAAATCTTCTTCGCTGGTCAGGCCGCCCAGCTTTGCGTAATCGTCGCCCATCTCGTCATCCACCAGTTCGACGACATCCGCCGAGGTGATGATGCCCACCAGCTCGCCGGCATCGTTCAGGACAGGCAGAGAGCGCTCGGCGTAGTCTACGATGCGGTCGATGCAGTCGCTGATCTTTTCGTGGTCGGTCACATAGGGGTAGGACCGGGCAATGAGCTTTTCGAGGCGGTCCTCCGCACGGGCGATGATGAGGTCTTTCAGGTCGATGGCGCCGTAGAACTTGTCGTTCTCGTCCACGACGTAGAGGGTAGAGATGTTGTCGTTCTCGCCCGCCTGCTTCACCAGCTCACTCATGGCCTGCCGGATGGTCATGTCCTTCCGGATGCAGATATAGTTGGTGGTCATGCTGCTGCCGATCTCGTCCTCGCCGTAGGAGAGCAGCATCTTCACATCTTCGGCGGAGTCTTTGTCCAGCTGGCCGACGATCTTGGCTTTATCCTCTTCCTCGAGGTCGTCCAGAGCGTCCACGGCGTCGTCCGAGTCCATGTGGGAAACGACATTGGCGGCCTTCTCGCTGGGCAGTTCTTTCAGGTAAGGTTCTGCGTCGTCCAGATAGGAGAAGATCTCGGCCACGGTATCCACGCCCAGAACGGCATAGAGCTTCTGGCGCTCGTCGGGCGTCAGGGCTGCGAGGGCGTCGGCAAGGTCGTTCTCGTGGTAATCCGAGAGCTTTTCGGCCAGCTCTGCCTGCGGCAGGCCGCTGTGGATGAGGGCGAGTATTTCCTTCTGGTAGTTCTTCTGCTGCATCTTGGGTCCCTCCTCCCCTTTTGGGGCATAAAAATACACCGCGTCGTCTTTTGGTCAGACTCCTGCGGTGTATCATGGGCAGATGCATTCAGGACGCGGCAGATTTGATCCATACTGCCCGCATCGCAGGAGGAGCGTTGTTTGGGGTTGTCTAAATGGTCGCCGGACATCGTGTTCGCTTCCTCCTGTAAAGTATTTGCCTTTTTCGGCCCCGTCATCATACTACGGCCGGACGATTTTTTCAACCCCTTTTACAAAATTTTTACCAGATTATTGCCAGATCGCACAAAAGAGCAGCCGCTCTCCCGTGAGGAAAGCGGCTGCTCTCAGTTGTCTTGCAAACGTTTCGCTTAGTATGCGATGCCCCAGTAGACCATGGTCTTGGCGGGCTTGCCGCAGCAGGGGCAGACATCGCTCAAGTGCTCCTGCTCGAAGGGCATGCAGCGGCTGGAAAGACCGACTTCTTCCTTCATCTTCATCTCGCAGGCCAGGTCGCCGCACCACATGGTCTTGATGTAGCCGGTGTTGGCCTTGGCCAGCTCCTTGACCTCGTCCATGGTGGTGGCAGCCCAGGTGCGCTTCTCACGGTTGGCAAGAGCGCGCTCGTACAGGTCCTTGCGCAGAGCCTCCAGCTGGGCCGGGATCGCGGTCTCCAGCTCGTCCAGAGAGACGAACACCTTCTCGCGGGTGTCGCGGCGGACGAGGACGCACTGGTTCTTCTCCAGGTCCTTGGGGCCGATCTCGAGGCGCAGAGGCACGCCCTTCATCTCCCACTGAGAGAACTTCCAGCCGGGAGCGTTGTCGCTGTCGTCCAGCTTGACGCGGGCGTACTTGGAGATCTTCTCGGCCAGCTCAGCAGCCTTCTCGGAGACGCCGGGCTTGTGGGCAGCGATAGGCACCACCACGACCTGGATGGGGGCGACAGCCGGGGGCAGAATGAGGCCGTCGTCGTCGCCGTGGGTCATGATGATAGCGCCCACCAGACGGGTGGAAACGCCCCAGCTGGTCTGGAACGGGTGATGCAGCTGGTTGTCACGGCCGGTAAAGGTCACGTCGTAAGCCTTGCTGAACTTATCGCCGAAGTAGTGGCTGGTGCCGCTCTGCAGGGCCTTGCCGTCCTTCATCATGGCTTCGATGGTATAGGTAGCCTCCGCACCGGCGAACTTCTCTTTATCGGTCTTGCGGCCCTTGACAACAGGGATGGCCAGGTCCTGCTCGCAGACGTCTGCGTAGCAGTTCAGCTGCTGCTGGGTCTCAGCCTCGGCCTCGGCGGCAGTCTCGTGGATGGTGTGGCCCTCCTGCCACCAGAACTCGCGGCTGCGCAGGAAGGGACGGGTAGTCTTCTCCCAGCGCACGACGCTGCACCACTGGTTGTACTTCATGGGCAGCTCGCGGTAGCTGTGCAGCACCCGGGACCAGTGGTCGCAGAACATGGTCTCGCTGGTGGGGCGGACAGCCAGACGCTCTTCCAGCTTGTCGGAGCCGCCCATCGTGACCCACGCCACCTCCGGCGCGAAGCCATTGACCAGCTCGCCTTCCTTCTGCAGCAGGCTCTCAGGGATCAGCACGGGCATTGCCACGTTCTCATGGCCGGTGGCCTTGAAGCGGGCATCCATATCCTTCTGGATGAGCTCCCAGATCGCCTGACCATAGGGGCGCAGGATGATGAAACCCTTCACGCTGGAATACTCGACCAGCTCTGCCTTGACGCAGATGTCGGTATACCACTGTGCGAAGTTCTCCTCCTGACTGGTGATCGCCTGTACGAGCTTTTTGTTGTCTTTTGCCATTTTAATCTTATCCTCCCAAGGCCGTGCGCCAAACGCTTATCGTTCCGCACGAACCCATATATAAAGCCCCGCCGCCTACTCTGCCGTGTGCAGAGGCGCGGATGCGGGGCTTTTTTGCTTGTTGGTCGCTCAGCCCTTGTGGCTGTCCACAAACTTCACCACATCACCCACCGTGCGCAGGTTCTCGATGGCGTCGTCCGGCACCTCGATGCCAAACTCATCCTCCAGCGTCATCACCATATCCACGATGTCGAGGCTGTCGGCCTCAAAATCGCCCATAATGTCACTGTCCATCGTGATCTTAGCGGGGTCGATGTCCAGCTGTTCTGCCAGCAGTGCGCGGATCTTCTCAAACGTATCCATGATAGTGGTCTCCTTTTGCTTTAATTTCGCATCTTCACGCTGCGCAGACCGTGGCAGCCCTTCCCGCCTCCCCTTTGGCGGGCAGACTGTCTCCCTGCGCAGAACGCTCTCTTTCTTTATATCCCATGATATGCTTATTGTCAAGCCCCGTTTTGCATCCGGCATGGTTTTCCGGGCAAAAATTCCGTTCAAAATTTCTCTGCCAGCCCTTTTCTGCTTGACAGACGGGGGCTATTTTCTTATCATTATAGAGTGGCAAGTTTATGGGGACTGACCAGCAGCCCCAAAGGAGTTTTCAACATGAAGCTTTCATTCACCAAAATGCAGGGCTGTGCCAACGATTATATCTATCTCGACTGCCGCGAAAGCGGTGTGCCGGAGAACATCGCAGCCCTTTCGCAGGACCTCTCCCGCCGCCACTTTTCCATCGGCGCGGACGGCATCATCTGCATCTGCGCCCCGGTGACGGCTGGCGCAGACGGACGGATGCGCATCTTCAACGCCGACGGCAGCGAGGCCCAGATGTGCGGCAACGGCGTCCGCTGCGTGGCCGAGTGGCTCTACACCCACGGCGTCGCCAAAGAGACGCTCTTCGTGGACACCAACAGCGGTACAAAGACCATCACCCGCAAGGGCCACCAGCTCTGGCAGGTGGAGATGGGCGGATACTCTGCCATGGCGGCGGCTCTGCCCGCCGTGAATATGGGCGAAGGCCCGCTGGTGGACTGCCCCCTCACCGTGGAGGACAGGACCTGGCGTGTCACCTGCATCAGCGTGGGCAACCCCCACTGCGTCACCGTCGTGGACGATGTGGACAGCCTGAAGCTCGAGGACATCGGCCCGGCGTTCGAGAAGCACCCGAACTTCCCGGAGCGGGTCAACACCGAGTTCGTGCAGGTGGTGGACTCCACCCACCTGAAAATGCGGGTGTGGGAGCGGGGCAGCGGCGAGACCTGGGCCTGCGGCACCGGCACCTGTGCCACCGTGGCGGCGCTGACCGAGCTGGGCGTCTGCCCCGCCGGGGAGGACGTCCACGTCCAGCTGCGCGGCGGTGAGCTCATCATCCGGGTGCTGCCGGGCAAAAAACTGCTGATGACCGGCAGCGCAGTCACCGTATGCGAAGGCATCGCTGAAGTTTAAGCATCCCTGCCCTCTCCGTTATGTTTTTGGCACTCCCTCTGAGGGAGCCGGACGCGGAGCGGCCTGAGAGGGCAAGCCACTTATAAAGAAAGAATTGAGGGAAAGTATCATGAAAATGAACAAACATTACAATGAGCTGAAGGCCAGCTACCTCTTTGTGGACATTGCCCACAAGGTCGCCGCCTATCAGGAGGCGCACCCTGAGAAGGAGATCATCCGTCTGGGCATCGGCGACGTGACCCAGCCGCTGGCCAAGTGCGTCGTGGACGCCATGCATGACGCCGTCACCGAGATGGGTACCAGGGAAGGCTTCCACGGCTACGGCCCCGAGCAGGGCTACCCCTTCCTCAAGCAGGCCATTCAGGGCTACTACGCAGGCCGCGGCACCCAGCTGGACGAGGACGAGATCTTCATCTCCGACGGTGCAAAGAGCGACCTTGCCAATGTGCTGGGCCTGTTCGACGTGGACAACACCGTCCTCGTTCCGGACCCCGTCTACCCCACCTATGTGGACGACAACGTCACCGATGGCCGCAAGATCATCTATGGCCGCACCAGTCAGGAGAACGGTTTCCTCGGGATGCCCGACGACAGCGTAAAGGCAGACATCATCTACATCTGCAGCCCCAACAACCCCACCGGCGCTGCCTACACCCGCACCCAGCTCAAGGCATGGGTGGAGTACGCCAGAAAGAACAACGCCATCATCCTCTACGACGCCGCTTACGAGTGCTTCATCTCCGACGGCGAGCTGGCCCGCAGCATCTTCGAGATCGAGGGCGCCCGCGAGTGCGCCATCGAGATCTGCTCCTTCTCCAAGATCGCAGGCTTCACCGGCACCCGCTGCGGCTACACCGTCGTGCCGAAAGATCTGGAACGTGACGGCATGAACATCAACAAGCTCTGGCTGCGCCGCCAGACCACCAAGTTCAACGGTGTGCCTTATGTCGTGCAGCGCGGCGCTGCCGCCGTCTTTACTGAGAGCGGCATGGCTGAGATCCAGCACAACCTCGACTACTACCGCAAGAACGCCAAGGTCATCGCCGACGCTCTGGACGAGTGCGGCGTGTGGTACTGCGGCGGCAAGAACAGCCCCTACATCTGGCTGCGCTGCCCCGGCAGCATGAAGAGCTGGGAGTTCTTCGACTGGCTGCTGGAGAACTGCGGCGTCGTCGGCACCCCGGGCGTGGGCTTCGGCGAGTGCGGCGAGGGCTACTTCCGCCTGACCGCTTTCGGTGACGCCGAGAAGACCAAAGTTGCTGCCGAGCGCATCAAGACCGCCATCAAGGCTCTGTAAATTTTATCGCACAAAAAGAGGGAGGCACCCCGCCGGGGCGCCTCCCTTTTTGCCTGCAGTTCAGCGGTTGAAGGTCGTGCTGAGGGTGGTGCTCCACTCCTCACCGGGGGCGAGGCAGGCCGCAGCGGCCCGCTGGCTCCACTCCTGCGGATCGTCCACCGAGGCGGGCAGCGAGTTCCACGGCTCGATGCAGACGAAGCGCAGGGGCTTCGACAGGGCCGACCAGATGAGGGTATAGGGGAAGCCGGCCACATCGCAGACGATGCTGCGGCCCGTGTCCTTCTCGTAGATGCCCAGCGTCCTGGTGCGCAGGCCCGCCATGCAGAAGCTGTCGTTGTCGAAGAGGTCGTTGGTCAGCTGGATGGCCTGCTGGTTCTTCCACTGGTAGTAGCATTTGCCCGTCAGCAGACCGCCCCCGCTGGCGTCGAGGATGACCGGGCTCTCGGGCTGGTCGAAGCGGAACTCGTAGTCCTCGACGGTGTGGCTGTCATCGAACGGCACCTGAAAGGCCGGGTGGTAGCCGATGCCGAACCGCAGCTCTTCGGCACCGGGGTTCGAAACGGTGAGGGTGTGGTGAAGGGTCTTTCCGTCCAGCCGGAAGGTGCTGGTGAGCACGAAGTCGAAGGGGAACTTCTCCGCCTTCATGGCCTCATCCGGGCGCAGCTCCAGCTGGATGGTGTCGCCCTCCGCTTTCAGCAGGGTGTGCTCCACGTCCCGGGCAAAACCGTGCTGGCCGCCCTTGTAGGTCTTGCCGCCATGGGTGAAGCTGCCGTCCTTGAGCTTGCCCGTCCACGGGAAGAGGATGGGCGCGTGGCGCTTCCAGACCGCCGGGTCGGCCTGCCAGAGCAGCTCCTCCCCCGCCGCGTTCTTCAGGCTGACGGCCTCGGCACCGTGAGTGTCCACCGTAAGGCTCAGAAATTCGTTTTGAATGGTCGCCTGCATTTGTCTGCACTCCTTTTCGTGTGTGTTTTGCTGATTCCAGTATACTCTCCCGTGTGCCAAAAATAAAGCCCCCTTCCCATGCTTGCACAAATCGTCACTGGGCAAAAGCCTTCACCCCTTGGGGACAGATTTCCCCCCCGACCGGAGGAAGCCTTTATTCGGAAGCACGATTTCCATGCTCTGCTTGCTTCAACAGGGCTGTGCCAGCGGCAGGGTGACGACAAAGGTAGTGCCGTTTTCGCTGCTGCTCTCCACAGTCACACTGCCGCCGTGCAGTACGGCGATCTCCCGCACAAGGGCAAGGCCAAGCCCCACGCCGCCCATCTCCCGGCTGCGGGACTTATCCACCCGGAAAAAGGGCTGGAAGATGCTCTCCCGGCAGTCTGCGGGGATGCCCGGGCCGGTATCCGCAACGCGCAGCACGGCAGTTTGCTTTTCCCGCCGCAGAGTGATGCGCACCGCACCGTCGAGGCGGTTATACTTGATACCGTTTTCCACCAGATTGAACACCAGTCGGTAGATCAGCGCATCACTGCCCACCATGCCCAGTTCCGCGCAGTCCTGCTGCAAGGAGATATTGTTTTTCTGGGCAAGGGGGGTCAGGTCGGTCAAAATTTCCTCCACCAGCGGTGCAAGGGTGATCTGGTCAGTACGGGAGATCGATTGCAGATTGCTCATCTCTAATAAAGTGCGCACAAGGGCGGTCAGGCGATCCAGTTGCTCCCGCAGAGAGCTGACCAGCCCGGCAGTCTCGGCATCCATGGCTGGGTGCTCCTCTGCAAACAGTTCCAGCTTCGTCTGCAAAATAGCCAGCGGGGTGCGCAGCTCGTGGGCTGCGTTGCCCGCAAACTGCCGTTGTAATTCAAAGGACTGTGCCAGGCCATCCAGCATCCGGTTTACCGACCGGCTCAACTGCCCGAATTCCTGCACGGTATCTTCGTCCAGACGGACGGTAGCAATGCTGTCCTGATCGACCCGCTGCGCCTGCTGCGCAAGCTGCTGCAACGGTTTCAGAGCTCTGCCGCTGACAAAATAAGCGATGGCCGCGCTGAGGATGGTGACCACAGCAGTGATGCACCAGCCCTTGCGGCCAAAAACCACCTTTGCATCGTAGACTTCCTGTGAAAAATGCGCCAGCAGGCTGGACATTTCTTCCTGCGGGATCTCGATGGTCAAGGAATCCTCACTGCCGGGCTGATACTGCATCATAAAGCCGTTGAGGGCATCCATGCCGGTTGCACCGGTGCGGTATAAAAGCAGGTTCATGCACACGCAGACACAGGCGATGAGCAGCGCCGTCAGCAGGGTGATGCGCCATTGCAGGGACAACCGTTTCATTGTACCTCTCCTCCGATCTCGTAGCCTTCCCCGATGCGGTTGCGGATGGGGTCGTAGCCCAGCACCGCCCGCAGCTTTTTGCGCAGGGCAGAGATATGTACCCGGATGGAGTTGCTGAAGCTGTCCACGCTTCCGTCCCAGACGTGCTCAATCAGCTCTTCCTGACTGACCGGGCGTCCCTGATGCAGCAGCAGATATTCCAGTACGCCGCTCTCCTTCCGCGTCAGGGCAAGGGTCTGACCATCCACCGTGGCAACGCGGCTGCGGGTGTTGAAGCTGAGCCGCCCGCAGCACAGGCAGACGTCCTGCTGGATGAACTTGCGCCGGGTCAGGCTGCGCACCCGGGCTTCCAATTCTGCAAGGTGGAATGGCTTGGAAAGATAATCGTTCGCCCCGGCATCCAGCCCCTCCACCTTATCTGAAATTTCACTGCGCGCTGATAAGATCAGCACACAGGTCTCAAGGTCGTGCTGCCGTAAGCTGCGCAACACCTGCATCCCGTCCACCTTGGGCAGATTGAGGTCCAGCAGTACAAGGTCGTACCGCTCTGCCGTCAGCGCTTCCAATGCGGCTTCGCCGTCTGCACAGGCGTCCACCTCGTACCCGGACAGCCGCAGCTTCCGGGCAATGTCCTCCCGCAGGGAGTGCTCGTCCTCTACCACCAAAAGGCGCATTTTGTTTTCCACCCTTCCCGTAAAAATCCATTTCTTGCGTTTTTCTTCATTATAACAGATTATAGCAGACGGTGTTAAGATTCGTGTTAAGATTTTCCTAGGGTGTATCTGAAAAGTCGAAAATTTAGTCTATTTCTACAAGCACAGCTGGATTTTGCGTTAAACAGCCTTGAAATCCACAAAGGATTCCTGCGGCTATTTGCCTTAAATCCCGCTTGTGCTTGCGAAATATTCGTCATTTTCTTTGTTTTCAGATACACCTTAGCAGAAATTTTATCCCGGATAGTGTATACTGGTGCCATCAAACAACAGGAGGCTATGATGTTCATGACAAAAAAACAGGCGCAGCTGCTTTTGCTTGCTGCCGGGGTACTGATGCTGCTGTTCGGCGTATGGCGGGGCGAGGCAGACACCGTATTTTCAAAAGCCATCCGGCTGTGTATGGAGTGTGTGGGCATTGGATAAGAAAAAATTAAATCCCCTTGCCCGGTTCCGGGGCTTTATACAGGCCGGAGCGACCCTTTTAACCAACATCCACCTGCCCAACTTTGCTAAAGGAACTCTGTATCAGGGCAATGGAAAATACGTCTGCGTCCCGGGGCTGAACTGCTATTCCTGCCCGGGCGCTGCCGGTGCCTGCCCGGTGGGGGCGTTTCAGGCGGTAGTGGGCTCTTCCAAATTCCGCTTTTCCTACTACATCACCGGCATTCTCATCCTTTTCGGGGTGCTGCTGGGACGGTTCATCTGCGGTTTCCTCTGCCCGTTCGGGTGGTTTCAGGAGCTTTTGCACAAGATTCCCTCTCCCAAGCTTTCCACCAAAAAGCTAAAGCCGCTGCGCTATTTAAAGTATGCGGTGCTGCTGGTCATGGTGGTGCTGCTGCCATTGCTGGCGGTCAACGAGCTGGGCATGGGCGACCCCTTCTTCTGCAAATATCTCTGCCCACAGGGCGTGCTGGAAGGCGCCCTTCCCCTCTCCCTGACCAATGCTGGCATCCGCGCCGCGCTGGGCAAGCTGTTCACATGGAAAGCCTGCATTCTGCTGGCAGTCATTATGGGCAGCGTGGTGTTCTACCGCCCCTTCTGCAAGTGGCTGTGCCCGCTGGGCGCGTTTTATGCGCTGCTGAACAAGGTCTCGCTGTTCCAGATGCGTGTAGACACCCACAAATGCGTCTCCTGCGGCGCCTGCGCAAGGGCCTGTAAGATGGACGTAGACATTACCAAGACCCCCAACCACGCCGAATGTATCCGCTGTGGGATGTGTATGAAAGCCTGCCCCACGGACGCCATCCAGTACAAGTTCGGGCTGGGAGACCAATCAAACACCGAAACAACAAAGGAGTAAAACCATGAAATTCAACCGTGTAACCGCACTTTTGCTCAGCCTTACGCTGGCTTTCAGCCTTGCCGCCTGCGGGCAGGGCGCGTCCTCTGCATCTTCTGCATCCTCTTCTTCTGCCGCTTCCTCTGCGGCAGCGGAAACCAAGACCGAGGAGCAGCTGCTGGCCGAGGAAAACGAGATCCTTTCCGCAAACGATGCCCTGTGGGAGAAGGTGTTCGCTTCCATGGACAAAAACATGACTGAGACCACTCTCAGCACGAACTACGGCGATTTTCTGCGCAGCTCCGTGGAAAAGACAAAGGACCAATTCTCGGATGAGGAGTACAAGACCCTGACCGCCGATGCAGAAAAAATCCGTGCCATCGAGGAGCAGATTGCCACCCTTGCCCTCGCGGACGCGGCCGCTTCCGGCGCTGCCGCACAGGGCACTGCCTTCCCCCAGTTTGAGGGCAGCGATTTAGAGGGCAACCCGGTGGACAACAGTCTGTTTGCGGGCAACGCCTTTACGGTGGTGAACTTCTGGTTCAACGGCTGCAAGCCCTGCGTAGAGGAACTGGACGACCTGAACGCCCTGAACGAGAAGGTCAAGGCACAGGGCGGCGAGGTTGTCGGCATCAACACCGAGACGCTAGACGGCAACCAGCAGGGCATTGATGCCGCCAAAAAACTGCTGGCTGCAACGGGCGCAAGCTACCGCAACATCTACTTTGCCTCCGGCAGCGACGCCGGCAAGTTTGCGCTGAACATCATGGCCTTCCCCACCACCTACGTTTTTGACCGGGACGGCAATGTTGTGGGCCAGCCCCTGCTGGGCGGCATCGACAAGGAAGAAAACCTTGCCGCCCTGCAAAAAAATATTGACGCTGCCCTTGCCAAGGACAACGCCAAATAAGCTATTCTCCCCTGCCACGGAAATCAACTTTTAGAGTTCGTCCCAGAGCAGCCGGATGAGGGGCAATTTCCCGTAAGCTGCTGCTCGTTTGCGCCCTCATCAGTCACCTGCGGTGACAGCTTTCCCCCAACCGGGGGAAGCCTTTAGAGAAAATTTGATTTCTGTAATTCCCTGCCGCCTACGGGCGGCTTTTTTTGTTTGCACCGGGCATTGTCATGCACGCCCGGGCGCCGGACGGAATACGCTGGGGCAGAATCATACTTTTACCAGCAAAGGAGCGTATCTCCATGAAGAACACCGGAACTCTCCGCATTCAGGCCTTTGCGGCCCGTCAGTCCAGCCCTGTCGAGGGTGTGACCGTCACCGTCAGCGGCAACGGCTTTACCGCCACCCGCCTGACCGACGCCGAAGGCAACGCCGACGACGTCACCCTTACCACCCCCGCCTGTGCTCTCTCGCTGGACGAGAACAACACCACGCAGCCCCCCTACGCGGTCTGTGACCTCGTGGCCTCCAAGACCGGCTACCGCACCGTCCGCATCCAGGGCGTGCAGGTCTTTCCCGGGCAGGTGACGCTGGCCCAGCCCGAGATGATACCCGACACCGAGGAGATGCGGGACACCCCCAACGTCCCCATCGTCATCCCACCCCACAGCCTCTTCACCGGCGACGGCGGCAGCGGCCCGAACCCGTTCCTCGCCTGTGTGCCGCGGGTGCTGGACCGGGTCATCATCCCCAAGAACATCACCGTCCACCTCGGCAAGCCCGCCGCCTCGGCCCGGAACGTCACCGTCTCGTTCCGCAGCTATATCGCCAACGTGGCGTCCAGTGAGGTGTATCCGACCTGGGCTGACGAAAACAGCCCAGCGGGGCAGCTAAACTGCCTGCCGACTCAGAAATTCCATTCGATCGTGATCTTTTGCTCTCCGGTAAGCGGATCTTTTGGGCTGACGATGACCCGATGAACCAGCAGTACAACAAGTTCGCGGGTCAGCTGCGAAACCTGTGCCAGTTCACGGACACGCTGCCTCTGCGTCTGGACCCCACCGGTTTCTTCCTGCTGTTGTTCCAGTTCCGCTTCCAATGTATCGATTCGGATCTCTGCCTTTTTCACTTCTTCCAGAAAGGTCTGGTTCATTTCAGAAAACTGAACGGCATCAATTAAACCTGACACCTTATCCAGATACAACTCCTGCATGGCCTTGCGCCGCCGGGCTGCTTCGCTCTTCAACCGTTTCAGCTCGTCACGCCTGGCCTGCTCTCGCTGCCGGATGGGGTCATCCTGTTCTGGAAGGGGAACTTTTTCAGGGTCAAAATAGTCTGCCGCATACGCCCGGATACGTTCCAGTACCGCATTCTCCAACGCGTTCATATCGGTACAGGTCTTGTTGCCGCACACTTCCGGTGCGCGCTGGTGCATCCGGCAGCGAACATAGCGTCTTTGTGTTCCATCCGCTCTCGGCTGACGGCCAGTTTGCTCCATGCAGCTGCCACAGCATCCACAAACCACCTTTTTTGCCAGCGGATGGATCGTTCCCTTCTCGCCGCTCCGGGTGCGCTCCTGCATCATCCTCTGGACCGCTTCAAACATTTCTCGCTCAATGATCGCTTCATGCGTATTTTCTACAACGATCCACTGCGATTTTGGAAGCCAAATCGTCTTTTCAGACTTGTAACTTATCTTTTTATGCTTTCCCTGCACCATATTTCCGATATAAAGCTGATCATGCAATATTTGATATACGGTGGGACTGCTCCAAAGAGCCGCATTTGTATTCTTTAATGCACTGCGGTAATGGATGCCATGCAGCTGCTTATAGGCCGTTGGGCTTGGAATTTTTTCGTCATTCAGGATGCGTGCGATCTTGTGTGCGCCGATCCCGTTAAGAGCCATGGAAAAGATCCGCCTTACCACTTCAGCTGCTTCCGGGTCGATGATGAGTTTTCCTTTTGCATTTGGGTCTTTGCAGTATCCATACCGTGCAAAAGAGCCGATGAACAGCCCCTCTTTCCGCTTGTGGTCAAGCACCGAGCGGACATTGGTGGACAGATCTTCCAGATACCACTCGTTGATCAGGCCGTTGATCTGGCGGGATTTTTTGTTCGCGGTATCGTTGGTATCCACATGGTCTACCACCGCGATGAAGCGGACGCCCCACTCCATGAACTTTCCGTGCAGATACTTTTCCACGAGCTCCATGTCACGGGTAAAACGGGATTGCGTTTTGGCCAGTACCACATCAAACTGATGTTCGCTTGCGGCTTGCAGCATCGAGTTGAATGCCGGACGGTTCCGGTCGATGCCGGAATAGTCCTCATCCGAATAGATCTGGTAAATATCAAATCCGTTCTCCAGGGCGTACTGGAGCAGCATCGACTTTTGATTCTGAATGCTCTCCGATTCACCAATTTTATCTTCATCTTCTTTGCTCAGGCGGCAATAAATTGCTGCTTTCATGATCTGCCCCCCTCTTTTTGTACACGAGCATCCATGCGCAGCATAACGCATCCCTCCTTCCAATTCAGGGATGCCGCATCAGGCGCAGGATCTTGAAGGAACGGCATTGAGCAATCCATCGATGATATATCGCTCAAATTCCTTTTGAAACCGTTCTTTGCGCTGTTCATTGTTGTCCGAACGAAATTTTTCGTGCAGAATAAAAGGAGTTTTTTTCATCGAATCCCCCTTTTCGGTCCACCTGGTCGTGATATGGGTCACTTCAGTCTATTTCCAGTCAGCGAAATTCAGAACTTGCCATATTTTTCATGCAAAATATGGCAAGACGTTCAAAATCAACTTGAAACGCTTTTGCCTCAATGGTACAATTATATTGTCATTTTATGGAAACTCGGCGCAAAGCCCCGTGCGGACAGGCCGCAAGCGTCGGAGTTCCTGTGGGATGTGTAAGAATCGCTAAGGCAGCACTGCGCTGCTGCACCTGCGTAGTATTGCTTTCCGAAAATGTGAGAAAGTATATTTATATGATGAAGAAGATCTCCCGCCGCTCGTTTTTGCAGGTCTGCGGCATTACTGCGGCAGCGGCAGCGATGACGGCATCGGCATGAGCGAGGAGTTTCAAAAGACCCTTTTTGACCCCTTTACCCGCGAGGAAAAATCCGGCACCAATAAGGTGCAGGGTACCGGCCTTGGCATGGCCATCACCAAGAGCATCGTAGACCTGATGGGCGGTTCCATCCGCGTGGAGAGCGCCCCCGGCAGGGGTACCCGCTTTGAGGTCGTGCTGGAATTTCCCATTGATGCCGAAGCAGATACGGTGCAGGAGGCACAGGTGCTCCCGGAGGAAGCAGAAGAAACTTCTCCCCTGTCCGGCATGAAGTTCCTCTGCGCCGAGGATAACGCCATCAACGCCGAAATTCTGGAAATGCTGCTGGAATCCAAGGGCGCAAGCTGCACCATCTGCTCCAACGGTCAGGAGATCGTGGATGCCTTTGCCAGCGTCAAGCCCGGCGAGTATGACATGATTTTGATGGACGTGCAGATGCCGGTGATGGACGGCCTGGAGGCCACCCGCCGCATCCGCAATGGCGAAAATCCACTGGGCAGGATCATCCCCATCCTTGCCATGACCGCCAACGCCTTCCTTGAGGATATGCAAAAGAGCAAGGAAGCCGGCATGGACGAACATCTCTCCAAACCCGTGGACATTGCAGCACTGGAACAGACGGTAAAACGCTTCCGCGTTACCTCCCCCATTAAAAAATAGCGGAAAAGCGCGTTTCCGCAGATGAAACACACAAATGATGTAGAAGAGGGTCAGAACGTGAATACACTTTCCGAGATCGAGGAATATTACAAAGCGCGTGAGCAGCAGCTGTTGAAAAAACTTCATCAACAGGGAGCCGCTCTTGCCGCAGCGGAGCAGGCGCTGAAACAACTGACCGAAAATCAGAAAGTATCGGAGGACGAAACAGCCCGACAGCGCGCTGCACGGGAGCAGGCATTCGAAGAGAAGCTCTATCGGGATCCGCTGACAGGAATTTACAACCGCCGCTATTACGAAGAAGTTGCCCGCAAAACCATCGGCCCGGCGGGTGTCGCACTGATGGATGTGGATGATTTCAAGATCTGCAACGATACCTATGGGCATTACGCCGGAGATATGGCACTGAAAACGGTGGCAAACACCATCCAGTCCTGCATCCGGAAGTCGGACCTGCTCATCCGCTATGGCGGGGATGAGTTTTTATTGGTTCTGCCCGGCATTCCGGGAGACTTTTTGCAGACCAAACTGGAACAGATCTGCACCGCCGCACAGATGGCATCTGTACCCGGCTATTCGCATTTCCGTATCTCGCTGAGCATTGGCGGAACGATACAGTCCCTCGCCGACCCTATGGAAAACATCGTTCGCCGGGCGGATCGGCTGATGTATCAGGCAAAGGGCCGCAAGAATGCCGTCATGGTGGAGGTTCCGGGGCATGACCCGGCGGCTTTGGAAAAACTTTTGCAGAACAAGCCACAGATCTTACTTGTGGATGACTCCGCAATGAACCGCATGATACTGACAGAGATCCTGGGAGACAGCTACCACATTCTGGAAGCCGAAAACGGACGGGAATGCATGGAAAAATTGCAGGCCGAAACCGGAAACATTGCACTGGTACTGCTGGACATCAATATGCCCGTTATGGACGGCTTTGAAGTGCTGAAAGCCATGAATGCCAACCACACCATCGAGGATATCCCGGTCATTATGATCTCCAGCGAGGACTCCGATGCGACGATCCGGCGTTCCTATGAGCTGGGCGCAAGTGATTATGTCAATCGCCCCTTCGATGCTCGTATCGTGTACCGCCGTGTGACCAACACCATCAAGCTGTACGCCAAGCAGCGGCGGCTGGTGCAGATGGTCTCAGAGCAGATCCGAGCCCATGAAAATAATACGGATATGCTGGTGGGTGTACTGAGTCATATCGTAGAATTCCGCAACGGCGAAAGCGGCGCCCATGTGCGGCACATCCGTATCATCACCGAGCTGCTGCTCCGCCGTCTGTTGGAGATCAGCAGCAGATACTCGATCACTGCGGAACAGCAGGATATGATCCCGCTGGCTTCTGCCCTGCACGACATCGGAAAAATCGGCATTGACGAAAAGATCCTCAACAAGCCCGGCAGGCTGACCCCGGAGGAATTCGAGGTCATGAAGACCCACAGTATGCTGGGAGCCAAGATGCTGCATGATCTGGATAATTTTGCCGAGCAGCCGCTGCTGCAAACGGCCTACGAGATCGCCCGCTGGCACCACGAACGCTGGGATGGGCGCGGCTACCCGGATGGGCTGAAGGGCGATGAGATCCCCATCAGCGCACAACTGGTCTCGCTGGCTGATGTGTACGATGCACTGACCAGCGAACGCTGCTACAAAAAAGCCTTCTCCCACGAAAAAGCCGTGCAGATGATCCTGAACGGCGAGTGCGGAGCGTTCAACCCGCTGCTGCTGCAGTGCCTGACGGATATTCAGGCTGACCTGAAAGAAGAATTACAGCAGCACAACTGAGCAATGGATGCAATAAAACAGGAGAACAAAAAGCCCAAATGAAACACAGAATCTCACGCCGTGCATTTCTGCGCGGCTGCACGCTGCTAGCGGCCTCTGCTGCCGTCGGCAGTCTGACTTCCTGCGGCGGAACCAACGCGAAGGACAGCAGTCTTCCGCAGCTCATTGTGGGAAGTGATACCTATCCGCCCTATATTTATCTGAACAATGACGGCGTTCCCGCCGGGATCGACGTGGAGATCGCCACCGAAGCCTTCCGCCGCATGGGATATGCTGCCCGGTTTGAACCGATCGATTGGGAGCAAAAAACAGATCTGGTGGAAAGCGGTACCATCGACTGCATCTGGGGCTGCTTTTCCATGGATGGGCGCGAGGAGGTATACCGCTGGGCGGGACCCTACATGGTGAGCCGTCAGGTGGCTGCGGTGGATGCCGACAGCAGCATCCGGACACTCGGCGACCTTGCCGGAAAGACCATCGCCGTGCAGAGCACCGGCAAGCCGGAGGAGATCTTTCTCAGCGGCTCCGACCCGCGCATCCCGCAGACCGTCGAGGTGTTCAGCACCGAAGACCGCAGCGTGCAGTATGCGATGCTGGCCTGCGGCTATGTGGATGCCATCGCTGCCCATGAGACGGCCATCCTGCAATACATGAAGGACAATTCCGTGGAGTTCCGCATCCTCGAAGAACCGCTGCTGGTCACCGGGCTGGGCATCGCCTTTGCCAAAAACGACAGCCGCGGGCTGGACACCCAGCTGAACGCTGTTCTTGCGCAGATGCGCACAGACGGCACACTGGAGCAGATCCTTGGCAAGTATCTGGAACATCCTTCGCAGTATCTGGAGGTGGACACCATTGGCACGTAAAAACAAACCCATCTCAGATACATGGAGATGGGGGCTCTATCTGGTCATCGGCGTGCTTTTTATGGCCGGCGTCGTTTTTTTCTCGAGTTGGCAGGCACTGCGTGCAACGGAGGCTCGTTTCTGCCAGATCCTTGATTTTGTCAAATCCCAGTCCACCAGCTTTGAAAAGCACAACGATACGATTGTGGCCAAAGCGCTCCGCCGCACGGCGGTATCGGTGCATCAGCTGGCACAGGACTCTGCGCTCGACCTTTCCGACCCGGAATGCCTGAACAGGCAGGCAGAGTTGCTCTGGCTCACAGGTATTTCAGTTCTGTCTCCGGACGGTACGCTCCTGTGCGAATCCACAACCAACGGCATCGGCTATGCCCGGTTTGGAGAACCGCTCAAGAATGATGCCGTTCTGGACGTTTTCTCTTATCCGCAAAAAACCTACCTGAAGCGGGTCCTGCTGGAGGATGGGTCTGCCGTGGATGTTGCGGCACACCGGGCAGAAAGCAAAGAGGTCATCCTGCTTGCCTACCGCTATACCCCGGCAGAATTTGTAGAGGGAACGGCTTTGTCCATCCAGAGCGTACTGGACGGTTACTCGGTTGAGACCAGCGGCACATTGTTCATCGTGCAGAACAATCAGGTCATTGCCTCCAACCGCCCGGAGCTCATCGGGCAGGATGCTGCGGACAGTCTGCCGGTGCGGGAGATCCGCAAAGCCGGGGCTTCCGAAACGCTGACCCATACCCACGATTGGAACGGCTCCGGCTGCTATTTTGGAATGTACTGCCACGGAAGGTCTTTCGATCTCTACGCGTATACGGATGAAAGATCCGTCTTCCGTGAATCGATTCCGCTGATCTTGATGGCGCTGGCCGGTTACATCCTGCTTGTAATGGTCCTTCGGGTGCTGCGCAGACGCTCCGTGCAGGAGATGGAGCAGCAGAAAAAAGAGCAGGAGAAGAAGTATCAGGCTCAGCTGGAGGAACAGAACCGCAAACTGGAGATCGCACTCCAGCACGAGGGTGCGGCAAACCGTGCCAAGCGGGAGTTCCTGTTCAATATGAGCCACGATATTCGCACCCCCATGAACGCCATCATCGGCTTCACCTCGCTGGCTGCGACCCATATTGATAATAAGGAACAGGTGCTGGACTACCTGAAAAAGATCTCTACCTCCAGCCAGCATCTGCTTTCCCTCATCAATGATGTGCTGGATATGAGCCGCATCGAGAGCGGAAAAGTAAAAATTGAAGAGAAAGCGGTGCATCTGCCGGATCTCGTCCACGATGTGCGCTCCATCATCCAACCCGATGTTTCGGCAAAGCGGCTGTCGCTTTTCATCGATACCATGGACGTGGAGAACGAGGACATCATCACCGACCCGCTGCGGCTGAACCAGATCCTGCTGAACATTTTGTCCAACGCCATCAAGTTCACTCCCACAGGCGGTACGATCAGCATCCGCATTGCCCAGAAGAACGGTGCGCCCAAGGGCCGTGGCTGCTATGAGTTCCGCATCAAGGACAATGGCATCGGTATGAGCGAAGCGTTCCAGAAGCACATCTTTGAGGCGTTCAGCCGGGAGGAAAGCTCCACCGTCAGCGGCATTCAGGGTACCGGCCTGGGTATGTCCATCGCCAAGAACATTGTGGATATGATGGGCGGCACCATTGCGATTGAAAGTGAACCGGGCAAGGGCAGCGAATTCATCGTAGATCTCTGCTTCGCACTCAGCGGACAAAGGGTGGAGCCCAAGCAGCTCCCACAGTTGGAAGGGCTGCGCGCATTGGTAGCAGACGACGATACCGACACCTGCCTGAGCGTCAGCACCATGCTGTCCAAGATCGGGATGCGGCCGGAGTGGACGATCTCCGGCCGGGAAGCGGTGATCCGCACCCGATACGCCATGGAGCAGGGCGACGAATTCAGCGTCTACATCATCGACTGGCTCATCCCCGATATGAACGGCATCGAGGTCGTGCGGCAGATCCGCAAGGTGATCGGGAAAAGCTGCCCTATCATCATTCTGACGGCCTACGATTGGACGGATATTGAAGAGGAAGCCCGCGCTGCCGGAGTGACCGCCTTCTGCGAAAAAACGCTGTTCCTTTCCGAACTGCTCAGAGTGCTGGCAGAACCGTACGGTGCAGAGCCTGCCTGTAAGCCAGCGCAGCCAGATGCCTCCGAGCTCAAGAGAAAGAAACTTTTGCTGGTGGAGGACAATGCCTTGAACCGCGAGCTCGCGCTGGAGATCCTGAAGGAAGCGGGCTTTGCGGTAGACACTGCTGAGGATGGCGAGATCGCTGTCCAGAAGATGAAGCAGGCGGCCCCCGGGCAGTACGATTTGATCTTAATGGACATCCAGATGCCCAAGATGGACGGTTACGAGGCAACGCGGCAGATCCGCGCCCTGCCGGATGCTGCAAAGGCAGGCATTCCCATCTTTGCAATGACGGCAAATGCCTTTGAAGAAGACCGTCAGAATGCATTGAAGGCCGGTATGGACGGCCACATTGCAAAGCCGCTGGATATTCCGCATCTGCTGCAAGTCCTTGCAGATGTACTGAAATCATAACGGCTGCCAGCCGACAAAAGCAAAAGCACCCGCAGCAGGCTTCGCAGAGGCTCTTGACCTCTGGAAGCGAATGCTGCGGGTGCTTTATTTCTTTTCTGTCTGACAGGCGTTTGACTCACAAAATTTTGTGCAGCTCCTGCACGAGATCGCCGATCACGATGGGCTTGGACAAAAAGCCGTTCATGCCGCTTTCCAATGCGTTGCGGCGGTCCTCGTCGAAGGCGTTGGCGGTCATGGCAAGGATCGGGAGCTTTGCCCGGGCAGGGTCATCCAGTGCGCGGATCTTCCGGGTGGCGGTGTAGCCGTCCATCACCGGCATCTGCACATCCATCAGCACCAGATCATAGCTGCCCGGCGCTGCAGTACTCACCTTTTCCACCGCCACTTCACCGTTTTCCGCCGTATCGACCCGGAAGCCGTACTCGCGCAGGATCTCCTGCGCGATCTCGCGGTTCAGCTCGTTGTCCTCTACCAGCAGGATGTGTCTGTCCTTGAAGTCGGCGTTCTTTTCCGGCAGAAGCTCCTGCGACGCATCTGTCAGCTTCTGGCCGAGGGCGCTCATCAGGGTCTCGCGCAGGTCGGATATGAACATGGGCTTGGAGCAGAAGGCGGTCACTCCGGCGGCCTTTGCCTCCACCTCAATGTCAGACCAGTCGTAGGCCGTCAGGATGATGATGGGGGTATCGTCGTTCAGACTGCGTATCTGGCGGGTGACCTCGATGCCGTTCATATCCGGCAGCCGCCAGTCGATGATATAGGCGTGGTAGACATCGCTCATCTCGATGGACTGCCGCGCGCGCAGCACCGCTTCCTTGCCGGAAAGGGTCCACTCCGCGCGCATTCCCACCTTGACCAGCATCTTTGTCACGCTGTCGCAGGTGTTGAAATCGTCGTCCACCACCAGAGCCTTCAGGCCTTCCAGCTCGGTGATCTTTTCCACCGGGCGGTGCTCTGCCTGCACCCGCAGCGGCACACGAATGATAAACTCGCTGCCCTTGCCCTGCGCTGTCTGCACCTCGATGGTGCCGCCCATCATATCCACGATGTTTTTGGTGATGGCCATGCCAAGGCCGGTGCCTTGGATACGGCTGACCGTGGAGGTGCGCTCCCGCTCAAACGGCTCAAAGATTTTTTTGGCAAATTCCGGGCTCATGCCGATGCCGTTGTCCTTGATGCGGAACTCGTACTGCCCGCAGCCGCGCACCTGCCCGGCAAGCTGGCGCACCCGCACCGAGACTGTGCCGCCCGCCGGGGTAAACTTGATGGCGTTGGACAGCAGGTTCAGCAGGATCTGGTTCAGCCGGGTCTTATCGCAGTAGACATCCTCGTCGGTCACATCCATCGCGTCCATATAAAGCTCCAGCTGTTTTGCGTAGATCTGCCCGCTGACGATGGTTTTCAGATCGTGCAGCACCTCCGAAAGGTTGACTTCCACCTCTTCCAGATGGAGCTTTCCGCTTTCGATGCGGCTCATATCCAGCACATCGTTGATGAGGGAGAGCAGATGGTTGCTGGAAGCAAGGGTCTTAGCCAGATAATCCTTCACCCGCTCCTTGTCGTCGATATTGCTGATCGCCAGTGTGGTAAAGCCGATGATGGCGTTCATGGGGGTGCGGATGTCGTGGGACATATTGGAAAGGAAGGTGCTCTTGGCGCGGTTGGCAGTCTCGGCGGCGGCAACGGCATCCGAAAGCGCCTGATTCACCTGTTTGTCGGCGGTGCGGTCGGACATGACAAGGATGTATTTGGTCCTGCCCTCCACCTCGCTGCCTATGGCGATGTTATGGAACCAGCGGCGCTCTTTGGTTTCCAGATGCTCAAACTCGAGATCCCATTCCCGCTGCTGCCCGCTGAGAAGCCCATCCAGAAAGTTTTTGCCCTGCTCCGGGGCGCCCAGCTTGTCCAGAGCATGGACATCCTGCCGGACTTCTCTCCACGGGATGCCCAGAAGCCGCTCAATGTTCGGGCTGACGTAATCCGTCTGGGAGGTTTTTGCGTCCAGCATCAGAAAAACATCGTCCACGTTCAGCGAGAGCTTCTGGAACAATTCATCCCGGTACCGGATCTCGGTATCCTTCCGGCGCAGGGTGACATGGCTTCTGCGCACAATGAGCAGAATGGCCAGCACCGCAAGACCTGCGGCGATGCCCGCCACAATCTGCGCCGTGCGGAACCACAGTTCGTCCAGATTAGCATTGACAATACTGACCGGCACAAGCCCCACCATCGTCCAGCTCTGGACCGCTGTGCCCTCGTAGACCAGATAATAGCTGGTGTCGCCCAGTTTGACCCTCAGGTTTCCGCTGCTGCCCTGTGCAAAGGCATTGGACAGATCCAGGATCTGCGCCTCGGAAAGATCGGAATGGTCGCGCAGCATCGCAATGAAATTGTAAATGGTCTCCTTGCGGTTTACAGAACTGTCGATGACCACCCGCCCGTCCGGGTAGATGACATAGTTGCTGGCATTGCCCTCAAAGGCAGAGCTGTCCAGCAATCTAAGCACCGCATCATTATAATAAGAGATGGCAACGGCATCGTAGGCAAAGCCCCGGTAGCTGCCCTGCGTTTCAGGACAGATGAACGCCAGCATCTGGGGCTTGCCGGGCAGCGCCGTGTTCACGACGACATCCTCATCGTGAGCGAGCTTTTCGTCCAGATTGGTCTGCAGGCCAAGGTAGCCCGTTTTCCCGGTCACGGTCATGTAGTTGCCGTCATAGGTAAGAAAGTAGAATTCGGCAAACCCGGCCTCCTGCTGTGCCGCCCTGATATACGCCTGTATTTCGGCCTCATCCGAGGCAGTTTCCAGAAAGCCGTTGTACAGATGCAGGTAGCTCACATTTTTGCGCACCAGCTCTTTCAGCATATTATTGGATTTATGCAGCACCTCTTCCAGATGCGAGGTACTTTCCTGATAGATGGTCTGGGACACAAACGAGATGTACCGAACGCTGAAACCTGCTATCAGCAAGACCAGAAGAAGGATGGCCGCAACAGGGAGCCATTTTTGCCGGGGATGGCCGTTTCGTTTGGATTCGTGCTTTTCGTCTTCCATCCCGCTCACCTCAGTGTCATATAGTTTTCAGGCTCTGCAAGCGCTGCGCCGCCGCCGGAGACATGATCGCGCCATCTGTTTTTTACCCATGTATCTCCGTCCAAAGACCTGCCGCTCTCGCTCGCAAGCAGCGCTTCCATCTGATTTTCCGCTGCCAGACAGGTCACGGTAACGGTGTCGTCGTCCCGGAGCGGCTGTCCGTTCCGGGTGATGCCGGTCAGGGTATAGCTGCCGCCTGCCTCTTTGACCTCCACGGCAATGCCGCTGACCACCGGCAGAGAGCCGCGGTTGAAGGGCACAAACCCGCCCTTGCAGCCCTCCACAAAGGCGCGGACGGTCTCCTTTAGCTCTGCGCCGGTCATAGTGCGCTGGCGGGACATCAGACCGTTGGGCATGATCATGGAAGCGGCCATTTTCTTGTTATAATCTGCCTGCAGCACACTGCCGGTAAAGCTGTTTGCGGTGGCAAGCAGCACATCGGTGCCATAAACGCCCCGCAGCGTGTTCGCCATGACGGAGAAGGAGGCGCTGCCGCCGTTTGCGTGGAAGACATTGGAATAGCTCTTCCCGGAGGTCAGCACGATCTCGTCATCGGCAGGCGTATCTTCGGCAAGAAGCTGGGCATTGAACGCACGATAAGCCTGCTGTGCCGTGTACTCGCCCGCGATCATTTTGGAGACAACGTCCTTGGAGACGGCAAAGAAATCGTTGGAGGCGATGCGGATATACATGTGGTTTTCTTCCACCACATCGCGCACATCCTTCATGCACTCGGTCAGGCGCAGGGGGACGTTCTGGCTGTAGCTCAGCAGGTCCTGCCCGTCGGCAACGATGCGGCTCTGCGCCTCCTCGGAGAGCATGACGTTCAGCACCTTCATGGCTTTTTCGCGGCGCGCGGTGTCCTGCTCGAGGTCACGGTTCAGAGCGATCTGGAAATACGGGGTGGTCATGATCCACTTTTCGCCGTTCTGGCTGAAGAAGGGCATAAATATCGTGTCGATGCCCTCATCCCGAAACATCTTGACACCGGCAGAGCTGCCAAAGTACATGGCAACTTCTCCTTTCCGGAACATCCCGATCACATCGTCATAATTCAACGCAAGATCGTCTGCCGTGAGGTGGGTATCCTGAATGAACTGCGCCATCCGCTCAAACGCCCCCGGCCACACGGTGTCGTCCAGACCCACCCGTGCGGTGCTGGCAGGGTCGCTGTAAGCGGTGCGCCACTTGCGCCCTTCCGTAGTGGTAAGCTCGGCAGCGGAAAGCCCCTGCAGCGTTTCCATGCAGGTGTAGTCGTAGGTATAATCGGCGGTAAAGCCGCGGATGCCCACCTTCTCAAACGCCTGACAGGCCGAAACGAAGCTCTCGTAATCGGTGGGCAGGGGGATACCGTACTGCTCAAAAAGGCCGCGGTTGACCACAAAGCCGTGGGCATCGGCGCAGACCGGCAGCCAGTTCACGCTGCCGTCCTCGTTTTTGAAGCTGTTGAGGTAGGTGTTGTAGACAGCGCCCGCTTCGTTGGTCAAGGCAAGGTTCATCAGGCTGTCCTTCAAGGGAGCCGCATCGTGCAGCGAGAAGCGGCAGCTGGTGATAATATCCGGCAGACCGCCGTTCTCCTCCAAAAACTTGTAAAAATCCAGATCGTTGTTTCCCACGATGAATTCAATATTTACATCCGGCAGCTGGGACTGGATATAAGGCGCATAGGTCTCGTACAGGCTTGTACTCCACAGATACACCTGAATGGTCTGGGCATCCTCCTGCTTTTCCACATTTTTGGCGGTTTTTGTTCCGCAGCCGGTCAGCACAGATAGACCCATCACCAATGCCGCAAATGCAGAAATAAGGCGGTGAAATGTTCTTTTGTTCATCAAATCGTTCTCCTCACAACTCTTGGGCAGCTGCCGTTCTGCACTCCCGAATACCACAAAAAGGCATCGATACAGCATGACAGAACTATAGGATAATTTTACCACCGCCATGATGGATTTTCAATAAAATTTCATATATTGATACTGCTTATGTTCTATTATTATCCCTTGACAAAAAGGCAGCTTTGGCCAGTTGGGTTATTTTGCTCCCCGTGGCCCGAGCAGGCCCTGCGGGCCAACATCCACTGCCAGATCTCGCTGGCTCTCAACCGCATCTACACCGAGTGGTACCCCAGCAAGGGCTACAGTTTCAACATCACCAACTCCACCAGCTACGACCAATACTACGTCCATGGCCGGACGGTGTTCGACGTCATGGTGCGGCTGACGGACGACATCTTCAACACCTATATCCGCAAGACCGGCACCGTGAACCCCTACTACGCCGAGTACTGCGACGGAAAATCCGTCACCTGCCCCGGCCTCAAGCAGTGGGGGACGGTCACGCTGGCCAATCAGGGCCGCAATGCACTGAGCATCCTCAAATACTACTATGGCAACAACATCGAGATCATCCGCACCAACAACATCCAGTCCATCCCCCAGAGCTACCCCGGGAGCCCTCTGCGGCAGGGCAGCACCGGAGCGGCGGTGTTCACCCTGCAGCGGCAGCTCAACCGCATCACCAAAGACTATCCCTTCCTCGGCCTGCTGACGGTGGACGGCATTTTCGGCCGCAAGATGACCGAGACGGTCAAAAAGTTCCAGAGGCAGTTCAACCTCACCGCCGACGGCGTGGTGGGCCGCAGCACCTGGTATAAGATCAGCTATATCTATGTCTCGGTGAAGGACCTCGCCGAGCTGACCAGTGAAGGCGAGACATTCAGCGGCACCCTCCCGGACGGCTCATGGAACCTCGGCAGCAGCGTCCTCAAACAGGGCTCCACCGGCAGCGAGGTAGAGCAGCTTCAGTTCTGGCTGAGTACGCTGGCTCAGTATGAGAGCAGCATCCCCTCTGTCACGGTGGACGGCGTCTACGGCAGCGGCACAGCGGCGGCTGTCCGGGCGTTCCAGCGGCGCTACGGCCTGACGGTGGACGGCATCGTAGGCCACACCACATGGACCGAGCTGTACGACCAGTTCCGCAGCATACAGTCCGACAACGGCACCCCCAACGCCTACCCCGGCACCGCCCTGCGTCAGGGCAGCAGCGGCCAGAACGTCCGGCTGGTGCAGTTCTGGCTGAAGATCGCGCGGACGGTCTATTCCAGTCTCAACAATGTCACCGTGGACGGCATCTTCGGCTCGTCTACCGCAGCGGCCGTGCGGCGGTTCCAGACCTACTTCGGCCTCACCAGCGACGGCGTCGTGGGCCGGACGACATGGAACAAGCTCTACGAAGTCTACAACGACATCGCCAACCGCCTGCTTTCGCCCAGCCTGCGGCCCGGCGAGTACCCGGGCGTGCTGCGCAATGGCTCCACCGGCACCGCCGTCCGAGAGCTGCAATTCTACCTCTACCTCATGAGCGCCTACCAGAGCAGCATCCCCTCTGTCTCCATCGATGGCCGTTTCGGCGCGGCCACCGAGGCCGCCGTGCGGGCCTACCAGCGGTTCGCCGGGCTGACGGTGGACGGCATCGTAGGCCGGAAGACATGGGATTCGCTCTACGGCAAAGCGTCGGCCCTCCGCTCGTCCGGGCCGGTGGTCACCCTCAAGCGTCTCCCCTACCCCGGCACGCCGCTCACCGTCGGCACCGACAGCAGCGCCGTGCTCTACTACACCCTGCTTTTGCAGCGCATCGCCTACTACTACGACAGTGTAGCGTCCCCCGCGCTTTCCAGACAGTACACACAGGAGACCGCGGACGCCACCGCCAGCGCGCAGGAGCTTCTGGGCCTGCCCGCCACCGGCGTGGCAGACGCCGAAACGTGGACAGCAGTGGAAGCCCTGAGCTTACAGCTGGCGGCCTTCACCCCCAACCCCGACCGGCATCCCGAGCAGGGGCCGGACTACCCGGACCGGGCCATGAAGGAGGGCAGCGCAGGCGCTGACGTCCGCCTCATCGAAGGCTGGCTCAATGACCGCTCCCAGCTCTACTGCGAGGAGGACTACGTCGCCGACAACGCTGTCTTCGGCCCGGAGGACACCGCCGCTGTAAAAGACACGCAGCAGCGGGCGGGCCTTGAGGCAAACGGCGTCGTGGACCGGCCCACCTGGGCCGCACTCCGCGCCCAGAGCCATACTGCCTGCGACTGCGACAACTGCACCGAGGAGGGATGAGAGATGGCACGCTTATTGGTCTATGACGCCTACGAGAACAAAGTCTACACCTATTCGAGTCTGCGCGAGAACGACCCCATGCCCTACAGCACCGGCAGGACTCTGACCGTGCGGGAGTTCCGGGGCAAATCGAACAGCCCGGTGCTCTGGACGACCATCGCGGCAATGGAAGCGTGGAACCTCACCCGCCGCAAATACGGCAGGGGCATCCCGGTGGGATACGCCTTCCGCCGCATCTGGGAGGGAGGCCACGGCACCCGCAGCCAACACTATGCCGGCGTGGCCTTCGACGTGGGTCAGAGTCTCAGCCAGACCCAGCGCACCGCCATCTACAACGCTGCCCGCTCCACCGGGGCGTGGGGCTATGTCGAGCCGCTGAGCCAGACCCCCACATGGGTCCACTTCGACCGGCGCTACGGCACACCCGCCTGCAGAGGCACCACGGCAGGCTACCCCACCCTTCGCCGGGGCAGCCGGGGCTGCTACGTCATGCTCCTCCAGGACGCCCTCTCGACGCTGGGCTACCAGACCGGGAACCGCATCGACGGCATCTTCGGCAGCCGGACGGAAGAAGCTCTCAAGGGCTACCAGCGGCGCACCAGTCTGCGCGTCGACGGCGTCTGCGGCTGCAACAGCTGGAAAAAGATCTCCACCGCCGTGCTGGGCGTGGGACGGACGAAGACGACTATTGACTGATTTTCATATATAGTAGCAGAAAACAAAAAGGCTGCTGCAAAGTACAACCTCTCAGTCTCGCTATCGCTCGACAGCTCCCCTAGTAGGGGAGCCTCTGGCGAAGAGATGGGGCTTTCCGCCATGCCAAAGCCTCCCCTCGATAGGGGAGGTGGCACGGCAAAGCCGTGACGGAGAGGTTGCTTGCAGCGGCCTCTTATTTTTTATAATTCAGTCGTCCACCACAACATCCTCGCTGAGCACCTGTCCGATAGGCTTTGCAATGCACAGATCGGCCTCGGCGTCCGCATTGGTGGGCTGCATATTGATGACCACGAGGTGGTCGCCCCGGAAGTAACGGATGAGCCCCGCCGCCGGGTAGACCACAAGGCTGGTACCGCCGATGATGAGGGTATCAGCGCGGCGGATGGCCGAGACGGCCCCGGACAACACCTGCTCATCCAGCCCCTCTTCGTAGAGGACGACGTCCGGCTTGATGATACCGCCGCATTTGGGGCAGCGCGGCACACCGGTGCTGTTGGCGATGAAGTCCACATCGTAGAACGCGCCGCACTTGACGCAGTAGTTGCGCAAGGTGCTGCCGTGGAGCTCGTACACCGTCTTGGAGCCTGCCGCCTGATGGAGGCCGTCGATGTTCTGGGTAATGACGGCTTTCAGCTTGCCCTCCCGCTCGAGCTTCGCCAGACGCAGATGCGCCGCGTTGGGCTTTGCTCCCTTGACGATGAGCTTATCGCGGTAGAAGCGGTAGAACTCCTCGGGGCGCTTTTCCCAGAAGGTGTGACTCAAGATCGTCTCGGGCGGGTAATCGTATTTCTGATGGTAGAGGCCATCCACACTGCGGAAGTCCGGGATGCCGCTCTCGGTGGATACGCCCGCACCACCGAAAAAGACGATGTTCTGGCTCTGCGAAATGATTTTTTCCAACTTTTCAACCATATTCAACACCTCTTTTGTATCTATCGACGGAAATCAGCGCAAAATTTTATGGATTCTGCATTTTGTTTTTCACATTTCAACGGTCATTTTCCGCAAACATCTGCCCCAGATGGGCGAAAATATCCTGCGGGAGCATCCCGTACTCGCCTTTTTGGCGGGCGGCACGGTCAGCGGCGGCACCGTGGAGCCAGACCGCACAGGCGGCGGCTTCGCAGGCGGACAGACCGCAGGCCAGCAGGGCCGACATCATACCGGCCAGCACATCGCCGCTCCCGCCCCGGGCAAGACCGGGATTGCCGGTGGGGTTGACGCAGACGCGGCCATCCGGGGCGGCGACCACGGTCCGCGCCCCTTTCAGCACCACCACCGCATTCCACTGAGCGGCATACCGCCGGGCGACGCCCTCCCGGTCGGCCTGAACGGCCTCCACCGAAAGCCCCGTCAGCCGGGACATCTCCCCCGGGTGGGGCGTCAAGATCAGCTCTTTGGCCGGGCGCGGCAGTTCCTCACCCGCGTTCATGAGGCTGGCGGCGGCGTTGAGGCCATCGGCGTCCAGCACCGCACTGCCCGAAAAGCCGGTGAGCAGCTTCTTCACCAGCGTCCGCGTCTCGGCGGCGCGGGCCGTGCTCTGGGCAAGATAGCCCAGCCCCGGCCCGATGAGCAGGACGGTGGCCTTCTGCCGGAGGATGCGGGGGATGCTCTGGGGGGAGATGCCCCCTTCTGCCCCCGGCTCACAGGGGCAGAGACAGCATTCCGGCAGGCGTGCCGACACCGCCGCCAACACCGGCTCGACGCTTGCCAGTGTGACGATGCCCGCGCCGGTGCGCAGAGCGCCCTCGACGGTCAGCGCCGCCGCACCGCGGTAGCAGGCACTTCCCGCCACAGCCAGCACCGCGCCGAAGCTGCCCTTGTTGCTCTCCCTCGGGCGTTCTGGGATGTGTGACCAGACAAATTCAGCCGTAATTTCGGGTGCCATGCTCACGCCTCCCCCTGAATGCAGCGCCTTATCTCTTTTTCCACGTCCTGCACCTCTTCGTGGAACATCCGGGCCGAGACGCGGAGGGCACCGTGGCCCAGAATGATGACCTGCTCCATGCCGTCGGAGGTCGCCACCCGGACCCGGCGGTTTTTGCCGATCTCGTGGGTGACGCGCTCGATGAACATATCTGCCGTCTCGGCCTCTTTGGTGTAGACGACGTGGATGTTGTGGTACTGCTCGATGCTGCCGGGACTGCCCGGCACACGGTAGGCATCGAACACGAGGATGAGGACGCACTTTTTGAAGCCCTGATAGTTGCAGAGAATGTCCATCAGCCGGTGGCGGGCGGCGTCGAGGCTCTCCTTGGAGAGGGCGTTCAGCTCGTCCCACGCAAAGATGATGTTGTAGCCGTCCACCAGCAGATATTCGGGGGCGATCTCCCACTGCTCGGCGGCGAAATCGGGCCGTTCCCGCTTCTGCACCGGGCGGAACGCCGCCAGCGGATCGCGCTTGATGGGGCCGTAGGTACGCTCAAAAATTTTCAGCAGTTCGGCGTCTTCTTCCAGCGTGGCGCGGTAAGCCGCCATCCGGCGGGGACGGGCCGCGGTCTCTTCTGCTGTCGGGGCGGTGTGGCCCCAGCCGCTGTCCACGTGCATATGGCTGCGCACCTGCTCCCACGGCACCACAAAGCCCGCGCCGTGGGAGCAGAACACCGAGTCGGCGGGGTTGTCCAGGTCGTGTTCCGGCTCATAGCCCGCCGCCGCGATGACCTCCGCCGCGTTGTGGCAGGGGCGGTATCCGTCCAGCGTCAGGTTCAGATGTCCCCTGCCCCGGCTGTAGCTCACCACCTCCATGGGGTAGCTGCGCATGGCAGCCACCGGTGCAAAACCGGTGAGGGCGGCGGTCTGGCCGTCCGGTGCTGTCTCGGGCGGGTCAAAGCTGCCCTCCATCCGCTGGATGTCGCTCATGGCGCGGCCAATGTTCTCCGCAGGCACTTCCAGCCGGAAGGAATACCACGGCTCGAGGAGCTGGGTCTTTTTGATCTGGTTTGCCATCATGAGGCCCTGCCGCACGGCGCGGTAGGTGGCCTGCCGGAAGTCGCCGCCCTCGGTATGCTTGAGATGGGCGCGGCCCGCGATGAGGGTGATCTTCATATCCGTCAGCGGCGCACCGATGAGGACGCCGAGGTGCTGCTTTTCTTCCAGATGGGTCAGCACGAGGCGCTGCCAGTTTTTGTCCAGCTCTTCCTCCCGGCAGTCGGCGGCAAACTGCATCCCGCTGCCCCGGGGCAGCGGCTCGAGCTTCAGATGCACCTCGGCATAGTGGCGCAGAGGCTCATAATGGCCCACGCCCTCGATGGCCTCGGTGATGGTTTCCTTATATAATATGCCGCCGGAGTCGAACTCCACGTCCAGCCCGTACCGCTCGGCCAGCAGGCTCTTGAGCACCTCGAGCTGAATCTCGCCCATGAGCTGGATGTGGATCTCCCCCAGCGTCTCGTTCCAGACGACATGGAGCTGAGGTTCTTCCTCTTCCAGACGGTGGAGCTTGCCCAATGCGGCATGAACGTCCGCGCCCTCGGGCAGACACACCCGATAGCTCAGGACAGGTTCCAGCACCGGGAGGTCGCTGTCCCGCTCGGCCCCGAGGCCGGTGCCGGGCTTCGCCCGGGTCAGTCCGGTGACGGCGCAGACCTGCCCCGGGCCGATGGCCTCTGCCAGCGTATATTTTGCGCCGGAGTAAAGCCGCAGCTGGTTGGCCTTTTCGGCCCAGGGCTCGCCGTCCGCTTCGCCGGTGAGCTGGGCTTTGACTTTCAGCTCACCGCCGGTGACGCGCAGCCAGGTCAGCCGCTCGCCCCGCTCATCCTGCGAGACTTTGAACACCCGCGCACCGAAAGCTTCCAGCGCCGGGGCGGCGCGGGTGTATTCGTCGAGGCCGGCCAGCAGCTCGTCCACACCCTGCAGTCCGCCAGCATTCTCCCTCTGCAGGGCCACGCCAAACCAGCAGGGAAAGACGTGCCGCCGGGCGACGGCGGGGATGATGTCCTCCGCCGTCAGGCTGCCCGCGTCCAGCATCTTTTCCATCAGGCGCTCGTCGCAGAGGGCCAGTGCCTCGTCCCGTTCGGCCTGCTCTGCGCCGAAATCCACGAATCCGTCGCCCAGACGGTGGGAAAGCTGGCTCAGCAGCGCCTCTTTGCCCGGGCCGGGCAGGTCCATTTTATTGATGAACACGAAGGTCGGGATATGATACCGCCGCAGCAGACGCCAGAGCGTCTCGGTATGGCTCTGGACGCCGTCGGTGCCGCTGATGACCAGCACAGCGTAGTCGAGCACCTGCAACGTGCGCTCCGTCTCGGTGGAAAAGTCCACATGGCCGGGGGTGTCCAGCAGGGTGATATTCGTACTTCCCGTTTTCAGCAGGGCCTGCTTGGAAAAGATGGTGATCCCACGCGCCTTTTCCAGCGTGTCGGTGTCGAGGAAGGCATCTTTGTTATCCACCCGGCCCAGCTTGCGGATGCTGCCCGCACGGTAGAGCATTGCCTCGGAGAGGGTGGTCTTGCCGGAGTCTACATGGGCAAGGATGCCCACCACCAGCTGTTTTTCGCTTTTTTCTTCCATGTCCGCTGCCCTCACACTGCGCCTGCGATGAGTCCGATGATGAGCAGCGCTCCGCCCAGGAGCAGATTCGAGAGCATACTGCAATAGGTGCGCTCTTCCGGTTCCAGCTCCTCGAAGGAGACGATGCGTTCATCGGCAAAATCCACGATGGACTTGGTGGAGTGGAATTTCTTCTTTTTGCCCATATTCTTAAACTCTTCGCCCAGATGATGGATGGTCACACCGTCCAGACGGAGGTAGTTCACCCACGCCCACGCCAGCAGCACGACGCCCAGCAGCAGGGCCGGGGCCTGCCACATGGTAAAAGTGCCGTCGCTGACGTAGCGGTCCCACAGCAGCATCAGCACAGCCACCACCGACACCCGGGTGACAGATTTATACAAAATGGGGCGGAACATATATTTTTGATACATCGAAACCAGCTTTTTCATCCAAGGACGCTCCTTTTATAGAAGTAACATTCTTTTTTATTGTAGCATGATTTTGTGAAAAAAGATAGCCGCTTTGCGTTTTCCAACTTTCGTTGTATCCATTTGTCATCTCGTAAAAGTGCGACTTCTTTCCATTCTTTACCGTTTTTTTGCCGTCATTTTTCAGAGAAAAGCATCCGTTACCATTTTGTTTCTATTTCAGCGCTGTATGTCATTGACTTCTTTTGCCCACAATGTTAGAATACGAAAGGTACGGTCCCGGGCGCTTTGTGCGTTTTTGGCACCCGGAGCGCGCCGTTTTTTGCATTTAGGATAGGAAAAAAGGAAAACAATATCTCGGAGGAGCATATCTCAATGAACATCGATTTTGAGTCCCGCAACATCACCCGCCGCAGCTTTCTGAAGGGCGCAGGCGTCGTGGGTGCCGCCGGCCTGCTGTCCGCCTGCGGCGGCAGCAAGTCCAACAACTCCGGCAGCACGGCTGCTTCCGGCGCACAGGCCCCCAACTCCACCGGTGCCACCCCCCTCAAGGAGTATATCTCCTGGGAGTCTGCCAACCGTGAGATCGAGAGCTGGAACATGCTGTACAGCCAGACCCTCACCGACGCCAACGTCGTCACCAACCTGTGGGACGGCCTGATGAGCTTCGACTGCTACGGCAAGCTGGTACCCGCCATCGCCACGAGCTGGGAGGCCAACGAGGACTCCACCGTCTGGACCTTCCACCTGCGCGACGATGTGGACTGGGTGGACTGCAACGGCGAGGTGAAGGAGCACATCACCGCCACCGATTTTCTGGTCGGTCTGGAGTGGGTGCTGAACGCCTCCAAGAACGAGGCCAACAACACCTCCATGCCCACCCTGTACATCGTGGGCGCTGAGGAGTACTACGAGAAGACCAAGGATATGGGCGCTGCAGCCGCCGACCTGCGCTATCAGGATATGCTGGACGCAGGCGTGGGCATCGAGGCTCCCGACGACTACACTCTGGTGTTCACCTGCAAGCACTCCTGCCCCTACTTTGATACCGTGGCCTCCTACACCAGCTTCTACCCCGCCTCTCAGGCGCTGATCGACGAGCTGGGCATCGAGACCTTCCGTGGCTGCGACAACACCAACATGTGGTACTGCGGCCCCTATATCGTCGAAGAGTATATCCAGGGCAACACCAAGAGCTATATCCCCAACCCCCACTACTACAATGCTGCCAACGTCAGCCGCTTCGAGCGTCTGACCGTGACCATGATCTCCGATCAGGCCATCGCATTCCAGCTCTACCAGAACCGTGAGCTGGACGAGATGGACCTGAACGAGAGCACCATCACCACCATCACCTCCGACCCCAACAACGAGTACAACAGCCAGCTCTGTGAGAAGCGCGCCCGCCCCACTGCCTACGCCATGCACTTCAACTACCAGAAGAACAACGCCGACGGCACCCCCGATGTGAACTGGAACAAGGCCATCGCCAACACCGCTTTCCGTCAGTGCTTCTACCGCGGCCTGAACCTGAAGGCATGGTTCTCCCGCTACAACAAGATCAACCCCCTGAAGTGCGAGAACGACTACTACACCATGAAGGGTCTGTGCTACAACACGCAGGGCGTTGAGTACACCACTCTGGTGGCCAAGGAGATGGGCTTCGACGCTGAGAAGTACGACGGCGAGACCATGATCCGCCTGCGTGCCAACGGCGGCGACATCTCCGCCCTGAAGAAGCAGGCCATGGAGGAGCTGAGCGCCATCGGCGTCACCTTCCCCGTCAAGGCCACCTACTTCATCATCGCCAGCAGCACCTCCGCACTGGACAACGCCACCATCCTGAAGCAGTGCTTCTCCGACAGCTTCGGCGACGACTTCATCAAGCTGGACGTCCAGACCTTCGTTTCCAGCCTGACGCAGGAGGTCCGCACTCCCCAGCTCCAGAGCTTTGTCATCAACGGCTGGAGCGCCGACTTCGGCGATCCCGTCAACTTCCTGGGCCAGGAGATTCTCCACGACGACAATGCCTACTACGCACACTACTACTCCAACATCGCCCGGGTGGCTGAGGCTCCTGCCGACTACCAGAAGGACCTGATGGACGCTTTCGAGCAGTACACCGATCTGGTCAATGCCGCCAGCGCCATCGTCAATGACACCGACGCCCGCTACGAGGCCTTCGCCAAGGCTGAGGCCTATATGCTGGAGAATGTGCTGGTCAGCCCCACCTACTACGACGTCGCATGGTCCCTGACCCACGCCAACGAGTACAGCAAGATCAACGCCATGTACGGCAGCTGCAACTACAAGGCCGTCAACTGGGAGACCAGCGAAGAGGCCTACACCACCGTCCAGTACGAGCAGTTTGCCAAGGCATTCGAGCAGGCTTCTCAGGGCTGATCCGGCGCGAACAGCCATTCAATTTCAGCTTACGCATGAAATATTTTCATTTTTATGTGTTTACTGAATCAATAAGATTCAATTCGTGCCGGAGTGGTTTTTCTTGACTTCCCGCCTGTGGGATGATAGAATATCTGCAATCGATACGGGTTCTGCAATGGCGCAGAAACAGATCAATAAAATCTGTCTCTGCGCCCTTTTTGTACCCTTTTTTAGGTAAAGCAGTATGGACAGGATAGGGATTTGGGAAATGCAGAGCCGTACCAGTCATTACAGGAGGGAAAGAATATGTACCACGATTTTGAGTCTCACACCATCACCCGCCGCAGCTTCCTCAAGGGTGCCGGCGCTGTCGGCGCAGCCGGTCTGCTGGCTGCCTGCGGCGGCTCTTCTTCCAGCACCGCAGCCAGCGCTTCGTCGGCTTCTTCCGGCGCAGCTGCTTCCGGCAAGGGCCTGAGCGAGCTGTTTACTTACGAGACTTCTGGCCGTGAGATCGAGAGCTGGAATATGCTCTACAGCCAGCAGGCCATCGACTTCAACGTGACGACCAACATCATCGACGGTCTTATCAGCTTCGACAACTACGGCAAGCCGGTGCCGGCTCTGGCTAAGAGCTGGGAGCACAACGAGGACTCCACCGTCTGGACCTTCCACCTCCGTGACGACGTGGACTGGGTGGACATGAACGGCGAGGTGCAGGACCACCTGACCAGCAAAGACTTCCTCGTGGGCTTCGAGTGGGTGCTGAACGCAAAGAAGAATCAGGCCGCCAACACCTCCATGCCCTCCACCACCGTCGTGGGCGCAGCCGACTACTACGACAAGACTTACGGAATGGATGACGCCGCAGGCGAAGCCCTTACTTACGAAGATATGCTGGCCGCAGGCGTCGGCATCGACGCACCGGACGACTACACCATCGTCTACACCTGTATAAATCCCTGCCCCTACTTCGACACCGTGGCTTCCTACGTCTGCTGCTATCCGGCACCCCCGGCTCTGGTGGAAAAGCTGGGCGTCGAAGGCTTCCGCGGCGTGGACTACACCCAGCAGTGGTGCTGCGGCCCCTACCTCATCGAGGAATTTGTGGCCGACAACTCCAAGCGGTTCATCCCGAACCCTCATTATTATGCGGCAGACGAGTGCAGCCGCTTCGAGCGCGTGTCTCTGAGCATGATCACCGACCTGACCGTGGGCTACCAGCTGTATCAGAACCGTGAGCTGGACGAACTGGAGCTGAGCGAGAGCACCCTGACCACCATCACTTCCGACACTTCCAACGCCTACAACGACCAGCTCTGTGAGAAGCGCCCCACCAAGTACGCCTACGACTTCCATTTCAACTTCTACTGCCTCAACTCCGACGGCACCCCCAACGAGAACTGGAATAAGGCCGTGGCCAATCGGGCATTCCGCCGCTGCTTCCAGGAGGGCCTGAACCTTATTCCCTACTACGCACGCTTCAACAAGATCAACCCCCTCAAGTGTGAGAACAACTACTACACCATGAAGGGCGTCTGCTACAACTCCAAAGGCACCGATTATGTTGATCTGGTGGCCAAGGAGCTGGGCATCGACGGCGAGAAGTATGACGGCGAGACCATGGTCCATCTGCGCAAGTCCACCGCCGACTCCATCGCCGCCCTCAAGAAGCAGGCCATGGATGAGCTGACCGCCATCGGCGTCACCTTCCCGGTCAAGGCGCCCTTCTTCTTCGTGGCCGGCGACACCGTGGCTCAGGACAACGCCACTGTTCTGAAGCAGTGCTTCACCGACAGCTTCGGCGACGACTTCATCCAGCTGGAGCTCGGCACCTACGTTTCCAGCCTTGCAAAGGAAGTCCGCATCCCCAAGCTCCACGGCTTCGTCATCAACGGCTGGGGCGCAGACTTCGGCGACCCCGTCAACTTTGTGGGTCAGGAGATCCTGCACGACTCCAACGCCTACTACGCCGTCAACTACTCCAACATCCAGCTGGTGGCGGAGGATCCCGCCGATTACCAGAAGGAGCTGGTAGACGAGTTTGAACAGTTCACCGACCTGGTCAACGCCGCCAACGCCATCGTGGACGACACCGACGCCCGCTATGAGGCTTTCGCAAAGGCCGAGGCCTACATGATCAACAACTCGCTGTCCGTCCCCTGCTACTACGATGTCCGCTGGTGCCTGACCCACGTCAACGAGTACACCAAGATCAACGCCATGTTCGGCCCCTGCAACTTCAAGTACGTCAACTGGGAGACCAGCGAGGACGCCTACACCACCGCTCAGTACGAGGAGTTTGCCAAGGCTTTCGACGCCGCAAAATCTTAACTTTTTCTTAAATCTTTTCCGCCGGGAGTTCCTGCTTCCGGCCCGTGATCCACACACGGGAGCTGTTCTTAATCCAAGAACAGCTCCCGTTGTTTTGTTTTTGGGCCTGTTTATCTTATTTTCGTCACTCTTCATCACAGTAAAGTAAATTTATTTCATCTCTATGCAGAGTACAACTTTCTTTTGGAAGAAAAAGCGATTTCCATTCCATTGACAACTATTTATTTCGATGGTACAATATATGTCGTGTTAAGGATTTTACGGGAGGAGCACAGACGCAGACAGAGGGGTCTGTTTCTGCGCTCTTTTGTATTCTCTGGTAATACAGAGGGACAGATAATCTCGTAGGAGTGGGAAATCGGCAGGGCAAGGTACCCTGCGCCATAGAGCCGAGACACGAAAGAATAATTGGGAGGAAAACACAATGAACGCAAATTTTGAGTCTCATTCCATCAGCCGCCGCAGCTTCCTCAAGGCTTCCGGCGTCGTGGGCGCTGCAAGCATCCTGGCCGCTTGCGGTGGTTCTTCCAGCAGCACTGCTGCCAGCACCTCCGGTGCTGCCTCCGGCGCAGCCGCACCCGCAGCCGACGCCATCACCGATTACGTCTCCTTCGAGACCTCTAACCGTGAGCTGGAGACCTGGAACTTCCTGTACAGCCAGTCCGCTTCCGACCTGAACGTCATCACCAACTGCTGGGACGGTCTGCTGAGCTTCGACTGCTACGGCAAGGCAGCCCCCGCCATCGCATCCAGCTGGGAGCACAACGAGGACTCCACCGTCTGGACCTTCCACCTGCGCGACGATGTCGATTGGTGCGACGTCAACGGCGAGGTCAAGTCTCACCTGACCTCCAAGGACTTCCTCGTGGGCTTCGAGTGGGTCCTGAACGCCATCAAGAACGAGGCCTTCAACACCTCCATGCCTTCTGAGACCGTCGTGGGCGCTGCTGAGTACTACGACATGACCAAGGACAAGGGCGACGCTGCCGCTGACATGACCTATGAGGATATGCTGGCTGCCGGTGTCGGCGTCGAGGCACCGGACGACTACACTCTGGTCTTTACCTGCAAGAACCCCTGCCCCTACTTCGACACCGTCGCTGCCTACAACAGCTTCTACCCCGCCTCTGAGGACCTCATCAAGGAGCTGGGCATCGATGGCTTCCGTGCCTGCGATTACTCCACCATGTGGTACAATGGTCCGTACCTCATCGAGGAGTATATCCAGCAGAACACCAAGAGCTTCATCCCCAACCCCAACTACTACGCTGCAAACGACTGCACCCGTTTCGAGCATCACACCATCACCATGATCCCCGACCTGTCCATGGGCCTGCAGCTGTACGAGAACGGCGAGGTCGATAACATCGACCTGACCGAGTCCAACCTGACCACCATCACCTCCGACCCCAACAACAAGCACAACAAGTTCCTGTGCGAGAAGCGCCCCACCAAGTTCAGCTTCCAGATGCACCTGAACTTCCAGCGCAAGGATGAGAACGGCAATCTGGACGAGAACTGGAACAAGGCTGTTTCCAACCGCGCGTTCCGTCAGTGCTTCTACAAGGGCATCAACTTCACCAACTACTACGCCCGCACCAACAAGATCAACCCCCTGAAGTGCGAGAACGACTACTACACCATGCCCGGTGTCTGCTACAACACCAAGGGTGAGGAGTACACCACTCTGGTCGCCAAGGAGATGGGCTTCGACAGTCAGTCTTACGACGGCAAGACCATGATCCGCCTCCGCGACAACGGCGGCGACATCGCTGACCTGAAGAAGCAGGCCATGGAAGAGCTGAGCGCTATCGGCGTCACCTTCCCCGTCCACTGCTACCACTACATCAAGAGCGGCGACACCACTGCTCTGGATACCGCCACCGTTCTGAAGCAGTGCTTCTCCGACAGTCTGGGCGATGATTTCGTCGTTCTGGACATCGGCACCTACGTCTCTTCTCTTTATAAAGAAGTCCGTAACGTCCAGCTGCACTCCATCCTGCAGAACGGCTGGGGCGCTGACTTCGGCGACCCCGTCAACTTCCTGGGTCAGGAAGTCCTGAGCGACGACAACGCTTACTACGCTCAGACCACCTCCTGGATCGCAGCCGTTGAGAAGGACCCGAAGGACTACCAGAAGGAGCTGCTGGCAGATTATCAGGAGTTCACCGATCTGGTCACTGAGGCAAAGGCCATCGTCACCGATACCGATGCACGCTATGCCGCATTCGCAAAGGCTGAGGCTTCCATGCTGAACAACGCACTGTGCATCCCCTGCCTGTACGAGGTGCTCTGGTGCCTGACCCACGTCAACGAGTACACCAAGATCAACGCCATGTACGGTCCCTGCAACTACAAGGCCGTCAACTGGGAGACCCGTCAGGGCGACGGCTACACCACCGAGGAGTACGAGGCTTTCTCCGCTGCTTTCAATGCAGCAACCAAAGCCTGATGATTATTTTATAAAGGTTTGGTTATCATGTTAAAATACACCGTCAAGCGGCTGGCTCAGTCGCTCGTCACGATCTTATTGATCGCAACCATCGTCTTTCTGCTGATGCGCTGCCTGCCTACGGACTACTACTTCACGGAAGAACAGCTCATGAAGTTTACCGAAGAGCAGAAATACGCCGCGCTGGAAGCCGCCGGTCTGACCGACCCCATCGGCACCCAGCTGCTGCACTTCTACAACGACCTGCTCCATCTGGACTTCGGCACTTCCCGCCGCATCCAGAACGGTGCCTCCGTCGTGAAGGTCATCGGCAAAAAGTTCGGCGTCTCCATGCGCCTCGGCCTGATCTCCGCCGGCATCTCTCTGCTGGTGGGCATCATGCTGGGCATCCTGCAGACCGCCTTCAAGGACAAGGTCTTTGACTGGATCGGCACTGCCTACACCGTTTTCGTCAACGCTGTGCCTTCTCTGGTCTCCTATTCGCTGGTGCTGGTCTTCGGCTCCAAATACCTGGGTTTCCCCACGCTGTACTCCACCCGTAATGTCGGCCCGTCCAGCGTGCTGCCCATCGTCTGCCTGTCGCTGGCGTCTATCGCAGGCTACGCTCTGTGGACCCGCCGCTACATGGTGGACGAGCTGACCCGCGATTATATCAAGCTGGCCCGCGTCAAGGGCCTGAGCTCCAGCGAGATCATGTTCAAGCACGTGCTGCGCAACGCCATGGTCCCCATGGTGCAGTATATCCCCCAGTCCATCCTGCTGACGGTCGGCGGCTCTCTGCTGATGGAGCGGTTCTTCTCCGTTCCCGGCATGGGTCCCCTGCTGACCGACGCCATCCAGCGCTATGACCTGAACGTCGTCCAGACTCTGGTCATCCTCTACGCTGCACTGGGCATCGTGGGTGTTTTCCTGGGCGACGTGCTGATGATGCTGGTTGACCCGCGCATTACTCTGACCGGAAAGGAGGCCGCACGCTGATGGCTAAAGCATCTGATTTTGAGGGTAAGAAGCAGGACGAACTGTTCTACTTCGTCGATTACTCTCCGGAAGAAGCCGAGCGTGTCGGCTACTCCAACTACAGCTACTGGGGTTCTGTCGTCCAGAACTTCCTCAAGCACAAGGCTGCTGTCGTCTGCCTGATCCTGTTCCTGTTCCTCGTCATCTTCTCCTTCATCGCACTGGCCATCGGCAAGTACGATTATCAGACGCTGGTGTCGGATTCCTCTCTGGCCTTCCAGAAGCCCAACAGTGAATACTGGTTCGGCACCGACAACCTCGGCCGCGACTACTGGTGTCAGGTGTGGTACGCCACTCAGGTGTCCATCCGTCTGGCCCTCATCGTTGCCGTGGGTGAGAGCATCCTCGGCGTCATCATCGGCCTGATCTGGGGCTATGTCCGTAAGCTGGACCGCTTCTTCACCGAGCTGTACAACCTCATCGACAACGTGCCTTACATCATCTACATGACCCTGATCGCACTGGTCGTCGGCCAGAGCTTCACCATCATGGCCGTCTCGATGATCGCCATCGGCTGGCTGGTCATGGCCCGCCGCGTCCGCAACATGGTGTTCATGTTCCGTGACCGCGAGTATAACCTCGCGTCCCGCTGCCTTGGCACCCCGCTGTGGCGCGTTCTGACCAAGAACATCCTGCCCTATCTGGTCTCCGTCATCATCCTGCGCATGGCGCTGAGCATCCCCGCCACCATCAACCTCGAGTCCACCCTGTCCTATCTGGGCATCGGTCTGGGCATCGAGACTCCGTCTCTGGGCCTCATCCTGAGCAAGGTGCGCGGCTTCTTCCTCGATTATCCTTACCTGCTGGTCTTCCCCGCATCCATCGTGTCCATCATCTCCATTTCCTTCTATATCATGGGCAACGCTTTCTCGGATGCTGCTGACCCGCGCAACCACGTTTAACAGATGGGAGAGAAAATCACAAAAATGGATAGACAACCGATCATCTCTGCCAAAGACGTGGAGATCACCTTTAGCCTGCGCGGCAAGAAGCTGAACGCGATCCGCAAGTGCTCGCTGGACCTTTATGACGGCGAGACGCTGGCCATCGTGGGCGAGTCCGGCTCGGGCAAGTCCGTATTCACCAAGACCTTCGTGGGTATGCTGGATGTCAACGGTAAGATCACCGGCGGCTCCATCATGTACGAAGGCCGCGACATGACCAAGTTCACCGAGAAGGACTGGCTGGGCGTGCGCGGCAAGAAGATCGCCATGGTCATGCAGGACCCGATGACCAGCCTGAACCCGCTGAAGAAAATCGGCAAGCAGATCCAGGAGAGCATCGAGCACCATCAGGGCCTGAAGGGCGCGGAGGCCAAGAAGGCCGCCATCGAGATGCTGGCCAAGGTCGGCATCCCCGACCCGGAGCGCCGCTACGAGCAGTATCCGCACGAGTTCTCCGGCGGTATGCGTCAGCGTGTCGTCATCGCCATCGCTGCCGCCTGCCGTCCGCAGATCCTCATCTGCGACGAGCCCACCACCGCTCTGGACGTGACCATTCAGGCACAGATCCTGCAGCTCATCCGTGACCTGCAGAAGGAGCTGGGCATGTCCGTTATCTACATCACCCATGACCTGGGCGTTGTGGCAAACGTGGCAGACCGCGTGGCCGTCATGTACGCCGGCCAGATCGTCGAGTACGGCACCGTCGAAGAGATCTTCTACGACGCATGGCACCCCTACACCTGGGCTCTGCTGCAGGCTCTGCCTCAGCTGGGTACCAAGGGTGAGGCCCTGCCCACCATCGACGGTACGCCGCCGAACCTGTTCAATGAGATCAAGGGCGATGCATTTGCACCCCGCAACAAGCACGCGCTGGCCATCGACTTCGTGGCAGAACCTCCGTTCTTCCAGGTGTCCGAGACCCACGCGGCAAAGACCTGGTATCTGGACCCCCGGGCTCCCAAGATGGAACGCCCGCACTCCATCCAGAACCTGCGTGAGAAAATGGGAAAGATGGGAGGTTCCAACTTAAATGGCTGAGCGTGAAAAGCTGATTGAGCTGAAAGACCTTCAGATCACCTTTGGCTCCGGCAAAAAGAAGTTCGTGGCCGTGGACCACGTCAATTTTGACATCTACAAGGGCGAGACCTTCTCGCTGGTCGGCGAGTCCGGCTCCGGCAAGACCACCATTGGCCGTGCCATCTGCCGCATCAACCCGACCTCGGGCGGCGACATCTTCTTCAAGGGCCAGAAGATCAACGGCAAGATCTCCAAGGAGCTGGACCGTGAGGTCATCCGCAAGGTGCAGATGATCTTCCAGGACCCCATGGCCTCCCTGAACGAGCGCGCCAAGGTCGAGTACATCGTGGCTGAGGGTCTGTTGAACCACCACCTGTACAAGGACCAGAATGACCTGCACGAAAAGGTCATGAACGCCCTGCACGAGGTCGGCCTGCTGCCGGAGTTCGCCTCCCGCTTCCCCCACGAGTTCTCGGGCGGTCAGCGTCAGCGTATCGGCATTGCCCGTGCGCTGGTCATGGAGCCGGAGTTCATCGTGGCCGACGAGCCCATCTCCGCACTGGACGTCTCCATCCGTGCGCAGGTGCTGAACCTGCTGAACAGCATGAAGAAGTCCCGCGGTCTGACCTACCTGTTCATCGCCCACGACCTGTCGGTCGTCCGGTTCATCTCGGACCGCATCGCCGTCATCAGCAAGGGCCGCATCGTGGAGCTTGCAGAGGCTGAAGAGCTGTTCCTCCACCCCCTGCATCCCTACACCAAAGCCCTGCTGAGTGCCGTTCCCATCCCCGACCCGGGCCTGGAAAAGAGCAAGAAGCTCCTGGTCTACGACCCCAGCTGCCACGACTACAGCGTGGACAAGCCGGTCTGGGAGGAGATCGCCAACGGTCACTTCGTCTATGGCAACCAGAAGGAGCTGGAAGGCTACCGCAAGGAATATCAGAGCCAGCTCTAAGCACTGTCACTTGACTGTATTTTAACACAAATGCCCCGCCGCATTGGGAAGCATCCCATTGCGGCGGGGTTTTGTGCTGTATAAAAAGGGGCCGCTTCCCGTATCTCTGCCGGGAAGCGGCCCTTTTGTGTTTTATATCAGTCTTGCACCGGGCTTCGGCTCATGGGCCTGCCAGAGGGTGACCCACTCGGGCAGATGCAGGGTCTTCAGGCGCTGGGGCAGGGCGGCGAGATCGCCGCCCGTGAGATACCACGCCGCACCGAACGCTGCCAGCGCCAGGATCACCAGCACCGCCAGCAGAACGCGGAGAGGATGCTTCTTCTTTGAAGTCGGGTCCTTTGCTGTTTTCTGCGAACGGTCCGGAGGATCGCACTGCTTGGTCTGTCCGGCGGGAAGGAAGCCTGTCCCCTCGGCCTGCGGCAGACCGGCAGCGGCGCGGCGCACCATATCCAGCAGCCAGAGTCCGGGGTTATCAGTGGCGGGGACGGTGCGGAGCCAGCAGCCTTTTTTGGTGCAGAGCACCAGTACATGGTCGCTTTCCCGCTCGGCACAGGCCACGGCCAGCTCTGTTCCCACGATGCGGCGGGCCGCCTGCGCCCGGGCGAGGGCCAGACGGACAGGGTCGGGGTTGTCCCCTTCCCCGCCGAGCTTGGCCCGGGCGCGCTTTTCGATTTGGGGGCCGACCTTGGCGTCGGCATAGCTCATGGCGCCGAAGTCGTAGACCTTCTCGGCACCGGGGACTTTCTCGAGCCGGGATTCCAGCAGCGCACCGGCGGCGGCATCACCGCAGGCCAGCAGACGATCATGGGCTTCCAGCGCCTGCACGGCGGCAGCGGCCAGACTGGTATCGCCTGCACCATATACGTCCGCGCCAAAGCTGCTGCGGAGGCTCTGGGCCGCCTTTTTCAGTCCCGTGGGCGTGTCCGCATGGACAGCCAGCAGCGTCTCTGCGCCCCGGCTCTTCCACTGGGCCTCAGCCCTCCATTGGGGCGCAAACAGCGCCACAGCGGCCGCCAGCCGTCCCTGCGGCGCACCGTACAGGCGCAGCACACAGCGGGTCTCCTCTGCCAAATCCCATCAACCCCTCATCTTTGATTTTTACCGGACGAACGCCTCATCCAGTGCGGCCAGCGCTTCGTCGTCCGACTGCTGGGCTGCGGTGAGGGCCTGCGTCCCGGCAGGGACTTTGCCCTGTGCCAGACGCAGCGCCAGTTCCAGCGCAGCCTGTGCGGCCCGGGCGCGCACCAGCGCACGGTCAGGCCGGGAGACGAAAAGCTTCTTGACGCAGGCCACGCCATCCCGGGCAGCGCCCAGATAAACGGTGCCCACAGGGCGCACCTCGTCGCCGCCGGTGGGGCCGGCCACGCCGGTAACGCTCACAGCGATGTCAGCGCCCGAAGCCTTTGCCGCGCCCAGAGCCATCTGTGCCGCCACGGGGGCGGACACGACGTTGTACTTTTCGATGACCGCCGGGTCCACGCCCACGAGCTTTGCCTTGGCCTGCTCCCAGTAGGTGACAAAGCCATAGCCGAACACCTCACTGGAACCGGACACGGAGGTCAGGCGCTGTGCAATGAGTCCGCCGGTGCAGCTCTCGGCGGTGGCGATGGTCAGCCCCTTTTCCTGCAGGGTATGGACCACCGTCTCTTCCAGACCGGCCACATCCTCATCATACACCGCATCGCCCAGCATATCATAGAACTTTTTGGCATACGCGCGGCACATTTTTTCGCCGTCCTCGTCGGAGCGGGCGCGGGCCGTGATGCGGATCTCGCACTCGCCGGTCTTGCAGTAGATGGCGGCGGTGGGGTTCGGATTTTCCAGCAGGTCGCGCACCTTATACTCAATATCGCTCTCGCCGCCCAGCACACGGAGGGTGACGGAGTGGAGGGTGCAGTTCTGGCGCTCCATCAGCAGAGGGCGGACGCTCTCCGTCCACATGGCCTTCATCTCGTGGGGGACACCGGGCATGAGGACGGCGCAGCGGCCGTCCTGTTCGAACCACGCGCCGGGGGCAGTGCCGTGGTTGTTGATGATTTTATGGCCCTTGGTGGGGACCATCGCCTGTTTGCGGTTGTTGGGGGTCGTCTCGCGGCCGGTGCGGGCAAAGTAGCTGGTGATCTTATCCCACTCGGCCTCATCGAAGGCCAGCTCATCCCCGAAGCAGGCGGCAACGGTCTCCTTGGTCAGGTCGTCCGCCGTGGGGCCGAGGCCGCCGGTAAAGACCAGCAAGTCGCAGCGGCTCCTGGCCTCGTTGACGAAATCGGCCAGACGGCCATGGTTGTCGCCGATGGTGCTCTCCCGCTGGACCGTGATGCCCAGATCGGCCAGCTCCCGGCTGAGGTACTGGGCGTTGGTGTTGAGGATGTTGCCGAGAAGGAGCTCGGTACCCACACTGATGATCTCTGCTGTCATGGCTCAGCCCTCGAATTCCACGTCGTCGGTGATACGCAGGCGGATACGCTCGGTGGCCTCTGCGGCCTCGGCTTCCAGCTCTGCCAGACCGGGCATCCCGGCCTCGGCTTCGAGGATCTCGCTCAGTTCGGGGCGGATCTTCGGGTGCGGCGGGGTGAAGATGGTGCAGCAGTCCTCGTAGGGCAGGATGCTCGTCTCGAAGGTGTTGATGTGGCGGGCCGTCTCGACGATCTCAGTCTTGTCCATGCCGATGAGGGGGCGGAGGATGGGCAGGTCTTGGGCGGCGTCGGTACACTGCAGAGCCTTGACGGTCTGGCTGGCCACCTGTGCCAGGCTCTCGCCGGTGACGAGGGCTTCACAGCCCTGCTTGCTGGCGATGATGTTGGCAATGCGCATCATGCTGCGGCGCATGAGGACGGTGAAGAGAACGTCGGGCGCGTTATCGCGGATATACTCCTGGGGCTTGGTATACGGCACCACAAAGAGGTTGGTGCTGCCGGTATAGGGGGTGATGAGCTGGGCCAGAGCCTTAACTTTCAGTTTTGCGCGTTCAGAAGTATACGGAGGGGACGCAAAATGGATGTGGTCGAGGCCGAGGCCGCGCTTTGCCATCCGGTATGCCGCCACAGGGCTGTCGATGCCGCCGGACAGCATATTGAGGGCGCGGCCGGAGGTTCCGACAGGCAGACCTCCCTCACCCTGTATTTTCGGGCCATGGATATACGCACCGTAATCGCGGATCTCCACGATGACCTTGAACTGAGGGTTCTTGACGTCCACCCGCAGGTAGTTGTGCCTGCCCAGCAGATAGGCACCCAGCTCCCGCATCAGTTCGGGACTGGTCATGGGGAAGGTCTTATCGGAACGGCGGGCCTCGACCTTGAAGGTCTTGATGCCGTGAAGGCTGTCGCCCAGATAATCCTCGGCGGTCTGGCAGATGGTGTCGAAATCCTTCTCACAGACCACAGCACGGCTGAGGGCCGCGAGGCCGAACACCTTGCTCACCCGCTCAAAGGCGAGGTCCATATCAATGTCGTCCTCTTCCGGCTCCATGTAGAAGGTGGACTGGGTGCAGTAGACGCGGAACTTGCCCACCGTCTTGAGGCGGTAGCGCAGGATCTTCATCATCGTCGATTCAAACTGGTTGCGGTTGAGGCCCTTCAGGGACATTTCGCCCTGATAGCCCATAATGACTTCGCGCATAATAGCTTCTCCTAATATTGTGTTGTTCATCAGCCGGTGCTCCGGTAGCTTTCTCCTCGGACACGAGTCGGGCCATTCCATCGCCCGCCCTATTGCCTTCGGCAACAGGGTCCCACCCCAGCGGACGGTCCTCGGAGAAACTCCCCTCCCACCGGCCCGGGCAGCTGCTGCTTTTTACTTTTTGATTCTCTGCAAGTGCTTCATACCATCCTCAAAGCGCTCGAGGAAGGCATCCACATCCTCCGGGGTGTTGTCGGAACAGAAGGACACCCGGATGGCCGTGTCGATGGCCAGCGGGTCGCGGCCCATGGCCGCCAGCGTGTGGCTGGGCTGTCCTCTGCCGCAGGCACTGGCCGACGAGACGTAGATCTGCTTCTCGGACAGCCAGGCCAGCATCGTCTCGCTCTTGATGCAGTTCTCGCTGAAATTCAGCACCTCAGGCACAGCGCCCGCCGGGCTGTTGATCTCCACCTCCGGGAACACAGAAAGCCCCGCGCGGAGGCGGTCGTTGAGGGCGCGCACAGCCTTGTCGCGGCTCTTGATGCTGCCGGCCAGGCGGGTGGCCGCAGCGGCAAGGCCCAGCGCATAGGGCAGGTTCTCGGTGCCGGGGCGGAGGCCGCGCTCCTGCTCACCGCCCAGATAGGGCGGCTGGAACGCCTGCACCAGCCGGTCACTCAGGTAGAGCGCACCGATACCCTTGGGTGCGTGGATCTTGTGGCCGCTGACGGTCATCGTGTCGATGTTGTCCAGCTTGATGGGGACGCGCATCCACGCCTGCACGGCGTCCACATGGACGATGGTGCGGCTGTTGCGGCGCTTGACCTCGGCGGCCAGACGCTCCACGTCGCTGCGGGTGCCTATCTCGTTGTTGACCATCATGCAGGCCACGAGGATGGTATTCTTGTCCACGGCATCCAGCATCTTGTTGATGTCCAGTGTGCCGTCGGCCTGAGGCTTCACGACAGTGACGTTATAGCCCTGCGCGGCCAGACGTTCCAGCGGGCGCTGGACGCTGGGGTGTTCGAAGCCCGACACCACGATGCCCTTGCCGAAGGTGCGGGTCTGGGCCGCGCCCAGCAGGGCCAGATTATTGCCCTCGCTGCCGCAGGAGGTAAAGTACAGCTCCTTCGACTTGCAGCCCAGGGTGCGGGCCACAGCGGCGCGGGCGGCGTTCAGGGCCTCTTCGCTCCGTGCGCCGGGGGCATAGAGACTGGAGGGGTTGGCCCAGTGCTCCCGCATGGCTTTGTCTATCACGTCTGCCACCTCGGGAGCAACGATGGTGGTGGCAGCGTTATCCAGATAATGCAGTTCCGGATCATGCAGCATAATTTCATTCCTGCCTTTTGTGCATAAAATATCAGGATAAGTATACCACAAAGTTCCGCATAACGCAAAATATTTGCACAGCAAAAAAGGGGCCGCTCCATGCAGGAGCAGTCCCTTTCAGCAGCTTGCGGTTCGCGTTTGGGTTCAGCCGTTCTCGTTTGCCTTCTGCAGCCAGATGCTGCCGATGTCCAGCGCATTGTACAGGCCGTTCTTGGTGGTCTGACGTGCCACGCGGGCCTCACGGGGCTTGGACTCATCGGTAGAGAGCAGCTGCAGATGGACCTTGTCTGCCACATCCACACCGCCCACGGTCTTGGTGGACTGGATCTGCAGATAAAGCACATACGGGTCGGTCATGCAGCCGTAATACAGCTCATTGTCCTTGCGGACGAGGGGCTTGCCTTTATAAGTCAGTTTCGGAGTAAATGGCATCGTGAAAGCCTCCCTATCATACTTGATTCACTTTAGTATATCATATTTATAACAGAAAACGCAAGGGCAGGCCCCCGGAATATGGGAATTTTTCCTCACGGGTTGCACGGGCCGGGGCTGTGCTGTATAATAGGGGCGAAAGTACCCATTCCGCCACAGGAGGACATTATGGCAGATTATCAGGAATATCGCCGCCGCATCCTTCACCGGCGCTGGCGCAGGATGTTCATCACCGCTGCGCTGCTCATCCTACTGGTGCTTCTGGCCGCTGTGGGCGTCCTCTGGAAGCGCCTTCACCGCGAGCCAGCCCCCAATACGGCCCAAGGCCCCACCATTCTGCAGCAGGAGCTGACCGGCAGCGAGTGGAACACCATCAGCTACACCCCGGCCCGACGCCTGAGTGTCCAGACCCTCGACAACGGGATGACCGCGATGGATTTCCGCCTCGCGGCCCAGCCTGCCAGCCCTGCCGTGGAGCGGAGCAGCTTTTCGGACGTGAGTTTTTTGGGCGACAGCCTGACGCAGGGGATGCAGCTGTACGACACCGGCCTGCCCAACGCGCACTTCTGCGCCTATAAGGGCGTCGGCCCCAATGCCGTCGTCAACAACACCACCTGCCGCCGGGCCGACGGCGAAAAGGAAGTCCCGATGGAGGCGCTGGCCTCCCAGCAGCCCCGGGCGCTCTACATCCTGCTGGGTACCAATGTGCTGACCGCTGACAGTGATTATACCAGCTTCCTCACCTATTACCGGCTGATGCTGGACATGATCTCGCAGGCACTGCCCAACACGAAAATTTACGTCCAGTCCATCACCCCGGTCCGGCCTGAAGTGCGCAAAAAGTCCCCCGGCCTCTACAAGGAGCGGCTCTGTGAGATAAACGATGCTCTTTCGGCCATCGCGCTGGAAAAGGGCTGCACCTTCCTGAACCTCTGGGAGGCGCTGGCCGACGAGAACGGCGACCTCATCGAGGAATACGCCCAGCCGGACGGCTACCATCTGCTGCCCGCCGGGTACGACGCATGGGTGGATTACCTCTGCACCCACACCTGATAGCGATAGAAAGGCCCTCTCAGCGGCGCTGAGAGGGCCTTTTGCTGTTTTAATATCAGAACGCGATGCCGGCGTTGTCATACAGCCAGCGGAGTGCGAACCAGCCAAAGGCCGCAGAGCCCTCGTAGAGGATGCTGTCGTCGAACCGCACCTTGGGGTGGTGCTGGCCGTAGCAGCAGCCCTGCTCCGGGCCGCCTGCGGCGATGAACATGCTCACAGTAGGCACTTCATGGCTCACGAAGGCGAAATCCTCGCTGCCGCCGCCGGGCTTGCCGCCAGTGAGGGCGGTCATGTCCATAGCGCCCTTCCCCAGCAGCTCGGTCATATAGTCCATCGCATTCTCGGCGAGGGGCTTGTCCACCACCATGCAGGGGCAGTAGTCGGCGAAGGATACCTCTGCGGTGCAGCGGAAGGCCGCCGCCACGCCCTGCGCGATCTCGGTCATGCGGGTGCGGATGAGTTCGCCGGTCTTATTCTCCGGGTCGGTGGTGCGGATGGTCCCCCACATCTGGGCCACATCCGGGATGACATTGGATGCCGCACCCGCCTCGAAGCGGCCGGTGGTCAGCACACCGACGTCACCGGGCTTCAGCTCCCGGCTGTTGATCTCCTGCAGGGCGATGTGGATGTGAGCCGCAGCCGTGATGGGGTCGATGCAGTTTTCCGGGGTAGAGCCGTGACCGCCCTTGCCCTTGACCACGATATGGTACTGCTCACAGCTGGCCATCGTGATGCCGCCGCCCGGCACCAGCACCGTACCTACAGGCAGCGGCATTCCGGCCAGCACATGGAACATCACAGCGGCGTCCACATGAGGGTCTTCCAGCAGGCCGCCCGCGATCATATCCGGGGAACCCTGGAAAATTTCTTCGGCAGGCTGGAATTCCAGCTTGACCGTACCTTCCAGCTCGTCCTCGTGAGCCTTGAGCAGCTTTGCTGCACCCAGCAGCATGGCCGTATGCATATCGTGGCCGCAGCCATGCATCTTGCCGGGGACTTCCGAGCTGAACTCTTCACCCGAATCCTCGGGGATGGGCAGGGCGTCCATATCGGCACGCAGCAGGATGGTCTTGCCGGGCTTTTTGCCGCCTGCCAGCGCAATGACACCAGCCTTGCCGCAGTCCTTTGGCTCATAGCCCATTTCCGTCAGCGCCTTCTTGACCAGCTCCTTCGTGTGGGGCAGATCGAAGCCCACCTCCGGGTGGCGGTGGAGCGTCCGACGCCACTGCTGCAGCTGCGGCTCCAGTGCGTGGGCTTCCTTCAAAAGCTCTTCCGATGTGATATTCATACTCATCCGCTCCTTTGTTTTTGATTCAGAAAAAGCCCTCCCGAGGGAGAGCTTTTTGCTGTGTTATGTTCAGCCCTCGGTGTGACTTCCTTCGGGGTGGTACTTGGCGCAGGTACACTTTTTCCACTTCAGGCCGCTGCCGCAGGGGCAGGGGTCGTTGCGGCCGATCTTGATGACGCGGACAGGCTGGCCCTTGGGTGCGCCCTTGGCACCGGGGGCACCGTTGCCGGGCACATAGCCCTCGCCGGTGGGCTTTGCCACCTGCTCACGCTTGGGGGCTGCGCCCGCCTCGCGCACCTCGATGGTCAGCAGCATCTTGATGCTGGACTCCCGGATGGAATCCACCATCTGGTCGAACATATCGAAGCCCTCGATGCGGTACTCGACGACGGGGTCCTTCTGGCCGTAGCCGCGCAGAACGATGCCCTGACGCAGCTGATCCATGTTATCAATATGGTCCATCCACTGGCGGTCTACACACTTCAGCAGGCAGATACGCTCCAGCTCACGCATCAGGGGTGCGCCGTAGCGCTGCTCCTTGTCGTTCAGGACGTCCATGCCGCGCTGATACAGCATATCCGCGATGCTCTCCTGAGAGATGCTGTCGTAGTCAGCGACAGTGTAGTGGAAGTCGGCGTCGGTGGTCAGCCAGCCCAGATAGTGGCGGCGGAGTGCGCCGAAGTCCCACTCGTCCTTCACGTCGCCCGCGAGGAACTGCTTGCAGCTGGACTCGATGTTCTCCTTCAGCATATTGTGCATCTCGGCGCTGATGTCCTCGCCGTTCAGCACCTTGTGGCGCTGGCCGTAGATGATCTCACGCTGCTGGTTCATGACGTCGTCGTATTTCAGGACGTTCTTGCGGATCTCGAAGTTTCGGCCCTCGAGCTTCTTCTGGGCAGACTCGATGGTGCTGGTGATCATCCGGTTCTCGATGGGGGTGTCCTCGTCGATGCCCAGAGTACCCATCAGGCTCTGCACGCGGTCGCCGCCGAACAGCCGCATCAAATCGTCCTCGAGGCTCAGATAGAAGCGGGATGCACCGGGGTCGCCCTGACGGCCTGCACGGCCGCGCAGCTGGTTGTCGATACGGCGGCTCTCGTGGCGCTCAGTGCCGATGATGAACAGACCGCCGGCAGCGCGCACCTCTTCAGCCTCCGCTTCGGTCAGGGGCTTGTACTGAGCATACAGCTCATCGAACCGCTTGCGGACAGCCAGAATGTTGGCGTCGGCAGTCTCACCATGGCCGTCGGCCTCGATGAGCAGCAGCTCCACGGCTGCAGGCAGAGCCTCCTCGGGCTTTTCGGGATTCAGCAGCTTCTCGCAGAAGTGCTCCTTGCGCATCTGGGCCTTTGCCATATACTCGGCGTTGCCGCCCAGCATAATATCGGTACCACGGCCAGCCATGTTGGTGGCGATGGTGATGGCCCCCTTCTTACCGGCCTGTGCGACGATCTCTGCCTCACGCTCGTGGTTCTTGGCGTTCAGCACGTTGAAGTCACGGGTGTACTTCTGCAGCATCTTGGCGAGAGTCTCGCTCTTCTCGACGCTGACAGTACCCACCAGGACCGGCTGGCCGTTCTTGTGGCACTCCATGACCTGCTTGATGACGGCATTGTATTTGCCGTTGATGGTCTTGTAGATGGCATCCGGGTAATCCTTGCGGATGACAGGGCGGTTGGTGGGGACGGTAACGATGTTCAAACCGTAGATCTCAGTGAACTCGGTGGCCTCCGTCTTTGCCGTACCGGTCATACCGGACAGCTTCTTGTACATACGGAAGTAGTTCTGGAAGGTGATGGTCGCCAGCGTCTTGCTCTCGGCGGCGATCTTCACGCCCTCCTTGGCTTCGATGGCCTGGTGGAGGCCTTCGTTGTAACGGCGGCCGATCATCAGACGACCGGTAAACTCATCGACGATGAGCACTTCGCCGTCCTTCACGACGTAATCAATGTCACGCTGCATCACACCGTAGGCTTTGATGGCCTGGTCGATGTGGTGGGCGAGGGTCATATTCTCTGCGGCAGCGAGGTTCTCGATCTTGAAATATTCCTCGGCCTTCTTGATGCCCTTAGCCGTCAGGGTGCAGGTCTTGTGCTTTTCGTCCACGATGTAATCGCCGTCAGCCTGCTCGTCGGTCTCCACCTTGTCTTCCAGCTCGACCACGACGCTCTTGCGCAGAGTGCGGACGAAGCGGTCCACCTGGGTATACAGGCTGGAAGAGTCCTCTCCGCGGCCGGAGATGATAAGCGGCGTACGGGCCTCGTCGATGAGGATGGAGTCCACCTCATCGACAACGGCGTAGGCATGGCCGCGCTGCACCATGTTGTCTTTATAAGTCACCATGTTGTCGCGCAGATAATCGAAGCCGAACTCGTTGTTGGTGCCGTAGGTGATGTCGGCGTTGTAGGCCTCCCGGCGGGCATCGCCATCCATGCCCTGCACGATCAGGCCCACCGACAGGCCCAGCCAACGGTAAAGCTTGCCCATCCACTCGCTGTCGCGCTTGGCGAGGTAATCGTTGACGGTGACGATGTGGACACCCTCCCCGGTCAATGCATTCAGATAGGCAGGCAACGTAGCCACAAGGGTCTTGCCTTCACCGGTCTGCATCTCGGCAATGTCGCCCCGGTGCAGGGCGATACCGCCGGTGACCTGCACCGGGAAATGCTTCATGCCCAGCACACGCCATGCGGCCTCGCGGCAGACAGCGAAGGCATCGGGCAGAATATCATCCAGCGTTTTACCGTCGGCCAGTTTCTGCTTCAGTGCAGGAGTCTGGGCCTGCAGCTCGGCATCAGACATCGCCTGATACTTGCCTTCCAGAGCCAGCACCTGTTTGGTGAGGGGGTTGATCTTTTTCAGTTCCCGGTCAGAGAAGCTGCCAAAGAGTTTTTCAGCTAAGGACATTGGTCACACCTCATAATTCTTCAAAATAGCAAACGTCCGGGCCATTTTATTGCCCCAAAACGAATATTCACACATAAATATATGATACACCAAAAGCCCCATCCCGTCAAACCAGATGGTGAATTTTAGCCGGTTATTGAATGAATTTTCTGTAAATTCCTTCGACCTTTCCCACCATGGTCCGGTATCATCCCTTTTCGATGTAATAGCAGACGAGGTCTGTCGCGCCGCGCGTTGCATGGCGCATGGCTTTGTGCTCGACGCCCTCGTATTGGAAGCCCACTGCTTTCAGCAGTTTCCCTGAGGCGAGATTGTATGCATAGTGTCCTCCGGTAAACATCTCAGCGTTAGTTTTTTCGAAATAGGTCTGCATGACGGCCTGCAGCGCCTCCCGCGCGTAGCCCCTTCTCCGGGCGTCCGGTGCGATTTCGATACCAAACTCCCACCCCGGCACAGCCCGCTCTGCGTCCATCATGGACATCATCCCGATGACCCGGCCCGTCTCTCTGCACACAATGCTGTAGCGCGTCTGAGCTGCAAATTTCTGCATCAAACGCTCATACTCCTCATCCATCTCCTCAAAGGCATGGTAGCCGCCGCAATCCAGTGTCGTCTGCTCGTCAGACAAAATCGCAAAAATATCCTCTGCGTCTCCGATGGTAAACTGGCGCAGCAGCAAACGCGGCGTCTCGATTTTTAATAATTCCATTTTTACCACTTTCTTTTCTCGGATACAAGAAAGCCGCCCTGAGAACTCTCAGAGCGGCATATTCAAGTCGGCGACTACCTATTTTCACAAGCCGTTTCCAGCTAACTATCTTGGGCACGAGTGAGCTTAACTGCTGTGTTCGGAATGGGAACAGGTGGAACCTCACCGTCATCGTCACCGACCATATGACTAGCTAAGTATATCATTTCTGATCTACTTTGTCTAGTGTTTCAGAAGGACGTGCCTTCAAAACTGAATAATCACTGCTACTTCTCGTTGACTTGAGATACTCAAGCGAATTGTGGTCAAGCCCTCGACCTATTAGTACACGCTTGCTGAATGGATCGCTCCACTTACACATCGTGCCTATCGACCTTGTAGTCTTCAAGGGGTCTTACCTGATCAAATCAGTGGGATATCTTATCTTTGGGTCGGCTTCACGCTTAGATGCTTTCAGCGTTTATCCGATCCGTACGTAGTTGCCCAGCTATGCTCCTGGCGGAACAACTGGTGCGCCAGAGGTACGTCCGTCCCGGTCCTCTCGTACTAGGGACAGCTCCCATCAAATATCCTGCGCCCACGACAGATAGGGACCGAACTGTCTCACGACGTTCTGAACCCAGCTCGCGTACCGCTTTAATTGGCGAACAGCCAAACCCTTGGGACCGAATACAGCCCCAGGATGCGATGAGCCGACATCGAGGTGCCAAACCTCCCCGTCGATGTGGACTCTTGGGGGAGATCAGCCTGTTATCCCCAGGGTAACTTTTATCCGTTGAGCGATGGCATTTCCACTCACATACCACCGGATCACTAACTCCAACTTTCGTTACTGCTCGACCCGTCAGTCTCGCAGTTAGGCTCGCTTCTGCGTTTGCACTCTTTTGCTTGATTTCCGTTCAAGCTGAGCGAACCTTTGAACGCCTCCGTTACTTTTTAGGAGGCGACCGCCCCAGTCAAACTGCCCACCTAACAATGTCCCCCGACTCGATTCAGAGCCGCAGGTTAGAATTCCAATATCGCAAGGATGGTATCCCAACGGCCACTCCGCAACCGCCAAAGCGATTGTTTCCCAGTGTCCCATCTATCCTGTGCATGCAACATCGAAACCCAATATTAGGCTACAGTAAAGCTCCATGGGGTCTTTCCGTCTTGTCGCGGGTAACCGGCATCTTCACCGGTACTACAATTTCGCCGGGCGGGCTGTTGAGACAGTGCCCAAATCATTACGCCTTTCATGCGGGTCAGAACTTACCTGACAAGGAATTTCGCTACCTTAGGACCGTTATAGTTACGGCCGCCGTTCACTGGGGCTTCGATTCAATGCTTGCACATCTCCTCTTAACCTTCCAGCACCGGGCAGGCGTCAGCTCGTATACGTCATCTTTCGATTTAGCACAAACCTGTGTTTTTGGTAAACAGTTGCTTGGGCCGATTCTCTGCGGCTCCATCTCTGGAGCACCCCTTCTCCCGAAGTTACGGGGTCAATTTGCCGAGTTCCTTAACAACCCTTCTCCCGTTGGCCTTAGAATCTTCTTCCTACCTACCTGTGTCGGTTTGCGGTACGGGCACCTCAGAAATACACACAGCTTTTCTCGCCATCTTCCATCTCAGACTTCGGTACTAATTTCCCTCGATCTCTACCGGAACCAACACCCGGCTCTGAGACTTCAAATGTGTCCCTGTGCTTAACTCTTTTGGTGGTGACGGAATCTCTACCGTCTGTGCATCGGCTACGCCTTCCGGCCTCACCTTAGCTCCCGACTAACTTGGAGCGGACGAACCTTCCTCCAAAAACCTGAGGCTTTCGGCCATGCAGATTCTCACTGCATTCGCGCTACTCATTCCGGCATTCTCACTTCTATACACTCCACAGCCGCTTACGCTACTGTTTCTCCGCGTATACAACGCTCCCCTACCCAATCCATTGCTGGATTGCCTAAGCTTCGGTGTCAGGTTTAGCCCCGTTAAATTCTCCGCGCAAAGACGCTCGACCAGTGAGCTATTACGCACTCTTTGAATGAGTGGCTGCTTCTGAGCCAACATCCTGGTTGTCTGCGTATCTTCACATCGTTTTCCACTTAACCTGACTTTGGGACCTTAGCTGTAGATCTGGGCTGTTTCCCTTTTGACAATGACATTTATCTGACACTGTCTGACTCCCAAGCATCAATACTCTGGCATTCTGAGTTTGATAAGCTTCGCTAACCTCTCGGCCGCTAGGCTATTCAGTGCTTTACCTCCAGGTATCTAACTTGAGGCTAGTCCTAAAACTATTTCGGGGAGAACCAGCTATCTCCGGGTTCGATTGGAATTTCTCCGCTACCCACAGTTCATCCGCCGCCTTTTCAACGGAGGTCGGTTCGGTCCTCCATGGAATTTTACTTCCACTTCAACCTGACCATGGGTAGGTCACCCGGTTTCGGGCCCATTATATGCAACTTAACGCCCTTTTCAAACTCGCTTTCGCTTCGGCTCCAGACCTTAAGTCCTTAACCTTGCTGCATACAATCGCTCGCCGGACCGTTCTACAAAAAGTACCCTATCACACATTGACGTGCTCTAGGTGCTTGTAGGCACAGGGTTTCAGGTTCTTTTTCACTCCCCTCCCGGGGTGCTTTTCACCTTTCCTTCACAGTACTATACGCTATCGGTCACTGGGTAGTATTTAGGGTTGGAGGGTGGTCCCCCCATCTTCCGACCAGGTTTCACGTGTCTGGCCGTACTCTGGAATCTGCGCAGCTCTTTCCGTTTTCACCTACGTGGTTCTCACACTCTCTGACCGGCCTTCCCATGCCGTTCGGTTAACAACTTGAGTCTTAAATGCGCTCCGTACCCCGAAGGTATTTCTACCTTCGGTTTGCCCTCTTCCGCGTTCGCTCGCCACTACTTACGGAATCTCGTTTGATGTCTCTTCCTCGCCCTACTTAGATGTTTCAGTTCAGGCGGTTCCCCCGATGTACCTATTTTGAATTTCAGTACAACGTACCTGAGTATGAACCCAGGTGAGTTTCCTCATTCAGAAATCTCCGGATCAATGCTTATTTGCAGCTCCCCGAAGCTTATCGCAGCTTATCACGTCTTTCATCGGCTCCCAGTGCCAAGGCATTCGCCCTGCGCCCTTGTTCGCTTGACCATATCAAACTAATCTCTTTCGAGATCGGCTTGTATCCTCTTGATTCTCTCTTGCCAACGAAGATTATGTTACCCTTCCTTTTGAAATTGTAATATTTCTTAAAAAGAACTTACTATAATCTTTGTTTCGCAGTTATTATTCAGTTTTCAAGGTACGTCTTTGAGTTCCCTTTTCAGGGCCCTCAAAATCGAACAATATCTAATCAACTTGTATCTATCACCTGTTCCGAAAGACTGTCATCTTTTGATGTCACTCTTTCGCCTGACTCCTTAGAAAGGAGGTGATCCAGCCGCAGGTTCTCCTACGGCTACCTTGTTACGACTTCACCCCAATCACCAGTTTTACCTTCGGCGGCGTCCTCCTTGCGGTTAGACTACCGACTTCGGGTCCCCCCGGCTCTCATGGTGTGACGGGCGGTGTGTACAAGGCCCGGGAACGTATTCACCGTGGCATGCTGATCCACGATTACTAGCAATTCCGACTTCGTGCAGGCGAGTTGCAGCCTGCAGTCCGAACTGGGACGTTGTTTCTGAGTTTTGCTCCACCTCGCGGTCTTGCTTCTCTTTGTTTAACGCCATTGTAGTACGTGTGTAGCCCAAGTCATAAAGGGCATGATGATTTGACGTCATCCCCACCTTCCTCCGTTTTGTCAACGGCAGTCTGGCCAGAGTCCTCTTGCGTAGTAACTGACCATAAGGGTTGCGCTCGTTGCGGGACTTAACCCAACATCTCACGACACGAGCTGACGACAACCATGCACCACCTGTCTCCTCTGTCCCGAAGGAAAGCTCCGATTAAAGAGCGGTCAGAGGGATGTCAAGACCAGGTAAGGTTCTTCGCGTTGCTTCGAATTAAACCACATGCTCCACCGCTTGTGCGGGCCCCCGTCAATTCCTTTGAGTTTCAACCTTGCGGTCGTACTCCCCAGGTGGATTACTTATTGTGTTAACTGCGGCACTGAAGGGGTCAATCCTCCAACACCTAGTAATCATCGTTTACGGTGTGGACTACCAGGGTATCTAATCCTGTTTGCTCCCCACACTTTCGAGCCTCAGCGTCAGTTGGTGCCCAGTAGGCCGCCTTCGCCACTGGTGTTCCTCCCGATATCTACGCATTCCACCGCTACACCGGGAATTCCGCCTACCTCTGCACTACTCAAGAAAAACAGTTTTGAAAGCAGTTCATGGGTTGAGCCCATGGATTTCACTTCCAACTTGTTCTCCCGCCTGCGCTCCCTTTACACCCAGTAATTCCGGACAACGCTTGTGACCTACGTTTTACCGCGGCTGCTGGCACGTAGTTAGCCGTCACTTCCTTGTTGAGTACCGTCATTATCTTCCTCAACAACAGGAGTTTACAATCCGAAGACCTTCTTCCTCCACGCGGCGTCGCTGCATCAGGGTTTCCCCCATTGTGCAATATTCCCCACTGCTGCCTCCCGTAGGAGTCTGGGCCGTGTCTCAGTCCCAATGTGGCCGTTCAACCTCTCAGTCCGGCTACCGATCGTCGCCTTGGTGGGCCGTTACCTCACCAACTAGCTAATCGGACGCGAGGCCATCTCAAAGCGGATCACTCCTTTTCCCTCTGCTCGATGCCGAGCCGTGGGCTTATGCGGTATTAGCAGTCGTTTCCAACTGTTGTCCCCCTCTTTGAGGCAGGTTCCTCACGCGTTACTCACCCGTTCGCCACTCGATCTGAAGAGCAAGCTCCTCATCTCTCGTTCGACTTGCATGTGTTAGGCGCGCCGCCAGCGTTCGTCCTGAGCCAGGATCAAACTCTTTATAAATGATATTTATCACTTAAAAAGTGTTAAATCTCTCTTCGCTCAGCACGCAATCGCTTGCGTCCTGTGTGAATTACTTTGTTTGGAATTGTTTAACGTGTTTTTCCAACACGAAAATAGGTTCCGTTACAAGTTTTTCGATATTGTTCAATTTTCAAGGTCCTGTAGCGCCTCAGCCTTGCGGCTGACGACTTGATTATTTTATCACAGAAGTGATTTTTTGTCAAGCTCTTTTTTCGAAGTTTTTCGTTTCTTATCGAACTTGGAGCGTTCTCTGTTTCTCGGCGCTGGCCGGAACTTTCGGACGTCTATTGGTTCTTTTCGCTTTACTTCCAGCTGGGACTCAGAAGTCATTCTTTTGTCTCAGCGCTTGGCGCTCAAGTATAATACCATACGCCGGGCCACTTTGCAAGCCTTTTTTACAAGTTTTTTGCTCTTTTTTCGCTTTTGTATACATCCGCCATTTTTTCACTTGAAATCAGTCCCTGCTTTGACACCCGTTCAGCACGCCTGCGGTGTACTGCCCCTCCAAGTGGGAGGGGCTGTTACACTATATAATAAGGAGAGCATCCGCCGCCCTCATTGGGCAAACGGATGCTCTCTTATATATGATAGTTACTTCTGGGCATACACCTGTTTGAGGTGTTCCGTAAGCTTCATATTCTCGCTATAGTCTACCGGTACCACGATGACGCTGGGGACATCCTGCTTGAAAGCCTCTTCCAGCGTGGGGATAAGTTCCTCTGCCTTCTCGACGCGATAGCCCTTGCAGTGCATAGCCTCTGCCAGCAGCTTGAAATCGGGGTTCGAGAAGTCCACATAGCAGTGCTCGCCGCCGAACTGCTCCTGCTCTTTCCACTTGATGAGACCGTAGCTGGAGTCCTCCCAGATGAGGGTCACAAAAGGCACATGCTCCCGCACCGCTGTTTCCAGCTCCTGACTGTTCATCATGAAGCCGCCGTCGCCGCAGACCGCCAGCACCTTCTTCTCCGGATAGAGAAGTTTTGCCGCGAACGCGCCCGGGATGGAGAAGCCCATGCTGGCGAAGCCGTTGGAGATGAGGCAGGTGTTGGGCTCATAGCAGTCGTAGTGACGGGCGATCCACATCTTATGGGCCCCCACATCGCTGACCACGATGTCGTCGCGGCCCATGACCTTCCGGACATCGGCGAGGATGCGTGCCGGCTTCATGGGGCAGCTGTCGTCCGCCGCCATTGCCTCATGCTCAGCCACCATCGTCTGGCGGAGAGCCAGTGCAAATTCCGGCTCACCAGTGCGGTGGGCGCAGCGCAGAATCTCATACAGGCTTTCTGAAATGTTGCCCACCACTTCCACAGCGGGCTGATACCGCTTGTTGACATCGGCGGGGGCGCTGTCGATGTGGACGATGGTCATATTCTCCCGTGCGCCCCACTTGGCCGGTGCGCACTCCACGATGTCGTAACCGATCGCGATGACCACATCCGCCCGATCGAAGAGCTGGTTGACATAGTCTTTCTGTGGGATGCCGATGGTCCAGAGGCTGTATTTGTCATCCATCGGGATGATGCCCTTGGCCATCATAGTGTTGACCACCGGGATGTGCAGGCGGTCAGCCAGCTCGGTGACCGCAGCGGCGGCATGGCCGCGCACCGCACCCGCGCCTGCAAGGATGACCGGATTTTTCGCCTCACTGATGATTTTTCCTGCCGCTGCAATGTGGGTCGGGTCGGCATAGACCTCATGCATCTGCTGGCGCTTGAGCGGCACGGCGTCGGCGGGCATTTTTGCAATATTCTGGGGCAGGTCGATATGGGTCGCGCCCGGCTTGCCCTTTTCGGCGTGCTTGAAGGCCAGCCGCACGATCTCGCCCACCGTGTCGGGGCGGATGATCTGCTTCGAGCGCTTGGTGATAGGCTCAAACATCGCGGTCAGGTCAAGGTACTGGTGGCTGGTGAGCTGCATCCGGTCAGTGCCGACCTGGCCCGTGATGGCCACCAGCGGCGCACCGTCCAGATAAGCATCCGCCACACCGGTGACAAGATTGGTGGCACCGGGGCCAAGGGTGGACAGGCAGACGCCGGCCCGGCCGGTCAGACGGCCATAGACATCCGCCATAAAGGCCGCACCCTGCTCGTGGCGCACCGGGATGAAGCGTATCTTGCTGTCTCGAATCGCAAACATCAGATCCAGCGTCTCTTCGCCCGGAATGCCAAACATCACATCAACGCCCTCAGCTTCCAAACAGTCCACCAGCACCTGCGCAGTCGTTTTCATTTCCTTCATTTTCTTTCCCTCCCAAAACAAAAAAGGCAGCGCAGCCCCATGCGGGCCACACTGCCTCTGCTGCGCTTATTGTAAACGATTTTCGGCCATCCCGCAAGTGCAAATTTCCACAAAAAACGGCTTGCTTTCGGTTTTTGCTCCGGCAGGCTTGACAAGCGGCGGGGCAGGCCGTATGATGAAAGTATCTTTTTTGCAGTGAGGTAGTTATCATGTCCAGCATCACCATCCGCGGCTGCTGCATCGGCGCAGGCCGTCCGAAAGTCATCCTGCCCATCGTCGCCCGCACAGAGGACGATATTCTCCGTGAGGCCAGGCGGCTGTCCGCGCTGAAGGCCGACTGCATCGAGTGGCGGGCCGACTGGTTTTCTGATGTTCTGGATGCTGCCGCACTGAAGCGGGTGCTGTCCGGTCTGCGAGCAGCGCTGGGCGAAAAACTCCTGCTCGTGACCTTTCGCACCAAAGCAGAGGGCGGAGAAGCCTCCCTGACGCCGCAGCAATACGCTGATTTCTGCGGCACGGTCTGTGTCAGCGGCTGTGCCGATCTGCTTGACATCGAGTTCTTCCCGAATCGAGAAGGACTTCCGGCCCTCATCGGGCAGGCGCACAAGGCCGGTGTTGCAGTGGTTTGTTCCAGCCATGATTTCTACAAAACGCCATCCCGGACGGAGATGGTCACACGCCTGACCGCCATGCAGCAGGCCGGAGCCGACCTGCCCAAACTGGCTGTGATGCCGAACTCGCCGTCTGACGTCCTCGAATTGCTGGCCGCTACCGCAGAGATGGCAGAGCAGCACCCCGAAACGCCCGTCATCACCATGAGCATGGGTGCGCTGGGCGCAGTGAGCCGCCTGTGCGGAGAGACGTTCGGCTCTGCCATGACCTTCGCCAACCCCGGGCAGGCCAGCGCGCCCGGACAGGTGGCGCTGGATGTAGTGAATGAAGCGCTGGACAGCTTGAGACTCGAGTAAAAAGCTCAATATCCCCCAGTAATTGCAGCAGCCCCGCTTTTCAGGCGGGGCTGCTGTTCATTTTCTCGAAAATTGTCTGATACGTCAAATTTCAACGGTCTTCATTGGCTATCTTTCCGGATTTTTGCGAATTTCCTCGAAAATATTGACATTTTGTCGTCGAAATCATATCATTGTGTCATAAGAGATGAAAAGTGTTGCTGCAAGTTGAAATTCATCGTTTCTACTCCACCTCAGTGAAATCGTGCCATACCGACAGGAGGTCCCACCATGATGCAGTGTGTCAGACGATGCAGTTTTATTTGTGGAGCTGTTCTCAGCATCCTGCTCCTGCTCTGCAGCTGTCAGGCTGGGGCCGGGCCGCTCATCCTGCCGGACAATATTCCCTCAGAAAACACCTCCCAGGGAAAGGAGAAACTGCTCGCCGCCCTGAACACCGTAGACATCCGTCGCCCCGAGACTACCCAGGACTCCTATATCCCAGGTGCCGACTCTGTCGCCGAGACGATCTTCCTGTGCATCCAGAAGGAATCTGGCAACAATGCAGCCGCTGCCATCAAGCTACTGTCTGCGAACGAGGTTACCGGGTTTGCAAATTGTGCCGATATAGTCTTGAACAGCCTTTCGACTTCTCCCGACGAGACATATTTTGTGAGCTATGCTCTTCTCAGTGCCGATGTTCTGGAAGATGGTGCCTTGCGGGAAGATGTTGACCTCAGTGCTGTCGCCCGCACCCTCCTCGCCAATCGGAGTCTTCTTGTTCTCTCTGACGTTTTTCAGCCCGACGCCAGCCAGAAAATCGGTTTTGCCGTCGGCGTCATCGGCGGTCAGGCGCTCGTCGTGGCTGTATTCGTTTCCTGATAGCATTTTTCAAGACAAGCAAAAAATGACCGCTGCGGTCTCCTGTTCCGCAGCGGTCATTTTCTCTGTCCACCCTATTGGGCGAACCATTTTATACTCTTATAATAAAGGATCCTGTCAACGCCTGTCAACCGAAAAAAGATTGCTTTTTGTCGATTTACGCGGTTTCACATTGTAAACTGCACTGCGCAGAATGCGGCATAGATGCAGAGCAGCGCCACACCCTGCACACGGGAGAGCTTTCCACGCACCAGCGCCGGGATGGTCAGCAGCACCATCACCAGCAGCATCACGGGCAGCTCGAGCACCAGACTCGAGTTGATCCCAAACAGGGTCGCACTCTGCGGGATCTCAAAGGGTGCCAGTGTCACCGACATGCCGCTGACCAGCACGAGGTTGAAGACATTCGCACCCACGACATTGCCCAGCGAGAGGTCGCTGTGGCCCTTCATCAGCGAAGTAATGGCCGTGACCAGCTCAGGCAGCGAGGTACCCAGCGCCACGAAGGTCAGCGCGATGACCGATTCCGGCACGCCCATCGCCTGCGCGATGATGGTGCCGTTGTCCACCAGCAGGTTCGCGCCCAGCGCGATGAGGGCTGCGCCCACCACCAGCAGCAGGACGATCTTTCCGATGCCCATCGGCTCTTCCTCATGCTCCGGCTCTGCCGGGGCATTTTTCATCTGCCAGACATTCGCCGCCAGATAGGCCACGAACATCCCCAGCATCAGCAGGCCCATCGGACGGGTAAAGCGGCCCATGCCGTAAGCTGCCACGCAGTAGATGGCCGCAGCTGCAAAGAAGAAAGCCACCGGCACACGCAGGGGCTTCGGGTCCACCTTGCCGGGCCGCACGGCCACCGTAATGGCCGCGATGAGGGCCGTGTTGCAGATGACAGAACCGATGGCGTTGCCGTAGGCGATCTCGCCGTGGCCGGACACTGCCGAGATGGTGGACACCATCACCTCGGGCAGGGTAGTGCCGACGGACACCACCGTTGCGCCGATGAGCAGCTCCGGCAGATGGAACCGGCGGGCCAGCGCCGATGCGCCGTCCACAAACCAGTCACCGCCCTTGATGAGGCAGAGCAATCCAAAAAGAAACAGGATGCCGGGAATTATCATATCGTTCCTCCCAATATCTCTCCGGGCGCAAATCGCGCCGCATCACATAACAAAAGCCGTATTGTATATGATACCAAATTTCCGTGTGGAATACAACGCCCTGCCCGAAAACATTTTGAGCCCCACTATATAAGGTAGGCCGTGCCATTGAAATCCATTGCTATTTGTGTTATTCTGTGATTAGAAAGGCGCTGTCCTGCAAGTGCAGCGGTCATGCTCCCTCCTCGGCATCACATTCCGTGTGCCGTCCGGAGGAAGTCCAATTTTTGTCATCCTCCGGATGGTCTTAATCATTTATACATGAAAGACTTGAAGGAGGAAATCCATCATGGATATTTTGAATATTGTTTTTTCTGCACTGAACCTTTTGGCCACAGTCATCATCGGTGTCATCAATGTGACATGGATGATCTCGAGGGATGTCTTTCGTGACAAGCCTCGGGCAAAGCACTATTCTAAAAAATGACAAGAAAAATGACCGCCCCAAAGTTTCCAGCTCGAGCGGTCATATTTTCTCGTAAAATGTGATACCTAGAGGAGGGAGCTGACCACTGTGCGGGCAGCGCCTTTCTTTGCCTTCATTATAGACGTTAGAACGCAGGTTGTCAAGAGACTTGCGTTTTCATTTTATTTACACCACTTTGCAAACTCTTCATCGGTACACTTGACGTAGTGGCTGCCGCTGACGAGGTGGCTGGTGCCTTTGCTGTAGTCGATGCCGGAAGTGGCATAGTCGTAAGTCTCGGCCACGCGGCGCTTTTCCACCACCGGGTTCGGCAGCGGGATAGCCGACAGCAGGCTCCGGGTGTAGGGATGAATGGGATCTGCAAAAATTTCTTCCGTGGTACCCGTTTCCAGCAGGTGGCCCAGATGGAGCACACCGATACGGTCGGAGATGTACTTGACCATGGACAGGTCGTGTGCGATGAACAGGTAGGCCGTGCCGGTCTCCTGCTGGATGTCCTTCATCAGGTTGACGACCTGCGCCTGGATCGACACGTCCAGTGCCGAGATGCACTCGTCAGCGATGATGAGCTTCGGGTTCATGATGAGAGCGCGGGCAATGCCGACGCGCTGGCGCTGGCCGCCGGAGAACTGGTGGGGGTAGCGCTCAGCGTGCTCGGGCGCAAGGCCGACCTTCTCCAGAATCTTCTCCACCTTTTCGCGGCGCTCGTCCTGGGTCTTGTACATATGGTGGATGTCCAGGCCCTCGCCGATGATGTCTTCTACCTTCTTGCGGGGGTTCAGGGACGCCATCGGGTCCTGGAATATCATCTGCATCTGGGTGCGCAGGGTGTTGTTCTGGGCGTGAGTCAGACGTCCGCTGATGTCCTGCCCGTCGAAGGTGATCTTGCCCGCGGTGGGGTCATACAGCCGGATGATGCTGCGGCCAATGGTGGATTTGCCCGAGCCGGACTCGCCCACCAGACCGTATGTCTCGCCGGGATAGATCTCAAAGCTGACATCGTCCACGGCCTTGACGGTGAAGTTCTTGTTCACCTTGAAATACTGCTTCAGTCCCTCGACCTTCAGAAGAGGGGTAGCGCTCTGTGCTGCCATTTACTCCGCCTCCTCTATCTTTTTTGCTTCTGCGCTCATACGGGCCACACGGTCTTTCAGCTCAGGCGGCATCTCCACCTTGGGAGCGCGGGGGTCCAGCAGCCAGGTAGCTGCGAAGTGGGTGTCACTGATCTTGAACATGGGCGGATCGATCTCGTCGTCGATCTCCAGCGCGTACTTGTTGCGGGGTGCAAAGGCGTCGCCGGCCTTCTCATGCAGCAGGTTCGGCGGCGAACCGGGGATGGTGTACAAACGCTCGTCGGCGGTATCGAGGTCGGGCATGGCCGACAGCAGACCCCAGGTGTAGGGGTGGCGCGGGTCGTAGAAGATCTCGTCGATGGTGCCAGTCTCCACGATCTTGCCCGCGTACATGACATCGACATAGTCCGCCACCTTTGCCACGACGCCGAGGTCATGGGTGATGTAGATGACCGAAATGCCGCGCTCCTTCTGGATGCTGCGGATGAGCTCGAGGATCTTCGCCTGAATGGTCACGTCCAGTGCGGTGGTGGGCTCATCGCAGATGAGCAGGTCCGGGTCGCAGGACAGCGCGATGGCGATGACCACGCGCTGACGCATACCGCCGGACAGCTGGTGCGGGTAGCTCTTCATCCGCTTTTCGGCGTCCGTGATCCCGACTTCTTCCAGCAGCTTGAGGGCCTTCTGATATGCCTCAGCCTTGGGCATCTTGAAGTGCCAGAGCATCCCTTCCATGATCTGCTTGCCGATGGTCATGGTGGGGTCAAGGCTGGTCATGGGGTCCTGAAAGACCATGGCGATGCGCTTGCCGTTGATGTGGCGGCGGATCCACTTTTTATCTTTTTGCAGCAGATCGACGGTCTCAGGGCTGCTGTCGGCGTGATGGTAGCTGAACCGGATGCTGCCGCTGTTCACCTTGGCGTTCTGGGCCAGAATGCCCATGGCCGCCTTCATAGTGACAGACTTACCGGAACCAGACTCACCCACCAGCGCCACCGTCTCGCCCTTGTACAGGTCGATGTTCACGCCGCGGATGGCGTGGACGGGGCCGGCCGTCGTCTTAAAGGTAATATCAAGGTCTCGCACCGACAAGACCTGTTCTCTTTTCGTATCAGGCATGTTGTGCGCCTCCTTACATACTCTTCATCTTGGGGTCAAGTGCCTCGCGCAGGCCGTCGGCCAGCAGGTTGAAGCTGAGCATCAGCAGGCTCATGACCACGATGGGCGGGATGATCTGATAGGGATGGGTGGTGAAGCTGTTGTACAGCTCACTGATCAGGGAACCCAGCGAGCACTGCGGCACCGGGATGCCCAGACCCACGAAGGAAAGGAATGCCTCGGTAAAGATCGCGGTGGGGATGCTGAACATGACCTGGGTGATGATGGGTCCGATGATGTTGGGCAGCACTTCCTTAAAGATGATAAAGAAGCTGCCGGCACCCAGAGTGCGGGAAGCCAGAACGAATTCCTGATCCTTCAGCTTGAGCATCTCAGCGCGGGCGATGCGGCTCATGCCCACCCACTCGGTCAGCATCAGAGCGAAGATGATGGTGATCATGCCGGGCTGCAGCACCAGAAGCAGCAGCGTAACGATGACCAGACGGGGGATGCCGTTGGCAACTTCAAGAAAGCGCTGCATCAGCATATCCACCTTGCCGCCGAAGTAGCCCGAGATGAGGCCATAGCTCATGCCGATGACCATATCAATGACGGCAGCCGCCACGGCGATGATAAGGGAGACGCGGGCGCCTTCCCAGGTACGGGTCCAGATGTCGCGGCCATAGAGGTCGCTGCCGAACCAGTAGTAGACGTCATCCTTGCCTTTTTCGACATAGTTGTTGACGATTTTCGTACCGGTGGTCGTGCTCATCTTCTCGCTGCCGTCCAGAATGCCGAACTGCTCGATGCCGGGGACGCGAGGTGCGAAGTTCTTCTGGCTCAGATCCTGACCGGAATAAGTATAAGCATTCATTCCCGGGCCAAAGATGGCCAGCAGCAGGATGATCATGATCATCACGAGGCCCAGCACGGCGCTCTTCTTGCGGAAGAAGCGGATGCGGACGTCTTTCCAGAAGCTCTGGGCCGCGAAGTTGGTATCCACCGCGATCTCAGCCGCGTTGTCCTTCCGGGCAAACTCTGCCTCGGTGAACTTGTGCTCAGGGTACAGTTCCTGCACGGCCTGCGTGATGGCTGCGGCGGTGCTTTCGCCGCCCAGTCGGATCGCTTTTTCTGCCATATCAGTCGTCCCCCTTTGCCAGACGGATGCGCGGGTCGATGATGCCGTACAGCAGGTCAACGACCAGCATGATGCCAATGTACATGGCACTGTAGATGAAGCTCAGGCCGATGACCACGTTGTAGTCGTTGGACTGGATAGCCGTCACCAGCAGGCTGCCCACGCCGGGGATGGCGAAAATTTTCTCGACCACCAGCGAGCCGGTCATCAAATCAACGATGAGGGGAGCCAAAACCGTAATAATAGGAATGAGCGCATTGCGCAGGGCGTGGCGGAAGATCAGCGCCGGGCCGGAGATGCCCTTGCTCTCGGCCAGCAGCATATAGTCAGAGTCGAGGACTTCTATCATCTCGCTTCGGGTGAAGCGGGCGATGGATGCCATAGTGAACATGGACAGCGACACGCTGGGCAGGACACTCGAACCAAAGACATCCTTGGCGGAGAACAGCATCGGGAACCAGCGGAGCTTGAAACCGAAGGTGTAGCTCAGGGCCAGTGCGAAAACGTAGGACGGCACCGACACGCCGATGACCGAGATGATGGTAGCGATGGTGTCGAAGATGGTATCCCGCTTGAGGGCAGCGATGATGCCCAGCACGAGGCCCACCAGAGCGCCCAGCGTGACGGCCATGCCGCCGATCTGGATGGAGATGGGCAGGCGGGACTGGATGAGCTGGGAGATGGGCGTATTTTTGGAGATGTTGTAGCTCACACCCAGATCGCCCCGGAGCATATTGCCCACGTAGCGGAAGAACTGGATGTAGATCGGCTGGTCAAGACCGTATTTTGCATAGAGCGCGGCTCTCATATCGGCTGTCAGCTTTTCGTCGTTGAAGGGCGAGCCGGGCATCAGCTGCATCAGGATAAACAGCACCAGCAGGATGGCCAGCAGCGTAAACAGCGAAGTGAGGATACGCTTGATCGTATATTTTTTCACGTCAGGTGAACCCCCCTTTATGTGACCGCGGCGGTCAATCGTGCGTAGGCCGCGGACAGGTGCAATGGCAAAAAGGCGCACAGTGGCTTTTGCGGGCCACTGTGCGGCCTTATGTTCAGCGATTCAATTTAGGCGTTCTTCACGGTGCGCTTGTACACACGGTTCAGAGCGCAGGGGTGATGCTCCACACCGGTAACCGTGCTGGAGATCATCTCGGCGTTGCACTGACCGTACAGCGGGAAGATGACTGCCTGTTCCAGAACGATGGCTTCTGCATCGTACAGAGCTGCCCAGCGGCCCTCGGGGTCGGTGCAGAGGTCGCCGGTGGTGCATTCCTCGATGATGGAGTCATACTCGGCGTCGCTCCACAGACCGTAGTTGTTGGAGTTGCCGGTGACCCACATGCCCAGATAGGTCATGGGGTCGGCGTAGTCGGGTCCCCAACGGGTGAGGGCGACCTCGAAGTTGCCGTCCTGCATATCCTGCACACGCTGCTTCTTGGGCTCGACGGTCAGGTTCAGGGTGAAGCCGGGGAGGGTGGTCTCCAGCTGCTCCTTGACGACCTGTGCCACCTTCTGAGGTGCATCGTCGGCATCCACGATCATATCAAAGGTGAAGCTGTCCTTGCCCAGCTCGCTCTTGGCGGTCTCGTAATACTCGGCTGCCTTGGCTGCATCGAATGCGCAGGAATCGGCGTACTTGGTCTGGTCGGCGCTGAAATCGCTGCCGTCCGGGCCGGTGGCGAACTGCGGAGGAACGGCGGTGTAGCAGGGAGCAGAACCATCCTTCAGGACGTCGCCGGTGATGGCGTCGCGGTCGAGGGCGAAGGTCATAGCCTTGCGCAGATTCTCGTTTGCCAGCTCAGGCACACCGTCGATGTTGGGGCTGATGTACCACAGGTAGCCAGCGCCAACACTGGTGAACTCGGGGTCATCCTTGACCTGATCCACCTGCTCACCGTTCAGCAGGGTCAGATCCAGAGCACCGGTCTGGTAGCTCATCAGAGCCTGCTGGCTGTCCTTGATGACCTGGTAAGCCAGACCATCCAGAGCGATGTTTGCAGCGTCGTAGTAGTCGGGGTTCTTGGTCATCTCGAATGCGGTAGCAGCGGGCTGGTAGTCGGTCAGGATGAATGCACCGTTGGACAGGACGGTGTCGGGGCTGGTGCCGAAGGTATCCTTGCAGGTGTTGAAGAATGCCTCGTTGACAGGGTAGAAGGTGGGGAAGTACATCAGGCTCAGGAAGTAGCTGACAGGGACGTTCAGCTGAACTTCGAGGGTCTTGTCATCCACTGCGGTCACGCCCAGATCCGTGACGGGCTTCTCGCCGGCAATGATCTCTGCGGCGTTGACCACCTGGCCGATGTCAGACAGCATATAGGAATACTCGGAAGCATTGGCGGGGTCAACAGCACGCTGCCAGCCGAACACGAAGTCGGCTGCGGTGACGGCGTCACCGTTGGACCACTTTGCATCGCGCAGGTGGAAAGTATAAGTCTTACCGTCCTCGCTGATGTCGTAGGTCTCGGCGAGGGCCGGGACAGCTGCGCCGTCGGCATCCATCTGCATCAGACCGTCGGTGTAGTCGGCGATGACCTCAAAGGAGGTGCCATCGGTGGCGATCTGCGGGTCCAGAGACTGAACCTCAGTCTCCAGCATGATGTTCAGGGTGCCGCCTGCGGCAGTGCCAGCTGCGCTGGAAGCACCGGTGGAGGCAGCGGTAGACGCTGCCGTGGAGCCGGAGCCGCCGCAGGCCGTCAGGGCCAGAGCTGCTGCGGATACGCCTGCTGCTGCCAGAAAGCTGCGGCGCGAAATACGACGATCGAATCTCATAATATCTTTTCCCCTCTCTAACACCGCTTTAATATATTAAAGCGACTGTTTCTGAAAAATGCACAAGGTGTTCTGCTCCCCCTCTGGAGCTTTCTGCACACCCTTGTGCCTTGGCGGCATTATACATCGTCCACCGCCGAAAGAAAAGACTTTTTGCCAAATTTATCCCCTCGACCCAACGATTTCTGTAGTTTGCCCAACTGCACACCAGAATTTTGATTTGAATTTTGTATAGTTTTGCCCTTGATGTGTATTCATTTGAAGTACAGTTCAGGTGAAATAAGTATTACTTGTACTTTTACCACGCACAGTTTCGTGCCGCATCTTTCTTTTATAAAGAAAACAGCCCATTATGCTTTTTCTGCATAGCGAGCTGTCCGGACTTTATTTTACTTCATGTGCCTGAGGTTTTGTCTCAAAAGCACTTTGAAAAGTGCTCAGACTGCCTCGGCAGCAGGTGCTTCGGTCTCGCCATTGTACACAGCCTTGTCCAGCTGGCCTTCGGTGGCAGCCACAAGGGTGGTAGCGGCGGCAGCGCCGACGACGTTGGTGGCAGTACGAGCCATATCAGCAATGCCGGAAATGATGCTGAAGATCAGCAGCGGGATGACCACAGCCGAAACGACGTGGGCGTAGATGGTACCCACAGCGGCGACATAGGTGTGGTGGCCCTTGAACACAAGGCCCACGATGAGGCCGAGGCCCACAGCCAGAGTCGTTTTTGTCTGTCAACACATTCGCTCTCTCATGATGTTCCTCCAATTTAACACAAGCCTACTTTGTATGTATGTTTGTTTGTTAGGTTGCTGTGGAGTATACTACATACAAACCCTGTTGTCAAGTGAATTATGAAAAAATTTTGAACCTCCGCCCCTCCCGGCGCAAAAAAGCCCCCGGCACGATGCGGAACGTGCCGGGGGCAGGGGGGGATAGCGTTTTAGTGGATAAGCTCGTTGTGTGCAAAGCCGCCCACCGTCAGCTCTGCGCTCTCACCGGAGTGGGTGAGGGTAAAGAGGGTGTCGTCCACGCCCAGAGACAGCATCCTGTCGATGTCGAGGGCGGTCTCACGGAGCTGGGTGCGGAACACGAGGGTGTTCACGCCCTGCGCCTTCAGCTCCTTCAGGTTGCCCAGGCAGCCAGAAAGGACGGCAGTCTCAGCGGGTGCTGCCACAACATACCGGCCGTCGGCAATGGAGGTCTCGTAGGCCCCTGCCCCGGTAACGGTCAGGGTGACAGCGGAGGAGCCGCCGTTGCTCTCGGGTGCGCCGCAGCGGGTGCAGACGCCCTCCACAAAGTGGTGGCCCAGCGCATCGATGGTCTCCTCGTAGGTCTCGCCTTTATGGACGCCCTCGGTGACGCAGGTGTAGACCCGCTTGCCCGGGGTGGTGCAGGTGGGCTCCACCGTAGCCGTCAGCTCATACTTGAGATTGCCGGTCTCCACGCCGACCAGATCGCCGACCACATCAACCGTGCCGTCTTCTTTCTTGACTACCTCGGCGTTCTTGACCTCTTCGATCTTGCCGCCCTGGGTGTTGATCTTGATCTCTCCGGTGATGCCGTTTCCGTTATCATCCGACTCACCCGGCTTGGCGGTAACAAAGGTGCCGCCCTCCTCAACCTTCAGCTCAGGCTTTCTACCATCGCCGTAATTCACCGGGGTGATCTTGACGCTGTTGCCATTGGTGGCTGTGTCGGTGGCGTTCTCTGCCTTGCCGCCCGCAGCAGTGAAGGTACCCTCCTTCACCGTGACCCGCTCAAAGTAATAGCTATTTCCCGTGATAGCATCGCCGCCGGTGGCCTTGCCCGTGCTCGACTTGGCATTGCCGCCGATGAGCGTAGTCTCACCGGCGGACACGATGCCGCCATACTCTCCCCAGAGGGCATTGCCTCCCTCGGCATCGCCACTTTCCGACTCTGCATTGCCGCCGATCGCCGTCAGCTTGCCGCCTTTCTGGACCTCATAGCCGCTGCCTATGCCCCAGAAGCCAAGAGCATTACCACCCTCGGCTTTTCCGTCCGTAGTCTTCGCATCCTTGCCAATGGCAATGACCTCGCCGCCTTCTCCAACAGTGAACTTTCCATTGGTGTAAATGCCGCCATTTGCAATGAGCTTCGAATTTTTGATGTTACTATCCTTTTTGGTCTCCACGCCGCCGATGGCCGTAACCGTTGCATCCACCAGCTCCAGCTCATAAGCACTGATGCCGTCGCCGCCGTTTTTAGTGCCCGAGCCGCCGGTGGCAGACAGAGAGGAGCCCTCCTTGCCCTGGATCGTCAGCTTGCCTGCCGGAAGACTTTCACCGTACTGACCTATGCCTTCAATCACACATATTCCGTTGGCTCTTCTATTTTGGTTGCCCCTGTCCCCGCTGCCGCCAGTCAGCTCATTCTTACCCTCCAGCTCCAGAGTCACATCGCCCTTGCCGGAAACGGTCACAGCGTTCTGGGGCGTCTCCCCTGCATCCACCTTCAGGTCACGGAGGATGACCTTCAGAGGAGTAGTAAAATTATTGATGATCGATACCACGTTGCGGGCGGCGGCCTGAGCCTTTTCGGTGATGGAGGCGGGGGCGTTGGTGTCCCCGTAGGTCTTCTCCTCAGCGGCCTTTTTCTCCACGGTCTCCTGCTCCGCAGCAGGCTTTACGGCAGGCTTAGCGGCCTCCTTCTGGGCCTCGGCGTCATACTGGCCGTACTCGATCACCTGATCGGAGGTCTTTTCGGTCTGCTCCGGCTCCTGAGAGTCGGCGGGCTTCTGCTCGTCCTTCTTCTGGTCGGTCTCCTTCTGCTCGTCCTTCTTCTCCTCGTCCTCCGGGGCCAGCAGCTCCTGAGAGGTGGGCTCATCGCCCTCGCCCTCGGTCTTGGTCTCGCCGGACTTTTCAACCTCGGAGGCGTTTTCGCCGGACTTTTCAACCTCGGAGGTGTTCTCCTCTGCCGCATTCAGGCTTGCGGTGGGCTTGGTGTTGTCGCCGGTGATGATGATCTTACCTTTGTCTTCACCAATGTCCTCGACTTTCTTACCGCCCACCGTGATGCTCTGCGTGCCGCTTTCGTCCACAGAGATTTCCACATTGCCCTGACTCACATCACAGATGTAAGCAGCCGAGGCCGGGGCAGCAACTGCCGACACCGCCATGCTCAGGGCCAGGACGGCCGCTGCCGTCCGCTTCATATTTTTCCGTAACCGCATAATTTTTACCTCCTGTTTCGTGGTTTTTCCTTCTTTTATTTTACCCCCCCCCCCTATATAGTTGACAAGGGCTTTTGTTAACAATCTTTTCGGTGATTTTTTGGCACATCCTACAAATAAAGCCGCCGTTCCACACGTTTCGTGCAGTACGGCGGTCGATTCGTCTCTATTGCAGTCCCTCTGGACGCAAAAAGAGCCGCCGTGCATACGCACAGTGGCTCTTGCTGTCTTTCGATATTTTACTTTGCGTACTCGACGGCACGGCTCTCGCGGATGACATTGACCTTGATCTGGCCGGGGTAATCCAGCGTATCCTCGATCTTCTTTGCGATGGAGCGGGCCAGCAGGATGACCTGATCGTCGCTGATGACGTCGGGCTTGACCATGATGCGCACTTCGCGGCCAGCCTGCACGGCGAATGCCTGCTCGACGCCCTCAAAGCTGGAAGAGATCTCCTCCAGATTCTCCAGACGCTTCACATAGCTCTCGACATTCTCGCGGCGGGCGCCCGGACGGGCAGCGCTGATGGCGTCGCAGGCCTGAATGATGAAGGCCAGCGGAGTCTTGGGCTCCACATCGCCGTGATGGGCCTCGATGGCGTGGATGACCTGGGTATTTTCCTTGTACTTGCGGCAGATGTCCACACCGATCTGGACATGGCTGCCCTCGATCTCATGGTCAAGAGCCTTGCCGATGTCATGCAGCAGACCGGCACGGCGTGCCAGCGTGACGTTCACACCCATCTCGCCTGCCAGCAGGCCAGCCAGCCAGGCCACTTCCATGCTGTGGGTCAGAGCGTTCTGGCCAAAGCTGGTGCGGTACTTCAGGCGGCCGATGAGCTTGATGAGGTCGGGGTGCAGGCCGTGGATGCCCAGCTCCATGACAGCGCGCTCGCCCTCCCGCTTCATCTGCAGTTCGAGGTCGTGGCGGCACTTCTCCACCGTCTCCTCGATGCGGGCGGGGTGGATGCGGCCATCGCCGATGAGGCGCTCCAGCGTCATGCGGGCCACCTCGCGGCGGGTCTGGTCGAAGGAGGACAGGGTAATGGCCTCCGGGGTATCATCAATGATAAGGTCAACGCCGGTGGCCGTCTCAAGGGCGCGGATGTTGCGGCCCTCGCGGCCGATGATGCGGCCCTTCATCTCGTCGCTGGGCAGCGGGACGACGCTGACGGTGGTCTCGCTGCAGTGGTCAGCAGCACAGCGGCTGATGGCCTGGCCGATGAGGTTGCGGGCGATGCCGTCGCAGTTCTCCTTCAAATCGGTCTCGTAGGCGGCCACGCGGATGGCCTTCTCGTGGGTCAGCTCCTCGTCCACCTTGTGCAGCAGCACTTCGCGGGCGTCCTCCTGGCTCAGACCGGCCAGCGTTTCCAGACGCTCCATCTCCTTGGCGCGCAGGGCATCGACCTCGGCCAGATGGGCCTCGGCCTCCTCGTGCTTCTTTTTCAGCTCTTCCTCGCGCTTTTCCAGAGCCTCGGTCTTGCGGTCGAGGGCAGTTTCCTTCTGGTCGATGCGGTTTTCCTGGCGGCTGATCTCCGCACGGCGCTGCTTGATCTCTTTATCGGCCTCTGCCTTCTGGGCATCGACCTCGGCTTTCAGGCGGAAAGCCTCATCCTTTGCTTCCAGAATGGCTTCCTTGCGCTTCTGGTCGGCGGTCTTGATCGCTTCGTTCACCAGCCGGGTCGCCTCGGCCTCGGCGCTGCCGATCTGGGCCTCTGCAGTCTTTTTACGGTTGTTGTAACCAATAAAATAGCCCGCAGCTGCGGCAGCGACAGCAACGATCAATGCCACGATCACTCCGATCACGGTCATTGTTCTTCACTCTCCTTAACAGTCAAATTTTGCTTTAACAGGCAGGAGACGCTGTGCGGCCGAACGCGGGCCAGACATCAATCAAATTTTCAACGCAAAAGAGGCCAACAAGAACAGACGCAGAGAAAAAACTTCCTGTGCGGTAGGTCTGGTGCAGCTTTTCGATTTACAAGATGTGCTTATAAAAACGGGCAGATGAAGCCCCATTGAAATATCTGGTCGCGGAATGTTCCGCCTGCAGCGTCTTAGATTCCATACTACTTCTTATATTACGAAACATTTTGCACAATGTCAAGGAGAAGTAAGGCCGAAAGCGGAAATTATTTTTTTATTTATTCGAGATACATCCGGCGCAGGCGCATCAGGCGGGCCGGAGTGAGGCCGTATTCGGCTTCCAGATAGGCGTCGGCACTGCCATAGCGCTCCCGGATGATGCCCAGCACGAAGGGAGCAGACTCCGGGTGGACGCCGAACACGCCGAGGTAGAAGTCCTTCCGGGCGGGGTCAGCGGCGATCTCCTCAGCGTGCTCGGCCCAGACGGCTTCCAGCTCCGGCCTGCGCCAGATGTTCGTCTTCTCAAAATCTTCGGCGATGGTCTTGTCCGACGCGCCCAGCGCCAGCAGGATGAGGATGGCAGCCACGCCGGTGCGGTCCTTGCCCGCCGAGCAGTGGAAGAGCACCGGCGTCTCACCGGCTTCCAGCGCACGGAACAGCTCCTTGTACGCCTTGTTGCCGAAGAGCATCCGCTCGTACATGGCGTCCGCCATCCGACGGCCCTCGTCGGGCATTCCCTTCAGCAGGTTCTCCCGGTCTTCGGGCGAAAAGTCCACCTCTTTGCCGTTCTCGAGGCAGAGGCCGCAGATGCGCACCAGCCGCGCGCCGTCCGGCACGTAGTCGGGCGTCTCGGCAGCTTCGGCCTCGCTGCGCAGATCGAGAATGAGGCGCAGGCCCAGACTGTCCAGCAGCTTCCGGTCAGGCTCGCTGGTGAGTTTCCATGTCGGGATGCCCCGGTAGATCTGGCCCCACTTGATGTGCTTGCCCTCATCGGCCTCGTAGCCGCCCAGCTCGCGGAAGTTGTGTCCGCCCTCAAAGGGCAGCTGCGTGCCGGGGGCAGGATGTACCACGGCGGGCTTTGCCGCCGCGCTGGACAGGACGGGCAGGTTATAGAAGGGCTTCGCCGACCGTCCGCGCCGGGGCGGCAGGCTGGCCGCACCGCCCAGCACCTCCATCAGGTAGCTGCGCAGCAGGTCGATATAAGCCGAAGCATGGTCGCGCCGCTGCAAAAGCGAGACGCAGAGGGGCGGCAGATCTTCCAGCAGGACGTCCCGCACCCGGTCCAGTTCCCGCCGCGCGCCCGGCTCGTACCGGGTCAGGCAGGTGCAGAGCTGCTCCTGCACGAGGTAGTACGCCTGATAAAAGCTGGGGCCTATCTCGGCGTTGGGCGCAAAGCCCGCCCGGGCGCAGGCCTCCCACAGCGGGGCGAACAGGTCCTGCCGCAGGCTGGGCAGAAGGACCCGCTGGTTCCGCAGCTCGGCCAGCGGCACACTCTCCTTTTCCCAGAAGGGGTGGCCCCGCGGCACCAGCAGGCAGGCCGGGTCGGCCCGCAGGGTGGTGCGTGCAAGCACCGGTGCGGCACAGCCCAGGTCCATCACAAGGCCCGCATCCAGCTCGCCCTGCTCCACGCCCTCGGCCACGGCGTCGTTGTCCAGCAGGCGGAAGCGCATCTCGATGTGGGGGTACTGCTGGCGGAACTTGTCCAGCTGGGTCTCAAGGCCGGGCAGATAGTCCGGCACCAGCGAGACGCTGATGCCGATGCGCACCGGCTGGGCCGACTGTATCTCGGCGTGGAGCGCCGCCTGCATCTGCTGGAACTGCTCCACCACCGGCGCGGCATGGCGCTGCAGGCTCACGCCCCGGTCGGTGAGGCTGAGCCTGTGGTGGGCGCTGAGGAAGAGCGGCCCGCACAATTCGGCCTCGAGGGCCGAGATGCTCTGACGCAGGGCCTGTCGGGATAAAAACAGGCGCTGGGCCGCGCGGGTGTAGTTCATCTCCTCGCAGAGGACCAGAAAATAATGCAGTTGGCGGATGTCCATCGTTTCCTCCTGAATCTTAGAGTGGTATGGGTAAAGAATACCGCCTTTTGGCCGGATTGTAAAGCCGCTGGAAGCAAAATCCCGCTTTTCTCCGCTATTGACGCCGGGCTTTCCCGCGTGTAAGATAAAGGGAAGGAGGCTCTGCCCATGAACCATAACACTCCGGCGCAGGAGGTCAAAAGCCTCGGGACGCTGTTTTTCACCTTTTTCAAGATCGGTCTGTTCACCTTCGGCGGCGGCTACGCCATGATCGCCCTGCTGGAAGAAGAGTTCATCCAGCGCCGCAAATGGCTGGACAAAGACGAATTCCTCGACATGACCGCCATTGCGGAATCCACCCCCGGGCCGGTGGCCATCAACAGCGCCACCTACCTCGGCTACAAGCTGGCCAAAGTTCCCGGCGCGGCCACGGCCACCGTGGCCGTCTGCCTGCCGTCCTTCCTCATCATCTACGCCATCTCGCTGTTTTTCGAGCAGTTCACCCAGCTCACCGTCATCGCCAACGCCTTCAAGGGCATTCAGGTCTGCGTCATCTACCTCATCTTCTCGGCAGGCGTGCGGATGCTCAAAGCGCTGGACAAGTCGCCCTTTGCCACCGGCGTTTTCGCCGCCGTCATGCTGGTGATGGTGGGCCTCTCGCTGGCCGGTGTCAGCGTCTCGTCCATCCTGCTCATCCTTCTCAGCGGTGCGGCAGGCGTGGCTGCATGGCTCATCGGCCGCAGAAAGGAAGGGAAGTAAGATGTTTCTGAAATTATTCCTCACCTTTCTGGAGATCGGTGCCGTCTCCTTCGGCGGCGGCTACGGCATGATCTCCCTCATCCGGGAGAAAGTCCTGCTCAACGGCTGGCTCTCTGAGGCCGAGTTTCTGAGCTTCATCGCGGTGTCGGAGTCCACACCCGGCCCGCTGGCCGTCAACATGGCCACCTTCATCGGCGCGTCGCAGGGCGGGGTGCTGGGGGCGTTCTGCGCCACGCTGGGCGTCGTTCTTCCGTCCTTTTTCATCATCCTGCTCATCGCAGCCCTCATCCACGACCTGCTCAAGTACGCCGGGGTCGAAGCTTTCCTCTCCGGCGTCCGGCCCTGCGTCGTGGCCCTCATCCTCTCCACGGCCCTCACCATGGGACTGAGCACCCTGCTGGGCATCTCCACCGCCGCTGAAACGCCCTCGCCCGCATGGCGGGGCATTGGCATCCTTGCACTTCTGGCCGGGGTGCGGCTCATCTGGCAGAAAGCGAAGGGCAAAGCCCCTTCGCCCATCGGGATGATCCTGCTCTCGGCGGTGCTGGGCGCAGTTTTATACCAATAAAAAAGAACGGCATCTGAGCTTTTCTCCGATGCCGTTCTCTATTTTGCTCTTCTGAAATCCGATTCACAGACCCGGCCATTCTGGACCAGAACGCGGCGCAGGACCTGCATCACGCCGGAGCTGGTGTTGGGCGGCGCGAGGAAGGGCACCTCCTCCCGGAGGGCGGGCGAGCCGTTCTCTACAAGGAAACCGTATTTTGCCGCCTTCAGCATCTCCGCGTCGTTGAAGGTATCGCCGAACGCCATCATGCCCTCGGGCGGGACGCCCAGACGCTCCCCCAGAAGAAGCAAGGCCGCGCCCTTGTGGACGCCGGGGTTCATGATGTCCACCCAGTCTGCACCGGCCACCGCCACCGAGAAGCGCCCGCCCCAGACCGGGCCATAAAGCGCGTCGTAGCCCTTCTGGGCATCCCCCTCAGGGAAGTAGATGGTGAATTTATCCACCCGGGCGGTCACGTCCTCCAGATGAGGGACATATTCCACCTTGGTGTAGAATCTCTTGAAGACCCTGTCGTATGGCCGGAACTGCTCCTCCACATAGGCCGTTTCCAGCCCGCAGAGGACGGCGGCGTGGCCCGCGCTCCGGGCCTGCCCGGCCAGCGTGCGCCAGTCGGCGGCGTCCATCTCGGAAAGATACAGGCTCTCGCCCTTCCAGCAGATGGCACCGCCGTTGTCACCCACAAAGATGATGTCGTCCCGCAGGGGCGCGAACATCTCCTCTAAGGTATAGATGGGCCGTCCGCTGGCGGCAGCGAACCGGATGCCCCGCTCCGCCAGCGCGCGGACAGTCTCCGCGAAGTCCGGCGGGAGCTGGCTCTGGCCGTCCAGCAGGGTGGCGTCAAGGTCGGAGGCAATGAGGCGGATGACGTCCATGGGCGCCTCCTTAGCCCACATAGCTGATGTTCACGTCGATCTGTCCGCCGTAACCGGGGATGCGGGCGGTGCAGGTACCCTGCCACAGATCGCAGGCGATGGGGCTGCCGGCCACATTATAATGGGCGTTCCAGATGCTGTAGCTCTTCAGCCGGTTCAGGTCGATGCGCTTGCGGAACCACAGGGTGGAGGCGTAGACGCCCGGCTTGTAGCCCTGGGCCTTGACTTCCTCGCAGAAGGCGATGGCACACTTGGTGCGGTCCTCGACACCCAGACCATCGGCACGGCCATTCTTGCCGCCGGAAGCTTCGGTGTCAAAGTAGATGGGGTAGTCGAGCTTGCGGCCATTCAGGACATAGGCGCAGCCCTGCGCTTCTTCTCGGGCCTCGTTCTCGTTGACTGCCTGACTGAAGAAGTAGACGCCCACTTTGAGGCCCGCGTTCCGGGCGTTGGTGAAGTGCTGCTCGAACATGGGGTCCAGCACCAGTGCGCCGCTGCCGTAGCCGCGGTAGCCGATGCGGATGATGACGAACTTGACGCCCGCTGTCTTGACCTGCTCCCAGTCGATGTTCGACTGATATTTGGAGACGTCGATGCCGAAGGTGGCGTCCTGCTGGACACCGTTGGCGTCGAAGTAATAGAGCTTGTTGTCGATGGACTGGATGCCCGTGACCGGCTGGTTGGTGTACTGGTCATAATAGTAGGTCTTGCCGTCCACGGTGCGCCAGCCGGAATAGACCGGAGCCGGGGTGCTGCTGTCATCGTCTCTTTTCCCGAACAGGAGGTTCCACAGCCAGCTCAGCAGGCCGTTCTCGTCGGTAAGACAGGCAGTATCAATGTTGCTCGCATCCAGCGTACCCGCATCCAGCGCCGCGCGGATCTCTTCCGGCGTCAGCAGGATGGTGCCTTCCTCGGTCTTCACCGGCAGGGTGCTCTGCTCTTCGGAGTTCGTCTCCGGCTCAGCGGGCTGAGACACTGCATCCTGCTCCACCGGAGCGCTCAGGGGGTCTTCGGCGGCCAGTGCCTCGGTCTCCTGCTGTAAGCGGGGGAAGCTGTTCTCCTGTTCCAGCTCGTCGATGCCGCCCATCATGGGGGCAGAAGGAGCTGTTTCCGGGGCCGCAGGCTCTGCGGCGCTCTCCTCTGCGGGTGCAGCCGGAGCCGCCGATGCAGCGGGCTCTTCTTTCACGCTCTGGCTGGGAGCAGACGGCTGCGCGGCAGACGCAGCAGTGCTCTCCGCCTCAGAGGATGCAGAGTCGTTTTTCGGAGTTTCCGTATTATTTTTCTTCGTTTCCTTTTTGGTGCTGTGGGCCGCATCGGTCTCGCCCTCCCACAGCAGAGCCGACGGCTCCACCGTCAGGCCCGCAGGCTGGGACGCCAGCAGGGCTGTGGTGCCAAAACCGCCCACCGCGATGGCAAGAGCCATCACCGCCGAGGCCACCATCTGGCCCGCCGCACGGCGCGTCTTCTTTTTTGGTGTTCCTGTATCTTTCTGTCTCATTCCGCTTGCTCTGCCTCCAAGCTGTATTCTAACGCGGCCTCTCGCCGCCAGAAGTGCTTCAAATGCCATTTATACGTCTATAGTATACACCCAACCCCAAGCTCCCGTCAATGTCCTTCGGTGTCTCGTGCGGGGCGTTTCGTGGAAGTTTTCCACCACAGCCGACGTTCCATGTGGAAAACGAACCGAGCCGCCGTATTATTGCATCCAAAAGAAAAAAAGTTCAGTTCCAAACGGGATTTTTGCGTTTTCCTCTTGCTGTCTTGACACGTATATGGTATCATGATGGTCATGCAGCTTTTGCTGCACTCTGAACGTGTTAAGACGGAAAGGCAGATACTTTATGTCAAATGTAAAAGATTTCTTAAAACGCAAGGACATCGTCATCACCCCCCAGCGCTACCTCATCGAGGCGCTGGGCGCGATGGCACAGGGCCTGTTCGCCAGCCTCCTCATCGGCACCATCATCAAGACGCTGGGCCAGCAGACCGGGCTTGAGACGCTGGTGGACCTGGGCGGCTACGCCACGGCCATGAGCGGCCCGGCCATGGCCGTGGCCATCGGCTGGGCGCTCCACTGCCCGCCGCTGGTACTGTTCAGCCTCGTGACGGTTGGCTACTCTTCCAACGCCCTCGGCGGCGCAGGCGGCCCTCTGGCCGTCCTCATCATCGCCATTGTGGCCGCTGAGCTGGGCAAAGCCGTCAGCAAAGAGACCCGCGTTGACATCCTCGTCACCCCGCTGGTCACCATCTTTGCCGGCGTCGGCCTCTCGATGCTCATCGCCGCCCCCATCGGCGCAGCCGCAAGCCAGGTGGGTACCCTCATCATGTGGGCCACCGAACAGGCTCCCTTCCTCATGGGCATCCTCGTCTCGGTCATCGTGGGCGTCGCCCTGACCCTGCCCATTTCCTCTGCCGCCATCTGCGCGGCCCTCGGCCTGACGGGCCTCGCCGGCGGCGCTGCCGTGGCAGGCTGCTGCGCCCAGATGATCGGCTTTGCCGTCATGAGCTATAAAGAAAACGGCGTCGGCGGCCTCATCAGCCAGGGCCTCGGCACCAGTATGCTCCAGATGGGCAACATCGTAAAGAATCCCCGCATCTGGATCGCCCCCACGCTGGCCAGCGCCATCACCGGCCCTCTGGCCACCTGCGTCTTCCACATGGAGATGAACGGTGCCGCCGTCTCTTCCGGCATGGGTACCTGCGGCCTCGTGGGCCAGATCGGCGTCTACACCGGCTGGGTCAGCGACATTGCCGCCGGCACCAAGGCCGCCATCACCCCGATGGACTGGGCTGCCCTCGTCCTCATCTGCTTCGTCCTGCCCGCCGTGCTCAGCGTCCTCTTCTGCGAGATCGAGCGCAAGCTTGGCTGGATCAAGGACGGCGACCTGAAACTGAACTGAGCGTATAGAAAAAGCCTGCCGTCGGCAGGCTTTTCCTGTTTATACCACTCGTTTTCCATCCAGCACCGCCTGCCGGAGGACATCCCCCTCATACACCAGCTTGAGGGAGAACCACGGATGTTCCTCGTTGAGCAGCTTGAAGAAAATTTTATCGCCCTCCCAGATGGGCAGCTGCTCCACTCTCTCCTTCGGCACCCATTCCAGCACACCTTCCCGGCAGGCATCGCCCTGTATCATCTCGCCCGTCCACCCGTCGGCGGTGTAGAGGTGGATGAACTCGGTCATATTGCCCCAGATGAAGGTCAGCAGTCCCCGGCTGCGCCAGTGGGTCAGCGTCAGGCCCGTCTCTTCCTTCACTTCACGGAGAAGGCAGTCCTCCGGGCTCTCGAACCGCTCGAATTTTCCGCCGACGCCCACCCATTTGTCGTGATTGTAGTCATCCTCCTTCTTCACGCGGTGGAGCATCAGGTAGGCGTCGTCCCGCTCCAGATAGCACAGCGTCGTGCTGAAGATCGGGTATTCCGGATTCATAAAGGCCCCAAGATTCATCTTACTTTCCCTTTCTTTTAACAGCAAAGCGCCCCGCAGATGACCCCTGCGGGGCGCTGTTTTTATGCGTTTATGCCTTGCGGCCTGCGCGGCCCTTGCCCGCATTGTTCAGCTTGCGGACGAGGTCGTTCTGGTGCTTGCGCTGGGAGGGCGTCGGCTCCGGATCATGGGCTTCTTCGGCCTTGGCCCGGGTCTGCTGGGCGGTGGAGTCCACACGCTCAAGGTTCCACTCCTGATTGCCGCCCGAGACGAAGTTCCAGATCTGAGCCTGCGCACCGTTGGAGGTGTTCATGCCCACAAGGTCGATGTACTTGTCGGCCAGCACGTTGCGGATGCGGGTCCGGCCATTGCGGGTAGGCTCGAGGGCCCAGCACTGGCTCAGTCCGCTGGTGCGGCCCCACTGATGGAGCCAGGTGCCTTCCACCACACCGCCGAGGGCGAGGTCCATCATTTTGCCGGTAAAGCGGTTCTGGATGCGCCAGCGTCCTTCGCCTGCATCCACGAATTTCCACTGCTGCCACGGATGACCTGCGTAGTCCCACAGACGGATCGCAGCGCCGTTCTCCGTGTTGAAGTTCTTTACTTCCAGCACCTTTCCATTGGGGGCCTTGATGAGGTAAAATTCATTTTCTGATAATACGACCTGCGATGCCTTTGCCATAACTGCGTTCTCCTTTCAGCGTAGACTTTTGATGCTCTTATTATAGCGCATTTTGGTTTGGGCAGCAAGAATAGTTTTCCATAATTTTTGTGGATTTCTTTATGCATTCTGCTCGTTTTGCTGAGATCTCCTCACTTTACCCTCCTGCCCGGCTTCCACCGCCGGAGCACACTTGTATACATCTCAAAAACGACCCCGCAGCTGTCGTTTTCCACCCTGTTTTTGCTCCAAGAACAGCCCCCCCGTTTTCGGCCCGTTTCAGCTCCAAAACGGGCCGAACTGTCCCTGCTGCAAGGCCAGTTCAGTGCAGTGACTTCAGTTTTATAAATCAAAACTCACTTCGGTGCTTTACTTTAATGATAGATATTGCATTTCAGAAAGAGCTTTAATTTGTTTCACGTTTTTTGCTATTGACTTTATTTCAAAACCGGTGTATAGTAAGCTTGCAGGGAGCGGGAAGCGCCCCCGTAACAACGAGCTTCAGGCTCCGCACACTGCGGGCCTGTGAGAAAAATATAGGAGGTTTGACTATGTATTACTACATTCTGGGCTGCGGTATCGCTTGTTTGGTTCTGTTCGGCATCTACAGCATGGAGACGGTATGCGTCAAGCCGGCTGAGATGGTTGGCAAGGTCCTGCTGTGGCCTGTCACCCTGATGGAAGCAGTTGTCCGTTACAGCTCCACTCATCACAACTTCAAGGCTGCGCTGTAAAACGCATCACGTCTGAGGACGTCGAAAAAGCCATCAAGGCTGCCGTACTCTTTGCGGGTACGGCAGCCTTTTTGCTTTACACCCGGGGGCCGGATGTGGTACACTGTATTTTGTAAAGCGATTTTCCGCCGAACCTTATCGTGCGCCGTTCCGCGCTATTTTTCAGGAGGATTATGAAACCCGATTACAAGCTGGTCGCCAAGGCCAAATATATCCACATGACCGCCGACCTTGCCAGCGAGGTCTGGCACGAGGTCTACAAACGCTATTTCCCCGCAAAGCAGCTGGACGCCCTCATCGAGAACTTGCAGAGCGCCGACGCGATCGAAGAGGACATCGACAACGATGTGAACTACTTCCTCGTCTTCCTCGGCAGCAGCCTTATCGGCTACTTCGCATGGAAGATGGAGAACACTTCGCTCCATCTGCTCCACCTCTACCTCAAGCCCGAATACCGCGGCAAGGCCATCGGCCGGGACATCGTGGCGTCCTGCGAGCGTCTGGCCCGGGGCGAGGGCCGGGGCCGCGTCTGGTGCGGCGTCAACGCCAAGGCCCTGCCGGTGCAGCAGTTCTTCAAGGCCCGGGGCTACCGCTCCCTCGGCCCTGCCGAGAGTGAGGGCGGCATCGAGCGCAACGAGCTGATCTTTGAGCGGATGTTGTAAATTTCCTGCAAAGACCATTGCATTTTCTGCTCATTTGTACTACACTAAAGTAGTGTATTGAAGTACCCGTCTGCGGGTCCAACATCATTGAATGACCGGGGAGGAACTGTATATGGCAAAGGACCATCCGACCGGAAAATCCGGCCTGTATGCCGCTTTTCTGGAGCTTGAGACGCCCGAGGAGTGCTACCGCTTCTTGCAGGATGTATGCAGCTACGCAGAGCTGAGCGCGATGGAGCAGCGCTACAACATCGCCGAAAAGCTCATGCGCAAGCAGAGCTACACCAGCATCATGGGCAACATCGGCGCATCCAGCGCCATCATCAGCCGCGTGAGCCGTGTACTGGGCCGGGACGACAGCGTCCTGCGCCGCATTCTGGAAAAGAACGGCGTCTCCGCTGACACCGAAGACTGAATTTCTACTGACCGCTGGCGCACTGCGGGCCGGGGATGCCCCGCCTGCGGTGCGCTTTTTCTTTGATCTCTAAAAGGAGTATCTGATTATGAGCAAAGCTGTTCTGTTTTTTGCCGACGGCACCGAGGAGTGCGAGGCCCTGCTGGTGGCCGACCTTCTCCGCCGCGCCAGAGTCGAAGTCATCATTGCGTCCGCCATGGGCCGCCGCGCCCTTGTCAGCAGCCACGGCATCCACCTGAACGCCGACGCGCTGGCCGAGGATGTGGATTACAGCGACGTGGACATGGTCATCCTGCCCGGCGGCATCCCGGGTACGCCCAATCTCGCCGAGAACAAGACCGTCACCGACACCTGCGTTTCTTTTGCCAAGGCAGGCAAGAAGGTCGCCGCCATCTGCGCCGCGCCCAGCGTCCTCGCCAGCCTCGGCCTGCTGGAAGGCAGGAACGCCACCGCCCACGCCGGATTTCAGGACAAGCTGGCCGGTGCCATCGTCCACGATGAGGAAGTCGTCGTAGACGGCAACATCACCACCAGTTACGGCCTCGGCGGCGCCATCCCGTTTGCCCTCGAGCTGGTGCGCCAGCTGGCCGGCCCCGCCGAAGCCGACCGCATCCAGAAGGCTATCGCGTATCGGCACTGAGAAGGAGGATTTTCTATGCGTTTCATCACCTGCCGTCTGCCCGACGGCGTGGAAGACCCGGCCATCCTCTCTGCCGATGGCCGTCAGGTCTGGCCCCTGAGCTGGCTGGGCCTTTCTTACGAGACATTGTCCGACGCCATTCCGTTCCTGACCCCGCAGGTGCGGGCCGGGCTTTCGCTGGCCATCGCAGGCATCCCGGCGCTGCCCATCGAGGCCGTCACGCCGGAAAGCCCCATCCCGTCTCCGGCGCAGGACGTCATCTGTCTGGGCATCAACTACATGGCCCACTCCGACGAGGCCGAGAAATACTCTGCCGACGCCTTTGCGACCAAACATCAGGACGCCATCTACTTTTCCAAGCGGGTCACCCGGGCCGTGCCGGACGGCGGCTTCATCGAGGCCCATACCGACCTCGTGAAAAAACTGGACTACGAATGTGAACTGGCCGTCGTTCTGGGAAAGGACGCGAAGGACGTTCCCGCAGGGCAGACGAAAGACTACGTCTTCGGCTACACCATCCTGAACGATGTTTCCGCACGGGATGTCCAGACCGCCCATAAGCAGTGGTATTTCGGCAAGAGCCTCGACGGCTTCACTCCCATCGGCCCCTGCATCGTCACGGCGGACGAATTCGACACCTACCCGCCCAAGCTCCCCATCCGGTGCTTCGTCAACGGCGAAAAGCGGCAGGACTCCAACACCGGCCTGCAGATCTTCGACATTGACCATGTCATTGCCGAGCTTTCGCAGGGCATGACCCTCAAGGCCGGTACCATCATCGCCACCGGCACCCCGGCGGGCGTCGGCATGGGCATGGAGCCGCCCTGCTTCCTCAAACCGGGCGACGAAGTTCGCTGCGAGATCGAGGGCATCGGCACCCTGACGAACACAGTCCGCTGAGCAAATCTTATTCCGTTTTGTATTATTTTGCTCGATTTCTACTCATTCGATGTATTTTCGCACAAGACGGCTCTTTGTTCACGAATAATTCATATTAAATTCATATTCCGTTCATGCATCTTCGGTATATGTATGGCATCAAAGGCGCGGTGCGCGCCGAAAACCCCTGACAGCACACTCCATATCGCCGCTCTCCCGGGCGGCTGAGGAAAGGAATCGGAAGAATATGAAAATTGGTTTTTGGGAACTCGTGGTCATCGTGGTCATCGCGTTCGTCTTCATCGGCCCCGACCAGCTGCCCGTCTACGCAAAGAAGCTGGGCAAGATGCTGCGCGAGCTGAAGAAGTACACCGGCGCTGCCTCCGAGGAGATCCAGAAGAACGTCGTGGAGCCTCTGAACGAGATCCAGGCCCCCCTCAAGGAAGCCGTTGCCCCCCTGACCGACATCAAGAAGGACATCGACAACAGCGTGAAGGATGTCACCAAGAGCTTCACCGGCATCGGCAAGACCAGCAAGGAAGAGGCCGCCAAGGCCGAGCAGGCTGAGGAAGTCACCGAGCTGGAAGAAGTCGAGGAGCTGCCCGAGGAGACCCCTGCCGCGGCTCCCGCAGCCGAAGCTCCCAAGGCAGAGCAGACCCCTGCTGCTGAGCCTGTGAAGGCCGAGGAAAAGACCGACGCCCCCGCAGAGGCAGCACCCGTGGCCGAAGAAGCCGCCCCCGCTGCCGAAGCCGCACCTGCCGAAGAGGCAAATTAATCCCCCACCGATGCACCCGCGCCCGCGGTTGCCTTATACATTGTAATCAGCCCGCCTCGCGGCGCGGCAAAGTAAAAAGGAGATCATTATTATGCGTATTGGTACTAACGAGCTGCTTATCATCCTGGTCGTCGTCCTGCTCATCTTTGGACCCAAGAACCTGCCGAAGCTGGGCAAGATGTTCGGCAAGACCATGAACAACTTCAAGAAGGGCATGGAGGAGTCCGAAGAGGAGGACGCGACCACTGCCAAGGCCGAGACCAAGACTGAGAAGAAGGACGACGAGGAGTAATCTGTGGCTACGAACGTAAAGCGCAAAAAGAAAGCCGAAGTCATGCCTGACGACGGCAACATGACGCTGACGGGCCATCTGAAAGAGCTGCGCAACCGGCTGATCGTCTGCGCCGTGGTGTTCGTGGCGGCGGTCGTGGTCACGCTGGCTTACGCCGACCGCCTCATCGACCTGCTGACCGCCATGGGCCAGGGTTTCTACACCTTCGTGTCCATCGCCCCGCAGGAAAAGCTGATGCAGTATTTCCGCGTCTCCCTGCTGGCGGCTGTGGTGGTCACAGTGCCTGTGGCGCTGTATCAGGTGTATGCCTTTGCAAAGCCCGGCCTGAAAAAGAGCGAGACATTCTTCCTCAAGCTGGTCATCCTGCTGGGTCTGGCCCTCTTTGTGGTGGGCGTGATGTTTGCCTACAAGCTCATGATGCCCTTCATGCTCCGATTCCTCAGCACCGGCATCGAGGGCGCCGACTACATCCAGACCACTACCAGTATCGAGAGCTATGTCAGCCTCTGCCTGACCATGTTCATCATCTTTGGCTGTGTGTTTGAGATGCCTCTGGTCACCATCATCCTCTCCAAGATGGGCATCGCCAACCCCGAGATCTTGAAAAAGGGCCGGGGCGTTGCCATCGTGCTCATCTTCTTCATCGCAGCTGTCGTCACCCCGCCGGACATCGTGTCCCAGTGCATGGTGGCTATCCCCATGGTGCTGCTCTACTTTGTCAGCATCTTCCTGAGCGGCATCTTCTACAAGCCCCGCTCTGAAGACGGCGACGAAGAGGACGCGGAAGAGGAAGACGAGGACTAAGGCTTTTTCATCCGTCGCGAAAGCGCACTCTGCTGCTTGCAGGGTGCGCTTTTTTGCGGCCTGTTTTATGCCATTCTGCCAAAAAGACGGCGTTATTTCCGTCTGATTGCATAAAAACCGGCCCGCCCCCTGCTCTTTTGGTCCGGAGTATGTTATACTGATGTCAAATGATAACCGGCGGGCGACCGCCGCAGAAAAAGGGGTAAATGAGTTATGAAAGAATACGCATTCGGCATCGACCTCGGCGGCACCACGGCCAAGGTCGGCCTGTTCACCACCTCGGGCGCTCTGCTGGAAAAGTGGGAAGTCCCCACCGACACCTCCAACGCCGGTGAGCACATCCTCGAGAATCTGGCCGACGCCATCCACGCCAAGATGGCCGAGAAGGAGATCACCTCCGAGCAGGTGGAGGGCGTCGGCATCGGCGTACCCGGCCCCGTGCTGGACAGCCGCGTCGTCCCCATCATCTGCGCCAACCTTGGCGGCTGGGGCGAACGGAACGTCTCGGCCCAGCTGTCCGGCCTGCTGGACGGCATGAAGGTGCTGGTGGGCAACGACGCCAATGTCGCCGCTCTGGGTGAGATCTGGATGGGTACCGCCAAGGGCTGCCGCAGCGCAGTCATGGTCACGCTGGGCACCGGCGTCGGCGGCGGCGTCATCGTCAACGGCAAAGTCATCGACGGCGCACACGGTGCCGGCGGCGAGATCGGCCACATCACCGTCAACCGTCACGAGACGGCCACCTGCGGCTGCGGCAAGCACGGCTGCCTCGAGCAGTATTCCAGCGCCACCGGCGTCGTCCGCTGCATGAAGAAGCTGCTGGACGAAACCCCCGACGCAGACTGTGTCCTGCGCGGCAAGGATTTTGAGGCCAAGGACGTCTTTGATGCCGCCCGCAGCGGCGACGCCCTCGCTGCCCGCGAGGTGGACGAGATGACCGACACCCTCGGCATGGCTCTGGCCTCCATTGCCAGCACCACCGACCCCGAGATGTTCCTCATCGGCGGCGGTGTGGCCCGCGCAGGCGACGTCCTCTTCGACCCGCTGGTGGAGCACTTCAAGACCTACGCCTTCAAGTCCTGCCGCGAGACGCCCATCAAGGCCGCAAGCCTCGGCAACGACGCCGGTATTTACGGCGCCGTGCGGCTCATTGTCGGAGAATAAGAGAGAGTATAACAAAAGAGGCACTGCCGCTGGCAGTGCCTCTTTTGTTATATTGATTCTTCTTACAACGTATCTTCCCCGGGCAGCTGATTCCACAGGCGGTAGTAGACGCCCCTTTTCGCCAGCAGCTCGTCGTGGGTGCCGGACTCCTCGATCCCCTCTGCGCCCAGCACAAGGATACGGTCGTAGTCCTTGATGGTGGTCAGTCGGTGGGCGATGGTCAGGGTCGTACGGCCATGGGCCAGCTTTTCGAGGCTCTGGCCCACCAGAATTTCGCTCTCATTGTCGAGGGCGCTGGTGGCCTCGTCCAGAATAAGGATGGGCGGGTTCTTCAGGAAGACCCGCGCGATCGCAATGCGCTGCTTCTGGCCGCCCGAGAGCTTGACGCCCCGCTCACCCACATAGGTATCGAAACCGTCCTTCAAGGCGCTGATAAAGCGCTCTGCGCCCGCCAGACGGGCCGCCTCGATAATTTCCTCCCGGGTCGCGCCGGGCTTGCCGTAGGCGATGTTATCCGCCACCGAACCGCTGAACAGGTAGACGTCCTGCTGGACGATGCCGATGTCCTCCCGCAGGCTCTCGAGGGTGACGTGCTGGATGTCCTGCCCGTCGATGAGGATACGGCCTCCCGTCACCTCGTAGAAGCGGGGGATGAGGTTGCAGAGCGTCGTCTTGCCGCCGCCGGACGGGCCGACCAGCGCCAGACGCTCACCGGCCTTGATGTCAAGGCTGACATGGTGGAGCACCTTGTTGTGGTCGTCGGGGTACTCGAAGCTGACGTCCTCGAAGCGGATGGCACCCGGACCGGGCTGCAGAGGCTTTGCGTCCTCGGCATCCTGGATGGTCACAGGGGTGTCCATAATCTCCGCAAAGCGCTCGATGCCGGTCATGCCGCGCTGGAACTGCTCGGCGAACTCGACGATGCGGCGGATGGTGGCGATGAGGGTGGTGACGTAGAGCATATAAGCCACCAGGTCACCGGCGGTTATCTTGCCATACACCAGCGACAGACCGCCCGCAAGGATGACCACCAGATACATCAGGCCGTCGAAGAGGCGGGTGGAGGTGTTGAACGCAGCCATGGCGTAGTAGCCCAGCGTCTTGATGTGCTCGAAATCCTTGTTGCCCTTAGCGAATTTCTCGCGCTCTTCGTCCTCGGCGGCGAAGGCCTTCACCACGCCCTGACCCAGCAGGCTGTCCTCGATGGTGGCATTCAGCTCACCGATCTGGACGCGCTGCTGGCGGAACCGGGCGCGCAGGCGCTGGTTCAGCTTGACGGACACGACGCCCATCAGCGGCACGCAGGCGAACACCGCCAGCGTCAGCGGCACACTGGCCTGACACAGGATGAGGAAGGATGCCAGAATTTTGATGCCCGCGATGAAAAATTCCTCGGGGCAGTGGTGGGCGAACTCAGTCACGTCGAACAGGTCATTGGTGATGCGGCCCATGATGGTGCCGACCTTGGTGTTGTTGTAGTAGGTGTGGTCGAGCTTGAGCAGGTGGTCGAAAGCGTCCCGGCGCATGTCCGTCTCGATGTGGACGCCCATGATGTGGCCGATGCCCGACATGAAATACTGCGCAGCACCGTCGATGATGCGGAGCACGAAGTACACTGCCGCCAGCTTGAGCACGATGCCCGCCGTGAGGGTGATGCCCACGCCCATGGCGGAGTTGGTGATGGTGCTCATGATCTTGGGCAGGATGATGTCGCACAGGGTGGTCATCGCCGCACAGAACAGGTCGATGAACAGAGTCTTTTTGTATTTTGCCAGATAGGGCAGAAAGCGCCGGATGAGGGCGCCGCTGCTGGTGTGCCGCACTGCGGGGTCGCTGACTTTTTGCATGATTCCTCCATTTTTCAAGCTGGCTTGCCCTCTCAGGCCGCTTCGCGTCCAGCTCTCCCAAAGGGAGAGCTGGACGCGAAGCAATGACGGAGAGGGCAAGGCCGCTTATTTCTTACTATAATCTCTCTCGCCGTAGATGGCCGTGCCAATGCGCACGAGGGTCGCCCCCTCACGGATGGCGTTCTCGAAATCGCCGCTCATGCCCATGGAGAGGGTCTCCATCTTCACGTTCTGGTACCCCCGCTCCCCGGCCTGCACGAACAGCTTGTACACCTGGGCCAGATACCGGCGGTTCTGGGCGTCGTCGTCGTTGACGGGCGGGATGGCCATCAGACCCTTGACCCGGATGTGCTCTTCTGCGGCGGCAGCGTCCAGCAGAGGCCAGAGCTGTTCCGGCGAGACGCCCGACTTCGACTCCTCGCCGCCGATGTTCACTTCCAGCAGGACGTCCTGCACGATGCCGGCCTTGGCGGCTTCCTTTTCGATGGCGGCCAGCAGATGCTCGCTGTCCACGCTCTGGATGAGGCTTGCGCGGCCCAGCACCTTCTTGATCTTGTTGGTCTGCAAATGGCCGATGAAGTGACTGGGCTTGCCGCAGTAAGCACCGGCGTCGTAGTTGGCGCAAAGCTCCTGCACATGGTTCTCGCCGAACACATCGATGGCAAGGGCCGCGCTGGCAGCAACGGTGTCCGCGGTGCGGGTCTTGCAGGCCGCGCAGAGCTGCACTTCGGCGGGGTCGCGGCCTGCTTCCCGGGCCGCTGCGGCCATCTTTTCGCGGATGGCCTCCACTGCCTCCCGCATCTCTTCCAGATTCTTTTCCGCCATAGAGCTCAGTCCTCCTCGGTATATTTTGCGCGCTCGCCGCCGATGAGCTTCGGGCGGGTGCGGGCGCAGAGAATGTTTGCCTCGCCGATCTTCGAAAGGCTCAGCCGCACCGGCACGGCCACCCGGCGCAGATGCATTCCGATGAGGGTGCCTCCGATGTCGATTCCTGCGTGGGCGCGGATCTCCTCCACCGCGATGGGGTCTTTGAACTGCTTCCAGCAGGTGGTGGCCCAGCTGCCGCCCGCATGGGGACGCGGCACGACGCAGACTTCCTCCCAGCCGTATTTCTCAGCGGCTTCCCGCTCCATAATGATGGCCCGGTTGAGGTGCTCACAGCACTGTGCGGCCAGCCAGATGCCGTTTTCGGCCAGCACCGGTGCGACGCCGGCGTAGACAGCCTGTGCAGCCTCAAGGCTCGAGTCCTTGCCGATGTGGCCGCCGACGATCTCGCTGGACGAGCAGCCCACCACGAAGACGTCGCCCTTTTTCAGCTTTGCCTGGGCCAGCAGCTCCGTCACAGCCTGCCGCGCTTCGGTCTCGATTTGCTTTTTGAACTCTTCCGTCATAAAAAACACCTCGTTTTATACTCTTGCAGACAGCAGGCTGGCAGAGCCTGCCGCGCCGAAATACACTTTGCTTCCCGCCGGGCACACCGCCGTGCAGCCGTCCAGCTCTCTGCCCGAGAATGTCTGCTTCCAGCTTCCGTCGGCGGTGTCCACAGCCTCGGCGCAGGGGGCGTCCGCAGGCAGCTTGAACAGCTTCTTCTGGATGTTCTCACCGGCCCGCAGGGCGATGCCCCGCAGAAGGGTGCTGTCCGCGTGCTTTTCCAGCCAGCCGCTGCGGGTCCAGCGGTAGCTGATATAGAGGATGCCGTCCTCGTCCAGCGCCAATGCGCCGGGGTATCCCGGCAGGCCGGACACAAAGCTCCCGCAGTGCTTGCCGCCGGCCGTCAGCTCCCGGGCGTCGGCGTCCACAGCCCAGACGCAGCGGTTCCCGAGATCGGAAACGTACAGCGTTCGGCCATCCTCCGAGAGGGCCAGACCAGCCGCACCGGCCACGCCGCCCAGCACCTGTTCCACCGTCCGGGCCGACGGGTCATACACATAGACGCAGCCCGTGCCGGTGTGGGCGATGAGCTCGGTGCGGAGAGCGCTTTCCAGCCCGTTTTTCGCAGCGGCTTCGGTGGACACGGCGAAATAGACCTTCCCGTCCGGGCCGGTCTCCACCGCCGACAGCACACCCAGCGGTGCGCCGTCGATTTGGGTCACCACCTGTTCCACTGAGGTCCCCCAGCTGTCATGCCGGGCGCGGCAGAGAGCCCCGCCGGAGGGCGTCACCACCGTCAGCCACAAGTCGCCGTCGGCGTCGAAGGCAAAGCTGGTCAGCTCGCCCTCCACCGACAGGATGGCCGCGGTGTGTCCGCCGTCGGTGCGGACAAGGTCGCTCTGACGCTTTTTCATGGCCGCACCGTTGTAGGCAGCAGCGTAGACAAGGCCGTCCTGGGTGCGGACGCAGTCCACGCCCAGATAGCCGCCCGGCTTCCAGCCGTCCTTGCTGTCGGCGGAGAGGGCCGTCTGCGCGGCGCCGGTGTCCTGCCGCACATCCGGGGCGGTGTAGGCTTTCGGCGGCGTGTCGATGGGCCGCAGCAGCAGGCCGTACGCCAGCGCCGCCAGCATCAGCAGGGCAAAGATGTTGCTGGCCACCCGGAAGCGGGTCATCAGAGCTTCCCGCTCGATGGCGGCCTGTGCTTCCAGCTGGGCTTTCCGGCGGGCAGCGGCGGCAGACGTACGCTGGGCGCGGCGGAGCCACCGGTCCACAAAGAGGGCCACGTTCGGCCCCACCGTGATGGATGCAATGAAGAGGAGCAGTACCAGCTCTACGAATCCAATGCGCATGAACAGTTTTTCCTTTGTATTTGTCAGATTTCGGGGAAGTCTTTTATCATTGTAGTATAGCACACTTCGGCTTTTCTGCGCAAGATGAGGCCAAGCTTGACAGCCCCCGAAGCGGCCCCTTATAATCGGAGCAGACACGAAACGCACCCACTGGGATGTTTTCCCAAAAAATCTACTCAAACTTCACAAAAATTCCTAATTGATAGGGTATGATAGACTTAAACGCAGTATACAGTTCCGCCGGGCTGGCTCTGAGCAGCCTCCGGCGCTTGGGCGATAGAAGCTTTTAGGAGGAATGCCTTATGGCAAAAATTCTTATCGTTGACGACGAGCCCCGCATCCGGGAGCTCATCCGGGAGAATTTACAGTATTCGGGCTACACCTGCGAGGAGGCAGGGGACGGCTCCGCCGCCCTGTCGCTGCTCACCGGCGGCGGCTACGATCTGGTCATCCTCGATTTGATGATGCCCTTCATGGACGGCATGACCTGCCTGCGGGAGATGCGCACCCGCCGCATCAACACCCCCGTCATCATCCTGACGGCCCGCGGCGAGGAGTACGACAAGCTGGCCGGCCTCGAGGGCGGCGCTGACGACTATGTGGTCAAGCCCTTCTCCCCCCGGGAGCTGGTGGCCCGTGTCAAGGCTGTGCTCAACCGCACCATGCCCCGCACCGAGGCTTCCGACAGCACCATGACCTTCGGGGAGCTGTCCATCGACACGGCCAGCCACACCGTCAAGGTCTCGGGCGAGGAAGTGAGCCTCACGCCCAAGGAGTTCGACCTGCTGGTCTTTCTGGCCTCCAACAAGGGCATCGCCCTCAGCCGCGAGAAGATCCTGCAGAAGGTGTGGAACTACGACTACTTCGGCGAGGACCGCACCGTGGACACCCACGTCAAGATGCTGCGCGGCCACCTGGGCAAGTGCCGCGGCTACATCGCCACTGTCTGGGGCATCGGCTACAAGTTCGACCCCGACGCGGCGCGTTAAGCGGAGGCTCTGCTCTTCATGCGGCAAACGAGCAAAATACGGCGCACCATCGGCATCCGGGGCCAGCTCATGGGCTTTCTGTGCTTCATCTGCCTTTTGCTGGTGGGGCTGTTCTGGTTTCTGAGCACCCAGCTGCTGGAACCCCTCTACACCACCCATATCCAGAAGCAGCTCACCGAGCAGGCTGAGGCCATCGTGGCCCGGATGGACGAGGCCATCGGGAAGGGCGAGACCCTCTCCTACTGGGCCTTCGGCAGCCGGCTGTACGTCAACAACACCTTCTTCAACGCGCTGCGGGACGACATCTTCGAGCTGGGCGGGATGAGCAGCTTCTGCATCGACATCTCCGACACCACCCTGCGGCAGATCTTCAAGGTGGATAACCTGTCCTACTGCAACCTTCACCGCACCCGCCCCACCGACACTGCCGACGAGCAGACCGCCTACACCACGGCCCGCGCCATGCGGCAGCTCTGCCGGGAGAGCGGCGGCACAGTGGTGCGGAAGATCAACCCGCCCACGCCCTCCGGCTCGGTCCAGCTGATGGTGGGCCGGATGACCTCCGACGGAAATTACACTGTGCTGGTGACTACCAGCCTGATGCATGTGGCCGAGGCCGGCAAGGTGCTCAGCACCGTCCTGCCGCTGGCTGCGGCCCTCATTTTCGCGTTCTCGATGTCGGCGGCATGGCTGTTCAGTGAGTGGTTCACAAAGCCTCTGCGGGCTCTCTCCGGGGCTGCGCGGCAGGTGGCACAGGGCAACTACGCCGTCCATGTGGACTCGGTGCGGAACGACGAGCTGGGCGACCTGGCCCAGGAGTTCAACCACATGGCAAAAGAGGTCCAGCACGCCTCCCAGATGCAGCGCGACCTGCTGGCCAACGTCTCCCACGACCTGCGCACCCCGCTCACCCTCATCAAGGGCTATGCCGAGACGGTGCGCGATCTGACCGGCGACGACAAGAAGCACCGCGACGAGCAGATGAACATCATCGTGGACGAGACCGACCGCCTGACGGCCCTTGTTTCCAGCGTCATGGAGCTGAGCAAGGTCACGAGCGGCGCACTCAAGTGCGAGAAGGTCCACTTCGACATGGGCCAGCTCTGCGACGAGGTGAGCGAGCGTTACGACGCCGTCTGCGCCCAGAACGGCTGGCAGCTCAAGCTGGAGATCCCCGACGAAGAGCTGCCGGTCTGTGCCGACCCCGACATGATGCAGCGCGCCCTGCATAACCTTTTGGGCAACGCCATGCACCACATCGGCGAAGACGGCATCTTCGTGCTGCGGGCGCTGCGCTGCCCCGAGGGCGTCCGGGTGGAGGTGGAAGACCACGGCCCCGGCATCTCCGCCGAGGACCTGCCCTATATCTTCGACCGCTACTACCGCTCCCGCTCCGACGCGGGCAAGCAGGGGACCGGCCTCGGCCTCTCCATCACCAAAGCCATCTTCCAGCAGCACGGCTTCCGCTTCGGCGTCCACAGCACTGTGGGCAAAGGCACTGTGTTCTGGTTCATCATGACCGATACCGAAGATGCAGCTGCACAATAAAGCTGCCGACATTTTGTCTTTTCTTCCAAAATCGTATTTCTCTCTTGATGTTTTTTTCTTCGACGCCTATAATCGAGTTGGATTCAATTTATTGCATCATGTAATACAGGAGGAAAGAATATGAAGCCCTGTCCGCATTTTCTGAAAAGATTCGCAGTTCTGGCAGCTGCCTCACTGATTCTGAGCGCGGTCACTTTAAGTGCCAGTGCCGCAGCAGCTCCCGTAAAGTATGAAGAAAAGCGTTCCACTGTTACCACTGTCGATGGCGCACAGAAAAAGAAAGATCTGGCTGTGACCGTCGAATATCAGGTCGGCTCCACCTCTATCCGGGCTTATACTGTAGAAAAGGATGAGGTCATCGGTGTATCAAAGGACATGTGGTCTCTTTATGGTGCCTTTACTTCTGATTGGATCACCGATGGCACCTATACCCTCTCTCAGCCGCTGAACAGTGTGGAACAGATCACTGTAAGCGTTCCTTACGGCGACACAGCCCGCACGAACGAGAGTTATTTTGTATTCCATGTTCCCGAAGGCACCGTCGTCACTACTCCTTCCTGGAGTTATAACATGGACCTTTATAAGGGCAAGACCATTGCAGATGTAAAAGCCGTAGTGGAAGCCGGTCAGGACCCCAATACCCTCATTGACATTGAGGACGATTACGACCCCTTCGGGCCCGATCTTGAATATACCGACACTTCTGCGATCTATCACCTCCGTAAAGGTTATCTCTACCGCGTAAGCGTCAGCTCCGCCGAAGAGTCTTTCCCTGTTCCGGAGAATTTCTATTTCTGTGTAGATTAAACAACGACCAAAAACAGGAGCGGAAAGCCGCAGGCTTTCCGCTCCTGTTTTTTTCATGCCGCATTTTCTCTCTGGCAGTACACCACCACCCTCGCTTTTCCGCCGGGGGTGCAGGTGTAGAGCACAAGGGGACAGCCGCCCTCCCGCAGGGCTTCGGGTTCTTCGGGCGAGATCTGCGCAGTCCGCTCCACAGTGTACACTGCCTCAGCGCCGTCCTGTGAAGTGAAACGCACCTCGTCGCCTTCCGAAAGGCTGCTCAGCCGCCCGAAGTGCGATTTGTAATTGTGAGCCGCGATGACAAGGTCTCCGCCCGCCGCACTGCCGCATTGACGGCAGGGCGAGACCTTGAGGTTCGCTTTGCTCCACTCGGTCTGCACCGGCAGCTCCAAGCCCAGAGCGGGGATGGTCAGCACCCCCAGATACTCCCGCTCGACGCTTGACGCCGGGGTTTCCGAAACCGGTTCCGGCCCGGACTCTGAATCTTCCGTGGGCAGGCTTTCCGCACTGTCTGCGGGCTGTTCTGTCTCCGACACTGCCGCGATGCTCTGGCTCTGGCGCAGCCGGCTCACCACCGAAGCGGCCTGAGCGCCTGCCCTTGCATCCTCGAGCCGGTCGTAGACGTAGAGACAGACCGCTGCCAGCACCAGAGCACTTCCCAGCATCAGGCAGAGCCGCTCCGGCACCCGCCTACGCATCGTGTCTGCGCTTCCGGCTCAGCCAGACGCCCACCGCCACGAGGGCGATGCCCCCGCCTGCCAGCACCGGCACGGGCCAGAGCAGCTGGCCGGTCTGGATGAGGGTCCCCACCGGTTCCGGCTCCGCAGCCGGGATGACTTCATCCGGCATCTCTGCCGAGGGTGTCGGCGGGCGGATGACTGTGATCTCGCCCGGCTGCTCCACCGGCTTCAGGGTCGGTGTCGGCTTATCCGGCACATAAGGCGGCGTCACCGGCGGGGGAAGGGGGTCGGTGCTGCGGTAGCTGTTCCTGAAGAGCAGTTCCGTCTTTGCCCCGTCGTCCCCATCCCGCCGGACAGACACGTGTCCTTTCAGCTCACCGTCGGTGTCCCACGCCACCATGACTTTCAGGTAAAAGACGGTGTCGTCGTAGTCGGCCCGTTTCCGTCCGCCCGCGTCCTGAGTGACCGTATACTCGTATATGCCGGGCGCGGTGTAGACGATGGCATCAAAAGTCTTCGTCAGGGTCTTGTCGTCGGCGTCGCGGCAATCCCGGGCCGGAAAATCCAGCTCAGCCTCGTCGTCACAGCCTTCCGGCATCGGCGCGCCGTCCAACGCGGTCAGCCGCACCGTCAGCGTCTCGTCCGCTGCCTCTCCGGTGCAGCGGACGGACGCCTCCAGTTCCAGCTCCGCCCGCTGGTCTGCGGCCAGGGCGGGCAGGGCAGCGCTTACCGCAAGCGCTGCTGCCAGCAGGGCCGCTGCCATTTTCGGGAGCCTTCTCATGATAAGCTCTCCTCCTTTCCGTTTTGCAGGTCTGACATTGGTTCCATCCGGGCCAGCACCACCGTCCGCGCGTCGGTGTACTCCCCCGAGCAGGTAGCCATCGCCAGGAACTGCGCTCCTTCCGGCTCCTCTTCCAGCGCACGGAGGGCCTGTGCATCCATCTGAAGGGCATTCTCCTCCACAAAGGGGAGCAGCCCGCCTGCGTCCGAGCGCCACTTGCCCGGGGCAAAGATGGCCTGTTCCGACGCAGGCACCACAAGGCAGGCCAGCACTTCCAGCCGATAGCTCCCGCCGGGCAGCGTCAGGGTGCCGGTGGTGTTCTGGCGGAAGAATGCGCCGTCCTTGTATTTGTCGAGGTCGCCGAACATCCGCCCGTTCTCCATATGGTGGCCGTAGAGCAGGGAATACCGCCCGCTGAAGTCCGCGTCGCAGTCAACATCCAGAAAGATGCTGCCCGCCAGCGCAAAGCTGCCGTAGACGTCGGTGTTCAGATAGGTGAAATTGCTCTCGCCCTGCACCACCGGGTAGTCGATGGCTGTGCCGTCCAGCGTCAGCCACCCGCAGACATCGGGGTTGATGTCCCGCAGCTGGCCGAAGGAGAGGCTGTTGTCCTCCTGCGGCTGGGGCTTGAAGGCCAACAGCCCGGCCTGCACATTGTCGGCAGCGGCGTACACCCGGCTGTTGTCCCACAGCGCATAGCCCGACCAGACCACCGCCAGCAGCACCAGCAGGGCCGTCACCCCATCCAGCAGGCCGTTCGCCGCCCGCAGGGCCATCTTCTGCCACCGAATGTTCCTCACCTCCCTTGCCTTATTTCCTCCGCGCTTACTTCTGATGGCGGCGGCGCAGGGTCAGCAGCAGCCCGACGCCCGCAGCACCCGTCAGGGTGAAGAGATAGGGTGCGCTGTCCAGCACCACACCGGCATCCACGGTGCCGCCCTTGGTGTTGGTGAAGTTCGCCTGCTCGACCGCCTCATCTACTTCGCCCTCGGTGCCAGTCTCCGTCGTCGCATAGTCTGCGACCGGCGTCTCAGACACCTTGTACTCGACACCGTAGGGCAGGTTTTCGATGTGGATGGTATCGTCGTCTTTCAGATAGAAAGTCGCTTCCGTCGTCTCGCCGGGCCTGATCTCGATCGAGTCGGGGTTCGCGTCATAGCTGCCGCCGGTGATGGCGTAGCTGTCCTGATAGGTCTTGCCCTCCTCGCCGGTCAGCTGCACCGTGAACTTGAAGTATTTGTCCTTATTGCCCATGATGCCCTCGACGTCCTTGTGGACTTCCAGCTTACCGGCAGAGTAGAGGTTGTCGAAGTCGTCCTTCTTGCCCTCGCCGGTGGACTCTGGGTCCTCGGTGTGGACAGCGGCAATTCGGAGCTTGCCGTCCTGCTCGATGACCGTCACCCGCAGCAGGATGGCGTCGCCGTAGTAGGTCACGCCTGCGCTGTTGCCCTCCACCTCATGGATGATGTAGGTGTAGACGCCCACGCTGTCGTACTCGGGCAGCTTGATCTCGATTTTCTTGGTCTTACTCGCACTGCCGGCTTCGCCCTGTGCGTAGGTCACGTCGCCGACAGTCGGCATATAATCTCCAGCTTTAATGTCGTCCGACGCATCGGTGACATTGTCCGCCTCGATGTCGAAGCTGAACGTCTCCGCCGGGGAGAAGGTTCCCTCGTTGGCCAGCTCGTAGTTTTTCTTGATGACCACGCTGTCCATGTCCGCATACGTCTCGCCGCTGGCCGCAAAGGCGGGCATGACGCTGACGCCCATGGCCAGAGAGATGGAAAGCACCCCTGCGAGAAGCTTTTCTGCCTTGTTCTGTTTCATCCTAGAGTTCCTCCTATCTTGTCCTGTATGGTTTTTGGCGGCTCAGAGCCCCCGCCGCCGGATGAGGGTGATGACTTTTGCCTTGACCGCACTGCACTGCACCGGGCCGAAGTCACGGCTGTCCTCGGCCTGTGTGCGGCAGTCGCCCAGAATGAAGACGCTGTCCTCCGGCACAGCGTAGGGGTAGCTGAGCAGAGATTTGGGGTAGGTGGGGTAGAGGATGCCGCCGCCCTGCGCCGAGCCGTTGACCTCCACAACGCCGCTCTCGCTCAGGGTCACGATGTCCCCGCCCCGGGCCAGCACGCGGCCCACCCGCAGCCTTCCCGAGCGCTCATATACCACGACATCATTCTTGGCATAGTCTTTTTCCAGCCGGATGCCCAGCACCAGGTCGCCGTCCTTCACGGCTGGGAACATCTCGCTGCCGGACGCCTGCGTCACCAGATACACCTGCGTCAGAAGCACCCAGAGCAGGGCGGCGAACACCGCCAGCCGCACCGCCAGACTGCGCACTTCCCGCAGCAGGGGGCTTTTTTCCGGCTTCGCCGGTCCAGACAGGTCCGCTTCCGGCGTCCCGGGCGGGGCCTCCGGGGCAAGCGCCTCGTTTGGTTCCTTCACTCATCTTCCTCCTTCTTTCTGTTTTTGCAGCCCAGAACGGCCGCACCGGCACACAGCATCAGCGGCAGCTCGAAGAAGTTTGTCTCCACGCCGGTGTCCGGGTCTATATCGGCCAGAACGTAGTGGGCATAGAAGTTGACGACGCCGTTTTCCAGCTCTTTGTCGGTGGGCTCATAGCCCTCTTCCCACTCGTCCTGCGATACCTTTTCCTTCGGGTCCGGCTCATCCGTCACCGAACCGGGGAGCTCTTTGTACCAGCCGTCGAAGACGTAGCGCGCACCGCCGATGTCGAGCTCTTTTTCGATGTCCGCCGTCGTCTCTTCCACCCGCTCGCCGCCCTGGTACTCGCGGCTTTCCCGGATGCTGTAGTCGTCCTCGCCCGGGGCGCGGACGTTGAACCGGGCCGTGAAGTTTTTCCTGCTTTTGACGCTGATGATGCAGTCGATGTGCTTATCCGGTTTTGTCCCGTTGTTGCGCGAGATCTTGTACGGCGTCACCACGATGCTCTCCAGATCTTCCTGCGTCAGCCCTTCGACGCCGGTCTGCTTCTCGATGGTGTCCTTATACTCGTCCCATATCTCATCGACGACCTCGTCCCAGTAGTCATCGCCCGGTTTCAGCGACCATGCGTCGCCAGTCGCGCCGCCCGGCCACGATACAACATAGTCTGACACATCTGTCAGGATGTTCTTGCCGTTATCTTCCCATGCCGCGCCGTAGGTCTTCACCTTACCGACCCACTTGCACTCGCTGTTGTCCGGTGCCCACTGGCTGGGGTCATTGCTGCCGGGCAGGCTGGTGGGGGTCTTGAGCAGGAAGACCGCCGCCGATTCCTCCTGAGTCTGATCCCCCCAGCCCGGTGCATCCTCATCAAGTTCGTCCGCAGGCAGGGCGTTTTTGTCCTCGTCTACGCTGTCGTCGGCCAAGTCGGCATCTTCCTCAGGGGATCTGCCTTTTTCGGGCTGCTCTGCCTCATCCGGAGGCGTTTCCTCCTCGGCGGCGGGCCGTTCTTCCGACAGCTCCGGCAGAACGGCGATGTCTTCTTCCTCGTCTAAAACGGGCTCCTCCTGCTGGGCCTCATCGTCGGTGAAACAGGCGTAGAGGCTGCACTCGCTGTCCGCTTCCGGCCAGAGCGGTCCTTCATCCGGCACGAAGCGGATCGCCGTCCCTTCGTCGTCCCGGCTGTACCAGAAGCGGAAGCTCTTTCCCTCCACCTCCGGCTCTTCGGGCATCAGAAGCTCTTCGCCGCTGCCCACGGTCTGTTCCGCGTAGGGCAGGCCGCCGTCGGCCTCGTCCGACTCGCTGAGCCAGAAGAGATAGGTCCTCTCAAAATGCTCGTCCGCTTTGACAGCCCCGCTGTCCGGCGTCGGCGTCTCGTCGGGCAGCCCGATGTCATCCAGCCCGTCCGCCACGACGGGGATGCCGCCTTCCGCGGGCAGAAGCACCGGCTCGTCTATCCGGATGTCCTCTTCTTCGTCCCAGGCAGGCTCGTCCTCTATTTCCTCGTCCCATGTCTGGGCCGGCACGCTGTCCGTCCGCTCCGGCCCCTCGGCAAATGCGGGCAGCAGACAGCCGCACAGCAGCACCAGCACGATGCACAGTGCTGCGGCGCGCAGTGTCAGCCGCCTCCGTTCCAGTCGATTCCGCATACAACAGCCCTCCTTCATTCTCGCTCCCGGCGGGGATGCCGCCCTTTGCGTTATCAGGATACCGTTTACCGGACACGAAGGATGTCATTGCGTGCCAGTGCAAAAAATTTTACGCATGAAAAAACCGCCGCCGGGGTCTTTCGACTCCGACAGCGGTCTGCTGTCTCCGAATTTTCGGTTTTCAGGTGCGGGTGGTGGCTTCCATGCAGTGCTCTGAGGGGGCGTAATATTCCATCAGCGCAATGTAATTCTCGCAGTGGTGGCAGAACGCCGCCCGGATGGCGTCGTCGGGCGCGCTCCTCATCGACACGAACATCAGGATGTACTTTGCAATGAGGCTCACAGCCTCGCTCTCGAGGCCATAGCAAAGGCCCACCGCCAGGATCGGCACGACGATCTGCTGCGCACGGATGGGGATATTCTCCGCATCGACCCGCTTGAGCACGGCACGGCTCATGGTGGATGCCGCCCAGACGGCACGGGAGATCTTCCAGTAATCCATATTCTTCAGATGGGTGAGGGTGCGCAGCCGCTGGATGACCTCGCCATCGTCCAGAACTTTGTTCTGCGTGACCTCCTTCTCCGAGCGGATGAAGGCGCACTGTATCATGTCCATCAGGGCGGCTTCGTACTTCTCATGGTAGTTCTCGCGGGAGATGAAGTACTCCTCCATACGGAGCATGACTTCGTCCGTTTCTTTGTCGGTGGCCAGCCAGCTGAAGTCCAGCGGCGTCGGGCCGAAATCATTCCTGCCCATCTCGTTCAGGTCTTCCAGCTCTTCCTCGTTCCGGGTGGAGGGAAGGAAGCGGTCGTTGCCGTTCCGGTGGAAGCCCCACTCCTCGGGCAGAAGATGCGGCACGATGTCGCCGCTGGAGATGATATTGAAGATGTTGCTCTCGCCCCAGCTCTCTTTCAGGCTGCCGTCGGCGTTGTGGTTGTTGTCGTAATCCTGCTGCAAGTCGGGGTAGTCCTGCGGGCCGAGGGCCACCGGTGTCGCAAAGGTGTAGACGAAGACATTCTCCCGTTCCAGTCCGGACAGCTCCCTGTTGACCCGGGCGGCCAGAAGGTTCGCCACCACCGCACCGCGGCTGTAGCCGCCCATCCAGAGCTTGACGACGCCCAGCTCTCCCTTTTGCTGAGCTGCTGCCAGATAGTTCTTCAAATCGGCAAACACCTCATGCACCGGGATGATGAAGCCGCTGTGGGCGTGGCCCGCGCCGGTGTGCAGATTGCTCACCCACTCGCCGCCGTAGCCGCCGCCGCGCAGGATGAGCGCCACGATGGTGGTGCGCTTGCCGTTCAGGGTGATGGTCTTGCGGGCCGTGGACCAGCCCACGAAGTCGCCCGCCTTGCCCACATCGACATCATAATAGCGGTATTTCACGTCGCCGAAGCCCAGCTTGGTATAGGCTGCGTCGAGGCTGTTCTCGCGGCCCACGTCCCCGTTGGCCCAGTATTTCGCATCGCTGGCCCATGTATTGAAAGCAGCCGTCACCATGCCCAGCGTCGCCAGCGCCAGCTGGTGGTCGTACTGGATGGAGCTGTGCGCAAAAAAACTGTCGCTGTAGTAATATTCGTGCTCAATGTCCATCTGGCTCAGCTCGCTGCGGAAGGACATTGTATAATTGCCCGCCGGGACTGCCCGGCCCACCGTCTGGCTTTTTGCCGCTGCCTCAGCCCGGGGCAGTGCCAGCCCGGGCGCAAGAGCTGCACCGCAAACCAGCGCTTTACAGAAATCACGTCGTTTCATGGTCTTTCCCCCTTGCTGCTTTCATAAACCTCTGACATTTCTATCGTATAGGTGATTTGCTATAGTATACCGTATTTTTCCGGCGGATTCAATCATCAACTCTGCCGATCGGGGATGTAAAAACCGGGCCGCATCGCTGCGGCCCGGTCATTTTCGTATTCTCAGAGAAGCTGCGGGTCCATCTGGCGGCAGAAGTCCACGATGTGGTGGAACATCTGCTCGACCGCCGGAGCCATCGCCGTGGGGCGCTGGACAGCCAGACCCACCACCCGGTACTCTTCCGGCTCGATGGGGTAGATCTTGACCGCCGCCGTGCAGCTGCGCAGCAGCATCCGGGGCATGATGGAGATGCCAAGGCCCGCCTCCACCATGGCGATGTTGGACTGGTCGTCGATGACGTGGCAGCGGCGCTCGGTGGAGATGGAGTATTTCTTGAGGAACTGGCGCATCTCAGCGTCGGTGGCGTCGCACTGGACGACAAAGCTCTGGCCGTTCATCAGCTCCGGCGTCATAATGCCGTTTGGCGGTTCGGGCCAGTCCTGCGGCACGATGCAGAGCAGCGGCTCACGGAACAGCTCGGTCAGGTTGAACTCTTCGCGGCAGCTGGCGGACAGGAAGGCCAGGTCCACCTGACCGGTGCGCAGCCACTCCTTCACGTCGTCGTAAGTACCCTGATAGACCTCGACTTCGATCTGGGGGTAGCTTGCCATGAAGCTCTTGAGGATCTGGGGCAGCAGGCCGGCGCAGACCGAGTTGAATGCACCCAGCTTCACCTTGCCCTTTTCCAGGCCGTTGAGGCGGGCGATGCTCTGCTGCAGGGCCTCGTCGCTGTTGAGCACCGCCCGGATGGACGGGTAGAGCGAAGCGCCATAGCTGGTCATGGTCACGCCGTTTTTGCCGCGGTTGAATAAGGTAAAGCCAAGCTCAGCCTCCATCACCGCGATGGCATGGCTGATGGCAGAGGGGGTCAGATGCAGCTGCTGGGCCGCTTTGTTAAAGCTGCCCTGACGCGCGACTGCATCGAAAATTTCGTAAGAAAACAGCGTCATGTCCCTAGCCTCCTTCCGTTTTCAGTTCGGAGACGCCCGTTCTTCTGTGAATCTTTTTCACCTTGAGGATGCTATGCATCAATTTTCTTTTTGAGTGTACTATCCTATCTCCGCTTTGTCAAGCATCCAAACCTTAATTTTGGACGTTGAGCCAAATTTCTGCTTTTGAAACGCCATTTATAAGGGATATTGCGCCCTTTTCCGTTCCAGTATTTTCCTGTTTTGAACAAAAAGACCGTCAGCCCTCCATTCCGGAAAGCCGTCGGTCTTCTGCGTTCTACAGATGTTTTTACTCGAACACCCGCAGCAGGCTCATCTTGAAGCGGCCCTGCGCCGTGACGCCGTGGAGACCGTTCTTGTCGAGGCGGAAGCTCTCGCCTGCGTTCAGCTCATAATTCTTCTGGATCTTTTCCATTTTTGTACCTCTGACCTCTAAAATTTTTGAAAAAATCATAGGTACAAGCCCAAAAAGCCCGTATAAAACAAAAAAGACGACAAACCGTTTATCTCAACGATTTATCGTCCTTTTGGTGCGCTCGAGGGAACTCGAATCCCTGGCCCTCTGATTAAAAGCGCAGGCATGGCACATATCTCGATTTATGGAAGTTGCGCTATATCGCCGTTTTATAGTGAAACACCGCAATTTTTGAACATATAGTTTGTGTATCCCTTGTCGGATTTTGCAACGGAAATCCACCTGTGCATCCTGTGTGACCGTGCAAAATCCGTGCAGAAACCGTGCACTTACTCTGGAACAAACTAAAATCGACCCATCCGACAACGACTTGACGGCATTGGTTTGAGTGATAAGTGCCGCATTATGCATCCTCTCTTATTGTGATAGATGCACCCCGTATGGCAGCCTGTCGTTTCATGTAATTTTTTCTTACATGGAACGACATGGTCTTTTCGCTCAACTTGTTGTATGATAACGATATAAAAAGAAAGGATGTGCTACTATGAAAAGATTTTTCTCGCTTGTCACTACAGTTGTCCTCAGTGCATTAATTTTACTGGGCACCCCCATTGCTATCCATTCTACAGCAGAAACAAGTTCCTCTTCATCCAATTCAACTTCATCCACCAAAAGCAATCCAGACGATAAACCGGAATGTCCTACTCCATCCGTAGATGCCGTCACGCCGCAGGACGACATTACATGATATTCAAAATAAGATGTTCAGATACTTTTCTGCTTCTGTGCGGATAATCTGCAAATCATCTTCATATCCCATGACTTTGCAAATGTAAAAAGCTTCCCGATATCGTTCGACACTCTCCTCCTTTTTTCCAAGAAAGAAGTCGCATTCAGCTTCGATTTCCAAACACGAGTGAAGCACCTGATAATGTCCATATTTTATACATGCTTCTTTTCCGCATCTTGCCACCTTTGCGCCTTCCTCATACTTTTGCGACAAATCCAACGATCTGGCAAAATTATACAAAACCAAGGGAAGCATCCTGTTTGAAGTAACCGTTTCCGGAAGATGCCTTCTTATATATTGAAGCAGTCGATAGAAAATATCGGCTGCTTTTTCATTGTCACCGCTCAAAGAATACGCATTTCCAATTTGATTGACCAGTTTCATTTCATCCAATGTAAAGAGAAAGTCTTCAATTTTGTCCAGTTGAAAATCCGGTATGGTCATCCGAATGGCTTGCACCAACATTTGAATTCGCTCGTCATTTGAATATCTTTTATCCAATCCTCCCAAAAGGACTTTCGATCGAAGAATAAACTGTTGTGTGATTTGATCATCTGGCTTTACAATTTTCTCAAGCTGACTTATTTTGTCAAAGCCATCCTCAACGCACTTTAGCGCATTACAGGCAACAATTTCTTTCTTGAGTGCTTCTATTTCCAGTTCTTCCGGTGTTACCAGCGCATAATATCGGTCATCCGGCAGACCAAGGCGCTGTAGAATCGCATTGATTCGATTTCGGCTGGGAGTCTGTTTTCCGTTTTCAACTCTGGACAATGTAACAGATTCACAAATGCCTGCACAGACCTGCTCCTGTGTCAACCCGAGATCCAAACGCCGCTGGCGGATATACTCACCCAATTTGTAATTCTGCATTTAGCAACTCCCTCCAAACTTTAGTATTGCCATAATTGTAATATACTAGATTTTGTACATGTGTGCAAGCGTCTCTTGTGCAAACCTGTCGTCCCATGTAATTTTTTCTTACACCAGACGATATGGTCAATCGAAACTTTTTGTGATAAAATACCGGAACAGCAGATGAAATGCATTCTAAGCTCTTTGATATACACATGGAGGAAACAATGATACACTATCTGAAAAAGCAATGGAGGCTCAGTACCCTCACCGGCTTGTTTGCCATCATCGCCTATGGTGCTCAGGCTCTGATTCAACTTGCCTTGATGAAGGTTTTTGATGCCGTTGTATTGCTGGATCTGCGAAGTACTATCTTTTGGACGGCAGCCGATCTGGCCTGTTGGGGGAGCTATCTTCTTTTTACTGCTTTACAGGAACATTGTCAGGCCAAAACAATTCGCGCGTTGAACAATACAGTACGAGATGAGCTGTATCACTCCTTCCTGCGCAAGAGCCATACCGATTTTCATCAGTTCGATACCGGCGAATATCTCGCCCGGTTGACCAATGATGTGAAGCAATTAGAACAGCTCGCTTGGATTCCCTTCTTCGGCTGTGTAGGCAAAATTGCGCAGATCGTGTTCAGCGTTTTGGGGCTCGCCTTTTTGCATTGGTCGCTGGTTGTTTTTTCTGTGATCACAGCAGTTGTCCTTTGGCTTTCCCCGAAACTGTTCCAGAAAAAGTTGGAACTATTGGGGCAAAACTGCGGTGTGCAGCAGACTGCCGCCATCAACCATTTGAAGGACCTTCTGACAGGCTTTGACGTACTCCAGTTTTTTGGCAGAGGAAATCTCTTTCTCCAGCAGGGAAATAGGATCAGCGATGACATTGAAAAGCCCAGTTGCCAGCTGAGCTATGGCAAATCTCGCATGGAGGCGTTGATTGGCTTTATCAACGTCGCACTTCAGCTCGGCTCGCTTGTGCTGATTGCTGCGCTGACCAGCATGGGACTTGTCACCACAGGCACACTTGCCGGTGGTGTCAATCTGATCGGAGGCGTGGCAAACGGCTTTAACAGTTTGGCCGGTTTGCGTCTCTCCCTCTCAGCCAGCAAGCCCTACTTTTGCAAGCTGTCAACGGTCGATACTGATTCCAAATCGGAAGAGATTGCTCCTATGTCACCGCTGAAAGCCTCCATTACGGTAGATAGAGTTTCTTTCTGCTATGATGAGAAAAAGCCCATCCTGAAAGATGCCTCCTTCCGCTTTGAAAAGGGCAAAAAGTATGCCCTGACAGGATCCTCCGGCTGTGGAAAATCCACTCTGCTCAAGCTGCTTTTGGGCTGGCTGCCGGACTACATCGGTACGATTTCGTTTGACGATGTGGACATTCACACCGTTACACCCGCTCAGCTCCAGCAACAGATGAGTTACATTGAGCAGAATGTGTTCCTGTTCAATACTACGATTCGGGAGAATATCACACTGGGTGAAGATTTCTCGGAAGAGCAGCTGCATGCGGCCATTCAGGGCAGTGCCCTTGCCGCAGATTTGGCCGCCATGCCAGATGGCCTTGACACCGTTGTAGGTGAGGATGGCAGTAATCTTTCCGGCGGTCAGAAGCAGCGTGTCGCCATTGCCCGTGCCCTAATTCACAATCGCTCCATCCTGCTGGTGGACGAGGGCACCAGTGCGCTGGATCAGAAAAACGCCGACCTTGTGGAAAAGAGCCTGCTGACCAATCCCGACCTGACACTGATCCTCATCAGCCACCACCTGTCGGCAGAGCGCCGTGCGCAGTTCGACCATGTGTATGAGCTGACACCTGTAACGCAATGATTGCCCTGTAATTTCCCCTCAAATCGCAAATATGCCCTGCATGCCGATCAATGCCGGTGTGTGGGGCCTTTTGCAGTGAAACCGAGACACTCCACAAGGCTGCTCATAACTGGGCACCGCCTATCCAAGTGCCCAGCTGAGAAAATTCCAAAGAGCCGCAGAATGCTCTTTGGCACACGACTTTGCTTGCAAAGTCTAGTGTGTTACACCTTGGTTCCGGCTGATGCGGAAAAGGGGCTGCGAGCAAATGCGGCAAGCTCCTGTTCTGTGGCAGAAGGATGCGTGGATGAGCATGCTGTTGACAATCTCCGCCCACCCAGCGCAGGCTTGCAGAGGAACCAATGGTGTACGTTCCCCTTCCTGCCGCAGCAGCGTTCTCCCTATGAGGCACAGGGCAAATGATCAACGTCTGTGTTTGCCACGCATCCCTGCCTTTGTGCGGTGCTTCAACATAGAGGATTTATTGAACACCCGCAGCAGGCTCATCTTGAAGCGGCCCTGCGCCGTGACGCCGTAGAGACCGTTCTTGTCGAGGCGGAAGCTCTCGCCTGCGTTCAGCTCATAATTCTTCTGGATCTTTTCCATTTTTGTACCTCTGACCTCTAAAATTTTTGAAAAAATCATAGGTACAAGCCCAAAAAGCCCGTATAAAACAAAAAAGACGACAAACCGTTTATCTCAACGATTTATCGTCCTTTTGGTGCGCTCGAGGGAACTCGAATCCCTGGCCCTCTGATTAAAAGAGCCCACCGGGTAGAACACTCTGATTTTAGAAGTTTCGAGTTTACGCTATTTTTACGTGAAGCATCGTGATTTTCTGCCCGGCAATTTCTGCACCCTTTGTCGTATTTTGCAAGTCAGAGTGCCCATTGCATCCCTTGAAACCGTGCAAAAACAGTGCAGAAACCGTGCACTTACTCTTGGACAAATAAAAAATGATGATTTTTGATCCATGACTTGGTGGCGATTTGAGTGACCACAAAGGTAAATTTGATACACGGAAAGAAGAATGCCCACTCGTCTGAGGAGTTTTCAGGGGAGTGGGCATTTTGTGTAATAGCTTGTATAGGCAAAAAGAAAACAGCCCCATCATGTAATAGAACTGTTTCCTCAAGCCTAGGTTAATCAGATTCTTTTACAGCCTTCGTAAAATCGATAAAAGGAATGTTATAACTTCCATATCGAGACCAATTTGTTGAACTTGCAACGATAGGTCTTAAATAACTCAACAACAGTGAAGGGGCATTTCTACTCAGAAGACTTTCAAGCACTTCATCACTGAATTGACTTCCGGACCAATCAAACGTTGCTTGTTCCGATGCTTCGAGATAAAATGGATCTTTTTCTGTCTTTCCACCTAAAGTTATAGTTAAGATCACTTCAGCCTTTGATTTTCCTTCATGAGGCTTTACGTCCGTGCTCAGATTTATATGCAATTGAATTTCAGATTCTTCACAAAAAGACTGATTCGTTTCATATTCTAAGTGCACCAACTCTGGATTATAAAATCTGAAACCACTTTTCTTACTGTTCAAATCCATCTTTGCACCACTTTCTTTAACCAGCCAGCAGCATTTCGTCATCTCGGCTGACAGCAGATTCTACAGATGAAACTGTCGCCGAGAAAGAATCTACTGCAGTTAAACTTTGCTGCTCAAACGAATCACTCATGTCCAAACAAATAAAGTTCATTTGAGATCGAAAAGAATGCAGATTGCAGACCTCGATTTTGCTTATAAACTTCTGGATGGTTTCTATACTATTGGCCCAATCCAAAGGTTCCAGTTCAAACGTAAAACCATCATCTGTTTCCTGATAGTTCACTTCATCAAGTGCCTTATCCCGTCGTCTATTCTCTTCCACTATTTTAGCAATATTGGGATGATGCAGATTATACACAAACTGCTTTGCTTCATCGCCTCGCAAAACGATATCTTCATTCACATAACGCATAAACTGCCCTCCTTCGTTTCATTTTTATATAAGATCATTGATACAGGCCTCTTCATACCGTTCCAATTCGGCCCGATCATAGTGATAACAGTCATAATACATTCGCGTTGTAAAACCAGCATTTTCAACTGCCATTTGGCGAATCGGTTCAAAGCCAAAACTTTTGTACCACGATACTAAATCATTTACCGCATCAATAATTATAAAACGAACAGGCCACTTTCGTCCAAGCTGAGAAATCTCTTTTAGTATACCATTCAGTATCGTACTTCCGATTTTTCTGTGTTGACACGTTTTTTCTACAGCAAGATAATGAATTAAGAGACATCCATACCTTAACTCGGAATTTCCAGACCAGTTGTGGTCATTCGTGTCTTCACTGATTTCTTCTGCTGATAGTGTAATAAATGCGATTTGGTATACCGCAATCACGCGATCATTCAAAATAGCAACATACGTATATCCTTTTTCAAGAAGTGTTTCGTAGTATGCTTTCTTGATCAACTCATCAATTGACGGCTCTCCACATGAAAATCCCATCAAGCACTCGGGATCTTTCAATAATTCAACTTTAACCGTTTCTTTCATATGTCAAAACAGTCCTTTGTATGCGTTGCCAATCTGGGTACACCTATCTTTATTATATCGGAATTGTTTGCTATTTTCAAGTGAATTATTCAGATTTGTTCACTATGTTATTGTAAATTCGTTAATGGCATGCTCCACAGTATGACCCCAAGAAAACATTCTGACCTAGAACTTGAGGGTATCTTAAGTAACCAATCAGAGGTTCAAAAGCGAAACAACCCACCCGTCTAAGGAGAACTCGGATTAGTGGGCGGTTCTATACAATGGTGGTTCTTATATGCCTCTTGCTGCATTTTATTTTAATGTTGCCACTTTTTCAGGGAACTTGCCACTTTTAGCATAGAGGTTGCCATTTTTTGAGATGAAGTTGCCACTTTTCTATGGCAGGCTTCCGCACTTTCCGCATTACTTTCCACACTTTCCATATATCATTGGATATGCCCGCCTTGCTAAACTTCTATATGAAACATTGCTATTTGGATGTAAATTGAATATAATCTTAAATGGAAAGTGAACGTCATTCCGCTGGTGTGGCTGACACCTAAAATCCGATCTGATACAAGACGTAAGGGCTTGAGGCTGGCGGGCAGCGATAAAATTCGAAAGCGATGCAGGACATAGGAGTCTGCGGTTGGCGGACAACGATAAAATCAGTCACAAGGGGCATCGGACAGCACTGCGGTGTTGTAGATGTCCTTTTTATACTGTTGGCATTCAGTTCACCACCAAGTAACAAAAGAATGCCCGTCCACCGATGGAGTTGAATCTCCACAGTGAGCGGGCATTTTGCGTTTTGTTCGATTCGAGTGAATCTATTCGGCTTGTGGTTTTCGCTAAACCCACGGTTTGGCTCTACAACAGGCTGATGCCGAACCAGTCTATTGCTTCAATGCCACCCGATAGTTGGTCAATGCCGCTATCCTCTAAAAGTACACCGTTGAAGTAGATTTGCAAGATAAAAAAGCGATATACGATAAGGGAATTATATTAAGGTTTCGGGTAGTAGACATTTTTGGATATGAAGATAGCTTTAATCGAATGTATAACGATTTCGCGCATAATCTCAATCGAAGGTCGATACTTTCTTGAAGCGTAATATATCGAATTCGATACTTTCTTCGTCAAAGTCGATACTTTTTACACGAGTATCGCAAGTTTCCGCCCTCCACGGGATATGCCTCCTCGCCAAACTTTTTCAGAGGTTGCTACTTTTTTGAAGTATGGTTGCTAAACCTTGCGCAAAGGATGCTACATCTTAGTCCAAGGTCGCTAAACATAGCGCACAGAAAATCCCGCAATAATATAATTAAACTTATGATAATTCGGATTATATTATTTCTTGTAAACTGCATCTTCCTGAATCAGAATCAGGTTGGAGTTCTCCGCTGTCATTTCCACCAGTCGATCTGTAAAGCCGCTCTTGGAGAACAGCCCGTACACAATTTCGTAGCCCTTAAACGCCGCTGTAAGTTCTTTGGACTGCCCCTTTTCCTGCAAAGCAGAGTAGACCGCCACATCCACAGGTTTCGCATGGTACTTGCACTCACCGAGGAACAGCCGTTTGTGCTGGTTGTCCACAGCCGCAACATCAATTTCCGTATCGCCCTCATTATCATTGCGCCAGTAAGAGCCAATGCGTGAGGGTGCAAAGTCGATCTGCCTCTTTCGGCACAGCTCCGCAAAGATGTTCCGGCAGATGCTCTCATAAGCGAAAGCCACAAACTTTTGCTTAAAGTCTTTGCCCATCTCGTCCAGCACGATCTGCTGGTTATCCAGTTCCAACTCCCCCTTGAATGGGTACACATAGCGGAACCAGAAGCGGATGAAGTTGTCCGAAACATAGTACAGGCTCTTCCGGGAACGCTCTGGATTCTTTTCGGTGATGGGAACATTCTTGATAACAAAACCAAGGTCGATCAGTGTTTTAAGGTACGGCGTAATAGCCGAAGTGTCCTGTTCCATCGTCATGCCGATCTTGCTCAGCTTGTGGTTGCCGTCCGAAATCGCTTTCAGCACAGAAAAATAGTTGATAGGCGTCTGTACTTCCTCGTTGAGCAGGAAATCGGGTTCTTCGTACAAAAAGCCATTTTTCGACAGCACTACACGCCGAATCTGCTCCACCAGCGGTTCGTCCGACTGGAAAAACTCCATATATTTCGGTACTCCGCCCGTGATGGCATACTGCTCCACAGCCTGCTCAAACGACAGATTCTGCGCTTCATATACATCCGTGAATTGCAGCGGCATCAGCCGGATCTGCGCCGTTCTGCGGCCATAGAGAGGGCTGTCGTATGCCAGAGCGTGCTTTTTCATCATGCTGATGAGGGAACCGCAGAGAATCAGCATCACGTTATGGTCTTTCAGCACTTCATCCCATGCGTTTTGCAAGATGGACGGAAAATCCGGGTTTGTCTTGACCAGATACGGAAACTCGTCAATGACAAGCACCTTTTTTTCATCCGGGTGGTCGTCTGCTACCACCTGAAATAAATCAAGCCAGTCAGTAAATGTGACCTTGCTGAGCATGGGTTTCTTTGTGGTACGGGAAAGCACCCCGGCAAACCGCTTCATGCTCTGGGCTTCACTTTCTGTGGTTGCCAGAAAGTAAAACGCACGTTTATCCTTGATAAACTCTTTGATTAGCGTCGTTTTTCCAACACGCCGCCTGCCGTAAATCACCACAAAGCCGCTGCCGCGCTCTAATTCTGCATTCAGCGTTGCCAGTTCGGATGTTCTGCCGATGAAGTCCATACCGTTCACCTCTTGCTCAATATAATTTGAATTATGATAATATCGATTATATTATAGCTGTTCTGCACAAAACCGTCAATAGGACGAAACATCGAATTTTCAACATCAAATTCATACAATGTAGAAAACTCCGTGCTTCCCCCTTTTGCAGATTGAACCGATCCCGAAGAAACGGTATAATAACAGTATAACAAATTATTGTTTGTCGAGCTTATTTTCTCGACACGCAGGAGGAACATACATGGTAACCGGAGAACTGAAAAGCAAAATTGACAGCCTGTGGGAAATTTTCTGGACGGGCGGCCTGACGAATCCCTTGGATGTGATCGAGCAGATGACCTATCTGATGTTCATTCACGACCTCGATGAAAGCGACAACACCCACGCCAAAGAAGCCGCTATGCTGGGTCTGCCCTACAAGAGCATCTTTGCGGGCGAGGTGCAGGTCGGAGAGCGCACTGTGGACGGTGCACAGCTCAAATGGAGCGTTTTCCACGATTTCCCGGCAGGCAAAATGTACTCCACCATGCAGGAGATGGTGTTCCCCTTCATCAAGAATCTGCACGGCGACAAGGACAGTGCCTACGCCAAGTACATGGGTGATGCCATTTTCAAAGTGCCCACGCCGCTGATGCTGGATAAAATCGTGACCGCCATGGACGGAATGTATGAGCAGGCGGCGCAGCTTTCCAACACCGACATTCGCGGCGATATCTACGAATACCTGCTTTCCAAGCTGGCAACGGCGGGTGTCAACGGTCAGTTCCGCACCCCACGCCACATCATCCGCATGATGGTTGATCTGATGCAGCCCCGTGCTGACGATGTGATTTGCGACCCGGCCTGCGGCACGGCTGGCTTCCTTGTGGCCGCTGGCGAATATCTGCGTGAAAATCGCAAGCAGGAAGTGTTCTTTGACCGCAAAAACAAAGACCACTACATGAATCACATGTTCCACGGCTTCGACATGGACCGCACCATGCTGCGCATCGGTGCTATGAACATGATGACCCACGGCGTGGATAACCCGTTCATCGAGTACCGCGACAGCCTGAGCGACCAGAACCCCGACAAGGACAAATACAGCCTGATTCTAGCAAATCCCCCATTCAAGGGCAGTCTGGACTACGACATTGTTTCCACCGACCTGCTCAAGCTCTGCAAAACCAAAAAGACCGAGCTGCTGTTCCTCGCTCTGTTCCTGCGGATGCTGAAGGTCGGCGGACGCTGTGCCTGCATCGTCCCGGATGGCGTTCTGTTCGGCTCTTCCACTGCACACAAGGCGATCCGCAGGGAGATCATCGAGAACAACCGTCTGGAAGCTGTGATTTCCATGCCCTCCGGCGTGTTCAAGCCCTATGCGGGCGTTTCTACTGCCATCCTGATTTTCACCAAAACCGGCCACGGTGGCACCGATAACGTCTGGTTCTACGATATGAAGGCCGACGGCTTCTCGCTGGACGATAAGCGCAGCCCGACCACGGAAAACGACATTCCCGATATTATCGCCCGGTTCCACAACCGGGAGGCTGAAGCCACCCGTGAGCGCACGGAACAGAGCTTCTTTGTGCCGAAAGACGAGATTGCAGGCAACGACTATGATTTGTCCATCAACAAGTACAAAAAGACCGAGTATGTACCTGTAGAGTATCCCTCTACGCAGGAAATTATGGCACAGCTGCGTGATTTGCAAAAGAAGATTGACGCAGAGATGGACGCTTTGGAAGAACTTTTGAAATGAAACAATTCTAATTTGGTGAGGAAACGATGACCACAGTAAAAATGGTGAAACTCGGCACTT